>JAAGOD010037892.1_pt1 | contig 21439 bp, 31 predicted proteins | sample 8389681 | NCBI WGS metagenome assembly JAAGOD01 (sample SAMN13964374, study PRJNA552185) | sponge metagenome | biome: deep-sea hydrothermal vent fields; feature: spots directly above weak diffusing fluid; material: seawater and sediment | host: Tedaniidae sp. KZ-2020 ... | reverse complement strand
GGGGGGGGGGGGGGGGGGGAGGGAGGGAGGTATTCCCTCGCAGTTTCATAATCTCTCTCCCTATCCTCGTACTTTCACTAGCACCCCACAATTGGATGGCCTTGTATCTTTGCTATAAAGCATGCTCAATTGGATGTTCGAACATCCTCTAGACAGCAAGTATACACCAACACTGTCTGGAGTCCTCCTCCACAACACACATGCAGCATGCATCTTCCACCATCACATACCAACACATGCAGCATGCATGAAACAGGCATGCATCCTCAAGTGACAACAATACCCTACAACATGCAGCACATACAAACACATGCAGCATGCATCCTCCACCATCACAAGCAAACACATGCAGCACACATCCTGCACCATCGCCAGTGACGGCATGTGGCATGAGCATGCTGGCATATACAGTGAAGGTTTCATCATCGTTCTGCCAACACATTACATCACCCTCAGCCCTCCCAAACTCTCCAGAGTGCACACACCAGATGTGATAGCCCCTCTAGAGTGTAAATAATGCTCCTACGTATGGAGTATTGCACGGACCTGGAAAACAACAGCCATCAGGGAGCCGTCTTTGTGTCTTGCATCACCGAGAAACGTGCCGTCTTGAATGGACATTTGCGAGGCCAGAGAGAGCCTATCTATATCCTGCACAAAAGAGTTCATTTGGTAAGGGGACAGTACCATAGTGAGCTGCATGCATGGCGACAACTTTCCTACCTGCGATGACCTTGCCCTATCCTGTGCCTTGTAGGCTGGAGTTGATGAAAGGGGGGCCTGCTTCCGCTCCTCTGCTAACGAGCCCTGCATGGCCTCCTTCTTCACGTCATGCTGGTTCAAAATCTCCATGATGCGCTCTGTGGAGCTTGACGGAATCAGTCTATTCGGCACGGGAGGGAGAGTCCGCTGCCTGGAATCACTGGACTGAACACTGGGCATGCTGTCATCAAGAGGAGGGTCACATGACTTTTGAATTGGGTCACATGACATCTGGCTGCTGGGGTCATCAGACGAGGACTGTCCCACAGTTCTGTTGGTTTCAGTGCTGCTGACAGCGCCCTCATCATCAGCACCAGCTCTTGGGCAGGATGGAGCTATTCCCTTGACGTCCACTTCCTTTTCTACTTCAGCTGTGACAGGAAGAGAGTCCATCTTCAAGCGCAGGGGGGAGCCATGCCTTTTGGGGGACATGAAATGCTGCTGCTTCACGCGAGAAGGTGACTTACCCTCTTGAAGAGGAAGACCTTGGGGGGGAGGGGAGTTGAATACTGAAATTGTGGCAGACGGCAGACCTTGATATATGTACTAGCAACTCCTTACCCTTCAAGAACTCAGAGGCTCTTTCGGGAGAGAAGGATCTTTCGGCCACAGAGTGGAACAAATCATCGTCCTCCTCATCCAAAGGTGGGAGGGGCATAGAGCGGTCGTCAACAAACCCAATGTGCTGGTAGAAATCCGGCAGGAGAAAAGTGATATCCTGAGGAGATGAATTGGTAAAGGGTTTCCCTTCAATAAGCTACAATATATAGCTACATAATGTACTATCGATATGTACCTTTTTTTGGAGTTCCTGTTGCGTGTAGCCGAAGAGCATGAGGGCAAAGTGATGGTTGCAGCCATGGATGGTGCCATCCAGGAAAAAACTGATCATGCCACTGAGCGCTGCATATACAACAACCTTGGCATTGATATAGCCAGTGGGGGAGGTGTCGGAAAGTGACGCCTGCTGCAGTTGCAAGTCCAAAGGGGAGGAGTCTGCACTGGGCGGAGTCACAAATGGGGGCGGGGAGGATGAGGGGGCATCCTCACTGGGCGGAGTCACAAACGGGGGCGGGGAGGATGAGGGGGCATCCTCACTGGGGGGAGTCACAAACGAAGGGGAGGGGTTTGTACTGGGTGGAGCTGAGGAGAGGGAGGCAGGGTCAGGGTCAGAGGTCGATGGTGAAAGGACTGAGTCTGCTGGATACTTGGTGCTGTCACTGGTTGAAGATGTTCCGCGTGTCTAGAAACAAGGGAGGGTTTGCCGTTAAAAGTTTCCGCTCACAATCTTAACTTTCGTACAAACATTCTAAATCCCTCACAAGCACTTACCTGTGAGGAGTGCACGGGAGAATAGAGGTCACTGATGGAGAGGGATGTTTGGGAGACGTCTGTGAATTTGACCGTGAGGGGGAAGACTGTTCCGTCCTTTGCTCTGCCGGTCACTGCCTGCTTGGAAGCAATCTGCGAGGCAAAAAACACGAACCTCAAGATAACACATCCACACCCAGATGCACATGACTTGGTAAGTCTAAAATTGACTATGTATCAAGAAATGACAGTCTGAGCTAATGGTCCACAGAATGTATTGGTTTTCTTACATTGGAAAAGTCTCCTGCCGTTCCAGGAAGCTCCATAGAAGGGATGACTTCGGCTATAGGCTTGCCGATCACTTCCGAGGAGTCCTGGAAGCCAAAGAGGCAGGCAAACCAGGGGTCACATGACGCAATCGTGTGACTGGAGTCCATGGAGAACACAGCCGAGGATCTCTCCACCGGCTCAATCACCACGATGACTCTAGGGGTGGGCGGGGCCTGGACCTGGGGCGGTGGTGCTGAGTCAGCAGATTTGGGAGGCGCCGCCTTGTCCTTCCCAACCCTCCTCATCCACACAGACACAGGGAACTCGATACCGTACGAAGTCATTGCATCCATCTACACAAAAAGTGCCCTGATTAGAGGGGTGTTCCTATTCAGAAAGTGTCGGGGCAGTCTATACTAGCACTTAGGAGGTAAGTTTTGTAATCTTGGTCACCAACTTACCACTTTTCCACTGACAAGGACCATCTCCCCTGAGGCACTGATATTCTGCTCCATCAGGGCTCGCTGCTTGCTGCGGTACGGCTCCGTGAAGAGGTTCTGGATCTTCATCCCCGAGAGCTCGTTCCGCTGGTAGCCAAAGAGTTCGCAGGTCATCTCGTTGGCCACGAGGATCCTGGAGCTCTGGGCGTCGATGGTGATGATGGCTTTGTTGGGGTTGCGAGCGGCCGTGGGGAAGAGGTGGGACTGGTCTCCGCTGGCCCAGGGGGCTCCTCCCACGGGAGAGGTGCAGGGGAAGTAGGGAACAGAGAGGGAGCTGCTGAGACCTTGCGTGAAGGCACACACAAACGACCCTCCTAAAGAATAAAAGAATCTCTATGAATAATGAGGTCAAAATCGATACCTGTTCATATAATAGAATTTGCAACCTCAGCAAATCGAAAAGGGCTGGCTACTGAGCAAGGTTTTGGGCCAACGTTCATACACTGCACATGCTCAGTAGTAATTTTTGCTTGGCTTGCTGAAGTAGGAAGTTGTTCTCTGCAAACTGCAGTACTGCGACCTTTTTTTCCTTTCAATTTTTTTACAGTTCAAAGGATGATCTTCGGAATGTTAACAATTTTGGCCATGTTTTTTCTGGGCTTTGTGATGGCCTGTCAACAGGGAACTTTGCCAAGTGCATGTGTGTGGTGTATTCTCCAACTCTCCAAACCTTACCAAGCTGAGGGTCGGGGGTCATGCCACTCCCACCTGCCGTGGCACTGTAGCTGAAGAAGAGGAGCGAGTCTCCGGTCAGCTTGTCCAGCGACATGTTGGTCCCGGCACCACCACGCCCCCCACTGCTTGACAGGCGGCTAACCCCAGGAGGTGGGAGGTCAGTGGGGGTGGTTTGAGTGGGACTAGAACCATTACTATAATTCTCCTTGGAGAAACCTAAGATAAAAATAGAATTTAAAGGTGAAGTACCACAACAGAATAGAACTTCTACTTTCAGAATGTGGGCTTTCGTGCTCTTCAGCTTCATCAAAAGCTTCCATGATGAAGGAGTCGGGGTAGCTTCTCATCCGGTCCAGCTTAGAGAGGGAACCCCCAAACACATGGTCTCGGTGAGTGTAAAACTGGGCGGGGGAGATGGCAGTGCTACCGCTGCTGTTACCAGAGGACGAACCCGACTGCTGGAGGTCTGTGGTCGGCCACGAATCCAATCTCTGACAATAAAAGTGAAAAACACAATGAACTCTAGCTAGACTAACTCATAAGTTGCACAGACTACTCACAGATGCAAAGGGCTGGTTGCTGACTGAAGAGGGGACTTTGTTGACAGCAGAAGACAGGGGAATTTCCATTCCCAGTTGCTTTGGAGTGGGGACACTGTGGCCCTGTCTTCCTCGTGGAGGGGTAATGCCAACTGAGTTAAAGTTGTCTCTCTGCATCCTCAGAGTGGCACGAGCTCTGCTGAAGACCTTCAACGTGAAAACTAGCGCCTCTAAGTTGGCCTGAGCAGTCCCATGGTTACAATATTTATTCCACAATATTCATAGGCACATGAGGCACAAATCAGATTCTAATTTACCCGCCAAAACTCATACATACATTCAATTAATGGGGGTGTGGCCATTTTCATGACGTCCACACCAGGTGCACGTGGCCTCTGTGTTTTTGCACACTCAAAAATTGCGGGGGCACTTTTTGGAGAGCAGAGAGAGGACATTCATGGTTTGTTTTGAAGTTATCTCTCCTCACTGACTCTTGGAGCAAGATGGACAATGGAAAGCGTGGTAGGGGGAGGAATATGCGCAAGAAGGACATCCCAAAACCGCCAGACAAGGATGCAATGGATGCATTTAACCAAGAGAAAGGTAGGCTAGCTTAGTAGTTCAACGTAGTTAGCTATAGATGAAACGTGAATATCTTGTCTTGTAGCACACTAATTCTTATTGGTTGTATTTCTGTGGTCATGCAACTGTGTTTCAGTGCAGCTGTGTGTTGTGGGTTCAAAGGTCACTCTTGTGTCTCCTTACAGGGTGTTATTTATATTTTGCACAGCATCACTGGCTAATTCAGCAACACTGACACCTGAGCAGGTGTCTGATGCAAGCGATGAGGATGCTGCTGCCAAGTTGACCACCACCGGGGAAGGGAAAATCCCACCCCTCGCTGAAGATCTGAAGGAGGCGATCCGTGGTGGGGTGCAGGTGCCTGCGAATGCTGCTCCTACTTCAGACATAGCCGTCCCAGTGTCCAACAAGTTGAATCCAGCTGCTAAAACCTTTTCCCCCACTTCCCTTGATCTGAACTCCATTCCTAGCCTGACAACCCCTTCTCGCTCAACCGCCACCACGGAATCCCGTCCTATCTACACAAAGAACGCGATACCCACAGCAACCAGTAGCACTGCTTCCTCAAGACTAGACCCAAAGGTCAAGGAGTTCGTCCCAGAGGGGGTTCCCATGGACCTCGCTCCTGTATCCAACGGTGACGTGAGCCTGTATGGGAATGGGGATGTGCTTGAGGAGGAAGGGAGCATGAGTGGGTACCTGGATAGTAAGGACATCATGCAGAGGTTTGAAAGGGCCGCTCCCACCGAATCCACTGACACCACCAGCAAGATCATACTCCAGGAAGCTGCCGAGATGTTGCTGAAGGTCTACAACTACCCTGGATCCTTCGATGAGATCGGAAAGACCTTCCAGTTCACCCTCAACACCAAATCACCCACTGATGACACTCTTATCAACCTGGCAGAGATGCTAGTCTACTGGGTGAGCTATCTTGAAGACTGTAGTGTGTGCGAAATTGATGTTGAATGTGCGTTATTAGGGTGCCACTTTACCAGAGTTGAGGTATGCTTCAAGCCGACTTTGCCATCTCATATCAGAAATAGACAGTCTCAGTATGGGAGAGTTCAAAACTCATTTGGTGAGGAGGTTAGTGATGACTGCAGCATAGCATGTGCAACACTAATAATTTCTCTGTTTGGTCAGACTACAAACTTGGCACAAAAAGGTCAACAGTCTTGAGCTGTCCACTGATCAAGAAAAATTTTCTTTCTCCAACTTCGCTGGATATTTTGCTGAAATATATGCCAAGATTACAGTTGTATGTTCCACTTCTCTAGAAAAGGCACACTTCACATTTTTTTAATTGCAGAATGGCCAGCCGCTGAACTTTTTGGGGAATCTGGTGTTCGAACATATTGAGAAGCTATTTGGTCAAAGAGATGATCAGTACGTCAGAGAAGCTTGCAACATCCTCAAGGTTAGTTAAATTCAGTGCCCGAGAATTGACTATTGAAGTAGTCTATTGCAGCTTACAGGGAGCAACTTAGTGACTGTGAAGGATTATAGTGACAAGATGGATACCCTCAAGAAAACCATGATCAATGATTTGGCAGTGGACAAGTCTCTGAGCAAGTATGCACTATTGTAGATTGCTGATTATCTTCCCAATTTTCTTTCTTGTGGTGTAAGGAATTGTACAGCTCTTATCATGCAAGTGGTTGAGCTCTGTGAAACAAAATGGCGATCGGCACCTGCTCCCATCAGACCTGCCCCAGAGGCCAGTCCCGGCGTAGGTAAGAAAATAAGTGACACCGCTGCAGGACTGAATACCAACGCTACTCCTTTTGTGCCCTCTGAGCCTCTTGATCTGGCATATGAGACTGTCTACGATATGCCTGTCACCCAGCAACCTGTGTCCTGTTCATGTAAGGATTGTGTAGTTCCATTGCTGGTGCTTTATCTAGCTGTTACGGTGCATTTCCTTTTATTCAGCTGAGTGGGATGAGTTTGTTGGTGAGGACCAGCCAGTCGAGGGATATGACAGTTATGGGTATGTGATGTGGTCCGCATTCAGTGTCCCCCACTATATAGTGGACTCCCTCTAATCTGTCCACCCTTGGGACTAGACTGAATAGAGGGGTGGCCTCATATTGCAGGATGAATTTGCATTAGGATGCGACATTTCGAAGTGTCCTCGATACAGAGATGGCCTCATTTCAGGGGTCCTGACTAGAGGGAGTTCACTTTATAGTGTCTTATTTTGTTTCTCTTCCACTCTCCAGCAGTCCTGATGCCGGAGAGGACGAGTATGATGGACTGGACCCAGACATTGAGCTGGAAATGGAGGCCTTCATTGACGAGATTGAAGAGCACCTCATGCTGCAAGACTTTGACCCCGAACTTCGTCAAGAACCAAAATCATAGACGTTGTAATTACGCACAGACTTCATACATAGATACAGTGTATCTATGCTTCATATAAATGCCAAACTTGTACTCATACTTCTCTGTATTCACAGCTTCACCCCCCTTTTGAGATCAAATTTTTCCTCGTTTCGGAGTTCATTGCGCATGCCCAAAATTCCACGTGTTCTTATCTTTGTGCTCTCTTTGGACGACATTTGTGGTGAGGGTGTTTGTTCTAGCCTACACTAGCTAAGGCCTCTCTCGGCGACTTACGCTTTTGCCACTACCTGTACTACCTCAACTTTCCATCATGAGTGACTCAGAACTAGCGTGTGTCTACTCTGCCCTCATCCTTCACGATGCTGACATCAAGATCACAGTAACTTAGCTAACTAACTACTTTTAAATACTAATCTACCTCTGTCTCACTGTTGTTTGAAGGCTGACAAGATGACCACACTCATCAAGGCTGCTGGAGTTGAAGTGGAGCCGATTTGGACCACCCTCTTCGCTCGAGCCTTGGAAGGTATGAAATGTGTGGCTTTTCCCATGACAAAGGTTACTAAGCTTATGACTGACACTAGGCAAGGATGTCGGCAGCTTGATCAGCAATGTGGGCTCAGGCGTTGCAGCAGCTGGTGCCGGAGGAGGTGGTGCAGCAGCAGCGGAGGGTGGTGCTGCCGAGGCAAAGGAGGAGAAGAAGGAAGAAAAGAAGGAGGAGAGTGAGGAAGAGTCTGACGATGACATGGGCTTTGGTGAGAGATGGTTGAGACTAATCTCTGGGCTAGTACGATTTGTTGTTTTCTTTCTCCTCTGTAGGTCTCTTTGACTGAGGTGACTTGCTCATTGATTCACATGCAGACTCTCTAGACCTTTTCTTTTTGGGGGGAAAATAAGATTGTGGTGCTCTCTATTTAGGAGTCTTATTCCTGGTGCTCTCTAATTTTAGTAGTTACGCAGGTTCAAGGTTCATTATTGGTGCTCTCCATTTAGAAGCAAACTTTGAATCATGTCTGCTGCTTCTCTTCAGGTTCAACGTCAGCCCTCTGGTGGCAGTAGTAGGAAAGAAGAGCTCCTGGATTCGCTCCAAGAAGAGATCGGGTACACTAACTTGCAATGGGTGAGAGGATGCCGTGCAGAGAGTAATACTTAGGGTGCCTTTTCAATTTATACAGGATGGTCGACTTTCCATGAAAGTAGATGGCGTTCCCCCTACAACTCGCTCCTTAAAGGAGCACCTGGTGGCTAAGAGTATTGAGATGGAGGCCTCCACAAATGCCAATATCACTGCACTAATCACAATGTAGGCACTTGCATGACTCACATCCATCATCCAAAACCGTCTCTCTTTCTGTAGGTCTGATGAGCCCAGTGAAGTAGTTGATGGCTTTGAGAAGTGGGTTGCTGGTAGCACTATGCTAATGGTTGATCATGTCTCGCCCCTGTATTTAATTACAGGCTGATGAAGTTCTGTTCTGAGTGTGTTAGTGTGAGCAGGACTGAAGTGGCTCTAGTAACCTACCCAGTCTTCATCCATGTTTGCCTCCATCTCCTTTCCCAGAAATGTGAAGAGCAGGGTAATTCAATGTTACCTCCTGTTACCCTGTGTGAGCCAAAACTCCCTCCCTCCCCTTTCCAGCTAAATACCTGAGAGAGAAGTTTTCTGGTTCCTTTGAAGCCACACAGCAAGCTGAAGTGACTGAGCTCTTTTCTTTCTCCTCCACTGAAGACCTCCTTGCCTCTGACCTGGCCAATAGATTCAGGTGGTGTGGATGGGTTGGGTGGGTGGGGTCACAATATTACTGGCTGTGCTCTTCCAGAACCAAGAAGTACTGCATAAGGATATCCAGTAAAGCTTTCCAGCTGCTGATGCAGTTTCTACTGGTAAGAAAAAAATGTTTGTGTACCCGGGCTCCTGTTGTTATTGGAGAATGGAGGGGGCCAAGCCCATTTTTGGCAATCCTCCCCCCACCCCCTATGTAGTCATAAAGTTATTTGTTCACATATTCACACTAATTTACACCTTCTGGTATTTTAGACATTGCATACACCCTTTTTGATGACACTGATCCAAATATATTTGGCACTGGAAGGTTAGTTGTCCACCTTGACCTTGGTCATGTGATTTTCATGTGACCCTTGTGTGCAGTCTATGGCAGTACCCCTGTGCTTCCAACTGAATCCCTGAGGCAAGAGCCCAAGAAATCACTCACCTTCATCAAGCCCAGAGTACCTCAAATTGATGAGAACAGACTGCATGCAAAGGTAAGTTAGACAGACTGGGGTTGGTTCAAAGTGTAGAAGGACAGAGGCTGTTGGAGGCTATATTACAGTGAATGTGGACCCCTGAAATTAGGCCACCCCCCCCCTCTATCCACTCGTGTAGATGAAGCAGCCGTCTAGATTCACCCTTGGCTCCAATGGAGCCAACACGATCCCGCCCAAAGTGACGCCCCCCACCATGGTGGCGAAATTGAACGAGTACAGGGAAGCACTGGCCAACACGGCTGAACTCGTTGACCCCACCCCTCCATCAGTGGCCGTGTACTGCATCCACAGCACAGATAACAAGTAAGGATCAGTAATCTTGTATGTGGTCAAGTTTTTTAAGTCCTGCTGTTTGTTGGTAGTGTTCACTGTGCTTCCATCAACTCCACCTCCAAGATGTACGCCTGTGGATTTGCTGACTCATCAATCCACATCTGGCCCCAGGAGCCTGACAGTGTTGGCAGTCACATGACAAGAGCTCAGCCAATCAGCTTGCCGGACAGTGACAGCAGCAACCATCGAGTGCTCGTGGGTCACAGTGGACCTGTGTACGCCACTTGTTTCTGTGTTGAAGGGAAGTTTCTTATCTCCGGCTCAGAAGACAGCACTATTCGACTGTGGGACCTGGAGAGGAATGCCAGTGTCGTCAGCTACCATGGACACACCTACCCTGTCTGGGATGTCTCATTTAGGTACAGTAATATTGAAAAAATGTGTTGTTTAAATAGATCGTCTATATACCTCCACCGTGATGCTTTTCTATTTGTATCTTAGTCCCATTGACATCCAGTTTGCATCTGCTTCTATGGACCACACAGCTCGTCTGTGGAACACTGACCTTACCTTCCCCCTCCGTCTCTTTGCCGGCCACTCCTCCCACGTCAATGTAGGGCATTAGATAGAGTGTGTGCTGGGTTGGGTGTCAAGTGACTGCTGATGTTGTGATTGCTTACATTCCAAGATGGTCCGGTTTCATCCCAATGGGAACTACGTAGCCACTGGGTCACATGACAGATCGTGTCGGCTGTGGGATATCAACAGTGGCCAGTGTGTGAGGCTTATGTCAACTACAAAGGTGTAGAAACTCTCTGATTCCACTTCTCTCGCATCTCACCATTATTTATTCTACTCCCTCCCAGAGCTCTGTGATAAGCATTGCATTTTCACCAAACGGGAAAGAACTAGCAAGTGGAGGTAGGATTGTATTTATTCGTGGTGTTGTTCTGGTCATGTGACTGCGTGCTGACTCAGGATTGGATGGGGTGACGAGAGTGTGGGATCTCGGGAGTGGAGATTTGGTGAGGGAGTATCCCCCACCTGCACACTCAGTCCACAGGGGCGGTGTGTCCTCCCTGGCGTACAGTCTGGACTCCACCCTCCTGGCCGCCAGCAGTCACCTCAACTGCATCAATGTTTACAACACTAGACAAACCCCCACCTCTCCAAACAGCAGGTATTATAATAGTGACACTCCCTCTCCTGCACCACTCCAATCTCATAATGTTGACGTTACCCCTATACAAATTGGCACCCCTTCATATAAGTGACCCTTGTTTCTTCCAACCATCCCCCACACACCTCTCCTGCAGTGAGGGTGCTGTGTTGTCTCTCAATGCCTCCCCCAAAACATGCTCCATCCTCCACGTCCAGTTCACCCACAGGAACTGTCTGGTTGGCATTTCCAAGCTGGACACACCCAGTAAGGAACTCGCTAATGGCAACGACAGCAGTTTCAATGGAGAATGAAATTAACATCAATCCTTAGTCCTCAAGCTTCATCAGACTCCATCAGTTTGCATAAAAATTTAATGAAATCAACATGGAATGCTCGGCCCATAATGAAGTGATCAACTAAGGTTTACTGTCTACAGCGAATCGTTTAGTGGCAGTCTGTTTTATAAAGTCCTTCACTTTACAGTGGATTCTGACACAGCCCTCCACACAGAGATCAATGCACTACACGTACGAGAAAGATGAGAAGATACAGCCAAAGTTTTGCAATTTTTTATATGGATAGCCTTCACCAGACTGACTCACTTTGGTTAGTTTCTCTTGGGTCATGGCACCTAGCTGCTTGATTGCGGTGATTTCACCCAGGGAGGGAAGATAGACCACCATCACTGAACCAGATATGCTGGGATGACACAGCAACTGTGAAAAACAGATTCTGATGGTCCACGCATAGAGTTAGATCACACTAACCTCATCTCCTTTATATTCCTCCTCTAGAGCTGGGTCCACCAGCAGACCAGTTGTGTGCTCACTCTAAATAGAGCACATCATTACTATAAGGACCATTGCTCATAGGTACTACTTAACTAGCCTCGTCCCCAGGCCTTCCACTCCTCTCTCTCCTGATGTGGGAGGGGGGGAGGAAGGCCTGGGAATGAGGATATAGCTTTACCACTGAGCAGGCTACTGGTACATCCAACATTTCCAGTCCTGTCTCAGAGAGTGCCACGCTAGCACAGGTTAGAGCGGCTGCGAGAGCTGGAGGTGGTGGCCAGGAGGATTGATAAGGGGGGAAGAACACATACCCACAGGAGCTTGCTCACCACTGCCTCCATTCTCCAGCACCAGCACACTCAACTGCAACTGAAGTCTTGGGAAAGATTTCTAATGTTGGAAAAGGATGAAAAGCTATTTCATTGTGTATGACAACCACTCTCACCACATCCACCACCCTCCGCAGCGCTTGGCTGATCAAGACTGAATAGGTTCTCTCTTGCTGGTCCTAATACCACACCCAGCAAGGGAGCAGAGCGGGAGAGGAGAGAGTGACAGTTACTCTACTTAGTAGCTCCACATACTTGTTGATACTGGCGTCGGCATGTGCAGGAGAAGGGGGCAAATTTGAAATCACATGTAATTTTGCCCTGTAGGATAGGAACATTGTGATAGTAGGAATACAGATCTCATGCATTGCACTATCTATACACTCACTTCATCAGCCACCTCCTCCCTCCTTGCCAGCTCCTTTGGGCCATATCTTTAGGAGAAATGGGAAACGAGTCAACTGAAGAGGGGAGCAGACCACACCCACCCACATCACTACTTACATCGTACACAGAACTTTAGTTCTCCCCATTTCCAGATACGCAGATCCAGTAGCATGGGGGTTGATGGCCACATTGAGGGCTATGGAGACCCAGAATGCAATCATCACTAATTAATGATCACACCAACTTACAAAATGGACGAATCTCAGTACTCTTTCGTCCATCCAACCGTAATCCCTCAGGAGTCACCTACAGAGAGAATGCATTATTTACTGCTAATCTCACATAAGAATGAACCCCACTAGAGTCTTTGCTGATGGTTTGTTCTCCTCTGACAGCAGGAGGAGAGGTGAAAAGGCATTTTCTGGTCCTTGATGTCTCTTGTTGTCTGGCATTGTCTTTTTGCCACGTGAGTCCTTTTCTGCACATGCGCAGCAAATTCATGGCGCCACAATTAAACAGGGAGAGCTAAGAGAGAAGAGAGAGAGAGAAGGATCTCAGCCATGCCACTGGTTAAGAAGAACAGCAGAAAGCAAGTAAATGATGGTGTAAGTTGCAGCTACTATCTAGTAGCTCGCTATCAAATTATCCCCTCTTTCTTTGCAGGGCCCTCCAGCAAAAAGGCCAAGGCGGGGAAGGAAGAAAACGTGAGCACGTGATTATCAGCTGATAGTTGTACAGTGTCTCAGAAACTGATATTCCACAGCTACAGGTACTTGGACAACATTGGCTACAAACATGACCACCATCACGCTCTGTATCGGATCCTACCTGCCAGCATTGAAGAGGCTATCACAGTAAGCAAATCACCCGTGACCACTCCCAGTAATCTATTCTCAATAAGCATGGAAGCCACCCTTTTAATCAGGACACTTGACCAGTCCCAAGAGTGGCTGGATTAGAGGCTGAGTCCACTGTACTGTTCCAAGAATGGCCAGATTTAGAGGCAGAGTTCACACTACCACAAAGCTCACCTAGTTCTTGTCTATAGCACGTGGGAAGGAACATAGTCTCCCTGCTGAATGCAGATGGGGGCATCCTTGTGTATGGGGTTCGCCCTACGGGGGTGATTTACGGTGAACAGATCAGCCGGAGAGAGCAGGACATGCTGAACCACACCACGATTGACGAGACAGTGAAGAGAATCATCCCCGTGGTGGCGGTGGGGATGTACAGAGTGACCTACACAGACGTGGTGGACATCCCCGATTCACCAAGCAAGGCTCCAAAGAGATTCCAGGTTCTGGAGATCAGGGTTGAGCCGGGACGACCCTACCAGCTGTACGAGGACCAGAACCACGAGGTGAGTGAGTGTGGAGGGTGCCTTGGTGCAGGGAGAGTGAGTGTGGCTATGTTTGCTGGGGCAGGTTTATCAAAGGAGGGACAAAGATCTGTATGGCCCCCTGACACCTCACGAGATTAAAGACATCACTGTGAAACAGTTCAAACAGGTAGGTATAGCCCTGGGGGTTAGCTTATGTGTATAGCTTACATTATTACCCAACAAACTTCCTAGAAACCAATTAGCGAAACTAATTGGTTCTAATTGTCAAACTTTTGTTTAGCATGCACTGGTGCTAGGATTTAAACACCATGTTTATCACTTAAGTGTGAACAGTCAACAGCTAGATACTACAGGTGTTGGCCTAACTAATTGGCTAGTTACACACTGTTACCAGTAACTATGATTTGGGGTTTTATTCATCTCTGCAGCAAATCAGTGACAATGGGAGGTTAGCTCTGATCCTGAATGGTTCCAAGAATAGCACTTCTTCAAAGCCAAAGGCATCCTCCTCTGCTTCCTCAAAAACAAAAGTGGTGATAGATTTAACCAGTGTGGTTGAAAATGAGAAAAACAAGCGCTCTGCACTGTCTGTGGTGAATGGTAAAACAGGAGGAAAGACGATATCTTCAAGCTCAAAGTCATGTATTCCCTCTTCATCCAGTCTGGTGAGGGGAGGAACTGGCAAGGCTGCTGTGGACAAAAGGAGTCTCCTTGGAGCCTTGAAACCAGGAGAAGGACACAAGACCTTGGTCCACCGAGCCATGGGTAGCTCAAACAGGACAGGCAGGAGTCCTCCTCTCATGAGTGAGAGGAAAATGGCAGATCCACAAGTGTCCAGTGGTGAGAGTGACCAAGAAACACCCATCCCTCCCCACCCCACAGGAAAGGCCTCTTTCTCCACCAAACCTCCCATCACCCCTGCAGTTGCTGCCATCAAACGTCCTACAACTACCACCACCTCCGCAGCTGCTTTCAAACCCCCTACTTCTGCTGCTACTTCCACCAAATGTCCTACAACTACCACCACCTCCTCAGTTAAACGTCCTACAACTACCACCACCTCTGCAGCTGCTTCTGTCAAGAGTTCTACTACTACAGCTGTTACCAACCCTGAATCAAAGGCCCCTCGTAATTCTAGGTTTGACATCAAACCCACTAATACGGCTACTACTACCAAACTTGTAACATCTGTAGCTGCTCATGGTCGCACATCTAGGTTTGAAAGACCTTCTAGTACTAGCATTGCTGCTACCTTAGCAGCTGCAAAGGTCCTACCTACTTCTACATCTGCAACTAGACAAGCCCCACCCAAAGCCCCTCCCCTTGTGGCTCGTGTGGCCCCCCATTCAGTAACAGCGCCTACAGCCTCCAAGCAAATGGAAAAAACAAAATCTTCAGTGAAACCAAACAATCCGACAACATCTTCAGCAAGCTTTGCCAAAACGCACTACCCCTCTGCTTCTCAGGGTCACAAACTGACTACTAAGGTGAAGGGGCCAGCAGCTAGAGCCACACTCCCTCCTCCCCCTCCACCCGCTTACACTCGCTCTCACGGTGGCTATATTGCATCGCAACCTCACCCCTACCAGTACCTCCACACCAATCACACTGCTTCATGCCAGCCTTACTACCAGCAGCCACCCATGAAGACACAGGGGTGGAGCATGGTGCCACAGTATGGAGGCTACCCCCAACCCCCCTCACAGCCACAGGGGGTGGTGCCACAATATGGGGGGCAACTCCCTCCACAGACACCTCAGTATGGAGGACAGCCTCCTCTGATGAGGAACATGGTGTCACAGTATGGGGTCCAGCCCCCTTCACAGGCACCCAGGCAGGCAATGGCATACAACTATCAACAGCATTATCGATGAATTGATGATAGAAATCACCTTGCATTTATCACCTTGCATTTATTCTTGTGATTCTGACTGAACAAATACCATTTCTTTCTTGAAATTACACATTGAATGAGCTGATGTCTCGACCTTTTCCTCCCAGCAGCTGGCTGAGCAGCTGAATATGATTACTGTGCCAAACTCCATTGCTCTGAGCTGCTCACTGCAGTCTCGGTGAAGACACAGGTAAGTTTGGAGGACGTAGACTAGAGCAGGCATGAGCTGACACTCAAATGTACACTCTGCTCCACATGCACTGCAAAGCTTAACTCCTTGGAGAATCTCAGAGTGTCTCTCTCCTGAAATCAACACAGGAACTCCTTTCCAATTGTACCTGGTGACACACACAACAACATAATCAGAATGGTGAGTTCTCTAAGTACATTCTTGCCTGATGACTTGCTGTGAGCATTTTGATAGTTCTTTCTGGAACTTCAGAAACATCTTGTCTCCATGTCTGGCCATAGTTTTCTCATACTTTTCACTTCCCCCTGCTGGTTTGGTTCCTTCAGTTCTCTTGCTGCCTCCTGTCCCCCTTTGGTTTCTTCCCCCTGAACTCAACACGTCTGACATACTGAGAGAGTCAGGGTTCTCCAATTGATACTTCTCCAAGAGTTTGGCGGCTTTCGTGACCAGTGAGGTGGCAGTGGTTTCTCCATCTCCCTCCTCCTCCTTCTCCACTGTTCTGATATAAGCCGCAACATAACTGGGTCCTTGGTAAGCATCAGCAGCAGCCTCCATTCCACTCTGTCCCACCTCCTTGTCTAGCACAGCAATGGTCTGTGTTCCATTCCGCCTTCCCACCACTTCACCTTCGCCACAAGTGCTCGGTTGCACAGAAAGAGCTTTAAACTTCTCCTGCACTTCTAAAAAGTCATTCTCCTCGAAATCCTCTCCTCCAGCAAGATCACTAGATGCAGACAAGATATGCACTTTGTACTGAAAGCTGGGAAACTATTATTTCACCTCTCCCAGTCATCTGCACCATCACACCAGTCCACTGCTGCTGTTTTCACACCTACACCTTCATCACTGTCCTGATGAGCATGGGAAGAGGGCGTGGTCACAGCCAGTGACTGTGAACGCAGAACAAGCCAGCTACAATAAAGCGTAAATACGAAGTCTGCTGATGAAAAAAAAAAACACCCTCTCTACCTTTCCGATTTGCCCCAGCAGGTTGACTGGGTACAGCAGAAGATGTGTAGCAGCCTGTGGTAGAGAGAGCCTTCTAAGGGGCAATACAGTTGGACAAGCAGGACCAGGGGGGCGTGGCAACTCCCACAAGGAGGTGCTGAGCTCAGCAAACATTCTTTGTAGAAATCCTACGGGGAAAAACTGAACTTGTGGCGGTGAAAGAGGGGATCTGCTCACAGGGTAGCCTCCTATTTTGTTCTCGAATGGAGACAGGTGAGGACTGGGACATCTAGAATCATAAACTCCATAGCTAGAGCTCATCTTGAACACATGGGCAACTTTCAGGTGTTGGTCGTCAATAGTAAAAACGCTGACATCAATGAGCACATCTTACCCTACACCTGTGTACTCACACCTGAAGTCTCCAGCTTACAGAGATGTGTATGAGCCAGCCGAAGACACCTTCCTATTTATGGATGCACTGGAGAAGGAGACCAGTTTCATTCATCAGCTGAAGTAATGGCATTAGCTTCTCATGCTAATGGATTTTACAATCCATTCTCCCCACACTATGCAGGCCAACTATTTGCCTGGAAATTGGGTCAGGCAGTGGAGCTATCCTAACATTTTTGGCAAAGCTTCTGTCTGTTCCCTCCTTCTTATGGTAAGGTAGTCTCTGCTGGCCCCATTGTGGATTTTGGCCTACATGGCATAAGTGTACATAGTGTGTCTAATCTTCACAGGGCTGTAGATATAAACTTGGCAGCTTGTCGATGCACAAAAGAGACACTGTTCGTCAACAATGCTTTTCCCTGTAGTGATGTACTGAACATGGACTTGGTCGGTACAATTGATGTTACTATAGCTACCTCTCTGTACTCAAATTTGTTAATAACAAGGTCTCCTGCTTTCAAGAAAAATTGACGGGGAAAATAGACATCCTGCTTTTCAACCCACCTTATGTGGTTACCCCTCCAGAGGAGGTATAGCAAATCACAAGCTTTTAGAACTATGAGCTTCATCAGTTTGATGTCTCTGTTCTCTCTAGGTTGGTGGTCAAGGGGCTCAAGCTAGCTGGGCAGGAGGAAAGGATGGAAGAGAGGTAGATCTGGCTAGGAACTGATAGCTACTCCCTGCTACTGTCTTTTCCCTTTCTTTAAATCAGGTAACTGACAAGGTTATCCCTCACATTCCTCAACTTTTGACACCGCAAGGAGTCTTCTATTTAGTCGTAATTGAAGAGAATAAACCAGGTATAAGATATCAGCTAGTCAAGCCTTCCCCACTGTATGTAAACCCTGTTTTGTACATACGCATAGATGACATCTGTAATGTGTTCAGCCACCATGGCTTTGCAAATGAAACCATCTTGTCTCGAAGAGCAAGAAATGAATTCCTCTCAGTCATAAAATTTTACAGGGCCCATAATGACTAGACACAACTCTATTATTTTGTAGATTGGTAGTACAATTGTCTAGCTACATTCTAGCTATAAAAGTTTACAGATTTCCTACATGAAAGTTGTTCCTTGAGTTTAGCCAATGATTTGGGCGTTGCCAGGGTCTATGACACTTGCAGGCAGTACAGGGGGAGGAGGAAGGGTGAGCACAAAGCAGTTCAAGCAATCGGCCGCAGTGTTGCACAGGGGGATGCAGAGACCAATCGCTGCCAGGATCCCTAACAGGAAGTCGAAAAATCCCTGCACCAGGAAGTTTGTGAGGTCCACAACGTTTATTCCGACTGTAGTCTGTCCTCCCACGACCGCTCCTCCTCCTCCTCCTCCTCCATTGCCATTGCCGCTGCCATTGCCGTCACCATTGCTGTTGTCATTACTGTTGCCATTGCTTCCTCTGGTCTTCTTTGTCCTCCTTCTTGCAGCTGCTGGTGCAACTTGCATTAGCATCAAGCCCATGACAAGAGCAAGGATGAGATATTGCTGAAACTTAAGCATTGTAGCTAAATCTCTTTTAGGTGAAGTCTCTAGATTTTGTATGCTCTTTTCCCTTGCTTCTTGGTGTCAAGACGTTCATCCCATGTGGCCTTTTATGCTGTCTGTCTTTTTCACACCCATCCACTCCCTAGAATTTGGTTGTTTTGCCAAATTGCTTTTGTATTTTTATCTCTGAAGTATTTGAAGACCAGCATAATGGCAATACTAACCAAATCAGTGTGTCTTTACTTAGCAAAAGGCACCTAATTATGTTACCAATATTTGGCAGCAAATAATCAGCGAGCACCCAGGAGCATCCGTTAGCCAGCCAAACTACTCTGAATGAACTGTTGTTCTCTATGCATGCTAACAAGCGCTGATTGGCAAAGTAGCACTACCTTAAACACTTTCTGGCAAACACTCAAATATTACAAGCTTAAATCTCACATGTAGAGCCATAGCTGGAAAAAAAATGAGATATGTTTTTTGTGAATGGGGTACAGTGCAAGTTCCTCTTCCACATTAATCAGGTTACGATGTCATTGTGAATATTCTGATTGGTCCATGTGATCTTGCTGTGCGCGCGCGCAGAGTGTGGGTGTGGGTGTCAAGCAACAAATCAGCAAAAAAACTGCGCATGCTCAATAGCGGTTTGTGGGTTTTTTTCCCCCGGCCAAATGCCATGTCAGCAAGTGAGTGTTTACACACACGTACACAACAAAAGTGTTAAGAGTGGTCTGGTCAGCACCTCTCAAGATGTACAGCAGCTGGATAGTGGCTTTAGCATCTCTACTCCTTGTCCACGCTCAGGAGTGTCCCTTACCTGTAAGAGAAGACCTTGAGGGCAATGGTGGACTAATATCTACTGCCCTGGGCATAAATTCAGCCACTTTGCAGAGTGAACCCAATGTGGTCTGTCTAGCCAGTGCTCCTACTAGAGGCCAATACAGGTTTGCCTCAGTCTTTGTCTCATTTCTACGCGATGCCAGCACCACTGTCGAGTTGGGGCAGTTGGATTTGCAATGCGCCGGAACCCAGTGGTCTTCATCCAATCTTGACCTCTCTCCATCAGCCAGTGGTTCAACAAGTTTGAGAAGAGACTGTGCTGCGTGCATTGGATCTTCCAACGATCCTGATTACGACGAGGAAACCCACTGCATTCGTGAGTCATCATTGTTTACATTCCTTACCTAAACCAAACCCATGTGTATAATCTAGCTTGCTTTGGCTGCACTACTGCTGGTCTTGGGCAGTGTACCAGCCCCACCCCCTCCTCCAGCAATTGCTGTAACTTCTATGATTCAAACGATGCGTGCACTCTGACCTGCCCTGAGGGCACCAGAGCTAGTGCAGAAACCAACTTTACATGTTCAGGTACTCCACAAGACTCATCTCTATTTGTATACATTAGCCATTCCTTTTAGTGGGCTTGGCCTCCTTTTTAGGGAAAGTGCATCGCAATGCTGCACTGCTGGTATGTATGTATTTTGATTTAATGGACTTCACTCTCATCTAAACAAGAAGATTGACTGAGAATGGAGCTGTATGATCTGTTTCTCTATTTGTTCAGATCCCTGTTCCCCTAACCCGTGTGCTAACCAGGGAAGCTGCTCCCTTGCAGTGGGCAGTGTCAGTCCCAGCTGCTCGTGTGTGGGGAGCTGGGGAGGTGACAGGTGTGAGATGTGCACAATTGCTGACTGCAGGGCCTGCTCCCAAATGAGGGACGTCTGCTCGGAGTGTGAGGAGGGATACGACATGCTCTCTGGGGCATGTGGTGAGCGAGTGCATGCCAGGGATAGCTGCATGCACGCCTCAAGAACTTCTGAAGTTGTAGCTAAACTAACAGGAAACCACCAGACATGCATGTAAATTGGTGTATACCAAGCGAACTGTCTGATAACAGTTTGCTTATTCAGGCCCACAAACAGAGTAGCTAGCTTCATAAACTTCATTCCAAAATAATAAACCCATTTCAGCTTGTCCTTTGGTGTGTGAGAACGGAGGGGAGCTGGCTCAGTCCCAGTGCAGCTGCAGCTGTCCCGATGGTTTCAGTGGACCCACGTGTGGAGTGGACACTTCCCAAGGCTCTGGGAGTGGAGTGCCTTGCCTTGTGGAGGACTGCCTGAGCTGCTCTGCTACTTCTTCCATGGTTTGTGAGCAGTGCAGGGATGGATTTCAGCTGGAAGACCAACGAGGAACATGCTGTAAGGGGTCAAATATCACCCAGCCCACTTTTAGCAGCTGGCTAACTGCTAACAACTTCGTGTTTAGCACCAGCTGACACTTTTTTGTTTATTTGTAGCTGACCAAGGGACCTTTGTTGGACAATTATCACTTGGAGCCTTTATAGGTGAGAATTGGTGCGAACATGTCACGCCAAATTAACATCAATCATTACAGGTGTTGTGGTCGGGTGTTCTGTTCTTGCCCTGGTCCTCTTGACAGTTGTGTGTGTAGTTTGCTGCTCTTGTTGCTGCAAGAGAAGTGATGGTGTGTATGTATAGTATTCATAACCAACAAGTTGTTTTGTAATCTAAAAATAGATAGATAGGGTGGGGCAACTGCTGCTTCAGCACTTTCTCAAAGAGAGACCCTGCTTGTTTGCTAGCTAACTGAAGCGTTTAGATTTGTGGAGATGAAGGTACTAGTATTTGTTGGGGCTGTAGCATGCCTCCTCCACCTGGTCAGCTCCCAGTGTATTCGTGAAAGTCTAACAAATGTTACTGTGGAACCCCTCCTTGCTCTTTCCTTGGTTGCTGGTACTCAGTCGAGTCCTCCGACGGTAGATATAACGAATTATACCATAGTGTGTCTGGCAGTGGATAACAACCTCGACAGGTACAGAGGCGCTTCTCTGGTCGTTGAGTATACCTGTGCAGGAGCCTGTCCATCAGGTAGGTAGCTAACTGTAGCTAGCTAGCTACTGGGAGGACCCTG
>JAAGOD010067244.1_pt1 | contig 21774 bp, 20 predicted proteins | sample 8389681 | NCBI WGS metagenome assembly JAAGOD01 (sample SAMN13964374, study PRJNA552185) | sponge metagenome | biome: deep-sea hydrothermal vent fields; feature: spots directly above weak diffusing fluid; material: seawater and sediment | host: Tedaniidae sp. KZ-2020 ... | reverse complement strand
AATCTGCAACAACACAATCTGCAACAACACAATCTGCAGCTAAGTCTTATATAAAGCCTGATAAAAAAATACAAAATAAAAAGCTTAATACTGACTCTATAACAGGTAAATTTATAGACAAAATTTATCAAATAAATAAAAAAGAAAAAAAGAACTTATTTATATATATAAAGTATTTTATTTTTTTATTTATATCGGCATTATTATGCTTTTTATTTTTTATTATTTTTAAAAAAATACAAAATAAAGAAAAAGATAATTTATTGATTTTAAAAGATAAATTTTTAAAAATAGAAAACAATATTTTGCCTACAGATACAAAAAAAGCTGCAAGGGCCTTGATAGACTTAACTTATTGGGCTGTTAGTAAGGCTAAAGACAAAAAGTACAATTTTTTATCTTTAAACAAAATGCTTAATCAGCTACCATTAAGCTACCAAGACAAGCATGTAGCAGATTTAAAAAGAATTTTACAAATTTGTGAAACAATAGCTTTTTCTAAAAAAGTGCCTGTAGGCCTAGAAAAGCAATTAAAGAAAATATCTATAGAATTGCACTCTTATTTAAAAATATTATTGAAATATAATTAAAATTACACAATAATAAAACTATAATTTACTGAGGTTGCATGTATATATATTTTTTATTATTTTTTTTAATATTTTTTAAAATTACAAACTCCAAAGCTTTAGATAAAGTTGTGTATTATTCTTCTAAAAGTAAACTAACTTATGATTTATCAAAACAAGAAGACTTAGCAGTAGAAAAATTAATTAATATTCAAAATTTGTATTTAAAAAAACATGCAACAAATTGTTTAAAAGTAATTAATGATTGGGCACCTCCTAAAAATATAGAAACTTGGGTTTATATTAAAAAATTAAAATGTATCAGTTTATTAAGTAATAAAAACAAAATATCCGAATATCAAAAAAATATAACTTATCCACATATTTGGAATTTAAAAGCATCTTCTAAAAAAGAATTAAAAAAAGAATTTAAAAAAGCAGTTTATTTTTTAATAAAAACATTTTTAAAAAATAAACAAGAAAACAAAGTTTTTACACTGCTAAAAAGCATAGACTCAGCAAAAATATTTTTATCTAATAGAGAAAAATCTTATTTATTTTATATTAAAGCAAGAGTTTTTTATAATAAAAAAAAATTTTTATTAGCTAATGGTTTTTTAAATAATAGTTTTTATTATCATAATAAAGCAAGTTTATCTTTTAAATATCCTTTTTCTTTATCAGCATTTGAGTCACGAAGTTTTAGAAGTTTTTTTAAAAATAAAAAAAGCATTAAATTAAAAAAACATATTTCATATTTTCAACAAGAGTCAAAAGAATTTAAAAAATTAATAAATATGTCAAAAAAATCAAAATATTTTTTTGACGAGCATGTTAAATACTTACAAGCTTATCCAGGCTCAAAAAGAAGCAATAAAATTAATAAAAGATTATTATTTGCTTATTTGTCTTTAAAAAAAAACAAACAAAAATCTTTTAAAGTTTTAAGCAAAATATCTACACTAAGATGCAAATTTTTAAATAAATGGGTAGGAAAATTATTTTACAAATCTGGATACAAGGCTATTGATGAAATTTATACAAATCAAAATACTAAAGCTTGTCATTGGGATGGGGATAATTACTTTCGTATAGCTGCAGCATATTATTATCAAGAAAATTATGATGCAGCAGAAATTTTGTTTAAAAAACTTCCAAGGCTATACTCTGGACATAAGATTGTGCCTAGGTCTATGTTATTTTTATCTTTTTTGTATATAAAAAAAAATCAATATAAATCTGCAATTATATCTTTAAAAAAACTTTTAAAAATTAGAAAAACAGATTTTCATTTACAAGCATATTATTTTTTATATTTTTTAAATAAAAAACAAAATAATTTATCCAGCGCAAAGTTTTATTATAAAAAATTATTAAAAAAATATCCTTTAACTTACTATTCACTAAAATTAAGATTGCTTGATAAATCATTGCCTTCATTTTTTATAACTAAAGCTAAAAAAAGAGATAAGTGGAAAGTGCATTTAGATAAAAAAGAAAGTAAATCTTGGGATAAGTTAAAATTATTATTAAAAGCAGGCTGGCTTAAAGAGTCTAGGGCTGAGTTAAAATTATGGAATTTACCTATATTTTCTTCTGGAGTTTTTGTTTATACTTATTTATTAAGCCAGGCGCATGACTTTTTATCAGCAATTAAGCTTTTGCATTATTTGTGGAGAGAAGATCAAAGCATACATAGAAAGTCATTTTTAAAATTGTTGTTTCCTCATTTTTTTAAAACAATAGTAGAGGAATATGCATCTAAAAATAATTTAGAACCAAGTTTAGTGTTTTCGCTTATAAGGCAAGAAAGTGCATTTAAAGTTGATGCACAGAGTTTTGCTAACGCTTATGGATTAATGCAAATGATTATATCAACGGCAAATGAAGTAAAAAAATTATTAGGTATAAAAAATAAATATGTTTCAAAAACAGAATTATTTAAACCAAGGACAAATATACGCTTTGGGTCTAGGCATTTAAGACAGCTTTTTAATGCATGGAATGGAAATATAGCTTTAGCCTTAGCCTCTTATAATGTTGGATATGGAAATTTGTCTAAATGGATTAAATCAAGGGGAGATTCTTTTAAAATAGAGGATAATACTGAATTTTTAAACCAAATATGGTTTGATGAGCTTCCATGGATGGAAACTAGTTTTTATGTTAAGGCTATTTTAAGAAATCAAATTCTATACAAAAGTCTGTATAAAGATATAAAATAATCTTAAATTTGCAAAAACTATTCTTGATAGTTTTTGCTCTATAAGCTTATAATAGTTCTTATGAGTAAATTTATATTATTAATTCTTTTTGTTTCGTCTTGTTCTTATTTGCCAATTTCGCAAGCTCCTTTAAACAAAAAAGATAAAAAAATAGTTGAAAAAAATTTAAAAGATATATCTTTTGGCAAAATTCCAGTTCAAATTAATAAATATGTTTTAAAATGGATTACTTATTATAAGGGTCGTGGACATAAGCATATGCGTCGCTACTTATCAAGAGCAAATCGTTATCAATTTTTAATGCAATCATTGTTAAAAAAAGAATCTGTACCAACTGATTTAATTTATGTTCCTTTAATTGAATCAGGTTTTACATCTCATGCTTACAGTCACGCAAGCGCCGTTGGATATTGGCAGTTTATTAAAGGCACTGCAACTAGGTATGGACTAAGAGTTGACGATCTTGTTGATGACAGAAAAGATCCTGTTTTGTCTACAAAGGCAGCTATTAAATATTTTAAAGATTTACATAATATGTTTGATGATTGGTATTTAGGATTAGCGGCATATAATTCTGGAGAAAATCGCATAAAAAGATATATTAAAAAATATAAAATTAAAAATTATTGGACATTTGTAAAAAGAAGAATTTTACCACGAGAAACTAGAAACTATGTTCCTAAATTTTTAGCAGCACTTTTGATAGCCAAGAATCCAGAAATGTATGGCTTTCATAACATAAAATATAAAAAACCTTTTGCTTCAGATTATATTACTATTAAAAAATCTATTAGCTTAAAACTATTATCAAAAGAAATGAAAGTTTCTTTTTCTGATTTAAGAGCATTAAACCCAAGGTATTTAACTGACTTGGCCCCTGTAAAAAAAGGAAAAAAAGTTTCTATTAGAGTTCCAACATCTTTAAGATCCCTAGCATTAAAAAGTTTAAATAAAAGTTATTCTAAAGTTCCACTTTTAAGTTATAGTTATTATTTTTATTATAGAGTAAAAAGAGGAGATAACTTAGGCAGAATTGCAAGAAAATTTAGATCAAGAATTTCAACTTTAGTAAGGTTAAATCGTTTAAAGAGCAGGCATTTTTTGCGAATTGGTAAAAAGCTAAAAATTCGTCGTCGAACTAGAATTACATCTTTAGTAGCAAAAAATCTTATAAAAAGAAAAAATCTTATAAAAAGAAAAAAAACTACTAGAAAAATAAGAAAAAAAACTACTAGAAAAAGAAAAAAAACGATCAAACAAAGATCTTTATCTAGTTTATCTAAATCAAAAAAAAAATATAAGTTTAAAAAAAGAAATAAAATATATAAAATAAAAAAAGGCGATACTCTTTCTCGTATTGCTAAAAAATTTCGTATATCTACTTTTAAATTAATAAAAAAAAATAGACTAAGTTATAATTCAAAAATATTTTCTGGTCGTTATTTAGTAATCCCAAAATAAAAATTTAGTAATCCCAAAATAAAAATTTAGTAATCCCAAAATAAAAATTTAGTAATCCCAAAATAAAAATATTTTTATAAAGGGCAAGACTTTTTAATTTTTTTTGCAATATCAAAAAATATTTTAGTAATTTCATGATCAGGATATGAATTAATAAAACTTTGTCCTGCCTCTGCGCTTAGTCCAATATAAGGATGAAAAGGAATTTCTGCTAATTTTGTTAATTTTTCTGTTTGTAAAAAAGTATCTAAATCTCCCTTTGGAAATAAATTAATTTTTTTCATTTCTTTATCTTGAGGGTACAAGTAAGACATATTTTCTAACAAACCCATGTTAAAAATATTTAATTGCCTCCACATAGACAAAGCTCTTTTTGCATCAATAAGAGATAAATTTTGAGGAGTAGTAACAGTGATAGCAGAAGAAACATTTACTTTTTGAGAAATAGTTAAAGGAACATCTCCTGTTCCTGGAGGTAAATCGATAATTAAATAATCTAAATCTCCCCAAAGTACATCAGTAAATAATTGAGATATAGCCTTAAATAACATTGGCCCTCTCCATATAACAGCTTCTCCGTCTTCTACTAACAAGCCCATGCTCATACATTTTATATTATGTCTTGTTAAAGGTATAAGTTTTTTGTCTTTGCTAAGCTCTGGTCGGTAGTTTTCACCTCCTAGTATTTTTACTAAACTAGGACCATAAATATCTGCATCTAGTAAGCCAACTTTATTTGTTTTGCCTAATGCGATGCTAATATTGGCAGAAAGAGTACTTTTTCCAACGCCTCCCTTGCCAGAACCTATTAAAATAATATGTTTAATATTTGGCAAAAAAAGTTTAGGCAGGTCTTGGCTAGCGGTTGTCATAAATCCTTTAAAAAAAACTTATATTTAAGTAGAAGATGGCTTTATGTATAAAAAATAAGTTCTTTTAAGTCCAGTACTTTTCTATTTTAATTTAATTTATAGGTTGCTCATTTTTAAGCATTTCTTTATTATTTCTATATGAAGAAAAATATTTTGTCTGATTTATCTGTATTAGTTTCTTTGTGCAAGCAAAGAGGTTACATTTATCAAAGTAGTGAAATTTATGGAGGCTTAAATTCATGTTGGGATTATGGGCCTTTGGGAGTGAACTTAAAAAGAAACATTAAAGAAGCTTGGTGGAAAGCTATGACATATAGAGAAGATGTTGTAGGTTTAGACGCATCTATTTTAATGCACCCTAAAGTTTGGAAAGCCTCTGGGCATATTGATGGGTTTTCAGATCCTCTAGTAGATTGCAAAGATTGTAAAAATAGATTTCGTTTAGACCATGCTATATTAAAAGAAAATAAAAATGTTTGTCCAAAATGTGAATCTTTTTCTATTACTGAATCTAGACAATTTAATTTAATGTTTAAAACTAATTTGGGACCTGTGGAGGACGAAGGCTCTCAAGTATATTTAAGACCAGAAACTGCTCAGGGAATTTTTGTTAATTTTGACAATGTTCAAAAATCTACTAGAAAAAAATTACCTTTTGGTATTGCACAAATTGGTAAATCTTTTCGCAATGAAATTACTCCTGGAAATTTTATTTTTAGAACAAGAGAATTTGAACAAATGGAGATGCAATATTTTGTAACACCAAAAGATGACAAAAAACATTTTGAATTTTGGAAAGAGCAAAGAATAAACTTTTGTGAAAACTTAGGAATCAAAAAAGAAAATTTAAGATTTTCTCAACATGGACCAAAAGAGCTAGCTCATTATGCAAAAGAAGCTTTTGATATTGAATATAAATTTCCATTCGGGTGGCAAGAAATAGAAGGCATTCATAATCGCTCTGACTTTGATTTAAAACAGCATCAAAAATTTAGCGGAAAAAAATTAGAATATTTTGACGACACAACTCAAAAAAAATTTTTACCTTTTGTTATAGAGACAGCAATTGGTTGTGACAGATTATTATTAGCTATTTTATGTGACGCATACACAGAAGAAATAAAAATATTAGAAAACGGCAAAGAGGATAAACGAGTATATTTAAACTTACATCACTCTTTAGCTCCTTATAAAGTAGCTATTTTGCCTTTATCTAAAAAAGAAGAATTAACTACAATAGCTAAAAAACTACAAACAGATTTGTCTAAAAAATATCATGTAGAATATGATCACAGCGGAAGTATTGGCAAGCGATATCGAAGACAAGACGAAATAGGAACTCCTTTATGCATTACTGTAGACTTTGACAGCATAGATGATTCAGCAATTACTATTAGACATTTAAAGACAATGGAACAAAAAAGAATAAAATTAGACCAAGTAATGAGTTATATAAGCGATTTTTTAGCTAAATAATATATATAATTATATTTTATAAAAAAAATGACTTTTAACAAAAAATAGCGTACAAAGATTAAACACTTAAAGGCAAAGGTAAAATAAATAAAACAAACAATAACTTTTCAGGAGTTTTTATGTACAAAATAATATTAAGTATAATTTTTATAACAGCAATTTCTTCTTGCAAAACATTTAAAGGCGAAATTAATGTAGACAGGGGAAAGTCTCTTCATATAAAAATAATAAAAGACAGTACATTTGCAGATAATGATGACGAAAACTTTGAAGACGATTTTGATGAAGAAATAAATTTAAATTTAAAATCTGGTACTTACTATACTGCATTAAATTTTTCTTCAAATAAAAATTTGTCACTAGATATTAGATCAGACAGTCAAGATTACACTCTAGATATTTCTTTAAGAAGGCCTTTTCCAGATGTAGAAAAAGCAGGAAAGCATAAATTCTTTTTTAAATCAAAAGAGCTAAAGCAATCATGGGGATTAAAAGGTTCTGTAAAAACAAAAATTCATTATAGTGATTTAATTAAAGATGTAGAATATTGTTCTGCAGAAGTTAGAACTTGGGTTTGCGAAAAAAATAAAAAAAATAAAAAAAAATCTTGTAAATGGGTTTATGATACTGAATATGGAAACAGAGATGTTGAGTACTATAACAAAACCACTAATTACAAAGTATTTGCAAATATTATTAAAGCCGCTAAATCTCCAAAAAAAGATATTTTAGGAAGCTTCAGCGCAAGAAAAACTGAAAATATAAAAATTTATGAATACGAAAGCTGTTGTTATAATTATTACAACAGATGCATACGACACAGCAGAGGTCGAAGACATTAAAAAGTTTTAACAAATGAGTAATACTAAAGTTGAAGATGTAGTTATTATTGGTTCAGGGCCGGCAGGTTATACCGCAGCTATATACTCATCAAGGGCAAACTTAAAACCTTTGTTGTTTGAAGGCGAAGAATCTGGCGGACAGCTAATGACAACCACAGATGTTGAAAACTTTCCAGGCTTTCCAGAAGGAGTTATGGGTCCAGATTTAATGGAAGCCATAGGCAAACAAGCAAGTCGATTTGGAACTCAAATACTAAGTAAAAATATAACTAAAGTTGATTTTTCTAAACAACCTTTTTCTGTGTTTGTAAAAGACACAGAATATAAAGCAAATAGCGTTATTATTTCAACAGGAGCTTCTGCTAGATATTTAGGTCTTGAAAGTGAAAAAAAATTTTTAGGAAAAGGCGTTTCGGCATGTGCTACTTGCGACGCTGCTTTTTTTAGAGATAAAGTTGTATGTGTTATTGGAGGTGGAGATTCAGCAATGGAAGAGGCTGTATTTTTAACCAGATTTGCTACAAAAGTATATATACTTAACAGAGGAGAAAAGTTAAGAGCATCTAAAATTATGGCAGACAGAGCTATAAAAAATGAAAAAATTAAATTAATTATGAACGCAACTATGACTGAAGTTTTAGGCAGCGATATTGTAAGCTCTATTACAATGCAAAATACTAAAACTAATGAAAAAAGTAATTTAATAGTAGACGGAGTATTTTTAGCCATCGGACACACTCCAAATACCAAAATTTTTAAAAATCAAATTAAATTAGATTCAACAGGTTATATTATAACAGAACCCGACAGCACAAAGACTTCTGTAGATGGAGTTTTTGCATGTGGAGATGTGCAAGATACTAAATACAGACAGGCAATTACAGCAGCAGGGACAGGCTGCATGGCTGCTTTAGAATCTGAAAAATTTTTAGAATCAAAAGCCCATTAGTTTTTATTAAATATATTTTAAGTAATTTTTAAGTACCTGTTAAATACCTTGTGGAATAGCTGATAATAAATCTTTAGTATATTGCTCTTTAGGTTGTTTATAAATATTGTCAGAAGTATTATATTCTACAAACTTACCATTTTTCATAACAGCAATATTATCAGATATAAATTTAATTACCCCAAGGTCATGAGAAATAAAAATATAAGTTAATTTTAACTCTTCTTGTAAATCTAATAATAAATTTAAAATTTGCGCCTGTATTGATACATCTAATGCAGAAACAGATTCGTCACAAACAATAAACTCTGGCTCAACAGCAAGGGCTCTTGCAATACAAATTCTTTGTCTTTGTCCGCCAGAAAATTCATGAGGGTAGCGGTTCATTACAGAAGCTGGTAAATTCATTCTTTCTAAAAGAGATTCTGTTTTTTTTATTCTTTGGTTTCTAGTTCCTAAACTATGAATAATCATAGGCTCCATAATAGCAGAGCCGATTGTCATTCTTGGATTTAAAGAGGCATAAGGGTCTTGAAAAATAATTTGAATTTTTTTTCTCATGTCTCGCATTTCTGTTTTATTTAATTTTGTAATATTTTTTCCATAAAATAAAACATCACCAGATGTTGGCTCAGTTAACCGCAAAATAGTTCTGCCCAAAGTTGTTTTTCCACAACCAGATTCTCCAACCAATCCTAAAGTTTCATTTTTTGAAACTTTAAAACTAACATCATCAATAGCTTTTATATAAGATAATGTTTTTCCAAACATACTTTTTTTAAGTGGAAAATATTTGTGTAAATTTTTTACCTCTAAAATAGTTTTATTAAAAACTTTAGACTGTACAGATTTTTGTATATTTTCTTCAATTTTTTTATTTGTATCAGAATTATTTAAAAAATCTTCAACTGTCGGCAACCTTCTACAAGTTTTATCTAAAGTAGGTCTGCATGCTAACAATCCTTTGGTATAATTTTGTTGAGGGTTTAAAAAAACTTCTTTTGTTTTTCCATGCTCTACAATTTTACCATTATGCATAACACTAATACTGTCGGCAATATTTGCAATAACTCCTAAGTCATGAGTAATAAACAACATGCTCATATTATATTCTTCTTTTAATTTTAATAATAAATCTAATATTTGTTTTTGAATTGTAACATCTAAAGCAGTAGTTGGCTCGTCTGCAATTAAAAGTTCTGGCTTACTTGCAATAGCCATTGCAATCATAATTCTTTGTCTTTGACCTCCGCTTAATTCATGAGGGTAAGACTTTGCTCTTTGAGATGGGTTAGGTATTCCTACCTGATTCATTAAATCTATAGAATTTTTTAAAGCTTCTTTTTTATTTAAGCCTTGATGTAAAATTACAGATTCAGAAATTTGATCGCCAACAGTAAAAACAGGATTAAGACTGGTCATTGGCTCTTGAAAAATCATAGAGATTTTATTACCACGGATAGATCTCATTTCTTTTTCTGATTTTTTTAAAAGATTATCTCCTTTAAAAAGAATTTCGCCATTAGTAATTTGACCTGGAGGTGAGGGGATAAGACCCATAATGCTAAGAGCAGAAATACTTTTTCCAGATCCAGACTCGCCAACCATTCCCATAGTTTCGCCTTGATTAATAGAAAAGGATACATTGTCTACGGCTTTAACATAGTTTTCACTAGTTTTAAATTCTACTTCTAAATTTTTAACAACAATAGTATTTTCTTTTGACATAAGCGGTTCCTCTAATCTTTTATAGTATATGTAAGTAGTTTAATTTTACAAGTATATTGAAAATAAAAAAGGATATTTATGAGACAAAAAAGTGATGCTAGATTAAAATATATAAATCAAGTTTTTGGAAACGAACCAGAGGTTCAAAAAAACATTAGAGAAGCTTTAAAAAAAGATAATAAAACAGGAATTCATATTAGCCCTTACGAAGCTCAAATTTTATCTTTTTTTGTTAAGCTTACAGGGGCAAAAAGAATTTTAGAAATAGGATCTTTGTATGGATATTCTACATTTTGTTTAGCTAATGCTGCTGGAAAAAATTCTGTTATTTATGCTTGTGAAAAATCTGTAGAAAATATTAATAAAGCAAAAAATTTAATGAAGGGCACAGAAGAATTAAATAGAATTAAGTGGTATCAAGGTTGCGCCTTAGATAATTTAAAAAATTTATCAAACGAAGAAGACTTTGATTTAATATTTATTGATGCTGATAAATCTAACTATGAAAATTATCAAAAATGGGCAATTCAAAACCTTAAAACAAAAGGTTTGCTTATAGGTGACAATAGCTTTCTTTTTGGCTCAGTGTATCAAGAACCACGAGATACTGCAGCGCATAAACATCAACAAGTTATGTTAAATTTTAATAGTAATTTAAGTAATTTACAACTTTTTAACTCTATGATTATTCCTACATTTGAAGGCCTAACTGTTGCTCAAAAAATATAAAAATTTGTAAAAATAATACAATGCGTAATGAACAAAAAGCTATAATTTGGAATTATGCCTTATATCAATCTAGACAGAAGTCTGGGTTACAACAAATAGGAGCCCATCAATGTTTAAGATATTTTCTAAAGTTACATTAGTATTATTTTCTATAGCTATAAGTTCAAACTTTGCTATTTCTCAAACATTAACTACAGAGCAAAAACTTTTAGACTTTGAATATTTAATTTCACATATCAAATCATCTTACGGACCTTTAGAATACAAAACACAAAAACGAATTGTTAATATAGACAAGCTTATTACAAGATTTAAATCAAAAATTATTAAAACACACACTAATGGCGATTTTTATTACACTATAAAAGAATTTGTTTCTAGCTTTAGAGACGGTCATTTTTCTGCAAGAATTCCAACAAGCCAAAGAGCGTCTTTGCCTATTCGTGTTGACTGGGTAAAAGGAAAAGTTTTAATACATGTTGCAGCTCCTATTGTTGATAAAATAAAATTAAGCAAGGGTGACGAGCTTTTAAAATTTAATAACAAACCTGTTAAAAGTATAGTAAACAAACTAAAAAAATATGTAGGCACTGGTTCTAAGCAAACAGAAACTAGATGGGCAACATGGTTAATATCTGTTAGACCAGGTTCAATAGTACCTGTTCCCTCTGGAAATGTTACATTAACTATAAAATTAAAATCTTCTGGAAAAATAGTAAAAGTTAAAACTAAATGGAAAGTTTCTGGTGAATTTTTAGACGAAAAAGAAGAATTTTTAAAACAAAATAAAAATTTACAAAGCTTTAGTGACAATAGTGAATTGAATTTTAATCCTATTGAAAATTTATCTATAGCAACACAATTTGAAGACTTAGGTGAAAAATTTGCAGAAATAAATTATGCATGTAGCCCAAATACTCGTATTACTATACCAAAAAAGGCTACTATAATTATGCAAAAACCTTTTGTAGCTTATTATTATCCTACAAAAAAAGGAAATGTTGGTTATTTAAGAATACCGCATTACTCTTTTGGTGCTAGCTCAAAAATTGTTTTTGAAAACTATGCTTATGCAGTAAATGAATTAGAAAAACACACAGTTGCATTAGTTATTGATCAAGATCATAACTGTGGAGGCCAGGTAAGTTTTTTAGGTAATATTTTTGGTTTATTTATTAATAGACCAGTAGAAAATGCCTTATTTAGATTAGTGGCTAATAAAAGCGAGTATATTTCTATGAAAAAATATATTAAAAATTCAAATTCTAATATTATAGGTTTTGATGTATGGAACAATTTTTTAAGTCATATTAAAGAAGCTTGGTTAGCTGGTAAGCATTTAACTAATAAAATTTCACTTCAAAGAATTTATCCAAATCAAAGAACTAGGTATACAAAACCTATAGTTGTTTTGACTGACGAAATTTCTGGTTCTGGAGGAGATGCTTTTCCTGCTTTAATGCAAGGTTATAATCGTGCAAAAATTATAGGAACTAGAACTTCAGGCTTAGGTGGATCGGTATCTTCAATTCCAAATTTACCTTTTTCTCAAATATCAGTAAGTTTAACTAGAACTTTGTTTTATCACCCTAACGGAAAAGCAATTGAAAACAATGGAGTAACACCAGATTTACCATACACTATTACTCCAAAAGATTTTAATGGTGGATATGTAAAATACAGAAAGTTTTATACAAAAAAAGCATTAGGCTTACTGTAATAGTAAGCTAAAGTTGTAGCAATATGTTTACAATTCAAGCTTGGGGAAAAACTGATATAGGTTCTGTTCGTAAAGAAAACCAAGATAATATTTTATTAGACGACAATTTAAATTTATATATTGTCGCTGATGGCATGGGAGGTTATAAAGGCGGAGCCTTAGCCTCTCAAATTGCAACAGAAAAACTTTCTTCTTTTTTAAATGAAAACTCAAGCTCTTTTGAAGAGTCAAATATTGCTCGTTATTTTAATCAAGCTTACTCACAAGCTAACTCTTCTATTTACTCTACAGCTCAAAAAAAAGAAGGATTTAAAGGTATGGGAACAACTATGGTAAGTTGTTTAGTTTTTGATAACACTTTTTATATTGCAAATGTTGGCGACTCAAGAACTTATTTATTTAGAGATAATTTATTATGGCAAGTTACTAAAGATCACTCTTTAGCTGAAGAAAACTTAAATATCGGACAGCCTATTAAAAATATAAATGCTAATATTATTACCAGAAGCGTTGGCTACTCACCTGATGTTAAAGTAGATATTATTGAAAGGCCAATACAAGAAGGTGATTGCTTGTTGTTATGCTCTGACGGTTTAAATAAAATGATTTCTGATTCAGAGCTAGAAGAGTTATTGCAAAAAAGAAACAGCAAAACTATAGCAAAAGATTTAATTAAATTATCTAACGACAGACGAAGCATTGATAATGTTTCTGTTTTATGGATAGAGGTAAAAGCTAATAAAAAAAAATAAAAGACTTTTATATATAAATGGAAAATGATAAAAAATTTACACTTATTTTAACTAGTAATAACTCTGATAAAACTCGTTCTTGGTATTTTTCTTCTACATTATTACAATTTTTAAGCTTAACTTTAGGCATTGTGTTTATTTTGTTGTTATCTTTTTTTGTAGATTATTTTTCTTTACTAGTTAAAACGGGAAACATAAAAAAACTACAAACAGAAAACATATTATTAAAAAAACAGATGACTCAGCTTGATATAGAGTCTAAAAAAATAGAAAATTATTTAACCAGAATAAAAACTTATACAAAAAAATTAAAATTAATTACCGGCATTAATACTAACAATAGAGTTTTAAAATTATCTTTAAAAAACACAAAAATATTTCCAGATAATAATATAATAAATAACAAAGACATTCTGTTGTCTGATAATGCTCGTTTATTTTCAGAGCCCATACTTGAAAGCAAGCAATTATACTTATATGAAAAATTATCAGAAAAATTATTATATCTTAACAAAGAAAGTTTTTTAATAAAAAATAATGCTTTAAATATTTATGAAAATTTATTTGATCAAACAGAGCTTATAGCATCTACCCCTAAAATTGCCCCTTTAATAGGAAGAAAAGGCTCTTTTTTTGGAATTAGAAGAAATCCATTCACTGGAAGGGTAACATCACATAATGGTTTAGATTTTATAGCTCGTAAGGGAACTAAAGTTTGGGCAACTGCAGAAGCTGTGGTGTCTTATGTAGGCTATGATTTAGGATATGGAAAGTTAGTTGTTTTAGATCACGGTTATGGTGTAAAAAGTTATTATGCTCATAACTCTAAACTTCTTGTTAAATTAGGTGATAAAGTTAAATTAGGCGATGTTATTTCTAAAGTTGGTAACACAGGCGCCTCCACTGGCGATCATTTACATTACGAAATTAGAGTTAACGGAATTCCAGTAGACCCTAATAACTATATACTTGGTACATCTTATTAAAAAAATAACAGTATATTTTTATAATGAAAAAACAATTACTAGATAAATTAAATGAGCTGTCTTTACAGCCAAAATTTAGCTTAGGTCAAAATTTTTTAATTAGCAGTAGAGTTGTAGAATTAATTGTATCTAAAGTAAATACTATATTAAATAAATCTTCATTAATAGAAGTTGGGCCAGGATTGGGGGCATTAACAGATTATTTTAAATCTTATGATGACTATACATTAATAGAACTAGACAGAGATTTAGTTAAATACTGGACTTCTAAAAACTTAAAAATTATACAATCAGATGCTTTAAAACTAAATTGGAACAGTTTAGATATAAAAGATAATTCTGTTTTAGTAAGCAATCTTCCTTATCAAATTGCCTCTAGACTTTTTATTGATAGAAGTTTAGGCCCTTTAAATATTAAGTATATGATACTTATGTTTCAAAAAGAAGTTGCTCAAAGAATTACTGCTTCAATAGACAGCAAAACTTATGGAATACTTTCTGTTATTGGACAATTGTCTTGGGATATTAATAAATTATGTGATGTTTCGCCTCAAGAGTTTTACCCATCCCCAAAGGTTGCAGGTAGAGTTTTGTATTTTTCTAAAAAATCTTTTGTTTTAGAAAAAGACTTTTTTTTATTTGTAAAACAGGCGTTTTCGCAAAGAAGAAAAATGTTGGTAAAAAATCTTTCTTCTTTTTTATCTGCAGATAAGATAGTATCAGTTATAGACAGCAAAACAAAAAGAGCAGAAAATGTTACTCCTAAAGAATTTTATGATCTTTATAGTTTATATAAATTAGGTAAACAAAAAGTTTAATTTAGATTGATAGTTTAAGTAAGTAAAAAAGGTTAGTATGGGTATTAAAATTATAGTAAACAATAAAAAAGCTTTTTATAATTATCATATTTTAGATAAATATGAAGCAGGCTTAGTTTTAACAGGAAGCGAGGTAAAGTCTTTGTCTTTAGGTGAGGTAAATTTAAAAGATTCTTATATTATTTTTAAAAATAATGAGGCGTTTTTGCAAAAAGCTCATATTAATGTATATAAATTTAGTAGTTATAATAATCATGAGCCAGAAAGATTAAGAAAATTATTATTAAGCAGATCTGAATTAAATAAAATTCAACAAGCCATAAAAGAAAAAGCTTTAACTTGCATCCCGTTAAAGCTTTATTTTTCTAAATCTTTTATTAAATTAGAAATTGCTTTAGCTAAAGGTAAAAAAATACATGACAAAAGAGCAGATTTAAAACAAAAATCTTTAAAAAGAGAAATAGAACAACACTTTAAAAAATAATAACTAAAAAATAATAACTAAAAAATAATAACTAATTAAAAATATTTTAGCAGTAGTAACAAATTAATTTTATTTACATTAAACAGAATTTTATTATGAGTGAAAAATTAAGACTATCTAAATTAATGACAATAAAAGGCATTTGCTCAAGGCGTGAAGCTGATTTTTGTATACAAAATGGTTGGGTAATAGTAGACGGAAGTGTTGTTGATACATTAGGTGCAAAAGTACAAGACAATGTTATTGTAGAGCTAAGCCTTGATGGAAAAGCTTATATTGATCAAAAAATTAGTGTAATTTTACACAAACCAATCGGCTATGTGTCTAGTCAGCCAGAAAAAGATTACTCAGCAGCTAGTGAACTTTTATTGCCAGAAAATCGATACTCTAGGTTTGAAGATGGAAAGTCTTTAAGCAGATCGGATTTATCTTCTTTAGCTCCTGTTGGAAGATTAGATATCGAGTCAAAAGGTTTATTAATTTTAAGTCAAGATGGAAGACTTACAAAAAGTATTATTGGCCCTGCCTCTGCTGTAGAAAAAGAATATTTAGTAAGAGTTGAGGGTGACATTACTGACGAGGCCTTAGATTTATTACACAAAGGTTTGTACTTAGATGGACAGCCTTTAAAGCCTGTTAAAATTATGGAGATAGAAGAAAATTTATTAAAAATGGTTTTAATCGAAGGTCGAAAAAGACAAATAAGACGAATGTGTGAATTAGTAAAACTTCAAGTCACAGGCTTAAAAAGAGTTAGAATTGGTAGCTTAATGTTAGCTGATCTTCCAGAAGGGCAGTGGCGATTAATTTCTCATGACGAAAAACTAAAATTTTTAAAATAAATTTTTATCAAATTTACATTTGTTTTTAAATAAAATAAAGATATAAAATAAATTTTTATCTTCTGTGTCGACGACTTTTTTGTGCTTTAGGTTTTCTTTTAGTAGTTGTTTTCTTTTTACTATCTTTAATAGGGCCTAGTCTTTTTTCTCTAGTTGGTCTTTTTTTAATTTCTCTTTTTTTTGTTACAGTTCTTGTTTTAAAATCTGTGCTAATTTTTTTAACTTCTTTTGTAGGAGTAAATATTTTATCTACTTGTTGAGGGCTTAAATAAGTAAATTGTCCTTGGGGGAGCTTTCCTAATTTTAAATTTCCAATAGCTATTCTTTTAAGTCTTTGTATGCGGTAACCTAATTTACTTAACATACGACGAAGCATTCTGTTTTTACCTTCGTCAATTTGAATTTGTATCCAACTGTATTTTGTTTTTTTGTCATTTCTTGAATATTGTTTAACTGTGTGAACATGATTAGCTTTTAATCTTCCAATGTCTGAAGGAATCCCAGCTATTAATTTAGATTTATGAATAGGGCTTAATGGCCTATCTATTTTTATTAAATAAGTTTTAGTAACTTTAAATTGAGGGTGTATAACTTTTTGAGAAAACTCACCATCATTTGTCATAAGCAAAAGACCTTCAGAGCTCCAATCTAATCTGCCTACAGGAAATATTCTGCTTTTTAATTGTGGAAAAAATTGAGCAACATGAGCTCTTTCGGCCTCTGTGTCGCTCATGCTAGTTAAAACTTGGGCTGGTTTATAAAACATAATATAAATATTATGCCTAGGTAGTTTTAGTAAAACTTTTTTATGAAAAACTTTATCTTGGGAGGGGGTTACTTGAGTTGATAAATCTGTAATAATTTTTCCATTAATACGAATTTCTTTATTAATAATTAACTCTTCAGACTTTCTGCGACTTAAAAGTGTAGCCTGTGCTATAAATTGATTTAATCGCATTTTTTGATGGATAGATTTTTTTGTTTGATCTACTGCAGTTGGCTTTATATGTTTTGCTTTTTTTAATACTCGAGTTTTTAATTCATTAGTTTTTTTAGAGTGAGAAAGTTTTTTTAAAACTGCTGAAGGTTTTTTTGCAACAGAGCTGTTGTTATCAGTATATCTATTTTTTGTAGTATTGCTGTATTTTTTTTTAGGTGTTTTTGTTTTCATGTTATGCCATGTAATAGTATGCTTAATTAAAATCTATATATGTATCTAGCTTTTTTAATGGCTTATGTATACTTTGTATTTTTGTTAAATCAAAATATTTTTTAATTTTACTTAAACTTTTACAAAGTGGCTCTATTTTGTGTATAGGAAGCTTGTTAAATGAATTAGTAATTTCATAAGCATAGCCCGAAACAACTAAACCTGTAAAAAGGTTAGAGCTATCTATAAAAAAAACGATAGTTTTTAGTGGAGATGTTTGTATATAGTGCATCTGATTTGTCTTTAAAATAAAATTATAGCAATATTGCAAAGATGTAATAGCTGGTAAATTTTTTAAATAAGGAGGGTTTAAAAAAAATAAATTAGTATAAATTTCTATATCTTTTGAGTTACATGGGTAAGTAAAAACTTTTAAACACTTATTATGATTAATTAACATTTGAGAATCATAGGTTTTTTTTACTTTATTATCTAAACAATTATTAAACGAATTTTTTATTTCTTTAGAGTATTGCAAAAATATAGTAGAATTTTTTACATAAATTAATTCTTTTTTCATAAATTCTTTTATAGGCCAATTAACAGAAAATTTTTGTAAATCTAAAGCAATAGTATCTTGCAATAAAACAATATTTTCTTGCCAAAAAGAAAAGTGTAAACTTTTTAAAAAAAAACTTTCTATTATTTTAAATGTAAATTCTTCTTCTTTTTTGTAAAATAAATTTAAATAATTATAAAAACTAAGGCGAGCGATATTTTTATTTATTTCTAAAGTTTTTAAGTGATGTATGATGTCTTGTACTAAAGTCATTTTTATTTTTTATTTAATAATTTAATTAATCTATTTTTAAATTTTTTAGAATTTTCAAAACCTGTTAACCTTAGGTTATCTTGTAAAACCCCTGTTTTAGAAAAAAATAAAATTGTAGGAAGCCCTAATATTTTATATTTTTTTTGCATTTTTAAAACCAATGGACTTTCATAGGTTGCGTTTACCTGCAACCATGTAAATTGTGATTTTATGTCTTGTATTTTTTTAGAGCCAAATACTTTTATATTTAACTCTACACAAGACAAACACCAGTCTGCATAAAAATCTATAACGATAGGCTTATTTTTTTTTACAGCTTGTTTAAAAGCATCTTCAGAAAAAGCTGACCAAAGCTTATGTCCTTTAGATATATTAGGATTAATTTTATTTATAATAGGGGATAAAAGTGGATAAGCAAAATAAAAAGACCCTAAAAGAAAACCTATGCCTAAAATAACTTTTGCTCCATACATTATTTTAGGTTTTTGCAAATGTTTTTTAATCCAGCTTCCGCCAGTAAGACTAATAATAATTAAACTAAAATTTAAACCTTGGGCTAAAACAAATAATAATACAAAACCTAAAAAAGCATCTTGTGATTTAGCTACAAAGCTAAGAACTCCTAATAAAACTGGCCCAATACATGGCGAAGCAATTAGTCCTGCAATAAGACCAGAAATAAAAACAGTAAATAAATTTGGATTTTTTGTAAAATTATATTTTTGAAAAATTCCCAAAGGCCCGTTTATAGAAAATAACCCAAACAAACTAAGCGAAGATATAAAAAAAATTAAAGCAAATATAAATTGTACATAAGGGCTTGAAAGTATATTTCCAAACAAGCTTCCAGTAATAGCTGCTAAAACTCCCATGCTTGCGTATGTAAGTGAAATTCCAAAAGAGTAAACCATAGTAGTTAGTAATTTTTGGTTTAAACTTTTATTCTCTTGTATCCCTATAATACTTAAAGTTATTGGTATCATTGGTAAAATACATGGTGTAAAGCTCATTAACAGGCCTGTGATAAATAAAATAAAAATCAAAACTCCCCAATTTTTAGAAGTTAAAATAGACTTCATTTTTTTTAACAAAATATTTTGATCTAATTGTAAAAAACATTTAAATGAAAAAAAATTAGTATCACATACAGATAAATTAACATTTTTAAAAGAATTGTTATTTAAATCAGCAGAGTCTGTGTTTTGTGCAGAATAAGCTAAATGCTTTGTAGCTATATAAAGTTTTTTAGTTTGTTTTAAATAACAAACAGTTTTTGTGCAAATTTGATACTCTATATACAAAGGTATTTTTTTTAAATTTTTAGGCCACTCTTTTATATTTTCATAAAAAAAAGATAAAGTACTTGCGCCTTTTGTAACATACCTTTTTGTGTTGCTAAAATTATCTTTTATCAAATAACTAGGTGTTACTTTTGGAGCAGAAAAATTAAGCCATGGTTTTGAGTAAAGTTTAAATTTATCTACATAAGCTTTGTAGCCAGTTTTTAAATTTAATTTTAAGTAAATTTTTCCACTACCGTCGTTTTTAATAAAGTGATTTAGTACTTTAAAGTCAGGCTTGTAATCGTAGCTGTTAGCAAAAGCTTGATTGTTTAAAAAACTTGTTATTAATATAAAAAAAAAGAATTTTATTTTTAACATACTTGTATAATAAGTATATTGCTTATTAAATTAAAGTACAGTAAAAGTAATAAGGAAGTTATGAATTTAAAAAAAACAGCTCTATATGACTCACATTTAAAACAAAATGGAAAAATGTTAGACTTTGCAGGCTGGCTTCTTCCCGTAGAGTTTGAAGGAATAAAAAAAGAACATTTAAGAGTTAGATTATCTGGAGGCTTGTTTGATGTTTCTCATATGGGAGAGTTTTTTTTAAAAGGCAGTAATGCTTTAAAAACTTTAGAACATTTATGCTCTAAAGAGGTTACTAAATTAAAAAAAAACGAAGCACAATATAATCTTTTAATTAATAAATCCGGTGGCATTGTTGATGATATTATTATTTATTGTTTAGAAGAAAATAAAAATTATTTACTTTGTGTAAACGCTGCAAATATTAAAAAAGATTGGAATTTTATTAATGAAAATAATTTAGGAGCAGTTGTTAGTGATGAAAGTGATACTTGGTCTCAAATTGCAGTGCAAGGCCCTAAGGCTTTTGAACTTTTAAAAGAGCTAAACATTAAAGAAACTCAAGCTTTTAAAATGCAATCTGTTAGCTGGAATAACACAGATTTATTATTTGCTAGCACTGGATATACGGGCGAAAAAGGTGGCGAAATTTTTGTAAAAACAGAAAAATGCTTAGCGTTATGGGATTATTTATTAACAAAAGGACACTCCTTAGGAATTAAACCAATTGGCTTAGGCGCTAGGGATACTTTAAGACTAGAAAAAGCCTATCCACTATATGGAAACGAACTTAACGAAGATGTTAACCCTTATCAAGCTCGTCTTTCTTGGGTGGTGTCCTCCCATAAAGAATTTTTAGGTAAAACTAGTATGTTAGAGGCAAAACTTAAAGGCTTTGATAAATATTTAGTTGGAATTAAATTAGAAGATAGAGGAATTGCTCGCAGAGGTTACTTAGTGTTTAACCAGAAGGGTGAAGAAATTGGCAAATTAAGCAGCGGAACTTACTCTCCAAGCCTTGATAAATCAATAGCATTAGCCTTTGTAAATAAAGATTATAAAGAAATAGGACAAGAAATTTTGGTGGAGGTTAGGTCAAAAAAACTTTTAGCAAAAGTGATAAAATTACCTTTTTTTTAAAATAGAAGTATGATAATAAAAATATATATTTAAGGAGTTACTAATGAAATATGTTCCAGAAGAAAATTATTACACCAAAGATCACGAATGGGCTTATGCAGACGAAAACTTAGTAACTATTGGCATTACTGAATATGCACAAACAGCTTTAGGCGAGGTGGTGTATTTAGATTTACCAGACATCGGGCAAAGAGTTGTAAAAGAGGAAAGTTTTGGAGTTGTTGAAAGTGTAAAAGCTATGAACGATTTAATTGCTCCTGTTTCTGGAATTGTTATTGAAGTTAATGATGTTCTTTTAAATAATTTAGACAGTTTAAATGACGACCCAATGAATAATGGATGGTTAGTTAAAGTAGAAATTGATAATGAAAAAGAATTACTTCATTTGCTAAAAGCTGCTGATTACAAAAAAATAATTGATAAAAAGAAAAAATAAGCTAGCATAAATTAGTTAACTAAGCCTGTGTGGTGGAATTGGCAGACACGCTAGATTTAGGATCTAGTGCCGCAAGGTGTGTGGGTTCGAGTCCCTCCACAGGTACCATTT
>JAAGOD010051009.1_pt1 | contig 21844 bp, 32 predicted proteins | sample 8389681 | NCBI WGS metagenome assembly JAAGOD01 (sample SAMN13964374, study PRJNA552185) | sponge metagenome | biome: deep-sea hydrothermal vent fields; feature: spots directly above weak diffusing fluid; material: seawater and sediment | host: Tedaniidae sp. KZ-2020 ... | reverse complement strand
AGGCACACCTCTCGGGACGCTGTGCCACTCCCCCCTGTTGGAGAGGACTGGAGCAGTAATGGAGGCGTGGTGACTTCTCAGCTCACCTAAACATCAAAAAGTTTCGTGAGTAAAATTTTGTGGTTTCTATTTTAATTAGCACCAAGCAAAATTAAAGATAGCATCGAAACCTTATCGTTGCATATTACTATGCTCTATGCTCGAACTCATGCTGGCATGATGTGGACAGCCCTAGCTGGGATCATGTGACATAGTTGTTAGCTTACCTGAGTAGCGCAGGAGGTCTGAGTAGTGATCTGGAGCCGAGGTTGGGCCTGATTGCAGCAGGTCATAGCTGCCGAGGGTGACGTGCGTGTCCGTGTGGGCTTTGGCAGGACCATGGTCGCCAGAGCGACTGCTGCGTGCAACAGTGGTGCGGAACTGGTCACCAGAACGAGGTTTCGCTGGTTTGGAGGGCTTGACCATGTTGCGGAACTTGTCCCTCTCCTCCTCGGAATGGGCGTAGGTGCAGCGCTCCCCCTTAGGACAGCCACCAGGCTTGCTGAGGTGGGGACACATACCTGTCTTGAAACGGCCATTCTGAATCTACAGGGAAAAGTTTAGAAAACAAAGACAGTGGTGAGGTCAGCAAGGGCATTGATAAGTTGTGTGTATAGCACAGCCGAGCATTCACAGCTTGCGTAGCGCAGCAACATAGTAACTACTGCTGACCTGCATGAAGGTGGTGAACCCATGCAGAGTGGCCAACAATGCCTCCATTATTGTAGCAAAACTCTCCCACTCCAACTTCTCAAAGCCTGCAGCACACACAGACCATGATATTATCAAAACACTGACATTCCTCGCCAACTCACTCTTGTCTGTGCTGATGGGGACTTTGAAAATGACCTCTAAATGTGGAATCACTTTCTCCGAGAGCTGGTACGGGTCCTGGGAACGGCCTATGGCCACAATCAACTCACTCAGTCCAGTGGAGGCCGCACCTTGGGAGATGAGCTGTGAGGAGGGAGAGAGGGGGGGAGAGTGAGGGGAGGAAGAAGGGAGGGGAAGTGAGAGAGGTCAACCTTGTCAATGATCGACTGCATGTCACTCTTGTGCTTGTGATCGCCATAGAGCAAAGTGGACCACTGCTCCGGGCTGATCCGCAGCCCTGCCTCCATGGCCATGCGGATAATCTGACCGTCATGCTCACGGCGCAAGCACTCGTAGGAGCGGAACTAAACCAGAGTGAGTGAGTGCAGACTGAAACATGAGGAGGCAACTTAATACAGCAAACACACACCTCTTCCTTCAATTGCATGAGTGAGGAGTCATCATCTCTCTTCTCCACCTGAATAGGAACATACAAACAGTCATCGGATGCTGGCTACCATAACAGTGCCCGCCCCAGCTCTGCGTACTTACATTGAAGCAAGAGGCTCTGTAGAGGAGCTGCACAACATGGCCGACACTGGTCTTGCTAGCCTGAGGAAAGTCATTGGAGAGACGCTGCACCACAAAGAGGACTATATTCTTCCTGGACAGTGAGTTCCCAGATTCCAGCACCTGCATGGGATAACATCAACACGCCCATGAATACCTGCACAGACATAGCTAGGCAGCTGTATAAGTTAGCAGCCTCATAACACTGGTTGCTATGCCCACACACCCTGAGAATGAGTCTCAATGCTTCCTCCTGCATCACTGGTCCCAGGAACTGGCAGCCTCTGTTCCTCACGGCAGTCCAAAGCAGGGTGGATATCTGCTGCTGGTTCTGGTGCATCACCAGCAGTTCTGTCACTGCCCTATCGGCAATGGAGCGGGCAGCCCTCACGGCACGAACTTGCCCTTCGCTCTCCAGGATCTGACAGCTGACCACCGTCACCAGCTTCTTGAGCATGGGTTTGTTGAGGTAAGTAATGGCTGCTGTGATGCCATGCTCAGCCAGCGGCTGAAGGAAGGTGGCCAGCTCCACGATGGCTGACACAGCACGGGTGTAGTGGGTGCTGTCGGACTCGCTCAACTTGGCCACTTGCGGGTTATCCACAGTGGACTTCATCTTGTAGCCCAGCAACTGGAGCAGGGCAGCATTGGGAGGGAATTCCTCCATGTCCGGCCGCACAGGGACCTTGTCGTAGGGACACATTCGGGTCTTGAGCTTGCCGAGGCAACGCATACAGAGGGCGTGGCCACAACTCAAGCTGATGGGGAGGATGGTGGTCTCATCAAACTTACTAGTGCAAATGGAGCACTGCAGGAAATCGGTCCAGTTTGGGGCTTGCATTTTCAACCCAGGAAGGCGCTAGCACGTCAAGGTGTGAGGCTGGTGGGTGGGTGGATGGGGAACAGGGAGGGCTCAGTCAGTGGAGGGAGACAGCAGTGACCATGGTCAGGAAGATCGGTAAGGCTTTAGGACCACCCAGCAGTCAACGGCAAGTTTAAACCAAACTCATGAACTTTTAAATAGCATAGCCTTCACGCAGAGCTCAGCTTGTGGCACCATTAGCTAGCTGGTATCAACTCTTATGTACCAGTTCCCAATTGAAACGAAGTGGCCCTCTCAGTTAACGAGGGTGGAAGAGATAAGTTTAGCTGGTTATGTGAGAGCAGCTCCCTGGGGCGAACACTGTGAGGTGGTAGCACCTGCAACCACAAAAACATCCGACCATCACAAACCACCCGCTAACAATGGGCAAAAGCTTACCCTTTACAAAGCTTCACACTGACTGGATCTTCATACATCGTCCTCCCTTCCTGGCAGAGCCAGCTCACTCATCGCATCGTGATGATGCACAAAACTTCAGCCTCTCCCAAAAATTCTCTTTCTCTGCAGATTTTTGGGAAAGATAAACGCTCTTGATAATGATGATGCAAAGCAACAGGTTTGCGACACAGGTTTGACCAGACCCTGACGTCACAAGTTTACTGAATTTTTTAGTGGTGGGATTTACGGTCAGTGGCCACGTGGTGTGTGCTCTATTACTATGTCTGGAGCTGGAGAGGGAGTTCTCTATTTCCCAGAAGGAGGGACTTACAAGCAGTTCATAGAGCACCATCTCTTGAAGAATGAGCCCTGTATGTTTGGGGAGTGGGTCACCAAGAGCTGGGGTTCAAGGACACACTGGGTGAGGGAAGATGGCTCACCCAACTTCACCTACCTTGCCAGAGAGTTTGGTATGCACCTCCACCTGTCAAAATATGATTCTACCTCCTTTTCCTTCCCTTCAGGCAATGTGCAGGTCTCTGTGGCAAACTGCACTCAATGCAAGTTCTCCACTCACCCAAAGACTGAAATGGCGCTGAAGGAGTACTTAGAATATTGGCAGTCACATGCATCAGCTCATCCAGCATGTGATGACAACATTGCCACGACATCATTAACACAGCAGAGATGTGATGAGAAGCTCTATCTTAAAGATTGGCATTTTGTAAAGTAAGGATTATATTTGGGATGAGGTGTGCCAACATCATTCAATTTCTCTAGGGAATTTCCTGAGCATGGAGCAGTTGCATATGCCCCTCACCCTTTTCTGTGCAGTGATTGGTTGAATGAAGTGTGGTCTGCCCGGGAAGATGTGGACGATGATTACAAGTTTGTGTATATGGGTCCTAAAGGAACATGGTGAGGAGAATATTAGTGCTACGGTGGTCTGTTGGAAACCCGTCCACCCCCTCAGGACCCCATTCCATGCTGATGTGCTGCGGTAGGTCATTCCTTCATGCACAGCAGAGCAAGGTAGTAATGGGAGTGGTTTTAGATCCTATAGTTGGTCGGCCAACATCACTGGCTCCAAGGAGTGGCTGCTCTTTCCCCCAAAACAAGAGGATCAGCTGAGAGACAAGTTGGGCAATCTTCCCTTTGACTTGAGGAGTGACAAGTGGAGGGACAAGATGGCTTCTGCCAGTGCTCCACGTCCAATCAGGGTCATCCAGCATGCAGGGGAAATCATATTTGTGCCAAGGTGGGGATCCGTGCAGGCAGCTTGCTTGAGGGATTGCATTCTAACTTTTATGCTGGTGCATGCAGTGGATGGCACCATCAAGTCTCCAACCTTGAGGACACAATATCCGTCAACCACAACTGGAACAATGCCTTCAGCTTGTGGAACATGTGGACACACCTCCAGCTTGAGCTGCAGCTGGTCAGACGGGAATTGCAAGACTGTGTGGGCATGAAGGGCTGGCATCAGCAGTGTCAGGTGAGGCCGGGGAAGGAATAAGAGGCGTGCGTGACTGATGCATGATTGTTCAGGTTATCTTGAAAGCCAGCGCAGGCATGGACTATTGGGAGTTTGCTCAATTCATTGTAACCTTAGCTTTACCTCGGCTGCACTGCTTAGAGAAAATGGGGGCACTGCCTGAAGGGGATAATGCCTGGACCACACTGAAGCAGTTTATCCACAGAGTTAGCAGCAAAGACTCTCAGCGTGCTGTTACATTCTTCAAGAGTGGATCATTTCCATGCAATTTGAACTGTAGACCTCTAAGTGATGCCAGTGTAATGAGCTCTCTGGATTTGCAAACCAACCTCAAAGAGTTTAAAGCTGTGTTTTCACCAGAAGTTAATCAGTTGGTGGAACAAGTGAGTCGTGACTCTAGCAGCAGTGTGGTGTACCGTGTTTTTGAAGTGTACATGCTGTCATCCGCAGCAAAGGAACTCAACAAAGCATTAGATATGCTCTGACAGTGACCTAACCAGAGTCCAATGTACACACACATTAAAGAATGCAATCTTTGGAATTGAGAAATTTGTGACCTGGCAAACTTTGAGAGCTAAGTAATTACAAGGTAGTGAAGGGAGTTACTGTCATGGTACACTAGAAAGAATGTGACCTACAAGGGAGCAGAGTTTGTGACTTTGAGTTTTCCTACACCACAGCCCAGCCTGCGGTAGTTCATGCTGGTCGCCATCTTCCACTGGTTCACCTTGCTGTCAAACCACTCCACAGACTTGAGGTAGGTACAGCCATCAAACCCTCCCACAGCATAGAGCTTGTCCTCCAGCACGCACAGCCCCACCCCACTGCGCCGTGTGTTCATGGCGACCACCACACTCCAGGCATCCACACTGGGGTCGTACCTGCAATGCCACATAATCCATACACCAGGCTTATGTGTGAACTCTGACCTCTCCACGCTGTTGAGCTCTGTGTTTTGGTCACGCCCCCCTACGGCATAGATCATGTTGTGATGAATGGCCACCCCCAGGTGCTTCCGTTTTCGGAGCAGAGGTGCCACCTCACACCACTGGCTGTTGGCTGGATCAAACCTGAAAAACAATTACCATGGCATGGTGAAAAGAGCTGTGAATTGACCTCTTGTCACCAATTTACAGCTATTTGCAGTTCCCCATGCAAAAAGTGATCTGTAGGATGAAAGCATTGTCCTGTCCTTTGTACTGTACAAAGTGCAGCTGGCTCTGGACAATTTCTGACCATTAGTATGTTTGTTGAGCAAAGGCCAGACTCAGTACAATTGAAATGAAAGTAGCTGGCCACATGTTGTGATTTCACAACGGTTCAACACACAAAGCCTTATGACTACATCCAAATGCAGCCCCTTGCACCCTTAGTTTGCACCATTAAAGGATTTGCCCGTTCTGTTACCTTGCAACCTATGCCCTACCTTTCAACCGAAGCTAATGGTGCAGCCCCGTCCGACCCTCCCACTGCGTAGAGACAGCCTCCTGTCACAGCCACGCCCACTCCTAGTCTCCTGGTGCCCATGGGAGCCTCAGACTTCCAGCAGTTGCTCACAAGGTCATAGCTGGAGAACACTATGGTCACGGTTGCTGTAGGAAGGCTTTACTATACTCACCTTTCCACTGTGTTCAAACAAGAGACGCCATCTTGGCCTCCTATGGTGTAGATGAGACCATTTAGGGTGCCCACACCTATGCTGGTCCTGCAGCTAGGGGTGGGGGCCAGGTTGCTGGTCCACTGGTTTGTCTTTGGGTCGTAACGCTCCACACTGTTTAGATAACTGCTACCATCATGCCCCCCAATGGCGTAAAGGAAGTCCCCCAGAACAGCCACGCCTACACCACACCTCCTCTTGCTCATGGTGGCCACCACCTTCCATTCCTCTGTGTGGGGGTTGTAGCGTTCCACTAGCGAGATGGCATCACCGCTGCACCAGCCCCCGACAGCAAACATGATCTGGTTGCTCTGGATGGGGCGCCGAGGGGTGGTGCGAGGTCCCTGGAGCTGAGACCGTTGTTCTGGCAGTAGTAGGTAGTCCTTGGCTTCGTCCACCAGGTCTCTGCATGCGTCGCAGCCACGTATGAGTGGCTCCGCCCCCACCCTGGTGACGAGGTAGCCCCTGTCCAGCAGGGGGAGGCGGACATGCTGGAGGATTGTGGCAAGGTGCTCCTTCCTTCTCTCCACATTGTGCCCTACCCACTTCATCACCGACTCAAACACCTGCTCTTCACTTTGCACGTTGAGGTCTTCACTTTGTAGCAGCTCGGCCAAGTCGTTGGGCCCCAGCTCCAGGAATTCTCCTCCTTCCAGTACCTCCAGGTAGTGCTGCTGTGCAAAGTTGCCTGCTGCCTTCTGGAGCTCCCTGCAGCTGTAAGTGTCAGCAAAGGCACAGATTCCGAGACAGTTTGTGGTGTCTAGTTGGTGCTGCATGAATTCACAGCAGAGTTGGCGTACCCATGCCAACTGAAGGATGTCTGCTGCTGGAAGCAACTCCTGCACATTCTCCTGTGTGACTGTGATGGAAGCAGTGTAGCAGTAATCTAGCAAGATCTGCAAAGCTCGAGGGGGGATGTTGTAGAGTGTAATGGTGCCTGCTTTACTCTCCTCCATATCACCTGTGAACATGGCTTCAAAGTAGGGGCTACTGCTGGCCAGAACTAGCCGGTGAGCGGGGAAGGACTCCTCTCCTGCCACCAGAATCACATCACACAGCTTCTCTTCCTGCCTCAGCTCAGCCATGCTGTTAAAACACTGGGAACGGTGGCCTTCATCTGTTCTCTGCATCTCTTCCTTTGTTTACTTTCAAAATGTTTCTCTAATTAAGGGAAAATTGAAGATGTGGTTTCTATGGCAACTACATGTGCAAAAACATGTCTCTTCTGGCCTTGGTAGAAAGTGGAAACAAAGAGGCCCTTCTGCAGAAGTTGGAAAGTATGAAAGCAAGCAACTCCTCCAAAGAATTCTGTGAAAGAAGCCTTCAAAATCACAATGCCCTTGACCTTGCAGCACTGCTGGGGAGACAGGAACTGCTGGAGATGCTCATAGACTATGGTGCAGATATCAACAGCATGAACAAATCAGGTAGGCTCACTCTGCAGTTGTCATTGCTGTTGGAGCAAAGTGTACATGCTGTAAGTAGGGTACAGTGCAATGCATCACAGTGCGGCCTGGGGCCAGCTGAAATGCCTGCAATTGCTGGCAGAGAGAGGTGCGGAATCCTCCAGCCTCACGCGCTACAAAGAAACACCAAAGGATATGGCACTGCGCTACGGACAGCAGCACTGTGTGGACTACCTCATTTTTAATGGTGAGGCCTTTTCTTGTAACAGCCAGACTAGAACTTCATGCCCTTTCAGATGAGTGCAAGAAACTGAAGCACACGGTGAATAAGCGGCGCATGACCTTAACAGAAACTGAAAGGATCAATGGCAAGTGGAATAAAGACGATAAGTCAAAGGTTACGGCACTCTGCAACGAAAAAAGTGATTGGTTGAATAGAAAGCGAAGAGATTCAAGTCTGGACGAAGTACAACAACAGATTGAGGATTTTGAACAGAAAATGGAGCCATATATAACAAAGTTAGCAGCTTGACTGCTGAAAGTAGTTTGTAGTGCGTTGGGGTGATAACTGAATGATGGGAAACAAGTGATCATAGTAGGGATAACACAGATAAGAAACAGCGATAGGCAGGTGCAGTGATATGTAGCAGGTGTGAGGGTTGTAGGCTGGAGTATTGTAGGTGTTGGAGTATATAGAATTGGAGGTTGGCAGTGCTATCTTGTGGCTGTGATGGTGCTAGTTGTGGAGGTTGGGGAGGTGGACCTGGATGACTGTGTGGGTGGAACAGTGTCAGGCTGGGGGGGAGGGGGTGACTGCTCATGTGACGATGGACCAGCAGAGTCTCTACTTGCATGGGAACTGGATTTCTTCCTATTCCTCCTGGGGCTGGAAGAAGACTTGTGGTCGTTGACATTGATAGCTTGCAAGTTACTGTTCTTCCTGGAAAGTGGTGAGAGAGGGAATTTAATTGTATTGTGATTGGATTAGCATTCCTGCATTGGTCAAACTGCTCCATGCCATGCCTATGCAAGCACAGCTGGCCTACAATCATGGTGGGCTCAAATGGAGCGCATCTTACTGACGCTTGCTTGAAAAAGATCATAGCCTGTTTGCATGGTGTACGGAAGCCCATTTGCATGCACAACAGCAGACTTGTTACAGGGCGTGGGTTTCAAACACGGCTCTACATGGCTATTGGGATTCCTACAGGCCCGCCACATACACACACACACACACACCTGTCCAGATTAGGTCCCGCCACAGTCACTGTGCCAGAGTTCTTATCCACATAGATCTTGAGTCCTCCTTCACTGCCTTCGCTTTCTGCAATGGTGCTGTCAAAGGTGTGGGCAGAGAAGAGATTGTTGATGACGGCCTGAGGATCAACTCGAGATTGCTCCACACGACTGCTAGTGGCCAGCAGTGTCAGCTTGCGTCCGAGGCTGCCAGATATGGACTCTCCATCCCCTGCTCCCTCCACACTCCCCCCAGAACGCTCAGAGAGGGTGGAGTAGGCTGAGGTGGACTTTGAACTCTGTCCCGAGACAAGACTCTGCTGACGTTTGTGTTTGGTTGAATGTGGTGAAGTGTGGGAACCTCCGATCTGGCTCCAGCTGCCCATACGCCGATGCTGAGCCAGTGCTGATGGGGGCAACTCAGACACACCACTGTGCTCCCCTCCGTGGTTGAAGGAGCTGCTACGATTGGTTTTCTGTACAGCCAGGGGATACAGGGCCACAGGTCGGCAAGGCTGCTCAGCACTGGACTCCGCAAGCACACCCTCACAGTTCCCGGGCTCCTCTCGAATACTGCCAGTAGTAACATCTGCAGCGGCACACAAAGGTCAAAGTTACAGTCAGAGTGCAAGGAGAGGTCAGAGCACATACCAGGTCCTCTTAAATTGCTAGCACTACTTGCTTTTCTTTCTCTGCCAATGTCTCCATTTTCCCTGTCCTTGTTGCGTCGCACGTCCTGCAGACTGCCACCATTCCCCGTGGCCACACCCCCTAAGTTGAAGGTCCCCAGGGAGCTGGTGACAGGTGGGTTGGAAGAGAAGGAGTGTCTGATCTGCCCCGGGTGGATGTCAGGCTGGATCCCTTCGTCAGTGGGGCTCTCAATAAACTCCCACTCCTGACCAGCAGCTCCTCTGGGCCTACAAGCACACATACATGCACACACTGAAATTCAATTAGGGAGGTGTATGAATACACCAGGGCATTAGAACACTCACACTTTAAAGAGATTGTCTCCCGACGTTTGCTTGAGTGTAATTGTGACCTGCAGTATGGAGTTATCAGGCTTATGTTTATACTCATTGTAGCTCTCAAGCAAGTATTTCTTTTGTGTTGCTCCAGCCCCTGCATACTCAGACAAGTTGATCTTGACGTAGCCCAACTGCAATAATCATACAGAGAGCAGTCATTCCTGGACTCACCCACCTTAGACTAAATGCCTGCGCTGTATACACAGTCAAATCTATGGGGAATCCACAAGACAACCACGCTGCTTAGACTACAACTCACTTTCTTGTAGGATTTTCCACCCTTAGTTTCCTGGAAAACCAAGAAGTACACCACTATGACATGACAGGGATCAGACCATTTTGGGCCACAGCTACTTTTCATACTCAGGTCATTATTCTTAGGAAGTTACATCACTTACAGCAATAAGGTGTTAATCTGCACTTCCTAGAGTCCACTTAAATGCATACCTTTCTGATGGAGATTTTGCACTGACAGGGCTCCAGTTCACCCGTAACAGGGATGGCGTACATCTTGGAGTGGAAGTCAAAGTCTTGTCCCCATCTCACAGTATGACTCCGCACATCACAGCTGCAACAGCAGCAAAACATGAGAGCAGCAACTAAAACGTTCTCGGGACTCACCTTTTTGACAAAGCAGAGAAAGTACCCCCATCTCTCAATCTGACCTTGGCAAATATATCCCCAGTCAGGAAAGTGCAGTTCTGGAGCTCCTCCAACTTGATTTTCACATCAAAATGGAACTTCTTCTTTGGCCTTGAGAGTCCAGCTGCTGTGGCCAGTGAGCTCAACATGTCAGTCCTTGCCTAGCTCACAGCACACCAGCACTAGTATATCAAGGAGATCTTCATGTGCTTGTGGAAGCTTCCAACTACTTACTTATGAGTGACTTTGGCAGAGGCAGAGAAGTGACATCATGTGTTGACAACAATCAGTCATAGAACCACGCCCACATCACAAAGTCGGTACATCAAGGCATGGTGAGTTCATTCATAGGTTCATGTATTTAATCATCTCTTTATTACCAGGCCACCCTGACAGACAGGTTTGTGGGGGTGCTGATGATCTTGCTTGCTGCTGGTGTATTCACCTACTACACTGCCTGGGTCATAATCCTGGTGAGGATTAAATGAACACACAATGCTGACTTGGCATTCCTCCCTCTTTCCCCACCCACATTCAACTACAGCCTTTCCTAGAGGCAGACCACTTCCTGCAGGGCTACTTCTTGCCCCGTTGGTACGCAGTTGGGCTGCCCATTGCAGCTGGCATTGTGTTGGTCACTTTGGTAGGCACCTTTGTCGGAATTGTATTAGTCAATGAACAAACTCAGAAAAAGCAAAAAAAGACTTAAAAAACTACAAAACCATAAAAACTATTCTGTCCTTGATCATGCCCTTGTATAAAAATCACAGAATTAAAAAGTCACAGGATTAAAAAGATTGACGTTCACTATTTGATTACTTGTGGCCTCAGACACTGGAACTATAGGAGGGGAGCATTGTACCATGCTGATTCTGCACCTTCTGTCCTCGCAGACAGAGTGCAATCTGCATGGCAGTGTTGGTTGCAGCTGCCACAGTGCTGTAGACGGGTACACGACTCTTGTTTGCCATGGAGGTCAGGTAGGCACGCCCCCTGTTATAGTCCTTGACTGCACGTGCGCTCAGCTCCATGCCCTCAATTCGAGCTGTCTTGCCCTCACAGGGAATGTCGGAAACACACAGAACCACAGCTCTCCCCTTGCCAATGTAGTAGGCTGCCTCCACCAGTGATGCTACAGACAGCGTTTCTCCTGTGATGACGTAGAGCAGCACAGAGCATCGTTCCTTGGCCTCACGCTCGATGGGCAACAGCCTGCGGTCCCAGTTGGCCACTTGCGGGTTGAAATAGGACACACCGTGCTGCCTAGACAGGGTGTGGAGTCTACACTTAAAACTCAGCCATTACTGTTGGCTCACTTGAGTAGTGGAATGCTTATGTCCTTGCGCCAAGTTGTACTACCACAACTGCCATTCAGAAACACATCCACAAAGGGGGCAGGGTGAGTGGGTGTGGCCACAGGGACTGACCAGAACCAATCTGAAAGGAAATTGTGTCAACATTCAACAGCAGTTGTTCATTTCTTTTGGAAGTGGGATGATAACCTCTCATGCATAGGCTCCTCAGTTTGGGAAACTGGCACACACACACACACACACACTGGTCGTGGGTATGAGGTCAGTGTGCTTACTAGCAATCCACTTGAGTGGTGTGGAGAGGTAGGCATCCAATAAGGAACCTGCGTCGTCACTACTTGACTTCAATAAAATGAATTTTAGTTCAGCATAGACGGAGCAGAACTCATCAAAAGTGAGACCATTTTTCCTGTACTGCTGGAAGAGGTCCTGCCCTGTGGATTCAGCTGATGAGGAAGAGAAGTGGAGGGGTGAGTGGTGTTCCACAGTGAGGAGCTGCTGCAAGGAGACGCCTTCAATATGCAAAGATCTCAGGGCTAACTCAGCCTGGGGTGGGTGGTACAGGAGATCATGCACAAGCAACTTTACAACACCATCCAGTCACCTCATCAAGAGCCAGCTTCTTCTTCTTGTCATTGTCATACATGGTGAACACTCTATGAAGCAAGTCCAACTCTTCTCCAAGGGACGGAGGGACATACTGAATCTTCATGGAGCCATGTGTAGTGCAATACTGCTTCACTGTCAGTTGCTGCTTCACAACCTAGAGACAAGCCTATGCGTGGAACAAGCCCTTCACAAAGACAAGCTTGGTCCTCACCTGTACGGAAGCCGAGAGTGCAGAATCCAGTGTGTCAGCTAGAAAAGAACCTCCCTCCTCAATCAGGTTTCTCACAAACAACCTTCCTCTATTCAAGTCTTCCACTTCTCTACCAGAGAGGTTCTCCCCAGCAATGGCTGCCCCCTCTGCTGCAATGTCCTCCACCACGACCACCAAATCCTTCTCTTGACCTGCAATGCCATACATAGCACGCAGGAGGGCGAGGTGGGAGGGGCTCACTGACCTGCAAGGTAGGCAATTTCTACCATGGATGAAATGGCTCGTGTTTGGTTGTCAATGACAAAGAGCAGCAGTGTGACGGTAGTCTTGGCTTGCTCCTCCACCTCAATCAGCTCGGGGTACCACTCGTCCACTTGGGGGTTGAAGTAGGTGATGGCAGCCCGGTGCAGGGCTGGTATAGCGGTGTCCAATCGCCATGTTGTGGGGTTGCATGAGCCACCAAGAAACACCTCGTGTTTGGTGGAGCCAGGACTGAGCCTTGGAAGGGTGCGGGGAGCACGCCCTGCTGTGACAGTAGCACTTGACTTAAGGCTATAAAGAGGGTATGCTGATGAATCCAGTGGCAGCAGGATCCCATAAGTAGCTTACCCAGATTCCTGAGTCTGGTGCGCATGAAGCGCTATGCAGCAAGCACAAAATTCGCCCCAGGATATTGGAGGACTGGAGGCACCTCCTTTCTCCTTCTGGTGTTCCCTCAATGCCTTCAACAGGTTGGAAACTGTGAGCGAAGGGGAAGGAGAGTAGGTCATGGGGTGATGGACATGCTTAATCAACTGACTTATATTCGTCGACACAGGTAACTCTGCTGATTCCAGTGCTTTTCTCAACTGTTGGTTTAGGGCAAGCTTGTCCTCCCCCCACTCCACCCCCACAATGTGATCCAGGTAGCAAGCTGCTAAGCTACTGTGAGGACAGCACACACAATGTCAATACTACAGAGGCCGGGACAGATCTAATTGGGATAAGCAACTCACCTTGTAAATTCCCCTAGGGCGCACACTTTGGACCCATGTAAAACCTCAGGCTCTTGGGTGGTTGCCATTTTGGTTATTTCCTCCCACAACCATAAATGAAATTCATTGAGGAAAGGTCAACTACCGTGGGAAAAATGGCTGCTGTGGATCTGGGTCAGTTTCGACAGCAATTGGAGTGCAGTGAGAATGTGCCTAGTTGCTTGGAGAGCCTGAATGCTCTGTTGGTTGCCAACAGTTCTGCTGAAGTGGCCTCAGATGTCTTGTCTGCTGTCCCTCTCCCTCTGCTGTTCACTTGCCTGCAGACTGATGCCCCCCAGCAAGTGCAGCTGACCTGTGCAGTGCTGGACAAGCTGCTCTGCCATCTGTCAGCCTCAGAGCTTGTCAAACATAGCCATTATGTTGAGCTGGGGCTACAGTACCCAGGGGCAAAGGTTGCGAAGACCTGTTTGCAGGCACTGATACGTTTGAGTGGTGACGGAGCAATAGGAGATATGATTTTGGCCCCCACCATGCTTCATCTCATCACTCAGCTCATCACAATAGACAATTTACAGTGTGCATCACTAGCGGCAAAACTTCTGCTTTGTTTTTCAACTCAGCCTGATGTTCTTGAGGCTGTGCTGAAGGATGTGTGGCTGGCTGAGTTGGGGCAGCTTCTAACACTGAGTGATACGATTCGATATCGTGTATATGATCTCCTGGTGCAAACATGTGTGGAAGGAGGATCCAAGTGTTTTGCAGCTATTAAAACATCCTGTCTTCTCGATAGTTTAATGAAGGATTTGGGAAGCAATGACCCATTGGTGAAGATGAACTGCATTGAGCAGTTGAGTGCCCTCACAGAGATTCCTGAAGGAATTGATTTTTTGCAATCCAACAATGTGTTGGAGTGTCTGTATAAGACTCTCACTGGTTCTCAGCAAGATCCCATGGAAGCAATGCTCATCCCAGGTAAAGAAGTGTGTATGTTACAATTATCATTAATGCTTCTAACCCTTAGGTATTCTCAAGTTCTTTGGCACACTGTGTGTGCGTGTTGGTGCCGAGGCAGTGTGGCTGTTTGAGCAGTACCCCCACTTCCTCCAACTCACTCTGGAGGCAGCTCTGTTGCCACAGGATGAAACAGTGTGGGGTGTGGCTGTGGACACCTTTGGTTTGCTCTCCTCCTTCCAGGCTGGCAGGACCTTCCTGCTCTCCCAACATCATGCCACGAGGAAGGTACTCAGTCAGTTGGGCGAGTTTATAGCTGGCTCTATGCCCAGTGCAGTGAGGTGTCAAGCTCTTCAGGCTGTGAGCAGCATGGTGTCATGTGCAGAGAACTGTAACTGGCAAGAATCGACTTCTCGCAAGTGGTTTTCACAGATTCATCCCGACCTTTTCAAGCTGTTGATTTCCATAGCTCGTCAGCCATTTGCTGATCTGCGCCTGTCAGTGCTGGTGGTGCTGGTGGAGATGGTGGCGTGGGAGTGGGGGCAGAGAGAGATGCAAGCCTATCCTGGCATCCTTGAGTATCTTCTGGACAGGCATTCTGAGTCTGACAAGGAAGGCAAGGAGAGGAAATACGAGATTGTGCACAGGATAGTTGCAAGTGACTGTGCAGATATAGTATGGGGTAATGTGGACATGATGAAACTGAAGAAATATGACAGGGAAGGACCCTTTTTCTACACTGGTGATACAAGTGTGGCACTGGAAGGAGCTATGTGACTGCTGATGTAACAATAGAACAATGAAATGACGGGCTTGAATTTGATTATGGGATAAAAAAGTCATGTTAGTTTGAGGGGAATAAGATGCTGACTAAGGCACAATCTGTCTCTGTCCACGGGGGCCATCCTCTTGGTCACTGGATGGGGAGAACATTGTATCACCCCATGGGACACTCACTTCTGGTGCTCTAGGCTGGAACGGGAACTGGCTCTCGAACCCTAAAGAGCCAGGGGGTTGTACAACAGGCTGCTGGTACCCTAGAGAGCCAGGGTTTTGCAATGGGCTACTAACAGGTTGTTGGTAGCAGGGGGTCATCACTGAACTGGGGGAGTGTAGTGGACTACCAGGAAATGGCTGTAGTGGGCTATTAGCAGGTTGCTGGTATCCTAGGGAACCCATAATAGTGGAGAACTGCTGGTTAGGGGATTCCCGTGACCTGAGATAGTGCTCCTGGTTGATGTATCCAATGCAAGAGGTGGTATGGGCAGACTGAGCACCTTCCCCCCCTAGCGCTGATGGCCTGGGGCATGGTGGCACATAAGGTTGAACTTGACTTGGATCTTGACGCAGCCTTCTCTGTATGGCAGCCATCTGCTGTTGACCCAAGCGTTCGCGTTGCTCTCTCCTGTTGTGCTTCTCTCGTTCCAGGCGTTTGTTGAGTGCCTTGAGGAGATAAAGTTGCGTCTCGTCCCTCATGATGGCAATGCAGAACTGGTCATAACCCTTGCTCCCTTTGGTACACAACACATCTATAAACTTCTCAGCGCCATCATACACACTCTTAGCGCAGCAGGCCTTTATGGTGGCATTTTCTCTGGCACTTATGACAAACTTTGAGCGAAGGTAAGGCAAAAACTTGCTTGGGTCTATATTCCTCTCTAAGGTGTCTCTCATGGACTCCAACACCAGGCATTTGAGATCAGCCAGATCATCATCCTCGTCCTGTGCTGGTCTTGCTGACATTCTTAACTCCCATGCAGCAGAGACATCAACTTTCCATTACGCAATGTCACTCCTGACCTTTGCACTTCAGAAGAGATGGAGCTGGTGAACAAGGAGAGGGAGAGCCGTGGGGACAAACTGACCAGGCGTCTAGCCAATCCTGATCTACGCTGCAAGAACAAGTACAGTAGGGAGCTCATCTCTAGTCCTGTCTTTTCACTCTCTCCCTCATCCATAGGTGTGGTTTTTATGGCAACCCCATCTACAAAGGGTACTGCTCAAAATGCTACAAGGAGGCAGAGCAAGGTCAAAAACCCAGTCCTGAAACTCCTGAACCAGGTGCGTAGCCCCTATTACTACTCACTAGCCACACCCATACCCATGTGGTCGTGTGTACGCTCAGGTTCAGGCAGTCTGTTCAACCGCTTCAACATGAAGAAGAGAGTGCAGCAGACAGCAAAGGGGTAAGATGGTGCTGCTTACCTGGTGGTCAGGTGGTATGACCTCTGCATATATCTGTGTAGCCATGGGCGGCTGTTTAAAGGAGGCTCTCCACTCCGACCTTCAGCAGACCTGCCGCGTGTACAGAGTAGGAAGCAATCTGCGCGGGTGGCCGAACCATTCAATGAGTTCTTAAAAACTCTGAGGAAACCGGCTGCCCAGGACATCAACTCACACATCAAATCGTGAGTGTCACTATAATATGCCCAACTCTGCATTACGGATCAAACTGCTGTAGGTTTAGGAAGACGCTGGTGCACGAAAAAGTCCCGCACTGCAGTGTGGAAGAGTTAGGGGAAGCAGTCCAGGAATTCTATGTGGTAGGATGTTCTGCTCTGCATTGCATACTGGGATGACCTAATTGTGACCGCTTAGAGCATGGCTGAGCACTTGCAAACTCACACGCTGTTTCGAAATATGACGGAGGAGCAGCAGGAAGACATGATGGATGGCATTGAGAAACATTTGATGACAAATGTCTACCAATAGTGAGTCCAGTTTATGCATCTGCCTGCCCTCCCTTACAGCCCCTTTGGATGTGTGCAGTGTGTTCAGCATACCATCTTCAGATGATGAAGTGAAAGATTTGCTGCTTCTTCGTCGCATTAAGATGCTGAGGTGGTTGGAGCCAGTGCACCTTGATCTTCCCTTGAACCTGCAGAATCCGGAGGTGCAGGGCATGGTGTCCAAGGGACGGGAAGGTGAGGGAGGAAGGTTGAGGGTTATGCAGCTTAGTATTCAACAGTGGTTTAAGTTAGTGAAAGCAGAACTGAATTGGCACAAATTAAGTTCCATATGGGTGCTTGTTGGTGTGTATACAGAGCTGTGGGCCATGGATTCCAAGAAAGCCCCTCAGGACAAGCTGAACTGTATCTCAAAGTGTTCCACTTACCTGATGTCTGCCCTGAGGCACTCCCAGGGGTCCCCAGCCAGTGCTGACGACTTTCTTCCTGTCCTGATCTTTCTCCTCATCCACAGCAACCCCCAGCACCTGCATTCCAACATCAAGTCAGTCTAGATCATATGCATGCTTGCTGGCTGGCTAGTGAGTGTCTCTTGTGTGTTGCAGTTACATCTCAAGATTCAGTATTCCCATGCGACTGATGAGTGGAGAAGCTGGCTACTATTTCACTAACCTGGTCAGTGTGGACACACTCTAGCACTGTGATAATGTGCATACCGTCCGTCCCCCATGCATGCTCACCCTAAGTGACTGTACCCTTTACAGTGTGGTGCTGTGTCCTTCCTGGAGAACATCTCTGCAGACAACCTCAACATAAGCGAGGAAGAGTTTAAAGCTCACATGGGTTACATTGATGGGAAGACAGATGCTGACTTGCTGATGGAGTCAGAGCTGGAGGAGCTGGAACAGAGTCAGGAGAGGCTACATGTCCTCAAGGTGAGGAATGGCTGGCTGTGTCCTTGAGATTGTAACAGCATGGGTCTTTCCAGTCGTGCTGCCAAGGCCTGAAAGAACTGAGCAGTCACCTGCAGCTGTTGCTGGTGGAAGGGAGAGAGCTGGAAGGGAAGATGAATGAATTCGGGGAAGGACTAAGAGAGCAAGTCTCGTCCATATTAGCCACACCCATTGCCATTACCACCTCATCTGGCAGTAGTAACTCAGTCCCTGACCTTATTGACCTCAACGATGCAGCATAATGGTTCTGAATATGGTGGAGGCTCAGCCTTCACACGCATTAATTATTTTAAAACACTCTCTTTCTGTAGTTTCCTAGTGAGAACTGGGACCAGGTGGTCTATCAAGTAGTCTAATCTCTCTGAAATAACAACAGTCTGTAACAACTCCACTCCCATTAACTCTCCTCCACTGACCTGCAAATGACTTTAGGGCACTGCCAGGTACACGGCGCCTCAGAGTGGCCCATTTCCTACGTAGAACATAAGGAGACCTGGCGTTTTCCCAGCCCAAGCACAGTTGGGTCCAGTTGATCTCGTCCTCATCTTGAGCTGTCACCCCAGAGAGCAGTTCCAGGAGTTGCAGATCATCCTGGTCGATCCACTTCCTACCCTCCCACTCCACAGGTCTGAAGTGCAGCCACTTGCTCCTGCACTGGGCACTGTTCCTTGTCCTGACATCCTTGGCCACTTGCTCCCAAGTGATGGCAGGGGAAACCACCATCTCGTCCACACTGGCTGAACCATGCAATCTCTTCATGGTTGCCACTAGTATCTCCTCTTCCTCAGGAAGCCATGGACCTGCACACATGACCACTCCCTCAACAGTCCCGGCCATTCCAAGCACTCACTCACCTGTCTTTTCCCTGTTTGAAATACGTCTGTGTTTGTCTCTAGCAGCTCTCCCACTCACACCCATGGAACGCCCAATCTCGGCCCACCTGTTTCCAAGCTTGGCCTGCTCCCTACGGCAGTTGCAGTATTGTGTGTACACCACAGAATACTGCAAAATTACCTCAGCAATTGAGCCACTTGCTCTTTACTCCAATTGGGCACATAGTTTTCAATGTTGAAGTTCCTAATAGCTTTTCTGTAAACCGAAAACAGAGGTCGCTGAATATTTCGAGCTAAATTAAAAAACAAAATAAATAACTTGTATGACTAGGCTTACATAGGGGACTTACCTATATGACGGTAGAACTTTGAACGAACTTTGTCATGACGTTCACTGAAAATTATTTCAGCTGGATCTTTAATTTTTTTATGCTGAATATTTGTAATGGTTGTCACAGAGTGAACGTCACTGAGTAGGCCTCACCTTGAGAAATGACTTGACATTGTGCTTAAGAATAGCCTCTTCTTTGGCTGTCCAACGCCCACGTTTCCATTGGCCAACTGCACTGGGTCAAAGGTCAAAGCAGAAGTTTCCCTATGCATTTAATTCACCTTCAGTTCTTAGCTCCGACTTTTCCTTTGGTTTAGTGATAAACTTCTCATGAAGGCAGCTGAAATCATCTCCACCCTCTGAGTCCTCTTCACAGTCAGTAGCCTCTTCCACCTCACTGGGGCTGAGACACTCCTCTTCTGTCATGGCATGGCTAAATAGGTAAGGGGTCGATTGGGTGCACTTTTGTTTGGTTCATCATGGGTGAAGAGCAAGAGACAGTGAGAATTGGAGAGAGCAGTGTGCTCAGGTAAGCAGATGTATTTCTCATACTAGAGGCATAATAATTATCCCTGCTGAGTAGGTGCCAGGAGTTGACTGTGAGTGAGGGGCGTGGCACCATTGAAGTTGGAGGCAATGTGTGTGGTGAAGGGGATAGATTTGTCATGCCTAAAGACACCTCACTGAACTATGTCATTGTTGCAACTGGAGCTCCACACCTCGTCTTCAATAAATCTTAACACTGACCCAGTTACCATGTAACAATAGAGATTAAAAATGAATTCACAAATTAATACGAAGCATGATTTAAAAATACGAAGTCCACTAGTTGAGCATATAGGATCTTCTCCCTTGCTTCCTCACCACAATGAGAGTCTCTTGACTCTCCAAAACCTCAGTCTCAATTAGTTCATCTGGTTCTAGGAGGCACTCCTCTTCAGTGCCTTGCTGCTGCTGCCTCTTCCCGTGATAACAGCACATCTTGCACTTGACCAGGACCAGAACAACACCAAAGAGAACAGCCGCCAGCAGGTATGTGCCGGGGAAGAGGATCAGCAAGGCATAGCGTAGGTTGAGACTGGCCTTCAGCAATGGGACGAGAAGGAGTGTGGTCCCACCAATATTGTTGATGATGAAGAGGAAGAAAGCCACAGCAGCTGGCACCATTCTGCTGGGAACCAGTTCAATCACCACAGCCAGACACACCCCTATCCACACCTCCCCTATCACATACGCAGGCAGCAAACAGAGGAAGGCCCATGGGTTGGGGGGTAACAGCACAGTACCAATCAGGAATGGGCATGCTAGCAGCTGGCTGATGACCAGCACCCAGAGCCGAGCCACCTGTCCTTTGCTTCGCACCAACCGATCAGACAGCAGGCCTCCTAGAACCGCTCCAATTGTCCCCCCGACCAGGGGCACCCATGACAAATACACACCAACACTACTCTCAGAGCAGTAGTACTGGGTAAAGTAAGGCTTGGCATTGTAGGCCCACACCAAACCACCACCCTGACGCACACCACCAGCTAAACTCAGCAGCAGCAGTGGCGGCTGAAGAACTGACTTAAACACCTCCACAAGGAAATGGTTGCCACAGGAGCGTGAGGCTCCCAAGGAAGGTGCAGGCGGCTGGGGAAGTAATAATATAGTTGGCTGGCACTAACATGCACTTGTAATGCCTTTACTCTACTGCTCATACCTGAGTGGAACGTGATGGCTCCTTTACCGTCAAAAACATGATGCCGCTCACAACGAAACCAGGAAAGGCTGCTATTCTGAAGGTCCACCTCCATCCCACAGCCATCAGAATGAAATTGAAGGCAAAAGCTAAGCTGTAGCCAATATAGACACCCCAGTTGTAGAACCCCAGGGCAGTGGCTCGATGCTGCAAGGACAAAATAATAACCTCACTATTGAAGCATTTACATGAGTACCAATTTACATGCAGGAACATGTCAGAAATGATACTGCTTGCAAAAGGAGTGCAGAGTGCCTCGCTGCAGAAAAACCACATTAACAATACTGGTACAACAGGAAGACGCCACCTTACAAGATCCCCAATCCTATGCGAGTCAACAGCAGCTGCCAGAAAGAGAGAGTAAATGAAGCAGCTAAGGTCATGGCACTCCAAAGCACGAGGCAGACAGCTATGGCAATCTTGCGATTGACCTTTGGTGAAGTAGCCAACAGGCCTAGGGGCAGAGCCACCAAGGTGAAAACTAGTGTGAACGCAGGACCCGCCAAGACTTCATATTGGAATCCAATAGGAGTATAATCCCACATACACCCTTCTTTAGACACGCACCTGCAAAACATACATTTCTAGCTCATAGAGCTTTATACTTCAACACTTTCACTTCCACACATACTTACTCTAATTCGTTATCGATTCCATTACAAGTAGTGAGGCAAGTAGTGGAGACATTTGTGACATTGCTGAAGTCACTCACATCAAGAAAGCAGCTTAGATCTCCAAATTTTAGGTCCCTAGAAAGATTCCTTCCAGCAATGCCCAGCACAAATCTGTCTAACTGGTTTAACAAGTATACAACCATCAAGATAAGAAGGACATAGAGTGAATAGGGTCTTGCAGAACGGAATAAGGCCATTGCTAAATGCAGTCTCACAGCCATGTTTTTTAAAAGATCGTCACCAAGGTAAGCTCAAAATGCAGACTTAATTTGTGCATTAAATAAAAATATTGTAAGGTGAGCATTAAAAGGAGAGATCTACCACTTGTTTAGTTTGAGCTGTTTTAGTTTTAGCTAGTAACTAACAATAAAATAGGGCTTACTAAAATTAGTACTAAAACAACACTACTTTTCAACCTCT
>JAAGOD010038582.1_pt1 | contig 21854 bp, 33 predicted proteins | sample 8389681 | NCBI WGS metagenome assembly JAAGOD01 (sample SAMN13964374, study PRJNA552185) | sponge metagenome | biome: deep-sea hydrothermal vent fields; feature: spots directly above weak diffusing fluid; material: seawater and sediment | host: Tedaniidae sp. KZ-2020 ... | reverse complement strand
TATGTATACTAGAATACTTTTGGTTTGTCCTTTGTGCAGAGGTGTGTCCTCTTTCGGAGTGTCCTTTATCAGAGGTTCCACTGTATTCACATCAATGCACTCTTCATGGTACAGCTATCCCACAAAACCTCCATTGCAGGTTATATTATACACTTTGTGGTCATGGTTTCTCCACACATTATTGATCATGAAACTCAGTCAATTGAAGAAAGTGGATATACACTGATGTGTGGAGAGAGTGCATGGTTTAGTACATCAGTGTGGAGAGTTACTGGCCATAGCTAACTGTACAGCTAACCATACATATAGTACAGGTTCCATCAATAGGTGATAAACCACATAAACTAAGCTCTAGACTTGCTGGCACCACTACAGTACTATTATTGCTGCTGGTTGCTAGGATCCTATCCATGTGAGACCATATAAGTAGCTGTAAGATGAGACTCACATTTCCTTTTCATTTCCTTCCTTTTATTGAGCTGTAGCTCTCAAATCTGCATTGCAACATAGTTTAGCTACTACTGCAGTTGCATGTGCAATGGAAGTCACACTCTCTGCTACTTTTATCACCGTTTTGCTTGCTCTAACTCAACTTCAAAATGTGCAGTCTGCTGAGGTGATGTGTAGAGAGCAACAAGAAGTTTGTATGTGTGATAAAGGTGAAACTGAATGTGAGTTTACTCTTACAGTCGAAGAACTCCAAACCTTCACCAGTTATGAAATAGTTGATGATATTGAGCTCACTAGAGGCATAGCTGGAAGCACGTATTTTGCTAATTCATCTGGGTACATTCCTACGATTCCTCCTGACACTCCCATTTTTGGGCCCAATAGGCCGTGCTCTCTGAGAGATCCCATAGTGAATTTAGAAGACTTTCTAGCTGACTGCAGTATCCCAATGACAGTAGATGGAGAAACCTTTCGGTTGTTTGTAGCAGTTAATGGACGCATCCCGAGCCCTACTCTGATTGTGGATGAAGGTGCACTAGTTAGAGTTAGAGTCCAGAACAAGCTCACCAGTGAAGGCATCACCATCCACTGGCATGGAATGCATCAGAGAGACACACCCTGGATGGATGGAGTTGGATTCATATCCCAAGCCCCCATCACCCCTGGAGCTTACTTTGACTATGTTTTCAAGGCCACACCTGCAGGCACCCATTGGTACCACTCCCATGTTGGGGCACAGAGGACAGACGGCCTGTTTGGAGCACTGGTGGTTCGCGAAACAGTCAATACACTTGATGATGTTAGAGCTGCATTGGTGATGACAGGGTCAAACTCTTATGGTGAAATCATTGATTTGCCTGGTGAGCACACACTAACTCTTTTTGACTGGCAGCGTGAAGCATCATTAGATCTGTTTGTCAGGATAAATCCTGCTCTTTGTTTTTACTACCATGGAGACAATGCAGATTCAAAACCAATTGGTGATGTACCAACAAGAGCTGATGCAACATCTTCGAGATTCTACATTCCTACCTTTGGTCCTGACTCAACTGAGGTTGGCCCAATTCCATACTGGTCTGGCTTAATCAATGGCAGAGGTATTCATAGTGAATTCACACCTGCTCCTCTCAGCGTTTTCCAAGTTTCTGCTAATAGAGCGTATCGTTTCAGAATCATTGGAGCTCAGAGTGTGTATGCTTACAGCTTTTCTATTGACGGCCACAAATTGCGTGTGATAGCTACTGACGGTCACTTTATCCAGCCTGTGGATGTGGACTACCTAATAGTGCACAGCGGGGAAAGATATGACTTTGTCATTGAAACATTCGGCAAGAACCTGCAGAACTACTGGATGCGTGCTACAACACTGGAAGAGAATTTGGGGGCAGGTGTGGAACACTCTGCTCGAGCAATATTGACGTACGGAAACGACACCAATATTGACTGGAGAAACTATGCCGCACTAGTAACAAGCAGTGATCATGAGTGCACACCAACAGCATGTTGTAACGTCTTGAACTGCCCATTCCGCAACTACTCACCAAACAGTGGCAGGAGCTGCCTAAATTTTACTGATCTTGTTCCTCTTTCTCCAATACAAGTATCATCTTCACCTTGTAGCAACTGTACCTTGTTTTTCAACTTTGGTTTTGAAGGAGCCAGTTCTACTAGTGCCATCAATGGAAGGAACTTTCAGCTTCCCGTCACTCCTTATCAGACCAACTGTGGACAATACAATGAAGACAAAGAAGATTGTAGTAGGTGTACACGGGACAGCACCAATCCACTTGATTGCAGGTGCATACACGTTAAAAGCATCATGAACAGTGAAGTTTTTGATGAAAACACTGCAAAAATACAGCTAATGGTGTTCAGTGCAGTGGGAGTGAAAAAACTGAGGGAATTCGCACATCCAGTTCACCTCCATGGACACAGCTTTCACGTCCTGCACGTTGGATATGGCAATTACAGTGATACGAATGCATTAGTGGACCCCTCACCGGATGTCACATGCAATGGAGACATATCATGCAGAGAACCAAATTGGACGGCAGGAATGCCAAATGAAGTCAGGACAGCCATCAGAGACATCAAGTATCGTATTCTCAAGGACACAGTGAATGTCCCAGCCGGTGGTTACGTGGCCGTTGCCTTCCGAGCAGACAACCCTGGCTACTGGTTCCTCCACTGCCACATTGAGGTCCACCAGCTGGAGGGCATGGGGGTACTGATCGAAGAGTACTCTTCTAATCACCACAAGGCACCTCCGAAAGGGATCGACAAGGTTGGACATTTTCGTTGGGAAATATCGAATTATAGAAACTTCATTCAGAAAGGAGAAACTTGTAAAGAGATGAACAATGAAACTTGTGATCCAGGAAGAGGAAATGGAGCTGCTACAGCTACTGTTGTTCTAAATGTTGGTGTTATTGTTTTAAGTTCCCTTATAGTTATACTAGCAGTCTATTATTGATTTTGCTTTTTTGTACTTCGTAGCTACCTATGTAATTTTTTTTCCCTACCAATGTTGGTGTGTAACTGTTCCCCTTAGCTATAGCTAGTAACAGTCTATTGATTTTTACTTCATTCATAGCATGCTGCACTGATGATCAAGACTCAAAAGCTCTTTCCATGGGGGGGGGGGGGACCAAGAGCAAACTCAATTAGCTATGCAAACTTGGGTGGCCCGGGTCAGCCATTAGAATTTGAGGTAGGTAAGCGAATGTTTACATGTGGTAAGGAGGTTGATTTATGGTTGTAGCATCAAAACCCAAATAGCTCCTCATCAATGTCAACAACTTGTGGAGCTATGATCTTGTCTGTTCTGCCACCATCAGTCTGAATCAGAGCTAGTCTCCCACCATCTCTCCCCATCCTATCAGCATTGTCACTACATGTAGCTTGAATGAGCCCACTGCCAGTGACCTCTGACTCAATGTCTGAGTCGTTTAGTCTTGGAGTGACTGCTAACATCTCTTCTTCGGACTTCTGATTGGTAGATGCTAAATCTGTGGTTGTATCTGTTTCTTCACCAAATAGTTCGTCCACCAATGAAGAGCTGGGAGCAGTATTGAGGCAAGCTGCTGGCACTGTGCTCTTACCTGGCAGCTCTGACACATCTCCTTGTCTCCATGCAGATTGTGTGGACACTTGCTCGGTTTTATATTCATCGCTACTGTCACCATTATTCCTGGACTTCTTCCCTCTGTTCACCGCCACTTTTCTCTTTCTCAACACTCTCATCCCGACTGTGTCTTCTCCGGAGGAAGAAAACTCACTGAGAGGGCGTTCTTCTAGACGTTGTGGTGGAGACAAGGAGTCATCCTCATATTGTAGTCTCTTTGCATTTCTCTTTGTCCTTGCTGGAGCTGCCTTCCCTCTTGCTGCTCTGGAGCCAACAGTTCTGGAGGAAGTGGCACCACCCCTGGTTTTTCTCCCTCTTCCACTAATGCCGGTCCGTGCCGTCCCCCTTCCCCTTCCTCCCCTCCTTCCCCTCCCTCCTCTCCCTTGTGACTCGGTGGTGGTACTGGGTTCAGAGGGCGATGTCTTTTCAATGGCAGTGGTGTCATCAGGCTGTGATGTTGATGTGCTGAGCTGTTGTGGTTGGGTGATAGTAGGGTCCTCACCAACAACCTCACGACTACTGGCAGGAACGGGGGAAGGGGATGGAGTGTACGAAATGTCGTCACTTTCATCACTCACATCCTGTATGTAATATACACTAGTTTCTCATAATAATAATAATAGGGGTTAACTACCTCCATTGGTGTGGGTTTCATTGTAAAAGTGGGCTCTTTGTTTTCATGTTTGGGCTCGGAAAGTGCTGATGAAGCATTTTTGGATGTGTTGGCATAACGACGGTAAGAAGGGAGTGGCAAAGGAAGGCAGCCACTGCCCGGTAAAATACGGGAAGCCCTTGATGAGCCTCTAAATGCTCTCGTCTCCATGAAAAAAGAACTCTTGGCTGGCAAAATCAAAAAGCTCTCTTACTCAGCCACCCTGAACAAAATATAATAATGCAACATTCACTGAGAAGCTCAGATCAGGGTCAGGGTCACTGCTCTAGTATTAATTGCATACTACCAAACCTGAGCTGTGTCCCACTTTCCCACCAAATACACCACAGGGTGGGCATTATTTGAAATTTAGGTGCTCTCCTTTTGGAGTAATTTGCAGAGCAATGGAAAAGTGTATTGCTGCTGACTCTCTTTCTCACTCGTGTGGCTACTAAAGCAGCAGTAGGGAATGAGTAAGCAGAAGAAAGCCCCCCACCCTGGGATAAGCAGCAACAGGAACTTCAAACTCATTCACCAGAGCCTCTCCATCACAGATGTCAACTTCAAAAAACTCACCTTATCAGTAAGCCAAGAAGCCATTTCAGCCTGGCATAGTGCTTTAATGGAGTTGTTTAGGGAGTGACAGAGCTGACGATCACCCCGGTGACCACCACAGGGAAGATATGGAAGCTCCACTTGAACTGCAAGCAGTGCAGGATTCTGAGAATCATGGTCAATAGCACTCACAAAGCAAATTACTCCTACATGGACCCTACCCTCATGATATGTCCGCCTGACTCAAAGAAGTATGCTAGTCGATTTCAGTTGCATTTGAACATTCCCGTTGACTGTACAAAGGAAATTTATGGTTTGTGCATGCCATAGGTGTACGTTGAAACTGACTACAAACACAAACCATAAACTTCCAATGTATGGTCAATGGAATGTTCGAATGCAACCGAAATCGACTTTATTCTGGTCTTTTAAGGCCATATTGTTCCCTTTCCTTTCTGTTTTAGGCGGAACTTGGAGTTCTTTGATTCGTGTCACCATAGCAAGGTGAAGTCATGTGACAGTGACTGCAGCTGTAATGCAGGGGAGCTCATTATCAAGATTCCCAAGGACATGTACAACAGTGCCAGCTGGGGTGAGTACTAAGCCTCGAGAGAGAGCGTATAGTCTTGGGATGTTTTTTGTGCCACATACTTCTCAGAGGTGCGTCCAATCAAGGTGAGGATAGAGTTCTCACTGGAGCAGCCCAAAGGCGGGGTACTATTTGCCATCCCCCCAGGGGGAACCCCTGAAGCCATGGTAAGTCAATGATGTCATTTTGTGACATTATGTCATCTGTTTGTGTCTATATTTAGAAACATGCCCATGTGTACTCGTTTGGCATGGCCAACTCTTCGCGGCTGTGGTTTCCCTGTGTGGACTCGTACTCTGAACCCTGTCACTGGGACATCACCTTCGTAGTGCCTGCCAACATGACTGCTGTCAGCTGCGGAGAGCTTACAGAGACGGTGAGGGAGGGAGAGGGAAGGGGGAGGGAGAGAAGGAGGGAGGGAGGGGAGGGGAGGATAGAGAACAGAGATGGAAGAATTGTGATCCTTTGGTGTATCCAGATTCTGTCGTATGATGGGAAAAAGAAGACTTTCAATTACTCTCTCTCAATTCCAACATCAGCTCCCTGCATTGGCTTCGCTATCGGGTAAGGGGTTTGAATCTGCTCAGCAGAAGAAAGAAGATTACATTTTGGTGCTCAAAATTTGTTACCTAGTTCATTTGAGGTGTACCCGGACCCAGTGATGCAGGAGGTGACTCACTTCTGTCTGCCTGAGCTCCTACCCATCCTCAAGAACTCTGTACAGGTAGTAAATCAGGTATGTACGGGAAATAGCGAGTTCTCAGCCTCTCCCTTATTTCACTCTCCTTCCCTCCCCCCCTCCCCCCCCTCCTTCCGCCAGATGTTTGGTTTCTACGAGGAGTTCCTGAGCTGTCGTTTCCCTTACTCGAGCTACAAGCTTGTCTTTGTGGACAAGCTCTGTGTCGACTACACGAGCTACTCCACCCTGGGGCTCTTTGACACCAGCCTCCTCCACTCCGCCCGAATGATAGACCAGGCCATGGCCACACGTCGGCTCATCAGCCGAGCCGTAGCTGAGCAGTACTTTGGCTGCTACGTCCTCCAGCAATCATGGTGAGTGCGGAGGGGTCGATTTGATTAGTGGCTCCTCCAATCTTGGAAGGGGCGTCAATTTGCTTTTTGCAGAGCCTGTTTCTGTGTTTAGGTTATCAGTGCTCTTTAGTTGGAAAAAAAATTTTTGGCTTGGTGCTCTTCAAGGTGGGCTCTATTTGGAATTCATGGTGATCTTTATTTAGGGATGACTGGTGGCTGCTGCGTGGCGTGTCGGGCTATCTCTCTGGCCTGTTCACTCGCAGGAGCTTTGGCACAACAGACTACATGCACTGGATCGTGACCCAGGTGAAGGGGGTGTGTGACTACGAGCTGGAGCACATTGCCCCGCCCCTCTGCGGCTCCCTGGCACCCCTCCAATCAGGTATGTACATCTATTATGTGGAAGACATGTCCTAATATGTATCATTCCTTCTCCTCTACCCATCTTATTGCCCACCCCCCTCTTTAGATTCCTCTTCGTCTGTTCCTAGCAGTCGGCTCCACCTCCATCCTAAGCTGCTGAGTCAGCAGGAATTGGAGATCCTGGTGGTCAAGGCTCACCTTGTCATTCGCATGATACAGCTCAAGATTGGCCAGGACCTCCTGCTGCAGGTCAGTCTTGGTGTTCCATTTAAGGCAGGTCTGGTTCTAATTAAGGGTCAGACCGCCTTATTTGAGGAAGTTTGATCCTAATTAAGGGTCAGCTGTTGCCTTGATTAAGGGTCACATTGCCTTAAATGAGGTATCCTAATTAAGGGTCATATTCTCTTAATTAGGAGACCTGCTGCCTTTTTTTCATAGGTATTCAACAAAATCCTTACCCTGGCCTCTACTGCGAGTCAGTCCATGGAACATAGCCTGTGGCATAATCTGCTTGTCTCTACAGATGGGGTGAGCACTATTTAGAGTACTCCCTGTCTGGCAATTGAAGTGACATTTTTGTAAATGCAGTTTATGAAGTTGCTGGTGACTGTTTCTGGTAAAGGGTTGTCACACTTCATGGAGCAGTGGGTGTGTAGCAGTGGAGTGCCACGCTTCTTCGCATCCTACACCTTTGTACGCAAGAAGAACTTCATCGAACTGAAGCTGACGCAGGAGTTGTCTTCTCACCGCTCAACAAAATTCGTAGTAAGAGATATTGGAGTGCTGATTTGACAGGCTGTGACTTGCAGCAGGCTAATCTCCGGGGTTCCAATCTCCCTGGGGCCATTTTGGAGGACATTGTAGACCCCCTGCACATGTCTCAGACTGTGAACGGATGCCACCTCTCGTACATATTAAGATGCTCGGACTGGTCCAGGATTGGTGGATGTCTCTTCTAACCCTGAAAATGAGGTCACCCCTCTAATCAGGACACCTTAACTAGTCCCAAGTGTGGCTGGATTAGAGGGAGTCCACTGTGTAGTGTAAAAATCCATCCCTGAAATGAGGCCACTCCTCCAATCAGGACTCTCAGACTGTGGACTGTAATTCTACTCAACTCTTTTTCTGTAGGGTTCTATGAGCGTGATAGTACAGGAGTTTGACGGCTGTTTCTCCCACAACATTCAAATCGAAGACCTCCTCTCCACACACGAACTCCCCTGCCACTCAAAGATAAGAAAGTGGGTGTGGCTTGTCACATGACAGGGAAATGGGTGTGGTCCATCTGGCTTTATGTATTTGTGTGTGTTGTACAGAGCAAAGAAGAGGAAAGTGCCACTGATTCACGGAGAGGAAATTGACATGGACATCTCCAATTTAGAGTAAGGCCATATACAGAGAGGTCGTTGTAGAGAGGTTGTCCTCTATTTGGAGGTTATCACTATGCGTATGTGTCCTCATTGTTTCCATAGCAATGAGGTGCCCATCCTGTGGGTGCGTGTGGACCCCGACTACCAGTGGATCCGCCAACTCAGCACAGAGCAGTCGGACACGACATGGCAGCACATGCTGCGCTACGAGCGTGACGCCACAGCCCAGCTGAACGCCCTGGAGGCGCTGGAGGAGTACCCCTCCATCACGACCAGAGACTGCTTCAAGGAAGCCATCCTCACCTCGTGTTTCTATTACCAAGTCAGGCTCCAGGCCGCCCGATCGCTGGCCAAGGTGAGAGTCACATGACAGTCACATGATGACGGTCACATGACGTCCCAATCCCCCCTTATAAAGGACATTTTGCATGTCCTCAAAAGTCAAGACCCTGTACTACTGATTGATGCATGTTAGTCTCCCTACGAATAAAACGAATAATAAAAAAAGTGCTGTAGTCACATGACTTTGTCGCTGCAGTATCTTACGGACATGGCTGGTACAGGCTCCTCCCCTTCCTTCCTGATCATTGTGTACCAGCGGCTCTTTGGCTCCGCCTCTCAGCAGAGCATGGTGCGCTTCAACGATTTCTCTGACGTTGCCCTCTACTTCCTCCAGAAGGTAAAGGGTCTCACCTACTTCTTCTCTTGCCTTTAAATGGAAGTATCGTTATAACAGGGTCTGGCGTCGTGTGTGACTGGTATTAGGAACATGCATAAGCAGTGCACGAGGGAGTCTTTCAGTTTCATAATGGACCTCTTTAAGTACAGCGATAACCACAGCAATAAGGTTGGTAAAGGGTTCAATATCAGGGTGAGTGCGTCGTTATCTAGGGCTCTACCACTGTTATTGCAGTTTTCAGCAGACCAGTATACCAGTGCTTTGATTGATGCATTGGCGGGGACTATCACTCCCAAAGTCTCAGTGTCCTTGCCAGCAGGGTAAGTTATTCCTGTAGAAGAAGAGACACTAAATATCACACTCTCTCCTATCCTCCCTTCTCTCCTCTATCCCCTCCCTCCCTCGCCTCCCTCCTCTCCCTTCCCTCCCTCTCCCTCCTCCTCTCCTTCTCCCCCTTCTCTCCTCTATTTCTTCCCTCACTCCCTCCCTTTCTTCCCTCCCTCCCTCCCTCCCTCCCTCCCTTTCTTCCCTGAAGGGTTGATTTCAGCAAGACACCTGCTGCTGGCTTGTCAAGAGAGACTCAAGTAAATGCGCAAACCCACTGATCCAGCCCTCTAAACTTGGTCCTAGCAAATCAAGTTTCACTGCCTGTAAACTTGGTCCTAGCAAATCAACAGTTTCACTGCCTGTAAACTTGGTCCTAGCAAATCAACTGATCCAGTAGTTTCATTGTCTGTAAACTTTGTCCTTGCAAACCAGTGGTTCATTTTCCTGTAGACTTGGCCCTTGTAGCAATATTTTTGCTGGGTCTAGTGGAGTGACTCCGATTATGTACAAATGTACAGGTCGTCCTTCAGGAGTTGGTCCAGCAGCTGAATATCGAAAAGGTTCTCCCCTCGTATCGCTATGTTGTGACTTGCAGCTGTCTGCAAGCCCTCAGGGCCCTCCAGAGGAATGGCCACCTGCCCAGCGACAGCACCATCTTCAGACAGTACACAGAGTGAGTAGTAGTAGTAGTAGTAGTAGTAGTTACGACGTGATCCTTTCAGGAAGTGTAACTTTATTGACGTGAGGATCGCAGCAGTTAGAGCAATTGCAGACATCATTCAAGGTAATTGGGTGGGGGAGGAGGGGGTAAGGGAGAGCATCATGTGATAGTCATGTGACTGTGCCCCACCCACTTCAGCTGAGCAAAGTGCGGCTGACTTGGAGTACCTGCTACAGATGGCTTCAACTGAGGAGCTCAAAGTTCGGTGAGACACTAATACTGACTGCTGATTGAAAGACTACCTTGTATATATCTGTGTGCGTACCCTGTGTGTACGTATGTGTGTACGTATGTGTGTGTACGTATGTGTGTATGTTTCAGGTTGGCCGTATTGCGTGGTTTGTCGGCCACTCCCCCCTTCACTCGGAGGATGGCAACCAAGCTGAACAACCTCACTGTGGTAGAAAAACTCTGGGCAATGATGAAGTGAGTATTGGGTCATCGCGTTACCCCATTTCTTTCGGAGAGTTGTGAGGGAGGGAGAAGAGGGATAATGTCCTGTTTCTGTCATTACCTTTCCCTGTCCCTTGGTTCCAGCGCTGATTTCTACTTTGACAATCGGCTTCGTTGTGCTGCAGTGCAGCTCTACTCCTCCATATTTGGCCGGCTGACTCCTTCCTGCGTCCCACAAGGAGTAAGATATCTAGAAAGTCTTACCTTGATCATTTTTTGAGTGCCTCTTTTCAATGTACTTTCAGTTGGGTGTCGTCATTGATTTGAAGGAGAAGGTAGCGCGTACTAATCTGGCATCCCCTATCACAGTGAGTCGTAATAGCTCTCCCTATCTCTCTGAGTCACTCTTCCTGTATCTTTCAATACAGACCCCTAGGACCTTGGACCTCAAATCATCTTTTACACCCGTTGAGGTACATAGTACAGTGGACTCCCTCTAATCCGGCCACCCGTCAGAATATCCTGATTAGAGGGGTGGCCTCGTTTAAGGTCAGCAAGTTCAGTTGCACGCACTCACAGGCAGGAAGGTGCTGAGGTGGCTCGGCTGTCTCACCAGCTGGAAGAGATACTCGTACGCCTTGGAGCCGACAAAGTACCCCCACCTCCTCATCTCACTGAGCATGTGCAGTGCCAGGTCGCTGTCGCCCCTAGCAACGGACACTCTGATGAGGGCAACGTAGAGAGAAGGCCTCCACACAGCTCTCAGGGCAGCTGAAAAAAACAACAACATTATGTTGAAAGTTGATACAGAAAAAAACAAAAACAATCTACCCATTTACCATTTCTTTCACTTTCTTCTAGAATTCCCATGGCATTCAATTCCTCTTCACATCTCTCGTACTATTATTCAGAAAAACAGCATTACAGTGAGCTCCCTCTACTCTGGCCGAGTCAGAGTGTCCTGATTAAAGGGGTGGCCCCATTTCAGTGGTGGATTTGCACTAGGAAGCAAAATTTTGAAGTGGTCTCAATACTGGGCTCCTCATCTTAAGGGGTCCAGATTAGAAGGAGCTTAATTGAAATAGCTGGGGGGGGGTCCAGTTATTCTGTTAATAGCCCACCATGGTTCTGTAGCCCTCGCTCCCCACCAGCTGCGTCAGCGGTTTTGCCATCTCAGCGTACACCCACAACGGAGGGCTCCCAGTGTAGGCCCCGTGAGACACTGAAAACAAAACAACAAGATTATGAAGTAACCTGACCCCCCCACAACCTGAAATGGAAGTACCAGCAAATTGGAACTACTTTCAGTACAATGGCCACGTTTCCCATAACTTTGCCATGTGATTATTTCCTACTCAAATTTCTAATTGCAACAGTGAAAACAACTCTGAGAGAAAGGACAAACCACTCAGTAAGTATACAAAATAATCTTCGAAGGAGGACAACCTCTCTATAATGGACAACCTCTCTATAATGGACAATCCAAGTGTGTCTCTTGAGCGCTTCACTATTATACCTGCTAAGATGTGGTAACAGAGTTCTCGAGTCATTCGGTGGTCTTTGTTCAGAGCACGTCTGCTCATAAGATGGGTCAACACATTGTAAGCCTGCATAATGCAAATCGGAGTGAATCAGGACACTCAGACTGGTCCCAAGGGTGGCCAGATCAGAGAGAGTCCACTGTATTCATGGCACCCCTCTAATCAGGACACTCTGACTGGCCCCAAGGGTGGCCATATTAGAGGGAGTCCAAATTTCAGCTCTGGAATGAGGCCACTCCTCTAATCAGGACATAGGTTCCAAGGGAGGTTGGAGTTCACTGTCCATGCACTCACATGTCGAGACGGAGCTACTCCATGCCTTCCTGTGACCGTATTAAATATTCCAACGGCCCAGTGCAGCTGGTAGCTCCGTGCACACGCACTGAGCAGCGACTCGTACACATGCATGGTGGGAGGGGCCTGCAGGGTCTGAGAGTACTGGGTAAACAGGTTGACGACCCTCTGGGCGTGGTTGTCTGACGAGAGCGAAGCAGAAAGCTGCTCACTCTGAAATCTAAGAAGAATGAAATCTAAATTTCAGCTCAAACCATGCAGTGGGTGTGGCTGCCACACCCACTACCTCAGGCGACTCACATGATGGGTCTGAGCCTCGCTGACTTGCCCAGCAAGTGGCTGACGGCACGTATCTGTTCCTCGGAGGTCACCACTTGGAAGGAGCTGGAGAGGAGGACGTCCTGCGCCACGCCCACACCACAGTCGGACACCATCACGTCCAGCAGTGCCCCCAGGCCGGGGGTGGAGGAAGTCATGTGACTGCCACGCCCTTTTTGAATGCACAGGCAGACCTTCAGAAGTGCTATATACTCGTTACTGTACAAACACACCATACTGCATAATTAGACATTGCACTGCTCGTTTGACCAGTTTCACATACGGGCTCAGCTTGTTGCCGCCATTTCTGGCTCTTCTCACCAACTCAATGATGTCGTCCATGACCACACCCACCTCTGTCCACTCCTGCACTTTCCTCTCCAGGCCATTCTGTACCCACTGCCACTCCCCCAGGAAGGTGGCCCGCGTCCAGCTGGATTCAGAGGACGGTTTTGCTGACTGCAAATACGACCGTCTCAGCTCCCTCTTGAGGGCAGGGTCAGGGGTCAGGAACTTTGACCTCCCAATGATGGTGCAGAGGCTGAGCGCTGCTCTGTTGGCCAGGGGGTCTGTAGGGGGGAACCCCCTCAGGAACCTCACGGCTGTACCCACCTCAGATACTTCAATGGAAGGTTGCTGCTATAGGACAGACACAGTTTATCACGTGTTTATTTTACCCAGAAACGTTTCAGCTCACATTTCTTCTGCTCCACAGTTTGCTGGTCGCTTCACCACGCCGCCTCTGGGCTATCCTGAGGCCTCTCTCCACTAGCAAACGTCTACAAGACATTCTTTGTCACCTCCAGAGGTCAAAGTTCGCCAAAGTGATTCCAATTAATGCTCACCAAAGATTGAGGCTGCAGAATTAAATTTCTTCTCTGCAGAACTCTTCACAGACTGCAGAAGAGACCATGGCATTCAAATTCAGAGTTCCAAAGTTCACCATGAAATCAGTTGCAATAGGCTGGTAAGCAGCTGTGCTAATATTTGTGAAGTCCACAAAGATTTTTTTTTGACATTGCATCCTTCCTTCTCCTTCTCAGGGCAGTAGTGATAGTGGCAGGAGTGAGCAGCTTCGTCTGGTGCAAGAGAGACATAGACAGACAGAGGCTGTCCCTCCTCAAGGAAGAGCGGCAAAGAATCAAGAGAAGACCCACCACCATTGGCAATGCAGCACGACACAACTGAACCAAACCAGCAAACACACACACACCACAACAATCACATGCAATCCGCTCCTTCCATGAGCAATGCACAACAGAGTGATGTGCTGCAGAATCGAATGGCATGCCTCCTCTTCTTAAAAATCAATTTTTGTATGTATGCTGTGTCAGCACAAAGCTTTTTGCAAATTGGAAAATCAGTTCGTAGAAAAAAAAAGGAATTGACGAAACAGACCACATACCACGAGAGAGAGCAAGTGGACAAACCGTTAACTAGTGCCTGCCAGCTGCAATAAGTGGGCGGGGCAGGTGCGACTCAAACCACACCCACTAAAAAACAGAAAAAAAGAAGAGAGTGGAGGTTGTGTCTCCACTACTTGAGCAGCGTCTTATAGAGAGCCAGAGATTTCCTAGTCTCTCTCTCCTGCTCCATGTAGAACATGACATCTCTTGTTGTCACATGTCGCTTAGGAGCTCGGGTTGATCCCTGAGGGGGGGGGGTCAAAGTTTTTGAAGTTCAGATAAAGTTTATATGACATGTTGAAGCCCCTCCCCCCCCCATTCCTTACCAAAGAAGCAAACAGACTAGACGTAGCAGAGTTGCCAACACCCTCCAATTGTCCTGCTGAAGACGAGGCTCCACCCCCTACTGCATCCTCGCTACTGCTGGGTGGGAGTGGCCTCTTCCTCCCGATGGCAGCTAGTGCCGTGAGATTGGCTCTCTCGTTGCGAATCCGTGCGGCTTCGTCCTGCTGAATCTGCAAATATCACCAAAATAACATCACCACAGCACAGGTGAAAACCACTGACAGAACTGTCTATGACAAAGGACAGGAACTTTGTACGGGAGAATAGACTAGTTCCTTTACTCTGAGGCTCTCTTGTGCTTCGTTCTTGCTGCATATCATACCTGCTTTGCTTCTTCTCTGATTTTTGCTGTTTTCTCAGGGTCTGCTCCTTTGGACCGGCTCTTGGCTGCCTTCAGCATCTGCTCGTGCTCACGGTCCTGTTTCCGCTTCCCTATGATGCGATCTATCGTATCCAGCACACGCAGCTGGCTACGAACCTCCGAAAACACCCGGTAATTGCAGTCATCCTGTGGGGGGGAAAACCCTCATGACACCACCATTACGGGACATGTTGTGTGCATGGTATGTACCTTGAGGGTCTGCACCCTGTGCTGGCTGATCTCAGTCAGCTTCTCGACAATGTCTCTCATTCTCTCCTGCGTGGCGTGTGACAGCTGCACCAGCATCTCCTCCCCTCCTAACTCCTGCACACCATTCACCCTCACTACAAACGCACACACAAACAAACAAACAAACAAACAAACAAAATGGCAGGTAATGACAGTACATCACCTAGCCACTCCCTTACTTATAGCCTCCATTTTGTGCTTGAGGCAGGAGAGGTTGAGAAATACCACGTCTTTACAGGACCTCGCTGAGTGGGTGTCCACAGGACCCTGGGGCAGGAACTGTGCCGTCTCCTCCTGCGATGGTGCCACAAGACAAGTCACGTGACAGTCACATGATGGTCACGTGACCTCCACTCACCTGTAGGTTGACTCCTACTTCGTCCAGCAGGTCCATCCCCACCTCCTCCTCCTCCCTACACGGGAACACACAGTGCTTGACCTCCGAACAAAGGACACCTCTGTATAAGGATGCCCCCAAGGTGTCTGGGGTCCCCATTGTCCTGCATATCACCCACTACTTACTCTACTTCTTGGCTGGTAGTGCCGTCCTTCGCCTTCCCTTTCCTCTTGGAGCCATGAGAAGGAGGAAGAGGACCCAAGGAAGAAGACGAAGCTGTACTTGTGGAAGTAGGGATGATCTTCATCGAGGCAAAAGCGGCCTTTTTAATCTCTGGCGTCCCGCCCACCCCGACACTGACAGTGGCGGAGCTGTTGCGCAGTGCCGACGCCCCTCCCCCTCCTGATGGCTTAGCCACACCCATAACCAGCGGCACCTGCTGCTCCTGCACCAGCTGCTGCTGCCTCTCCTTCACAAAGTTCGCCCCTCCTCCCTGCTGCTGAAGCTGTTTCTCCTTCATCTGATGCAGCTGCTTCAGGTGGTGGGTGTACACAAATTTCTGCTGCTCTGGTGGTAGTTTGGCAATTTTGTCCCTCAGGACCTTCGGCAGCTGCTGATTCAGCTGTTCCAGGGCTGCCAGACTCGGCCCTGACTGATTCGCGGCATTGGGAATGAGGTTGCTAAGGGTGACGTTCGACCCCGGGACAGTGGCGGGCTTTGCGGCAGACGAATTCTTGACAGTGCCCACCTTGACGGCAGTGACGGCCTGTCCACCGATTGTAATGGAGCTAGGCACGGCTGCCATGACAGCTGTCGCTGTGGGGGGAGGTTGACTGAGGGGGGAGGGGTCAGAGGAGGAAGTGGTGACAGAAGAGGACGTGGAAGGTGATGGGGAGATGGATGAGGGAGGAGTCGTAGCCGATACATTGCCGCCACCTCCTGAACTCGTCTTCTTCTCGGCCAGACTTCGCTGGATCAGCTCCTTCATGATGACTTGCTGGAGCTGAAGTCTCGTCTTTAAGTGAGGAACGCTATTCTGTGGGGGGAGGGGGATGGACGAGGTTAGATTGATTGTGTACACAAGGCCTCAATAAACAAAAACTTTCACACCCAAAACATTCTGCAAAAACTACACGGTTGGATTAGACCCCTCATTCCAGGGGACAATTTCAAAAATATTATTCAGTGGTGGTGGCCCCATTTGGGGGTCCAGAGGGAGTTCACTGCTTGTAAATCTCCCCGGGCTGGGGCTACTCCTGCACTAGTTGGACAAATCTAGAGGCGTCTCTCCACACCTCTTGCTGGTCCCAGTGAACAAGGAATAGCATACAAACCTTGAGGAAAGGCAGGAGGCTAGGCTGATGCTGAGAGTGGAGGTCTGATTCGATGCGGCTGGCAAACTCGTCTTCAGAGATTTGTCCAGTCTGGAGGGGAGGGAGGAGAGGGAGGAGGGAGGAGGGGAAAAGGGAAAGAGGTAGAGAGGCCAGGGATGAGGGAGAGAGAAGCCACACAAGTATTAGGATTAGGTAAGGCTCAATGACCATAATCCGTACACACAAGTCTACCCACTTTTAGCTGACAGCTTAAGAAAATGGCCGTATCAGCAAATTATGTGAACTTTGGACTCACCACTAAATTTTGGACCAGCATCTGAACCGTGACCTTTAGCTGGGGTCCTTTCTGTCCTGCAAGGGTTATGAGGCTTGTGAGGAACTCCTGAAGCTTCTGCTGGACAGCAAACAAGTCTTTGGTGTTGGGGCCACCCCTCTTGGCCAGGGCTGAAAGGGCCAGGATGTTAGCCTTCTTGTAAGCAGCTGTCTGCTCCTCTTGAGTGAGCTGGGAACTCAGGCTGCCCAAATTAGGGGCAAAGGGTGTGATTGGGGACGAGATACCAGAGCTTGAGGTCGGTGTGAGTTGAAGGGACCTTGCCAAGAAGCTGTTTTCACTGACTGAAGCTTCTCCTTCTGTCTTCACAGGGTTTGTCAGGTCTATGATGGCACCGTCTTTGCCATTGGTGCCGTTTTGGTTCGAGACAGGGTTTTCCACACTTACTGTGTCGACAGGTTCTTGCTTCATGGCTATGCTGTTCTGTGTCTCTTCTTTCATGGGGTCTGTCACAGGGATTTCAGCCTTTTGCTCCTCAAGAGCGCTCATACTTGTCGAATTAGCATAGAATCCTCACTCTAGATGCCTTTTCCCGCCAGACAGCACCCATTAGAGCGAGATTGCAGTGGATTCCTTCCTCCTTTTGAATAAGCCATCAGCCATTATTTCTGAAGATTTGATGGGCGCCATTTACTTTTATAGGTTGTAATTACTCCGTTTATTTGATTGGTAATACTTCCGTAGTTTTTGTCCTGTAAATTATGGAGCTTCTTTGCAGGGCTATAAACCTTCCCACAGAGCTTTTGAGTTAGTCCATGGCAGAGCCACACTCAGATGAAGTCTTTGAGTATGAAGAGGTGAGAAAAAAAGGAAAGAATGATGTATGAAAAGTTGTCATTCTAATTAATGCACACTGTGTTTTCCTTTTAGGAAAAGAAGAAAAGAGAGGAGGGTGATCCCCAGCTGCAGGAATTCATGGATACCTTCTCAGCCAAAGATGCTATTCTAGAGCAGGGAATTGCGAAATCGTTTGAACAGTCAGTGACCTTATAATTGGGGGAAATCCCTTAATTAGCTGTAGTCTTAATCATGCAATGAATGTTTGATAATGGAATTGCTTCCAGTAATCTGAAAATGTTGAGGGTCCACTGTAAGTTATTTGATCTGGTATTTTTCTTCAGGTATCTTGACTTTGGTGGTGAGGAACAGGAGGGGATTTCCGCTCTGGCCAAGAGTTACGTCGGCTTTCCCAACATGGTGAATGTCATGATCGAGTGGCTCCATGCAGCTGGCTACCGCAAGAGGGAGATCCAGAATCTGGTGGAGGAGCACCTCAAGACAGTCATTCTCAGAAACTTTGACACCACCAAAGCTGACCTCATCTTCACTGAAGAGGTGAAAGAGATGAATTGAAAATGCGGACTAATATTCCTTCCCAAATTGAGGAGGGAGGATTCCCCTCCAATTTAATCTTTGAAAAGTGAATTGACTGAAATTGGACCTCATCTCAGTGTCCCTAAAGATGACCTTGTATTTCATTAATCCTTGCTTCTTTGTGGCTGAGTAGTGAGGATTCATACCTTGGCTACCACCAATTTGCACCAATTAATACCTCCATATTGGTACCCTCTGATTCACCTCTGTCCACTGTCTCATCCCCAGACCCCATCCTGGCTGGAGGAGATGATCCAGCACCCCACATGGAGAGAGCTCTTCTACCAGCTGTCCGAGCAGTACCCCGACTGCCTCATGCTCAAGTTTACCATCAAGCTCATCTCCGACGCCGGCTATCACAGCGAGATCACGAGTGCCTCCACCGCGTCACACCAACCCGAGGTCTTCTCCGGCCTCTTCAAGAACGCCCTCCTCCATCTCACCTCGTCGAATGTCCTGGAGGTGAAACGACACCTGAAGGAGTTCACGCATCTCGTCTGCCACAGCCAGCAGACATATTTGTACTCGCAGGCCGTTCTCCAGTCCCTCAGGTCCCCGGGGGGAGGAGGAGGGGGGGAGGAGGACTTTCGGAGATGGCTGGAGGGTGAGATGCAGGCCGAGGCACAGACCAGTCACCACGAGGTCACCAACATGACCCTGAACTTCAGGGGGGTGGGGCTGCACCCACGGCTCTTTGAGGCTCTGGCGGCCATGCTCTCGAGGAACACCCTCAACCCGGCAGACATCTCCATCCTGCACAAGCTGTACTCCGGACCCAACCCTCCTCCCGCCTCCTATCTCCACATACCTCAGCTGCTGGGTGAGTCCTCGATCCTCAGCTTGGAGCTGCTAGGAGTCCCCTTTATTACAAGTTTGTGTAATTCTGATATTTCTCTTTTCCTCAGAGTTGCTGGTGCAGGCATTTTTCAAGCCAGGCTCGGCAATCAATCCCGACCACAAGGACAAGTATCTGTACGTGATGGCCAATGCCGTGAGCATGCTCGACTCCAGCTCGGACGACGAGGAGTTTCAGCACACCAGGAAGGCCGTGGAGACGGCACATGTCATCTGCACGCGTGCTAGTGGTTCACATGCGGAGTTGCAGGTCGAGATTCCGACTCTGTTTGAGTGCATGAAGATTCCCGTCGTCTCCATGGGCGTGGTCAGGTGGGTGGAGCATATGCTGACAGACTCCACCTTCTTTGAGGAGGCAGCCGAGAGCTCCTCCCTCTTCCTGGTGCTGCTAGACGAGGCCGCCTCCTGCCACGCCCTCCACCACGCCCATATCCTGGAGCTCCTCAAGAAGCTGATTGAAGGGTCCTACCCCACACTGGAAGTCAGTGTTCAGGTCAGTCAAATCTAAGAATCTGTCTTGATGATCTGTCTTGATGTAGTCTGTTCTCCTTGCAGATGGAGCTGAAGAAGAGTCTTGTCGACCACCTGGTTCACCTCCTCAGCAACGGCCATGTGCTTCCCGTGGTGGACTACGTCAGCCACTGCATGCAGCTGGATGCCCTAGACCACTCCCACATCCGCCACTTTGTCAGCGAGGTCCTGGCGGTGGTCCAGCAGCCGTACTCCACCAGCTTCAGCACGGCCTTTGACCCTCTCGTTCACAACCACGAGATCACTGCTCCGCTGATAAATGCTGACAGAACAGACCCAGTCTCCATCTTCCTGGGTAATGCATGTGTATGTATGTATGTATGTATGTAGCAGAACCTCTGAATAAAGGACACCTATTGTCCCTTGTAGGGAGGTCATCCTTGTCTTAGAAACAAGGAAGCAATGTTGGTACCTTGTATAGAGATGGCTGGATATTTTGTTGCTTTGCAAATAAATTCTGAGCATCAGTTTCCTCAATTTTGAGTGTTCTTTTGTTTGTCTTGGAAACAAAAACTTGTGACTAATTTCATGATACGTTCTGTTTATCTTTGCAGCTGAAACGTCCAAAAAGACGAGAAAGAAATGGAAAGGCAAGTAGAGACTGTTTTCTAAACAATTCCCCCGACCCTTTCCCAAATCAGCGTCACTTTCACTTCAGCAACTCACCAATAGATCTCTCTCTCTTTTTGAAAAGTATAATTAAATTTTGAACTGTGGACCCTGCTGTTATGAAAATGAAGGTGCATTTACTATTACAGAACGTTACTACAGTAAATTGTACCAGCAGTTTATGCCTGTGTGCGTATGGTCTGGCCAGAGTTATGTTATGGGACGTACTTAATTAATGCCATATTATTACAGGGTGGGGGTGGGGGGTTAAAAATGTTGTATTAGTGTCTGCTGCTTCCCTGGGACTCGGGGGGCAGTGCCCCCCTGAGGTAGAACACCCAGGAGATCTCGCTATGATGGCGTCCGGCCTTCCCTTTGTTTGTCACCACGTTAGTGACGGTCAGCTTGCCGACCCTCACCACCCCCCCTGCCTCCCCCTGCTTCCCGTCGTACATCACACTGATATTGTACGTCTTCCCCGGTTTGATGGTGTCCCCGGATCGGACGGTAAACACTGGGTTATCGATACTGAACTTGAACTGGGTGAAGTGCGAGAAGATATTCTTGAACGGGATGGTAATGGAGTGGCCGGGCCTGATAATGAAGGGGCCCTGGGGTTTCGGGGGGAGGCAGTGGCCAAAGAGGGGGAAGGAATATTCGCCCCCTGTGCTGGAGGAGATGACCAGCAAGGCCTGGCTGTCACCGAGGTGGGAGGGTTCAAAGGACACCTCAACGCTGGCGGTGTTGGGGGAGGCCACGATGATGGTCTTCTCCACGTTGAAATCAGGGTTGTTAACCTGCATGATAGAGGGTCAGACTCATTAGTATGGTAGCATGGTCACTCTATGGGAGGTGTTAGGTGTACATTATTAGTGGGGTACACTGCATGTCCTTTATTCGGAGGTTCAAGTGGAAAGAAGTCCATTATGGAGGGTTTGGGTTCGGATTTGCGAGGGTGATACCTTGCAAGTGTACTCCGTTCTCCCGCGACTGAAGCTGGTGAACCTGCAGGCATGCTGTTGGGTGGAGCCCAGGCTGGTCGTAAAGTGCACGGGCGTCTCCTGAGGGCAGGGCGTGGCAGTCAGGTGGAGCTCGTACTGATACACGCCCAAATCCACGCAATTCAGCGTCACTTTCCCCATGGTGGTCCCAACCTTCAGCGGCAGGTATTCAAACATGCAATTCCCCTCGCTGGTCGCGCCGATGGTGAAATTTGCCGGCAGTGCGATATCAAAGACGTTCGTATTGGTCATCATGGTGACGGGGGTCGGGAGGGGGTTGGTGATGTTGATGACGTGGGACACGCCCTTCCTGACCTGACTGGTGAGACTGATGGTGCCGATGATGCCCGGAGCGGTTGACTTGAAGGTCACATTGTAGAACAGGTACTCTCCCGTCTGATCATTCCTGAATGTCACCTGAAGCAAAAAGAGTCTTTACAATCTGGACACTAAAGTGTAGGCAAAAAGGGGCTCTGTATAGTACAACTCCATCTCTGAAATGAGACCAAATGACGAATGTAAGATCAGGACACTATGTATAGGATAGGACAAGGTTCCAAGGGTGACCATTAGACTAATCTTTCAAAAGCACACTCTGAACCCTTACTTCACGTACCCTGGACATGTACCCTTACTTCACGTACCCTGGACATGTAACCCTTACTTCACGTACCCTGGACATGTACCCTTACTTCACGTACCCTGGACATGTA
>JAAGOD010041997.1_pt1 | contig 21925 bp, 8 predicted proteins | sample 8389681 | NCBI WGS metagenome assembly JAAGOD01 (sample SAMN13964374, study PRJNA552185) | sponge metagenome | biome: deep-sea hydrothermal vent fields; feature: spots directly above weak diffusing fluid; material: seawater and sediment | host: Tedaniidae sp. KZ-2020 ... | reverse complement strand
GGGGGGGGGGGGGGGGGGGGGGGGTAGTAAGACGCTGTGCATTATTTAGAATTCAAACCACTAATAAACAAACTAGGTAGAAAAAGTGGATTCTTGTCGATCTGGAGGCAAAGTAGAGGATTCTAAGTGATTGTGTAGTAGAGACATGGACGTGAATGTAGATGCAAGCTTGATCTTGGAAGAAGATTACCAGGAATCTTATGAACCGACGGAAGAAGGTTAGCACTGTTAGTGGTTACCATGGTCACTGAACCACATTGTCCTGTACACAGAAATTACGGAATACTGCAAGGTGCTTGGGCTGGATCCCATTGCAGAGAAGGACTTGCTGTTCATTGCTAAGGAAGGGATCAAGGCGCCTTTGCCCAAGGAGTGGAAGCCTGTGCTGTGAGCCGTAATAATAAAGTGGGCGTGGTCACATTCAGTCATGCATTATGCATGCATGTTTCAATAGAGAGGATGCAAACAGCGACAACATCTACTACTTCAATTTTACAACCGGGGAGAGCACGTGGGAGCACCCCTGTGACGTGTTCTATCGCAAACTCCTCCAGCAGGAAAGAGAAAAAAAAGCCGCTAATGCAAAGACATCAGGTACAAAGGGCAAGTCTAAGAGTGGAGGTGGTGTGTCCAAGAAGAAGTCAGATGCGTCCGGCAAATTTCAAGGACAGAAAGGAGTTGTCCCCCCCAGCAACGGGCTTCCAAGTAGCTCCAGTGGCGGATCCCTTCTGATCAAGACATCAACTCCAGGATTAGGAGCCACACTGGTGAATTTGCAAAAATAAAGTCCATTTTTACACTAAGATCATAAGTTGTCAAACTCTGATCCTCAAAATCAGCAATTTCTTGGTGTTTCGTAGGGTCCTGCTGTCCCTGGTGGCCGTCTAGCGCCCCTCTCATTACCCGGGAAGACCGCCCTGCCTCTAGCTGGACTTGGGGGTCTGCCTTTGCTCAAGAAGGTGCCAGCTTCATTAGCACCCCTTCACGGCCCAGCATCCGGCCCACCATCATCAGGACCAGTAAGCTCTTTGTGGCATGAGAGCATCACAAAACATCATGAATATTATACCGAATGCATCTCTGTGTCTATTAGGGTGGGACCAAGTCCTCTTCCACCACCATTGGGACAACAAGAAGGAGTGGCAGTCTGCAAAGTGGGGACCTCCTAGGGAAGATGAGCAGCAGCGAGAAAGCCCTAGGAACAGTCGACTTGACAGCTGGCAAGATCTCGACTCAGTACGAGGAGGAGGAAGGGAGCTCAAAGTTTGATTCCGAGGATGGTTCAGAGAGTGTGAGTTGTTATTATAAATCCAGTATATGTAATGCACATTGGAACCTCTGAATAAGGGACGTTTTTTCTTTCTTGCAGGATATCAACAGTCCCTTCAAAAGCAAGCTTGGGATGACTTTACTTGGTCTTGAAGACATCGGGCTGAAGGTGTGAGAGACTCACCTCACTACACTAACCGAACACTGACCCTTTCTAGGAATCTGATGATGATTCTGAGGATGTGAACAAGGAACTTCGTAAAGTGCTTGATTTGGATGGCAGCAGCAGCGATGCCAGTAGCGAGGAGGAACCGCCAGATCATCCTCCCATTCCACCCACCCCCACTCCGGGCTCCGCCCCCATGTTCCACCCAGCGGCCACCATGGCCGGGGGGATGAACGGATTCTCCAGCCCGGAGAAGTCCCTGCTGGCCTCTCTCTCCCGACCTCAGACGAGGGACGGGCGAGCAAGACCTGGGCACGGTGGCAGCAGGGGGAGTGGGAGCGGTGGTGCAGGGGTGGGGGGGAGGCTGGGTGCAGCAGGGGGGGGCACCAAACCTCAAGAGTCTGCACCAGCCACCTCCTCCCTGATGGCCAGGCACTCGGGCCCGTTGGGAGCTAAACCAAAGGCCAAAACAGAGCCCAAAAGTGATGTTCCTGCTCAGTCCACCACTGAAGAAAAAAGGTAAAGTCAGGATCTATTGTTTTGGCGAGTTAATGATCTTCTTTCTCTTAAGGGAAGCTGAATTGAGTTCTCTTCATTCTGAGCACCAAGCAGCTGTTGCGCAGGTGCAGAGAGCACACGAGGAGGAGCTGGAAAGGCTCCAACAGGAAATGGCCGACGAGGTGCAAAAATTGGGGGACACCCTGAAGGTGGAGAAGGAGATGAAGCTGGCGGGACTGAGGAAGACGCTGGCCTCGGAGCAGCTTGCGGAAGAGGCGGAGATCAAAACCAAGAAAGCAGTGGCACTTGGTGAGCTGAGGACTCGGCTGAAAGAGGAAGAGGAGGAGGAGGAGGCTCGGCTGATGGAGAGGAAACAGGACACGCTACGGAACCTGAAACAGCAGGTTCGTACTCATAACAAATAAATTTGTACATACCAATCCATTTTCTCGCTCTTTTAGATTGCCCAGGATACCGAAAAGGAAAAAACGGAGTCCAACAAGTCCAAAGATGCCACTCTCGCCAAGCTGAAGGAGGAGCTAGAGAAGGAGAGAGAGGCAGAAGAAGCCAAGCTGCTCGCTGAGCTGCACAAGGAGCTGGACCACCTGAAACAGGAAACAGAGAGGGAGCTCGGCAAAGGGAGAGAGGACGAGAAGGCCAAGCTGCGTGCGGAACAGAGCAAGGACCTGGAGGAGCTGAGGGAGGAGTTGAAGAAGGAGCTGCGGAGGGAGAAGGAGAGCGAGGAGGCCAAGTTGCGTGCCGAGCAGAGCAAGGACCTGGAGGAGCTGAGGGAGGAGTTGAAGAAGGAGCTGCGGAGGGAGAAGGAGAGCGAGGAGGCCAAGTTGCGTGCCGAGCAGAGCAGAGAACTGGACCAGCTGAGAGACAGGCTGGAGGGAGAGGAGAAGGCGGAGGAGAGGAAAGCAATGGAGAAGGTCCACAAGGAAAAAATGGAGGCCTTGAGGCAAGAAGGGGAGCAAGAACTCCAGCAGAGACGTGAGGCCTTGGACAAGAAGAGAAAAAATGACGTGGAGGTGCTTCTGAGGGAGAAAGCAAAGGAGCATGAAGATGTGAGTTGTGCCTGTCATTTTTTTCCCATCTTTACGAAGCATACACAACCTAAAAGGCACTGGAAAAGGCGCGCGCGGAAGTGGAGAAAGGATTAGACTTAGAAAAAGTCAAATCTCAAGCTGAGGAGAATTTCAAGCAAGCCAAACTGGAAATAACTGAAAAGGTGTGGGGATACATACCTTCTTTGATGTGTGTGATGTGTGTCATCATTGCATGATGTAGCTTGGTAGTGAGCTGGAGACCAAGAAGTCAGAGATGATGCTGCAGCATGAAGCTGAACTGGTATGCATATCACTTAACAGTACCCCCAAACTCCCTTGCTGACATCACAACTTCCTCCCAATTAGAGTGCACTGAAGAACCATCTGGAAGACAAGCTGCGTGAAGCTCAGGAGAAGATCTCCCGGGAGGTGCATACATGTGTGTGTGTGTGTGTATGCACAACATCAGGCCCATGTGCATGTCATTCTAGATTATTACCTCATACTGGGGGAGATATTTACACTTACTATTCTGCAATGTGAGACAACTAGGCTGGAAATTAGACCTACCGTAACACTAGATGGCTAGGTATTTTCATGGTTCAGATAATTCAGATGGCCAGCATGCGATTCACACCATACAGTGTACATGCGTATAATAAATGACATTATCCTAAACTAGGTGGAGGCTGAGAGAGTGAAACTGGAGACAGAACTGGATGCGGCTAGGGTTGCCAGAGTGCAAGTAAGCCAGTGCTTACATTACATTAAATGAAGGGGAGGGGGATGGGGGATGGGGGGATGAGGGGGGAGCACAGGATGATTATGTTCCTCCCTCTTCTTATTATTAGGAACACCAGTTGAAGGTTCAGGCACTTCAGGATCAGTTTGACTCCACCGCCAAACAAATAGAACAAGAGAGAGTACAGCAGGTACCCAGAGTGTTAACTAACATCTGGCATTCTCCACACACAGCCCACCCTACATTACGTACACGTACTCTTGTGTTTATGGATTGGAGACCCTTTACCAAACAGCAGTGTGTGGCATAAGTGAAAAAGTTCTATCTATGTTCTTTGCAGTCGAGGGAGCTTGAGGCAATCCAGCTGGAGTACCAGAGCAGCAAGGAAGAGCTGGTGTCCCTGAAGAGTGACGTGGACCAGCAGCTGGAGAGGATTAGGGAGAGGCGGAGCAAGCTGGAGGAGCAGGAGGCACAGATCAAGTCAGAAGAGCAGCGGCTGGAGAAGCTGAGGTCGGCAAATTCCAAGGAGGTGGAGGAAATTTTGAAAAAGCAGCAATCCGAGCTGAAGGATATCACTGAGCAGGAGAAAAATACCCTATCCTCCTTGAGAGAGTTAGTCTAATGGATTACCAAGGCAACCATTGTCATTAAAAGATTCCTCTGTATCCTAGGTCCCGGGGCAAGGTGGAGGGTGAGCTGGAGGAGCTGAATCGTCGCAAGATGGCTCTGACGCTGAGCGTGGAGCAGCTGGGGCGGGAGGAATCAGAGCATCGAGCCAGCGTGGAGCAGCTGGCCGACAAGATAAAGGACCACAGGAAATCCTTCCTCAAGATCACCCAGCAGGGCCAAGAAGCCACTGACACAGTGACCAACTGGTCGGTCCAGACGGAGAGACGGTTGGGTGCCGGGGGCGGCAGCAGCGGTGGTGGTGGTGCAGGGCCGAGTACCACAGTGCAGTTTAGAGAGGAAGGGGACGGGAAGCCGCCACATGGTGACGAGAGAGTGGGCCCTAGGGAGGACCAGGGAGCTGGGACCAGTGGGAGTGGTGGTGGTGGTGATGGTGGTGGTGGCGGGGAGGAGGAGACCCAACTCCAGGAGAGCTGGATGGCCAGGGGGGGGAGGGGAGGGGAATCCCCAGTCGATTCAGACACTTCAATGGACATCCTGGACCTAGAGCCACCTCCCAGTTCAAAGGTACATGCACATGATGCCATGGGGGAGAGTGGGAGGAGACTGCTAAATCTGTTCATCCACATTGCAGGGAAAGGACCGTGCCACCTCACTCCCCAGGTCAGAGGACATCAAAGCCAGGCTGGCGAGACACCACTGGTCAGTAGTGGTCATTGTGATCATGCAAAGACACGTATCAGTATTCTTCCACTCAGGGAGCTGTGTGACACTCTGACGGAGGAGAAACGGTCCCTGGGCAAGACCAAGGCCTACCTGAGCAAGCAGCAGCGAAGCCTAAAGGAGCGACAGATTGCCTGGGAGCAGACCCACAAGCAGTGGAACGAAGGGATGAAGTTACACCAGGGGAGGAAGGTGAGGAAGCAGCTAGTAGTCTAGTTGTAACAGAACTGTAACAAAATCCATGGCCCTCTAATGTGTTTGTGACAGTATGTGTGTGTGTGTGACATTGTGGTTTCCCACAGAATCGCTCTCAAGACGGTCATATTGCACTAATGAAGGATATACAAGCCAAATTGGACCAGGTAAGAGAAGAAATCGCATCTGTACGGCTAGAATACCTACACTTACATTCATGACTTCATGACTGTGTACGAGATTATGCAAGCTATATAATAGCACGACTCCATCCTGATGCCAAAACCGAACTTTGTGTTGTCTCATGCTTTTGCCAATGATTGTAATTAATGACTTCTTATTATAGAGAGCCCAGCCCATTTCTGTCTCCCTTTGATGCTCCCCTTGTTCCATTGAATCCATTCCAACCTATGGCGGTGGCACATAGCTAGGGCACTTTGACTCCCATTTGTTGCTCATTAGGAAGCTGCCGCTTTGGCTGAGCTGGAGCAGAGAATGAAAACATCCAATCAGCTCCTGGCCCTCAAAGAGCAGGCCGTGGACCATTTGCAGGCATCAATTGGCCCTGAGGTATCATTGGAGTGTGGGGGTAGTGTGTGGAGGTAGTAAGGTGGAAATACTTTGAATTTTTCATTATTGTTTCTATAATGGGTCTTGTATGTATTTCAATGGGACGTGCTTCTAATATGGTTTTGCTCCCCTCCCTTCCTCCCTCTCCCCCTCTCCCTCCCTCCCCCCTCCCTCTCCTCCGTAAGGCTGGTTCCATGGAGCATATGGCAGCAGGCATCACCTCTCACTTTGATCCTGATCACCAGCACACTCTGAGAGACAGGCATCTCACTGGAGCCTCTGTCCCGCCCAGACCCTTCAGCAGGGAGAGGGCCATGACCTCCCCCGTGACCTTCCAGCCCACGTCAAAGCCATACGGTGGAAGAAGTGGGGAGGAAGGGGGAGGAGTCAGCTCTGAAGGGGAATCATCCTCCCCCACCTCCACCTCCCTGACCTCCAGTCTCAGCGAGCTTGAGGTGAGGCCCAGGGTGAGGCCTAGGGCATACTCGCAACCTCTCAGCCTGACCAAGGCTGCCGACAAGAGGGAGTCGTCTCACCAGGAGACTCACAAGTGGAAGCACGGAGGTGCAAGGCACTTTCGGGAGACAGCGTCTCACTCGTCCTACGGGCCCACCTCTGCCACCTCCTCCAGTGTCAACCAAGCAGCCGTGCTGAACTCCATCAACACACAGCTGGGGGAGCTCCTGGACAGAGTCGGGGGGCCCTCCCAGCCGCCCTTGGGGAGGCCTGTACAGGGGAGCTCCACGACCCCAAACATGAATCCCGATCCCTTCTCAGTGGACCTCCCTCCATGGCACTCCACCACAAGGTAAAGGCTTCCCCTAGCTATGGCTGCTGTTGAACCTACTCATGTCATTGCTGTGATTTAATTACCATCCATCAGGTGGGCTGATGCTGTTGGCGTGGGGAGTCAGGGGAGAAACCTAGACATGCCAAATAGGAGGCAATCACATTTAGGTGAGCCATCTGTGCCTAATACTATTTGCCGGTATCAGTGCAGTCAGAGTGTAGTGGTAAGCACGCTCCTTGCTGTGGCTTTAGTTGTGAACGGGATGTCCACAGTACACGTTCCAGTCCGGTGGAGTGGAGTTCAAGTGTCTCCTGTAACTCTATCCCCCTCTTGATGGCTTTGTATGGCCTGTGCACTGGAGGTAGCAGCACTCCCTGTAAACATGGTTGCTGTAAGCTGATCACTCTGTTAACATGGCCACCATCCTCCATAGGACAGTCCTTTTGATCTGACACGCTCACCTTATGGGTGGTTGGTGCTAGAGCTTCTGTCTGCACTGGGCCCAGATGCCAGTGGCCGCCCCCAAGGCCTTATGGGAGCCCTTGTTGTGGAGATGGGCTATAAGGGGAACTGTTGTTGTGGAGATGGACTGGATAGGCAGGGTGGGTTTGGAAGGGGGAGACACCTTGTGGAGTGAAGTGGCTGGGATGGTTTCTCAGTGCTGAGAGTTATGGATATGCACAGCCACACACCATGCACAGGACTTGTTTCGATGCCAATGATTCATGGAACTTCCTGATGTTTAGACATCATTCTGCAGCACTATTTCCAGGCCTCCCTACTACCACCAAGTGATTCAATGTCTCTCCTAACTTCTCCGTATTAGCCATTACCATTCTCAAACCCAGACATTCCTTGGTGTGTGGAAAGACACAGGTACATAAGTGGCAACATCATCATGAAAGGGAGACTTATATGCCCTAAACAAGCAAAATGATCAAAAACAGCAAGTATTTGATACTGGAGTGGGAGAACTACATTAGTCCTTAATAATGAGATCAGGCCTAGGGCCTAAGCAGCATTGTCAGTCTGTCTGTGTGTGGTGCTGGTTGGTGGGGGACCCCACTGCCCTCGAGTGAATTAGCTACCTCAGTAAATACTGGAACAGGTAAGACATTTGCCCTTCTCACCTTACCAGGTTTATTTATTCGGGTTCAGACTGTGGGGGTCACTGCTGGCTCCCTTTTTTGAGCACTTTGCACATTTGCCTCATCGCCTTACGTGGTCAGACCAGGGTCTATGATTATTTTGAATAAATGCAAAACATGCCACTCCTCCAATGTTTCCGGCAGGCCCCCCCTTGATGCTTCCTACTCCCCCATTCCAGTCTATAGGGCTTTGAAGACCCACAAAAGCTAGCTTTAAAGAATACCACCCTAGCCTTAATCACCGATAATATTTACAGCAACACAGTCAACACTGGCTGCTAAATGGAGTTAGAGTGGTTTCCACCATTCAAGTAATAAGTACACCAATGATTAATGGTATGTTATTCTTGATGAATTCCCATTTGAGTTCTGTGGAATGTGTCCTCTGGCCTTTTGGTGTGACTTAACCTTTTCTCATGATACTGAAGGCAACTGTAGGGTATGTTTGGAGCATTGCTGGCTGGGGAATGTTTGGGGTGGATGCAATGGGTATTATTTTGAGCGGTTCACGGCTCGTTGGTTGATGTTATTTCTGCATGATTTGATCCCCATTCAGCGTACCAGTCAGCGGCACCCACACCCATGACCGCCACATCTGTTCTCCCATCCAGGTGAGTCAGTGCACGAGCTATTTATGGCACTGGTGGTGCTGTGCACATGCTTCGGTAATCTTCTCTCTCGTTTTCCAGACAAGATATTTCATATTTGTTGCCAAATCTAATGGAACTTTCACTATTGTTGCATTCATGTTGCCATGCCTCTGACAATGAGGGGCCAGATTAACTAAGGCTTTAATGAAACCCTGCTAGCTATGCAGTTAAGGGGGGGTGGTATAAGAATTTGTAATCACTGATGTGCTGGGTGCCAAGATCCTTTTGCTTTTATGGCGGTGGCTTCTTCAGGTAGTTTGGTTTATTTTGCCTTGACAGCATTTCCCTAATTTAGTCTATCCACGAAGGAACTGGTTCGCAACCAGACGGACTGGCTGCGGGAGTTTAGACACAGTGTTCCAGTTGTGTCTCAGCTGCGGCAGTCAGGTGTTGGTGGTGGCGTGGCGTCCTCCTCCACCATCCCTCCCCCTCCCCCTACTCCCGCCACCCAGACAGCACAGCATGGCAGGAATGGAAGTGAACCAGTCATCCACTCAGTGAGACTGGGAAGTGAGCCTAGTATGTCTCGTTCCTCGAGACTCAATCAGACAGGGGGAACCTCGATACTGGCTAGCAGGCCTAGACTAATCCTGGACAGCAGTGATAAAATACAGCTAGTCCATGTCTAATATTGTTGTTGTGATAATAAGAGCAGGCATATCACCATGCCATTTTTATCCACAATAAATGCACAGTAATACTTAATTACAAATAATATGCAAGAACTACTGCGCATGCTCCAATCTTTTTAATTGCGAACTCTACCGCAAGTTAACTTAATTCCAGAGAGAAAATACTAAGTAGCTAACTCTATCTACTACTGAAACTTGTGTGAGATGAATTGACATCGGTTCCTGATCGAGGAGAAGCCGCCAGCCAAGCTACCAATCCGCACTCCCCTTCCCCCCCACTACAAGCAACTCTGCAGCCTGCAGGCACAGGCGATCAAAAGGAATCACTAAACTGCAATCCATTCATTTAAAGCTCTGGACTTCTTCCAGGTGAGTCAATAGAGAGAGTCTCTTGCGAGATCAGAGAGTTCTAACTGAATAATAGTGGTCTTTACAAAAATAGTGTTTAGTTGATCTTGGGTGCAGTGCAAAGTCTTGCCCATTCAGTGTTAGGAAGGTAGCAGGAAAGTAGTTTCTAGGCTAAGGACCATCGTTCAGTTTGCCAGTGAAAGGTTGTTGAGGTTTTGGGAATGATAATCCAATCCACCGTAACTTAGCCACCACAAGGCTAACTATGTCTTCCCAAGGAGAGCCAAGGGAATGTTTGTAACCACACCATGGCCATTTCCTCCCCCTAATCAGGAACATGCACTCCTCCCTTAGTTAGTCATAGGCTCAGACAGGGACTATTAGCTTAACGTCGCACTGTCTGATCTTTTTCATCTCTGGAATCTGCAGAGTTTCTGGGAGCTAGCTAACCATGGGAAGGTTAGACAAGGCAGGCATGTAGGCATGGGATATAGAAAATAGGTATGTCAGTGGTATGGGGTTGAAGTAGGCTACATTACTAGAAATGAATCTGCTTGAGCAATCATTTAATGCATCGGCTGTAGAATTCTTGAACTCTGTGTGACGGACACAGGATCAATCACACACAAGAACCACACACACTCCCTAATTCTTGCTAAGTAGCCTACAGGTCATGAGGTGCGTGCCTTGTGTTTCCTCTGATGGGGCCGATTTCAAAAGCGTCTCAGGCTATGATTACGCTTATCAGCTCCAGAATGGCAATCATGGGGAGGTCAGAAATTTCGTGCTGCTGTTAGCTCACAAGGTGCTTGCAAAATTACCTGCATTACAAATGCATTATGAGTGGGGGCTGCGTCTGCGATATTTCATAACTCCTTTCCCCTCTTCAGATTATTTATCATCTTAGTCTCCTTAGAGAATCTTTCAGTGACAATATTAGGCATATTCTGCATAAGCTAGCCAGGAATTGAAGCTTGACGTAAGGGAGAGGGGGAGAGGGAGGATTTTGACTGTCTAGCAATGCAGTCCAGTGTTTAGACAGTTGCATAACCCCCAGCACGCCTCTAGTCTTGTGCAAGATTGCACGCACAGCTCTGAGCCTGGGCATAAAAACAGCTGGCGTGGTCTAGCAGTGGTCAGTCAAAAAATAAGTTGAGATTCTTTGCAGCAGCACAGTGATACTACAGCAGTGTTTCTATATTTCAAGGGGTGTGAAAGGACATCGGTAAGGAGATTTATTATCTAAACTAACCTGACCCACTCCACCCCCCACTGACCTTGCCCTCCCCTACCTTCCATACTGGAGTCTCTCTGTCTGGCACCCATTTCATACTAGATTAATTTTCAGCCACAGGAATGCCGAGAGTCTGCCGATTCCGAGCCATAATGTGTAACTCAGTACTGTTTGGAGGGGGGTCTGAAAATATGATATGCCTGGCTGGAGTGAGGTCCCTAGATACCATCTCACCGCTGTATATTCACAAAACACCTAGTCTAGCTAGCTATACTTCCCGTATATGTAGGTATGGAGTAAGACTATCTTCTCTCCCTGATGAGAACTTTACGGGCCTTGATGAGACCTTCAGTAACTGGATCACACACACACAGGGGGTTATGTCTGGCTTGTGTTGACTTTTCCAAGCAGTGGCACCATTTGACACCAGCTTCCCACTTTAAATAGCTGCATTGAAAGCCAGTGCTAATGGGTCTTCATGTTTTTTATTCATAGAAGTGTTGTCCAAATATAGACCACCTGCCAACATAGCTCATGATTAATGACTGGTCCGCTGTGGCGTGAACCGTGGGATATTCATGGTCGGAAAGTAAAGAATTCATGGTTCATAAACAACCACTCCCCCCTATGCCGCCAGTTGTGGTCACAGACCGCGGCCACAAGGTGGATATTAACCATGTCTAACCATATTCACATGCAGGTCCTTCACCAAGTCTGAACTGTTCAACCACCACCACCACCTCGAGTCAAGAAGATGAAGAGCTGCGCTTTCCTTGGAGCTGTTCTTGTGCTGATGCTTCTGGAGGCCGTCAGCTCCCAACCTGAGAGGTTTCTGCCCACTGTTGAGATCCCGGAAGGAACTGGTGCAGGCGAGGAGATTGTGAACATCAGAGACGAGTATGACAGCTCGCACTACATTTTTGTCGAAGTGAGGGACAACCAACAGAACCTGTACAAATCTTATTTCCTGTTCACCCAAAACGCGGGGACGATAGTGACCAGGCAGAATATCAGCCGCGACGTGATAGCAGGTCGTCTTGGCAAGGATCGGAGACACTTACCTGTCATGTTCAACGTGGCGTTCCTTATTGTGATCAACGTTGATGTCCTCATCGAAACTGTGATTGTCACTGTGAGAATACTAGACCAGGACAACAATGTTCCCGTGTTCACTGGCTACCAAAACAGGCCCTTTTCCGTGATGCTCTCGGAGGGGATAGAGGTCGGAGAGACCACTGGAATCCCTACTGCAGATGATAATGACGAAGGAAACAACACAGTTAAAAACTACACTCTGTTGAACAGCATCAACAATCTCTTCTCCCTGCGGATCACCAGGGACAGCAATGACTTTGTGAACGACCTTCGCCTGGTCGTCAACTCTGCCCTGAATAGGGAGATGATAGATCACTACACCCTCCATATAGTGGCCACTGAAGGCAACAGCCGACCTGACAATGCCACTCTGATTGTTGACATCACCGTGCTTGATGTTTGCGATGAGCCACCGGAATTCCCTGTGACTCGATACAGCTCCTTCATTGAGGAGAACAGCCCCGCCCACTCCGTCATCCCAGGAAACTTCACTGCAGTGGATATTGACATCCTAGACAACATCACGTACGTGATCAGTGAGGTGTGTTCGCATCAGTTCGAAGGCGTGGCCCCGTGCGTCCGCGTGCTCAACTCTCAGTCCCCCTTCCAGCTGGACAGGGAGACGGGAGACCTCACCATCACCCGGCAACTGGACAGGGAGCAGTTTGCCGAGTACGAGGTGACGATTCTCGCCACGGACAACTGCGACAGTCAAGGCACGGCGACTGTCGTGGTGACGGTCCTGAACGTCAACGACAATGCTCCCAACGTGACCAGCACCTCGTCACCTGACGTTCACGAGGGGGTCGCAGCCGGCTTCCAAATCTACTTCCTCTTCGTGGAGGACCCTGATTATGGCATGAGGACCGGTGAGAGTGATCGTCGCTTCACGTACGAACTTTATGACAACTCCAATGGCGTGCTGACAGAGACCAACCTGTTCCACCTGGAAATCGATCCGTCAGTTACCCTCGTCCTGAGCCAGCCCCTGGACTGGGAGACCACCAGTCACTATGAGCTGGTCCTGAATGTCACGGACTGGGGGACGCCGAACCGGTCCACCGTCTACCCTCTACCCATCAACGTGGTCGACACCAATGACAATTCTCCCCAGTTCCGTCCAATCGACAGCATGTATGTCGTCCGCGAGAACACCACTCGGACCGATCCCATTGTCACCCTCGTTGCCGACGACAGGGACTCGGTAGCGGATGGGAACGGCCGCGTGACTTACTCAATCCCTTCAGCCGAACACCGCCAGCTGTTCTCGGTGGACCAGATGGGACGGCTGATACTGACCGGGACTTTGGACCGAGAGGCGATCGGAAGTATCTCGGTGTTGGTGATGGCCACAGATAACCCCAATGAGAACAATGGCATGAACCGAAGCGACTCAATTGTCGTCAACTTAACGGTGGAAGATATCAACGATAACACGCCATTGATCTCGGCACCGTCTCACACCTTGGTGAGGTCTGAGTCCTTTCCTACCAACACTGTCATCTTCACGGTGGTGGCTACCGATGGAGATTACAGCGACCAGTTCTCCAACGTAACCTTCTCCATGAGACCTGACAATCTCCCGTTTCTCATCAACCCCAGCACTGGCAGCGTCACCCTGGTCACGCCACTTGACTACGACCGCGGTGAGACCAGCTACAACTTCACAGTGGTCGCTTCCGACAGTCAGCTTATGAGCACCAGGCAGGTGGTCCTACGCGTGGAGGACACAAACGACGAGAGGTGCACATTCGACCGAAACGGGCCATATGTGGCCAGCATCAACGAGAGCAGCCCAGAGAACTTCCATGTGGTAACCGTCAGTGCCTCTGACCTCGACACTCCCATGGAGCAGCTGAGATTTGCCATTGTTTCTGGCAACTTGGGAAGGGACTTTAACATTGATGAGAGGACGGGGGAGATCACCACAGCCGTGTCTCTTGACCATGACGTGGTGAGCAACTACACACTGAGGGTCAGCTGCAGCGATGGCTCAGGTGACTTCACCACCGCCTCCGTTGTCATCCAAGTCTCCGACATCAACGACAACACCCCACAGTTTGTGGACATGCTGTATAACTTCATGGTGAGCGAGAACCTCCCCGAGGGGCGAACCGTCGGGAGAGTCCGGGCAGTGGACGGAGACAGCATGAGCAATGCCATCATCAGCTACCGCATCATTGGTGTCTTGCCCGTCTCAGCCATGTCCTGGTTCAGAGTGAACGAGAGAAGTGGTGAGATCACCACACGAAGAATCCTCGACAGGGAGGCTGACGAGCTGGTAGGCATCCCCAACAGCATAATCACCATCAACATTGGCGCCTACGACAATCCCACTGTTGGCAATGCTCTGTTCAACGCTACTCTTGTCCATGTTGAAATCATAGATGCCAATGACCAGGCACCAGTCTTCAGCACGCCAAACATCACCATAACACTTCCTGAGAACTACCAGGTCGGGCTGGACTTTCCAGTTCGCATCCAGGCCACCGACAGGGACATCTACCCCAACAACCAAATCCGCTACGAGATCTCTGGGGAGTCCCTCCTCCACACTGATGATCTCTTCATCATCCAGGAGGACACAGGAGTTCTCAGACTCGAGTCCACTCTCGACTTTGAGATGGACAACGGGCATGTGCATGTGTTTGATGTCCAGGCCATCGATGTCACCATGCAGAACCATCAAGCCACCCAGACCGTGATAATCGTTGTCACAAATGTCGGCGAGAATAACGTCACCTTTGTGGACTTCACGACAATGGTGTCTCTTCCCGAAAACTCAATTCCTGGCCTCAATGTGAGCCAGTTTACAGTGACTGACATAAGCCAAACCCCACTCCTCGTCAATCTTCCAAGGCTGACGTACTCAATTCGGAATCTCGACGGAACACTCCCAGACGATTTTGCCATCCGGAGCGACGTGGTGAACAGCATGTTGATAGTCTACGTCAACGGGACCATCGACAGGGAGTCCTCACCAGTGGGGAACATGGAGACGGTGACGAGGGTGCTCAATATCACCGCAAGCGACCCGGACATGTCGGAGAACTCCCATGGATCCACCTCCGCCATTCTCAGAGTCAACATCCTGGACATCAATGACAACCATCCCGTTTTTAGCTCCCCTGAATACACCTTTCAAATTAACGAGAACAATGAAGTGGGTGTGGTCATTGGGGAGGTGATGGCAACCGATGCAGATTTTGGCGTCAATGGAACATCAGGGCTCACTTACCAAATATCGGGTACGGTTCCGTTTGAGATTGATGGGAGTGGGAACATCAGAGCCACACAGAGACTGGACAGGGAGGCAAGCTCCGGCTACGATTTCACCATTATTGCCTCCGATGGTGCCTCCACACCCATGACAGCCACAGCAGCTGTCAGAGTCACCGTCCTGGATCTAAACGACAACCCGCCCATGTTCAACCCACCCCAGAACATCACCTTCCACGTGAGAGAGGACGCAAGAGTCAACACCGTGGTGGGCCAGCTTGAAGTCGTGGACAGGGATGACGGCCTCTTTGGCCAGGTCAACATCTCCATCGGGGAAATCACAAGCAGGCCTTACTTTCGTCTTGAGCCTGATGGCTCCATTATCCTCACCCAGGTTCTGGACAGGGAGACGACCAACAACCATTTCTTCACTGCTGTGGCAACCGATGGTAGCGATCTCTCCACGACAGCTGAGGTGAGTATCGTGGTGGACGACGTGAACGACAATGCCCCGATCTTCCGGACAGTCAGTACGATCAGAATCCATGAGGACCAGCCCAATGGCGTGCCCTTCACAACGGTGACGGCTGATGATGAGGATATTGACCACAATGGCATGGTGAGGTATGCCATAGGGACCTACGCCCTGAGGGATACCTTTTGCATCGACCCAACAGGAGGCGAAATCAGCTTGTGCGCCCAGGACAGAGCCTGCACTTATAACAGCACTGTGGCTGACTACGAGAGGGAGATAGAATACGATGTCAATGTCGTGGCCTACGATCTTGGAACCCCTCGTTTTATTGTTAGCAAGGACATCAGGATTGTCATCAGGCCCGTGAACGAGCACCCACCAAGTTTCGACCGAGACCTCCTCTTTGTTTATGTCGACGAGAGCTCCAAACTTGACGTTGAGGTCGCAGCAATTCGAGCCATGGATAGAGACAGGGGCGAAACTCTCACCTACGAAGTGACAGAGAATGGACTGACTTCCAGCCTCTTCAGATACGACCGATCTTGCCATGCCATCGTCACCAGCGGGATCTTGAACTTTGACCAGCAGCATCGCCATGACATCTTCCTGCGGGCAGTGGACTCGACAGACTCAGAGAATATCATGAACGGTACCATTCAGGTGGTGGTAGTGGTCAACAACATCAACAACAACGCTCCTGTGTTTGAGAGCGAGAGCTTCCGTGAAGCCAACCGTCCCCTGTTCATCTCTGAGAACGTTCCCACTGATACTGTGATTTGGACGGTGAGAGCTAATGACGCCGACAACTCCAGTTTCGCCGCTGTCAGCTACCACCTCCTGGGCGGTGCTGGTGGCGTCCCTTTCGGCATTGACTCTCTGACTGGAGTGATTACCACCAATGCGCCCCTTGACTTTGAAACTTCAGCTGCTTACACCCTGCGCGTGGTTGCCCGAGACAACGATGGCAACGAGTCTGCTTCCATTTCTCTGCCCATTACCATCAAGAATGAGAACGACCATTTGCCTGTCTTCTCTTCGTCACGGTACACCTTCTCCTTTCCCGAGAACAGGCCAGCGAACTCGTCAGTGGGGCGTGTCCAGGCTCCGGACAGGGACAATGGTTCCTATGGCGAGGTCCGATACTGTTTCTCAAATGGCAACAACCCAAACTTTGAGATTGACCCTGTCAGTGGCGAGATCACCTCCTTGGCTGAATTCGACAGTGACAGTGGTGCAATGCGGTACGACTTTATGGTGTATGCCACAGACATTGGCCGATGCACGTCCTCCATGAGAGCCAGCACTCGTGTGGTTGTCACGGTAACGGACGAGAATGACAACCCACCGGTTTTTGGAGAGCCTGAGTATCTCGTGAGGATTTCCCCGACTCAAATCCCCTCAGTGACACTCGATACCCTGTCCGTCGCTGACATTGATGATGGCCCTAACGCACAGTACCAATACGAAATTGACAGTCAGCCAGGAAACCTCCAGATCTCGATATCCCCCACTGGGGAGCTGAGCTTGAACGAGCCCATCCCAACCACGTATAATCCAGCTTATGTCTACACCGTCCGCGCCATTGACGTGGGAGACAGCAGGCTCCAGAGTTCCGTCCGTCTCGAGATCATCATCGAGACCGAGAACGACCACCATCCAGTCTTCTCCCCCATAGAGCCACAGAGTGTCATCGAGACCACTCAAGCAGGGACCCCAATCTTCGTGGTCCGTGATGTTGTGAGAGACGACGACACTGGAAGCAACGGAGAGCTCACCTTCGAGTTCGTGGACAGCTATCCTGAGTTTGGCATCGACGAAATGAGCGGTGTCATAACTCTTCGTGAGATGCTAGACTACGAAGGGACCAGGGAGTACAACATCTCTGTGAGGGCTATGGACGGTAGGGCAGGAATCCACAGAACTGCCATGGCCACCATTATGATAGTGGTGGAGCCCATCAATGAGCACGCTCCCGAGTTCATGGGCCTGCCGAGTCAGCTAACCCTCTCCTACATTCCCTTTCTAGGCCTCAAACTCCTCACCATCAGGGCAATGGATGGCGACCAGGGAAGCGATGGAGACGTGAGGTACAATCTTTTTGACACCAGCCGATTATTCTCGGTTGAGACGGAAACTGGAATTTTGAGAAACCAGGGCCATCTTACAACAGACGACACTTTCATGCTGACCATCGGTGCCTACGATCTCGGAAATCCTTTCCGATCTTCCAACACCACCATCCAGATCAACATTCAGAACCCTGAGGTCTCCAGGACACCTACCTTCGTGGGCGAGAACCCAAGGACCTTCCTCCATGCGGAGACCAACTCCACCGAGTTGTTCCTGAACTCTCCCCTCGTCACCACCCCGTCAGCCAGCTCCTTCCACCTCGTGAAGCAGACCGTGTTGGGACGACCGGAGACCATCCAGCTGTTTGACATCAGGAGTCAGGGCCAGCTGATCAACCTGGTGCCACTAGACCACGAGCAAGTCTCTGAATACTCCATTGTTATCGAGTCGAGAATTGAAGTCACTTCAGGACCCGTTGTCCGGAGGATGTCTGACTTCTTGACGGTGACTTTGAGAGTGACCGATGTCAACGACAACGTCCCATTTTTTTCACTGGACGACCAGTCATTTAACGAGACCACACCCGTCAACACGCCCCTCTTCAAGGCGATTGCAGTGGACGGGGACAGCGGACCAGAAGGAACTGTGATGTACAATATCGTGGGCGGCAATAACGACGGAACCTTCCGTATTAACCACACCTCCGGGCAGGTCTTCCTAGACCAGCCCCTGGACCGAGAGACGGTGAGTTCCTACGACCTTGTCATACGGGCACACGACACCACTATTCAACCAAAGTCCTTTGAGAGAACAGTACACGTCACGGTGACCGACTACAACGATTTCGAAACCACCTACGGCGGTCGGAACTTCACTGTTGGGGTCAATGAGTTTCCCTACACTCACGCGGGACAGACCATTATCAAGCTCGCAGCGACGGACATGGACGAAGGGCCTCCCCTCATCTACCAGATGGACCTTGTGGAGGCCAAGTACCTTCTTCAGCCTCCCCGTGAGGACATGGCTAGCCTCATGAGCCGATTTGTGATGGACCCCGACACCGGTGAGGTGACCGTGGGTGCTCAGTCTCTGGACCGAGAGGCTGTGGATTACTATCTCTACCGGGTGACGGCGCGGGATCAAGTCCACACAGCCGTCACGTACCTCACGATTAACATTCTAGACGTGAATGACAACTCCCCCGTTGCGACGACTGTCCCAGGGACCATTATACAAGTTCAGGAGGGCCAGCCAGCTGGTCTTCGCATTCCCGTCCGGATCAACGTGGCAGACGCGGATATCGGCCTCAACTCTCACGTCATGTATTCTCTTGGTGAAGGCTGGCCTGATGAGGGGTACTTTAGGATCGATCCTCTCACTGGTGTCATCAGGACAACGCGAACAATTGTAGCGCTGAGGGACATCTTCAGCTTCGAGGGGAGAGTTATCGTACAAGATCAAGGGGAGAACCCCCGAAGAACTTTCATCTCCATTTTTATCTCAATCATTGACATCAACAATCATCCTCCGGTCTTTGATGATGGTGGCTCCATTACGCTCAGCCTGAATGAGGGTGCTGAAGTCAGAGACATGCCCATCCACGACTTCAACGCCACGGACGAGGACTTTAACCTCAACGCCTCGCCTTTCATGTTCAGCATTCCCAGCTACTACAACGACGCAAGGAGAAACTTCAGGGTTGGACCTGCAGATGGTAAGCTCTATCTTCAAGAGCCCCAGCCTCATGTGAAGACCTACAACTTTGTGATCCATGCCTCCAACCCATCTTTCAGCCCGAGGTGTGTGGAGTACAGCCAAGCTTCTTCCATCACCGTCACCGTCAATGTGCGGCCAATCAACTCGGGGCCTCCCGTGTTCACCCAGCGAGTATACAGCACTGAAGTTGAGGAAGAAACGATGCTGACTAGGGACCTGATTCGCGTGGAGGCTGTCGATCCTGATGGCGACACGGTGACGTACTCCATTGTGAACTCAGAGCAGTACCCCTTCTCCCTCCACCCCCAGACCGGTGCCCTGACTCTTGCCACCACTCTGGACAGGGAGAATACCAGCTCTTACACCTTGACAGTGCTGGCCACTGACGATGGCTTCCCGGCTAACTCCAGCTCTGTAGCTGTGGTCGTCACCGTACTGGACATCAACGACCATCGTCCGTTATTCGAGAGAGGGGCTTACTTCGAGTCCATCCAAGAAAACTTCCCCACAGACGCACTCGTCTTGAGAATCTCTGCGACCGATGTTGACCCAATCAGTGTAAACATGATAGAGTACGAACTTGCCGAGAGTGATAGCGATGTTCCGTTCAGGATTGAGAGAAGCACCGGCATGCTGTTTGTGACACGGCAATTGGACTACGACACTCTGCCCTCGGATCGGTTCATCTTCAGGGCTATAGCCTCGGACAATGGCAGCCCACCTCTGACTTCCTCAGTGGACGTCACAGTCGTGGTGCAGGACATCAACGAGTTCCCTCCAATGTTCGTCTCCCGACCCCCACAGCCCATCGACGTGAGTGAGGGGCCCATCATCACGCTTGTAGCCAACGATTCTGACCGCAGCGCCGAGCTTTTCTTCTCCTTCGGGCAGCCAGACCCATCCAAATACTTTGAGCTGAACAACAGAACTGGAGAAGTCAGCCTGAAACCCACTGGGAGTGATGAGATGTGTCCGGATGACCTGCCTAAACGACTGATAGAGGATCCGCAGTTCTTAATCATCAACACCACCGCGATGGTGACAGACGGAGAGAGCACGGCCTCCATCCCCCTCAGCTTCAGGATCCACGAGGGATCCTTCTGCACCATCACCTCCTCCTCTCCCCTCCCCGTCGAGATCATCACCGCAAGCGTTACCGGATTCCTGGTCATCATTCTCGTCCTGGTCTGCATTGTGGTCTTTGCCTGCATCTGCCGCGCCAGGAGGCACTCCAAGATCAGGATCAACGACCGCTCCCCGTCGGTCGAGTTGCGCAAGAAGTTCGGCAGCGGGAGGAGCAGTGCAGTCAGCACACCAGCAAACATCTACAAGCAGACCTCATTTGGTCCGGGGGCCCTCCCTCACGAGCACACAACCATGAATATCAGCCACTCGGTGGGAGGGAGTGGCGCCAGCTCCATCAGACAGAGCTACATGTGCGGAGACGAGATGGACGTGGAGCAGAAAGAGGTCTATCCTTCTCCCGGCGTCATTTCCAGGAAGTCGCAGCTTTCGAAGCCGTACAGAAGCACCTCTGACCTCGGCAGCAGCACCGTGGCAACGGACATGCTCTCGGGGGATTCCCAGGAAATGGCCCCTTACCCAAAGGCACAGATTGAGAAGATTTACGCCAAGAATGCCGACCTTCTCAACCATTCCGACTCCAACGAAAGCATCCACATGTTCGGTTCGGAAGGGGGCGGAGAGAGCGATGGAGGGGACGACATGCTCTTCCGAAAGTTTGACGACCTGGATGACGACGATGATTCGACGACGATGCCTGACGAGGATGACAGGAGCTACCAGAGGGCCACCTCCAGGGACGACCTCAGTGTCCCGCCCATCATGGACAACCCGTACGAGTTTGAGCACCCCGCGAGCATGTGGGCTCCGAGGGTGAACACCATGGACGAGATGATCGATCAGATGGCCATTAATACCAACTACGAGAGCGCCGAGGAGCACATGAGACGTGGTGGAGGTGGCGGCCCTCCTCCTCCCCACTACATGAGTGAGTTCAGCAAGTCGCAGGAAGGCGTGTCCATGTATGGAGGAGCCTCCACGCAGGAGTCGACACGCCCGCTGCTGAGACACGCCCACTTACCACACCCACAGTCCCGAATGCCCCCTCAGCACATGATGCAGCCTCCACCTGACTTCTACCAACCGTACGCAGACGTGCCCGGGGACGTGAGGATGCACGAACACCAACCGAGAGTCCCCAAATACGCGCCTGCCCCTTCAGACCTTCCCATGTACGCCACCCACGACCTCCCCCCGTCCCGGGACCTCCCCATGGCCGCCAGACACAGAGGGGGCGGAGCCTCACAGGAGGCATACAGTTACCATGGCGACTTCATGCACCATCACGCCATGCACCACGAGATGGGAGGAGACCACTCCCCATCTTCCTCCACCCCCACGGAGGAGACGCTGAACACCCGGGCCCTCACAAACGAGTACGACGAGAGTGACCTGATGTACTCGTCGTCTGACGACACGTCCATCAACACAAGGTCGGAGAGCCAGCAGGAGCACCACCACCCTCACATGGTGGGCAGCTTCAGCCAGTCTGGTGGCCATAGTCAGAGGCACGGCTATCACTGAACCAACCAAAAATGCAAAAAACTATTTCCTAGTTTCACAGCATTCAAGTTTAATATTTTTACCGTCATTTTGAATAATAAAACGTCACCATTATCATCATTG
>JAAGOD010061331.1_pt1 | contig 21956 bp, 33 predicted proteins | sample 8389681 | NCBI WGS metagenome assembly JAAGOD01 (sample SAMN13964374, study PRJNA552185) | sponge metagenome | biome: deep-sea hydrothermal vent fields; feature: spots directly above weak diffusing fluid; material: seawater and sediment | host: Tedaniidae sp. KZ-2020 ... | reverse complement strand
GGTGAGAAACGGGGAGGGGGGAGGCAAGTTGCTTGATTGTTTGACTGTTCCCCTTGCAGTCTTGGCTGCAATCATCTTGTGTATGTTGAGAGTCTGTATGTGAGTGGTACCATTCAAGCCATTGTGGTCTTGGATAGCAACACTCCCTTCCCTAACATACAAAAAGTCACTGCCACCTTCATCAACAAGTAAGTTATCATCTTTTGCACCTGCTTAGTGCCTCCATTAACACTCTTTCCATCTATCTTCACCCTTATAGGCCAGATATCTGGTTCTCCGTGAAGATTTTGAAGGGGTTAAAGGTCACCAAAATTCCCCTATTGAAAAGCCTAATCCATTCTGTGGTCATGGACATGTTCACTACATGTACGTCACCTATTCTGGGAGGTCCTGTATGTACATACAAGGTTTTTGTCACTTATACAGTGCTGGTGGACCCAGGGAAGCTGACAATGAACTTTGACCCCTCCTCATCCCCCCATGGTTCTGTGTGTGACGGGATCAGCCATGCTGTGGGTGTGGTCACTATTATGGTGACAGCCACGCCCAAGAAGAGCAAACAGAATGTCCCAAAGGATGTGGCGAGCAATCGCTGGCTGTCCCTGCGCCTGGGCAAGAAGAAGTACCAGTATCAGCTGGCCTTGCAACATGGCGTGTGTCGTGGCACCTACTCCTTCCTGGTCTCCGACCTGCAGCATGATGTGGTATGCCTTCCCTATATACCACTACAGTGGTCATGTGACCGTCATGTGACTACTAATTGCTGGTGTAGGTTGTGTTGAAGCTGAAATTACGGCGTGTTGTGCACAGCAGCACACTGGCGGTGCACTCCGTGGGACTGCAGTCCCTGGGCCTCGTCAACGACAAAGGAGAAGAGTCTGCTGAAGAGAGGTACACAGCTTAAGATGTTTGGCACATGCATCCCCACTACAGCGTAGACATGTTCGATCTGTAGTGTAGTAGGGACCTTGTTAGTAAGTGAAGTTTGTGGCTGACTTTGAAGTTTGTGGGATAATGCCAACAACACACATTACTGTGGGAAGCCATGTACTACAGTGAATTGCAAGTTGGTTGTCTGATTGCAAATGCAAAAGCTCAATGTAGAAACCACTTAGAAATCCATTGTGAGAAAACCACAAGTTTACATAGCTGCTGTAGATTCTATTTTGAACCAACTTGCTACACTCCATAGGGTTGTATCGTTCTCCAACTCTGAGGTGATGTTCACTCTGACCCTGAACTACTGTCCCCTGCCCGCCTTCTCTCTGCACATGCTCAATGGCTTCCTTCCCATCCAGCAAGGCAATGGTACGCTACACGCACCTACTAGTTCCTTCAACTGAGGCCATCGCTAGCCTTCTAAATCAGGACACCAGGGTGATCAGATTACAGATAGTTGTAGTAGAAAGGTTAAGCTCATATTGCTATGTTGTAACTGTATCTAGTGAGTGGTGTGCTGTGTGTGCACGTGCATCGTGCCCAGGATCTGCTGGGCTGTGACTCCAATAGTCTCAGTGATCCTTACTGCATCGTGCAGGCCAACAAGGAAAAGGTATAATAAATACTGTATTACAAGGCTGATACGGCAGGTTGCACATGTTGCCGTCTGCAGACAGTAAACAGCAGAAATGTAGTATAGGGCTTCTACGTACATTTCCACATGTTTTCTGACTGCAGTAGGCAACCTTTCAACTCCCTCTTGCTCCTGTTTGCTTTGTGGAGTTGCAATATCTATATAATCTTTCCTCCCCCAGATTCTGCGCACTCACCACGTCAACAACACACTGACCCCGTGCTGGGAGAGGGGCGTGGAGGTCTTCGTGGCCGACATAACACAAGTATGCAACCATCTCAGCTTGTCACATGACAGTCACATGACCTTACTTTACCATGCAGGTAGCACTGACGTTCTTGGTACTGGATTGGGACGGGCCTTTAGTGGGGGATAATTTACTGGGTGTGGCTAAGTTCACGCTACCAGAGGTACTGCTATTCCATTACATTCCCACAACTTTTACATTGAACATGCATGTGCAGGGGAGTAGTGAGGTAGTCCAGCACAGGTTGACACTGCAAACGGACAAAGGTGTCAAATTGGGCAGTAAACATGACATCAAGAAACAGGGCAGCAATCAGGACCTCACTCTGGGCACGCTCACTGTGTCCGTGGTGTTCAGGCCAGTGACCTCAGTGGGAAAATCCAACACACAGTGTCATGTGACTTCCATTGGTGGCGCGGAGCACCAGTCTAGGGAAACAGCCTCGGGCACAGACGGCTATGGTGGCCAGATGAAATACCTCAAGAAAAGACAGGCTAGGTATCATCAGCAAGGTTAGTACCCTCCCTCCCTGTCATTGGTGGGTCTCACAACCTGCCTTCCCCTCCCCCCTTGTCCTACAGGTCACCTCACTGAGGGGGTGCTGGAGTTCCAGCTGATGCGAGGGCATGACCTGGTTCCCAAGGACTCCAATGGCCTGAGCGACCCCTACATCCTTGTCAAATACGGCTCCCAAATCATGTTCAGATCCAAAGTCATCAAGAAATCCCTGAATCCAGAGTGGAACGAGAGGGTCACCCTCACCGCACCTTCTACTGATGACATCATTTATGTGGTCAGTTACATGCAGAGAACCTTTGCAATTGAACTCTCCGAGATAAGAACAATCTCTGTACTAAGGATAATTGTTAGTCCTTTACGTTAATTGCCTCGAGATAGGACTGCCTTTTCTCAAGAGGTTTCACTGTATATATATATACATACGTAGCTATGGCACAGTTTATTAATTGTTATGCTACATGTGTACATAGGAATGTTGGGACAAAGACATGTTTTCTGATGATTTCATGGGATCAGTGCAGTTCACAGACAGGGACCTGCAGATTTTCAGGGTAATGGCATACAAAAACACCTGTCCGTCAGTCTGTTGACCCCAATGTCTGTGCATGCACATGTGTGCACATGCAGGAGAGGGAGCAGTGGTGCAAGCTGGAGCACGTGCAGCACGGGCAGCTGCTGCTGCAGCTGTCTCAGAGTGAGGAGGGCACCAAGGAGAAGCTGAGGTGGTCTCACCTGGACGAGGCCTCCAGACAGCTGGTCGGAGAAGGTACTGTCAACTTGCCCTCCTCAACTTGACCTTATTGGTGTGTTTGGTGCAGTGACCATGTGCGAGGGCCCTGGGATGGAGGGATCCATCATCATGCATTCCCCCTCAGACGCCTCTCTGACCTCCTCCTCCAGCGGCCCCACCAACAGCATGCAGGAGGACTCCTCCGATGCGGGCCACATGACACACCCCTCCTCAGCACCAGAGCTACACCCCCCTTCTGATAATGGGACCCCCTCTAGCAAGTCCCCCACAGCAAGCAGTAAGGACCTACATACCACACAGCTTTATGAGGATTTTCTATTATATTTGTACTTGCCTGTGTGCAGATGGACAGCTGTCTGCGCATATCCCGGCAGCTACAAACACCCCTTCCATGATCAGCTCTTCCTCAACTGAAGGCATGCCCCAGAATTCACACCCCCCTCTCAGTGAGTACTGGCTAGCTGCTAGTTACTGTGACGACCAGTACTGTGTGGCCACACCCCTCTGCAGGGCGGCGACATACCCTCTCACACCACACACACTCCCCCGAGCACGTCCCCTTGATTCCCCGCTACCCTGAGACCACGGCAGACATACAGTGGGCACTAAATAGAGCTACTGTAGGGAAGGGAGAGAGCAAGCCACACACAGTGGACCGCTACAAGGAGAAGCAGATCACAGTCTACCACAATGTCTCAGGGCAAGTGGTGGAGGCCTCAGGACTCAAGGGAGAGCTAGGTATGTATGCAATAGCTCAAGCATCTCCTTATATGGACTATGGAGTGACCTATCTAAACTTGTGGTTCCCCATTACGTGGTGCCAAACCAAAGGTACACATCCAGGCTTTTTTCCACTTTGTCCTTCAGACCACATGGAGCTCTATGTGAAAGTGCGTCTGAACACACGTCCCAGCTACCAACGCCAACAGAAGTTTGGGCGGGGCCCTGTGGTGCACAAAACCAGAGTGCTGAGGGGCTCTCACAACCCACAGTGGAGGGAGGACTTCATGGTGGGTGGGCGTGGCGTGTCATGTGACCAGAACACTAGTATGTAATGTGCGTTACAGGTGAGGGAAAGTCCAGTGGCTTCAGATTCTCTCCTCACCCTGGACCTTAAAAGTGGCAGTAAGGTCAACATTGGAACCTATGCTGTGACATTGGACAAGTTTTTTGATGGCAATCTAAAGGCAACCAGATACTATGACATTGGGAATGGTGAGTCTACATCAGTGTGCTTACAATAAAAGGTGTGCTCATGGACGGGGTACAGTGAATCTAGGGGTGGGTGGGGGGTGGGTGGGGTAAAATCACAGAGACTGACTGATTTTTGAATTTCCATGATAGATGTTAAGTTGCGTGTGAAGCTGAGTCGACAGATGCGTTAGTTGATACTATGACTTTAAAATCACTTTTATTTCACTATCCCACTATCTATATTATATTTTATGGAACGTGATTGAGTGTGGATAAAAAATGTGCACACACAGTGCATTGCACAATATAGAGACTGCTTACACATGCAGCCATCACAATTGTTGCGACAACAGCCACTGCTTACACACACACCAAGACAACAATCACGCACCAAAACAACAGCCACTGCTTACACACACACCAAGACAACAATCACGCACCAAAACAACAGCCACTGCTTACACACGTATACACACACAGCAATTGTTTGATCAATCCACTTTTTTCCTGGTGGCAGTAAATCTCTCCATATACTACACAATATAAAAGGAGCAAGGTTAACCCGAACCATAAGGAGATCAGCCAAGAAGTATTTTTAATGGCCTGGTCTGCTCACAACATGCCCCAGCCAAACACTGATGGTACACACCAACCTTCTCAACTTTCTTCGCAGTACGTAAGTACACAGACAAGCACACACACACACACACACCACACCACACACCATACCATACCTGTGCATATCCAGGCACTTGCTGCAGTTCCCTCTGTTGAATCAGGTTGCCGTCCAGGCAGAGTAGAGACACCTTTGAATCTGCCAGTATCTCCTGAGGAAAGCCAGTCAGCTCCAGGCAGTTTTCCTCCAGTCTCAACACCTTGAGTCTCTTGCACATGCTCAGTGCTGCAGGGAGGCAGGGCAGGGAGTTGGAGGAGAGGTTGAGTTCTAGTGCATTGAGGCACTGCAGGTTATCCTCTGGCAGAGAGTGAAGTTTGTTGTGGCTGACATTGAGGTAGTCCAAGTGTTTGAGAGTGTAGAGTGAAGTGGGGAAGGACCTCAGGTTGTTGTGAGAGAGGTCCAGTGTTTTCAAGGCTGTGAGGGAGGCTAACGTGCTGTCAGACACTGAAGACAGAAGGTTACACTGCAAGTGCAATGTTTCCAACTTCTTCATGTTGGCCATTGCTTGTGGTAGGCTTTCTGAAATAGAGAATGTTGTTGAGGTCAGCATGCAGAGTAAGTAGGCACTGACCACTCACCTATTCTGTTGTTGTTCAGAGATAGTACACGTAGACTAGTGAACTCCCCTAAAATGTCTGGAAGCAGAGTGATTCTGTTGAAGGAGACATCCAGAGTCCTCAATTTCAACTTCACACTGGCAATGTGTGCAGGAACCTGAAAATGCAACAAAAACTCGAATTAAGTGGCTACAATTTAGCTGAATACTTACTTCATCTAGTCTTAAGTCCCTAAGGGAGAGTACTCCAGTTTTGGAAGCATGCTCAAGACGTTGAGTAACAGCATTGCTGGTGCTGTTCCCCATCTTTCAAAATAGAGCGCACTTCAGCTTCAGGGGTCAAAGATTGAGGTGCGCTCTAATTGAAGTTTCTTGCATCCATCTATCTTCCATTCAGCTGAGCACCTCACATAACAGTGATGGCTGGAAGAAGTAGGGGTCCTAAGACTGCAGATGACAGAGTCCTGGAGGCCATATTTAATCCTGAGGAACCTGCAGGTAGCAACATGGAGGTGAGTGTAGTATTGAAATGGAAAGCAAGGCCCAGCTAGGTGTTTTGCAGGAATATGAAGAAGATTGTGTGAATGGGGAGGCTGTTATAGACAGTGATGAAGTCAAGCGTGCTAAGGGTCTTGAGGTGGAAGCAGTGAAAGCGGCAGAGGGAGATTTGGAAAGAGCGTTATCTCTCCTGAGCGAGGCCATCGCTGTTGCTCCACAGTATCCCTCACCTTACAACAACAGAGCTCAGGTACAATGTGGAACCACCTTGTAATTTTGCAAGCTATGAAGTTGGTCTGTTGTGCATGTTCAGGTGTATCGTCTCCAGGATCAGGTTGAGCTGGCACTACAAGACCTCAACATTGCCGTAGAGTTGTCAGGTGGGCGTGGCAGGGCTGCAGAACAAGCATTTACACAGAGAGGACTCATTCACCGTCTCCATGGCCACGAACAGGAAGCTAAAGAAGACTTCCAGGCTGCAGCTAAACTGGGCAACAAGTTTGCTCAGAAACAGGTATGCTGTACGAGACAGTAAAGTTGTCATGTCGTTTATGAGTTTCCTTTATCTGCTGTAGCTGGTACAGATGAACCCGTACGCTGCGCTGTGTGGGCAAATGCTCTCTGAAGCTTTTGACAAGCTCAGAAGAGGAGAACAGACCTGAAAGGACTACTTCCCTTTTTTCTTTTTGTTCATTTGTCCGTAGTACAAAATTTTACTGTTAGAGTTACTTCATTGTTGGCATGACAGTGGGCATGATGCCAGCAGCATCCTCCTCTCGCCACAGGCTCGTGATGGTTTTCAGCTGAGTATAAAACTGCACACCCTGTAATTGGAAAGGTCGAGATAACCTTACTGGGTGTCACAAAAAAGCTCAAATCTATGTCCAATAACTGTGGCTTGCTATCACGATAATGGTAACACTAGACGAACCTGTTTTCCATAGAAGTTGGTGTCTCCCTGAAAGGACCCTCTTGAGCCGGTGAAGGAGAACATTGGCAAAGGCACAGGGATAGGTACATTGATGCCAACTTGCCCCACGTTGATCTTGGACTGGAACTTCCTTGCCACTGCACCTGACGTGGTGAAGATGGCTGTGCCATTGCCATAGGGGTTGTCGTTGATGATGTTAATGGCCTGAGGGGTGAACGGGTGAACACAAGGTAAATGCATTCGGCACAGGCTAAGTATATGGCATATTACCTCATCCAGTGAGTCAGCATTGAGCGTGACCAGGACAGGCCCAAAGATTTCCTCGGTGTAGCACTTCATGTTGGTCTTGACGTCAGAGAGGATGGTGGGGGCAACAAAGTTCCCCTTCTCAAAGTTCGGGATGCTGACCCCACGCCCATCCAACACCAGCTGCAGAAAGAGAAGAGGCAAGTCAGGTAGTAGTCCCCAGCAAAACTGACCCTTCATGTCTCTAATAGTCTCTAATAGGGACTGACCTTTGCACCTTCGTCGACACCAGCCTGAATGAGATCCTGCACCCTCTGTTTGGCCTCCGGGGAGATGAGAGGGCCCAAGTCCGCTCCTTGCTGCATCCCCTCGTTCACCTTGAGCTGACGTGCCTTCTCCACAATCTCTGGGATCCAGTCTTTGGTCTTCCCGACAAAGACTGCCGTGGAGAGAGCCATGCAGCGCTGTCCGGCCGCACCAAAGGCAGCGCCCACCAACTGATTGATGGTGTGCTCCTTATTAGCATCAGGCATGATCACACCGTGATTCTTGGCCCCCTGAACCAAACACAGTGAAAGCATTAGACCTCATCAGACTTAGCGTGGCTTACCATGTTGGACTGAACTCTCTTGCCATTGGCTGAGCCTCTCTCATAGATGTACTTCCCCACGCGATCTCCACCCACAAATGAGATGGCCTTGACATGGGGGCTATCACACAGTGCATCCACTGCCCCCTTCTGACCATGGATGACATTGAGCACGCCATCAGGGAGCCCCGCCTCCTGGAGGAGCTTGACGAGGAGCATGCAGGGCCCGGGGTCCTGCTCACTCGGCTTCATCACGTATGTATTGCCACACACCAGACCCAAGGGAAACATCTACGGGAGGTACAGTGATAGAGTACTCTGGGTTGTCAGTATGCACAGCCCAACACTAGAACTGAAGTACTTCCTCAATTGAAATGGCTTGTATATAGTTCCATTGTCCAATCTGAATAGGTAAAGTGGCTTACCCAGAGAGGCACCATGGCAGGGAAGTTGAAAGGAGCTACTCCCGCGCAGACTCCAAGAGGCTCCCTGTAGGAGTAGGTGTCCATGTCAGTGGTGAGGCTGCCCAGAGTCTCCCCCAGCTGCAGGTTGGTGATGGAACAGCAGTGCTCCACCACCTGAATGCCACGAAGCATCTCCCCCTCAGCATCAGGCAAGGTCTTGCCTTGCTCCTGCGTCACCGACCGACTCAACTCATCCTAACCACAATACATCATAATGCCCCTTTCTCTCTATGTAGCTGACTAATAACCTAGATTAGCTATCACTAGGCTCACCCAGTGCTTCTTGATAAGGTTTCTGAACTGGAACATGACCTGTTGTCGGCTTAGAATGCTCTTCTCTTTCCACGCAGGGAAGGCAGTCTGTGCAGCCTGGATCGCAGCCTCCAACTCCTGCTGCGTGGAGCAGGGCACACGGCTGATCAGCTCGTTGGTGGCAGGGTTATAGTTATTGATCCACTCATCAGTCTGAGACTCCACAAACTTGCCGTCAATCACCATCTTCACCGTGGGCTGAGAGAGGAATAACAACACTCATATACAACTCAGGACAAGCGACTATCAGTGTACAGTCTGCTGGACTACAGTGCTTTACTTACAGCAGTGGAACTCATCCATCTCACAGCTGGAGCCTGCACATACAGAACAGGAAGAGGGGTAAGTGCGCGCTATTTAGAATACCCGTCCCACACACTGAACTGACATGGACAGCATACTAACACCACATCACACTCACTTACACAGGAACGTCCTGCAGCCAGTAGAGAGAGAAAACGACTCATCTTTAGATTCTTAGGCCTCGAAGTGTGTAAGGGGAAAAGGGGTGTGGCTTTACACTGAAGCTCGGCTGCATAATATAATATTATATATATGCATGCTGCTCTCTTTACTTAATTAAGTCCCCCAAAGGCACAGGAAGCAAATGTCTCATCCTGTCCAGCTCCACCCACCCTCGTGGTTTAATTCAGTTTCCATGCCAGATGAGAGAGAGGCAGTACGTAGAAGCTGAGAATCACTTGGATCTGCGATGGGGTGGAGGTCTGTGACAGCTCTCTTGCTCCCTGCATTGGAGAGGCTGGAGAGGGGATTCAATATCCAGGTCAGCTGTGCTAGCTACCAGGACAGAGAGTGTGCATAGTCCTACTATGCACACCATACTATGACACTACTATTAGTAGTCATAGTATGGTGTGTGTGTGTGTGTCCCCCCACAGGCTGCATTGGGCTGGCAGGAGAAGTACTGGACGATAGCTGTGTATTGCAGCATCATCTACTTGATATTCATCTATGTGGGGAGACAGTGGATGAAGGACTGTCCTCCATTCTCCCTGCGAAGACCTCTCGTTCTCTGGAACAGTGGACTGGCCATCTTCAGTTTCTGTGGCGTGACTGGTGTGATGCCCAACCTCATCGGGTAAGATTAGCATGATCGAGTTGCTTGGGCCTGCAGCGGTGGGTTGGTGGGTTGGAGCTGTTCCGTGTATGGGGTTCGTATAAAGCAAATGTTGTTGTGATGCAGTTTGCTGCTGCTGTTTCCATTCATGAGTTCTGTTTTTACACAATTTCTGCACCTGCACGCATTGTAGCTATGTTAGCGGCTAGCGACAGGTGGGGGTGAGTGGGAAATGGACTTCCATGTGTGCATAATGGAAGGGGGGACATGAATTTTGTCCTGCCATCTAATTGCAGTACATCATTAGCTGCTGAGCTGTTTAATTATTCTAGTTGCTCATTGCATGCAATGCTGCAGAGACCTGCTGAAGCTGTTCACACACTTAGATGTCAGAGCTGCTAATTTGAGTGGGTGTAATGATGCTTATCTTCCCCCCCCCCCCCTCCCCTAGCAACATTTACGAGCATGGGCTGACATACACGACCTGTCATAGTGACTGCCTCTCTCAAGAGCATGTCCACCTGGCGCTGTGGGGGTGGATATTCTCCCTGTCCAAGCTGGTGGAGTTTGGAGACACAGTCTTCATTGTGCTTCGCAAGAGCCCACTGTCCTTCCTGCACTGGTACCATCACATCACAGTCTCCATGTACACCTGGTACAGCCTCACCTCCCGCCCCTCCCCATCTGCACTTTCAAACTGGTTTGGGGGCATGAATTACACCGTTCACACCTTTATGTACAGTTACTATGCCATCAGGGCCGCTGGCTACAAGCTAAGTCCACGCATAGCCAAGGTAACTAGCACTCCCCTCCAATCCAGTCACCCCCTCCTCTCTCTACTCCCCCTGCAGTGTATCACAGTGCTGCAGCTGTCCCAAATGTTCATAGGGATCATCATCAACCTCATCTCCTGGCACAAGGCCAGTTCAGGGGACACCAGCTGCATGTTTCGCTACGACCTGTTCTACCTGGCTGGGGCCTTGTACAGCTCCTACACAATCCTATTCCTAAACTTCTTCTATCAGCGCTACATCAAGAAAGCCACACCCAAAGCTGTGCATGCCAACGGCATTGTAAGGTGAAGCAGAGCTGAAGACAGACAGACGGACAGACATCAGATATGGACACTTTTGATTGTTATGAATATAGTTTCTGACCACAATGGGTCAGCATAGGGGGCTGCCATATAAAGCCACATAAAAAGCCACATCAATCTACAAGGGACATTAGCTTCCTGCTATTGTTGTGAACAGCCAGATTCTAGCCATGTCTCACCTAGCCTACCCCAACCTAGCTCGCATTCCCAACTTCACTGAGCGAGGTCTGAACTACAGTGGAATCACTCTGGAGGGCTGGTCAGATGGCCCCAACCTCTACTTCCACTTCTTCATGCTGGTGGTGAGCTTGCTGGCAGGAGGACTGCCCCGCAAGGGATGCAGGATTGAGGGATGGTGGCTTCTTCTGAACATCATCATCATCCACCCCATGGACATGTGAGTGTGTCTTTGAGTGTGTCTATCTTTGCATGCTGCTGCCAGAAGTAGCTGCTAACTATCTAGCAGTATATGAAGCTCCTTTCTCTGGCTAGCTCTCTCAGGCTCCACCCCCATGGGGTCTCTCACCTGTGCTTGTTTCAGTTAGAGAAAGGGGCTAATCTGGTGATGTCTGTGTTGGTAGGCTTGTGGGTGGGCTTGGCATGGGTCCAAAGTACCTTGTTGACGAGTACGCTATCTTGGACACACGCTACTGGGTGCTGGCAGACCCCATGGTGGCTTGGGTCTGCTACCTCGAGTTTTTTGTGATGATGCCCCTGGCGCTGGTGTGGTACGTGGCACTGCAACGCAAGCACTGGAGCAGGCATTACTGGGCCGTCATCACAGGTATGTACGCACGAAACTAGCTCTAGCCACAGGCTCACTATTACTATACAATGCAGGCACATTTCAGCTGATGGGGACTGTGTTTTACGTGGGTGTTGAGGGCAGCGAGGGGTACAGTCACCTGGTGGGTGTGGTAAGTTCCCACACCCAACAGTATACAATGGCTGTAAATATCTTACCTCTCTGTGTATCTCAATCCTCTTCACATGTGCATGCATGCAGGATTGGCCACCTCGCTTTGACTCCTATCTCAAGCTCAAGTACTTCTGGTTCATCTTCATCTTCCTGAACAGCATTTGGATCGCAGTTCCAATCTACTACTATTACGACGTGTATTGCAAGCTCTCCAAGGCACTAGGAGGCAAATACAAACTGGACTAGCAAACTTGTGGTTGGAATAAATACTGTTCTGAGTTCTGAATGAGTTAGCGATTGAATGCTGGCCTGTTTCTCTATGCTACGCGTACGTACACTACTGGAGGGGACTACACTACACACTAAAAAATGTACCCTCAGAACTTGGACTCTCCACTGAGAGGATTAGGATGTGCCACGCCTTCCATGTCCAAACTTTCTTGCTGCTGCTTCCACATGGACGAGTAGACTCCACCCAGTTTGAGCAGGTCGTCGTGACCACCCCGTTCCACAATGAGGCCCTCCTGTGATTTTGCAATAGATTAGTGCAGTGTCTCGTGTGGGTATGAACCTAGAGAATGGGTAGGCAGGTGTGACTTACCTTCAGGACGAGTATCTGGTGGGCGTGTATGATGGTGGAGAGGCGATGGGCCACTATGATGGTGGTCCTGTCCTGACAGACTTGCATGAGGGAAGACTGGATGTTGCGCTCTGTCTCTGTGTCCAGAGCTGAAGTGGCTTCGTCCAGCAGGATCACTGTGGGGTCCTTCAGGATGGTCCTTGCTATGCACACCTGCAATGGTGGAAACACAGCTACAGCTGGCTCATTTCTAAGCAACTGACTGACCCTTTGTTTCTCCCCCCCGCTGAGTTTGAGGCCCCTCTCCCCCACCACAGTGTCGTACTGCTGAGGAAAACTGAGAATGTGCTGGTGGATGTCGGCATGCTTACTGGCCTGCTCTACCTCCTCGTCGCTGGCATCATGCTTCCCTGCACAGTGACACAGCATCACTCTGGCTACACAATGTGGCACACTATTCTGCACACACCATATCGAACATTGTAGCGTATGACATCATTGAAGAGCACCGTGTCCTGAGGGACGACCCCTACGGCCTGGCGCAGTGAGCTCTGGGTCACATCCTGCACGTTCTGCCCATCCAGCAACACAGCTCCATCCTGGACGTCATAAAACCTGAAGAGCAGGCGGATAATGGTGGACTTGCCAGCACCACTGGGCCCCACCAGAGCCAGGGTCTCTCCTGGAGGCACCACGAACGAGACACCCTTTAGAATTGGCTTCTCGGGCATGTAGTGGAAGTATACATTGCGAAACTCCACCTTCCCTCGTGTCAGCTGGATACAAGGAGCATTGAGGGCATCGGCAATCTCAGCCTCAGAGTCCAGCAAGTCAAACAGGTTCTCCATGTCCACAAATGCCTGCTGGATGAGTCTGTAGTAGGTGCCAAAGAAATTGAGTGGGGCGTAGAGCTGGACAATGTAGGTGCAGTAGAGGACAAAGTCTCCCACAGTGAGGACACCCTGAGTGACTCTGTACGCACAGAGTCCTGAGCCCAACAGCAGCCCTGACGTGATGATCACATTCTGACCAAACCCAAGCAAGTTGAGGCTGGCAAGACTCTCCCACTCAGCAGACTGGTAGCCGAGAATGGCTGAAGGGAAAAGGGAGGGAGGGAGGGAGGGAGGGTCTCGTACTCACAGGGGGAGAATCACTTCAGACTAACCTTTTTTGAATCTGTTGACTTCATACTGCTCTGCTCCGTAATACTTGACAGTCTCAAAGTTGAGCAATGAATCTACAGCCTTGGCTCGGGTGGCATTGTCTCGCTCATTCATGATCCTACAACCACTTTCATATATCACAAGTTTCCAGGGTAGTGTCTACATTACCTGCGATACTTTGTCCTCCACTCTGTGATGGAGATGGTGAAGTAGATGTAGCTGATCATGGTGGTGAAGACAATGAGGCCAAACCAACCGTCAAAGGCCACAATGAAGTAGATTACAGCCACCCCAATGTCCGCCAAGGTGGGGGCAATGTTGAAGAGAACGTAACTCAGCAGGTTGTTGATACTCTGCGTGCCTCGATCCATCACACGCAACACCTCACCTGAAGAAAACTACTCCTCAATCTTCATCATTTCAACTACTCTGACTACACTGACCAGTCTTGCGTCCCAAGTGCCACCTGAGGGAAAGGCTGTGGAGGTGGCGGAAAAGATCAACTTGCAAGGCTCGACTGGTGTACTGCTGCACTCTGATCCAGATGAAGCTACGCAGGTTGTTGGAAAAGCCTGCTGAGCCCACAGATCCTCCCTGCAGTGCAGAGAGGTGCTGAAACACACACACACCAGCAAGGCTGAGGACATACCTGCAGGAACCTCAGGAACACGTAAATGAGAATGGAAGCAATGGGTAAGGTGACTCCAGAGGGTGTGAGGGTAACGCCCAGAGTCGTATCCATGCTGGTGGTGTGGTCCCCTCCAGGGGAATAGGAGGGAGTGAGAGCATTGACAATGTTCCTGTAGTAGATAGGGACATAGACATTGATGACACGCCCACCCACCAGGATCACGAAACACACCACCACACGCAACTGCAGCAAAGGATGACCTGAACAACAATACAAGTAAAGCTGGCAACTTGCCAGTCCGGACATCCCATAATACAATTATGTACATACACACACACATACATACCCTTTGGCCAGATATATGGAAATAGTCTGCGAATTTTAGACCAAATACCAGCAAAAGTAGAAGTGGTTCTGGTTTTTACAAAGTCTCCTTCCTTCACTTTCCTTTCGTCAGAAACATTGGCCGCATCTTCAGTAGTGTGGACGTCAACTGCTGCTGAGTCAGCATTAATGAGGAGGGAGTAGGTGTGCCTATGTCCAGGGCAGCAGAGTGGACGAAACACACTCATGACCACCAACACACACAGCACCAAACCACGCACACTAAACACAACCAAGTCTGCTGTGTCAGCACGGGTTTGAAGGCGCCACCACCACCCTGAGGTGGACTTCAGAGAGACCAGCTCCAGGCACATTACGACCACAGACACCATCCAGAAAAAGGTGAGAGTGAGTCCATGGGGTCTGTGTGTCACCACAAGAACCCTTTCACGATACACCACGAGGAGACTGAACAACCATGAGACCAAGCCCACCACGTCCACAACGATAGTGTAGCCATAGATATCATCACCAACAATATGCAGGCAACCTTTAGTGGCCAGGTCGCTGACAAAGGTCAGGGCATAAACGACAGTAAGAACCATTTCAGCTGTAAACACCCCTGAAAATGGCAGGTTAGAAGACGCCCCTTTAGGACGCTTAGGGGGAGACCCTGCACATTATAAATGTACATATTAACACACTCAAAAGACATAGCTAGCTACAGTTCTCATACCCAGGACAATGAATCCAACCCCCAGGACATAGAGGACACCTGCCCCAGCAATAGAGCCAACCAGCTCCAAGAAACAACGGGAAAAACCATTTGCTGTCCAAGGAGACCTGTAACTGTCATCAGGTTCACAAAAAGGCAACATTGCAGCTCCAGAGAATTCAAATTAAAGCACACTAGTCCAAATGTGCTCTATCTATATAGAGCACATTTTGATTGCATGCATGCACAACATAACTACATGTAGAGCACATTTTGTTTGACCTTTTGACCTCTTACCAAATTCAAATTTTGAACAACGAGGAATGCCTAAAACAACAGCTAGTCTGGAAGACTACCAAGTCTTGGCCACAATAGGGACAGGAAGCTTTGGAACCTGCCAAAAGATTCAAAGAAAGAGTGATAAGAAAGTGAGTTGTAATAATAATGGTTGAGTGTGGGATGTTATGTATGAGAGGTTTTGCCATGCATGACAGGCCCTGTTTGCCTGCTATATAGGTGTTTGTTTGGAAGGAGATTGACTATGGGGGCATGAGTGAGAGAGAGAAACAGCTGTTGGTGCAGGAGGTGAATTTGCTGAGAGAACTGCGGCACCCTCACATTGTTCGCTACCACGATAGAGTTATCTCCAAGTCCTTATCCACACTGTACATCATCATGGAGTATTGTCAGGGAGGAGACTTGGCTGCTCTCATTGCAAGAGCAAAAAAGGAAAAGTGAGAGAGTTTTGAGCCTCACTAAACTAGTTGAAAGTATGCTGATTTTTCAGGTTCTGGTTGGAAGAGAAGTTTGTATGGCGGGTGTTCTACCAATTGCTGCTTGCCCTTCAGGAGTGCTATAGACAAAGACAAGGTGTACACAAGGTATGGTAGTCAAGTAGTAGGGTACATTAAGTGGAAGGGATAGGTGGAGGGGAGGGGGAGGGGAAAAGCTGCAAGTTTCTGAACATGCGCTGTTGTACTCATACCTTCATCACTATACATTAGGTTCTACATCGGGACTTAAAACCAGCTAATGTCTTCTTAGACAGCCAGGGGCAAGTCAAACTTGGGGATTTTGGAATGGCCCGAATTCTTCATCACAACTTTTCGCTGGCTAAGACCTTTGTCGGAACACCATACTACATGTCTCCAGTAAGGATGACAATAGCTAGGTTTTAGTTGGCAAGCTTACTTATCTTGATTTACCTGTGTAGGAGTTGCTGGGGGAACAGTCGTACGATGAAAAATCTGACTTGTGGTCTTTGGGGTGCCTGATCTACGAACTGTGTGCACTAGTGCCACCCTTTCTTGCACCCAATCAGAAGGTCCTTGCTGTGCGAATCAAGCTAGGCAACTATAGGAGGATACCTGCCCATTATTCCGATGAACTCCAGTCTGCCGTAGCCTCTCTAATCCAGACAGAGGTAAGGAATAGCCTAGTGTTCTTCAGACACTTTTATACTATGCTCACACCTCTTGCTGTAGCCTTCTCTGCGCACAGATATTGCAACTATGTTGCAACATGTTGGTCCTTCTGTTAGTGTGGGTGGTGTGGAGCGGCAGAAACCACTCTCCGCCGGCGAGCTGAGCAGGCAACGGGCAAGGTTAGAGGAGAAGGAAAAGGCTCTAACAAGGAAGGAATTAGAATTGCAAGAGAAGGAAAGAGAACTGGTTCAGCGAGAGAGGGGCTTGTTAGGTGAGTCACTGGATTCCGCACACAACAGCCAGCCATGTACGACTAATATTTCTTTAGTTCGGGAGAAGGCTCTGTTAGAGAAACAAAGACAGCTTAAGAAGCCTATAATAATTCCTGCAGTGTACTATAAGCCACATCATCCTGCAGTGCACCATAAGCCACACCACCATCACCAATAAAGGTTTTGCTGAGTCAGCAAATTCTTTTCAGCAAACAACAACAGAGAATAATGGCAAGTGCTCTGCTGGGCAGGGTGAAGGTAGAGGGCAGTGGAGAGGAGAGGCAGGACGGGCGGCCAAGGAGAGATGACCGGGAGTTCATGTGTGACGAGTATGAAGATTGGCTGGTGGTGAGCGAGATGCGAAAGCAGGAGGATGAAGATCCCAAGGTCAACCCTGAGTGGCCGTGGTATCAGGGCAGAATGAACAGATCTGTAGCTGAAGATTTCCTCTCCAAGTCTTCTCGCTTCGATGGGACCTTTGTTGTTCGGGAGAGTGATGCCATCTCTGTGAAGAGAAACCCCATCTATGTCATCTCTGTCCTCAACAATGGAGAAACACATCATTTAGAGGTGGAGAAGAGACCCAATGGCAAATATGCACTGGCTTACGTCCAAGGAGCAAAGACCTTCAAGTCTCTCAAGAAACTGGTTGAATACTACAGAGGAAAGCCATTGGATTTGGATGGAGGTGGGAAAACCAAATTAAAGTACATGCTTGAGTAGGTATAGCTGTCGTGTGAGTGTACTGTGTTCCTTTGGACTGTGTGTGTCTCTGGACTCTGTGTGTCTCGGCTGTTTTCATTCTTCCGTCAATGTCTTGTGAGATTGTTTATTTGCCTACTCCTTTCACTATAAATTTGTTTATTTTCCGACTCCTTCCTTCCAAAAACAATCACATTACATTGTGGTGCTAGCTAGCCAGCGTCCACTCTGCTGTAATCTCCTGATTTCCCTCCTCGCTTGCTGTCCAGTTGGATGTTGGAGATGACATGGCCTTTGCTTGCTGACTTTGTCATGTCATAGAGTGTGAGGAGTGCAACTGTGACGGCAGTCAGGGCCTCCATCTCTACTCCAGTCACACCCTCACACCTCACACACGCCCTCACAACCACCACACTACCCTCCTCACAAAGGTCAAAGTTTACCGCTACGTGTGACAGTGGTAGGATGTGACAGAGAGGGACGAGAGAGGGTGTGTTTTTAGCAGCCATGATACCGGCAATCCGAGCCACGCCCAGGACGTCTCCTTTACTCCGGGCTGTGGCAGAGGGCTGAGTAATCAGCTGGAATGCCTCGGGGGAGAGTGTGATTTGGCCTGATGCAGTTGCTTCCCTGGAAGACTGCCTTTTCCCTCCAACGTCCACCATATGAGCATGCCCCTGGGAGTCCAAATGTGTCAGTGATCCAGCCCCAGCTGCAGCAGCCGTGGAATAGGATCTCTGTCCGAGAGAAACAGTGGAACACGCAGTGCTGCTCCACCCAGCAACAACAATGGAGGAAGGAAAATGATTCAACTCTGATTGTACAATATTATGAAAACCTGTGGAATAACACAAACATCAACCCATAAACAAGCACACAAACACACATACATACATATTCACACAACATACATATGTAGCCATGAATGATGCATTGAAGAGTAAGTCACCCACCAATCAATATCATTGGTCGGTTCTGTGAGTCCTTGAGAGTGAGCATACCTATGGGTGTCCATAGTGATGAGGAGATGGGCATTGTAAATACATCAGTCTCACCTGCATGACGTTGCTCCTTCCCACGCACTGCTAATGATATGATGTCAAGCAGCTCTTGCTCTGAGGCACCACCCCGTAATGCATCTCTCAGAGACACTTCAGACGCTCCAAACAGACACACCTACAGTGCATTAGTGCCAGCTCAGACCACACCCACAGCACACAGAGACCACACCCACACCTTGAGATTGCCATCAGCAGTCAGTCGCAGTCGGTTACACGTAGAACAGAAATTCTGACTCATGGATGTGATGAATCCCAGCCGACCTTGAAATCCTGGCACATGGTAAGCCTAAAACAACAAGGTCAGATTAGGAGACTGGAAGTTGTATGTTTACACAACTCCCAACCTTTGAGGTGTCATTGGGTGCATCTCGTATCCTGGTCAGCTGAGGCCAGCGGGTCATAATATCCGCCAGCATGGAGCGATAGGGGAGAAACTTCTTGACGCTCCATCTATTCCCATCAAATGGCATGTACTCAATGAAGCGCACATCCACAGCCTACACAAAGAAATCAGCTGCAACAATCTCAGAGATTATATTAAACTCGAACCTTGTTTTCTGTGAGTGCAACAAAGTCGCATATCTCGTCATCGTTCAACCCCTTCATCACAACACAGTTGATCTGGCAGCACATGGAAAGGAAGTTATCAACTGCATTGCATGCACTCATATCAGATTACTTTCAAAGGCGTTATTCCAGCATCCAAGGCTTGATGAATTCCACGCATCACCTTGTCAAAACCTCTTCTCCGTGTGATAAACTCAAACTTCTTTGCTTGCAGTGTGTCAAGGCTTATATTGATCCCTCCAATCCCAGCCTCTTGCAGCGCACCTAGTTTGTGGGAGAGTGTGACCCCGTTTGTCGTCATGGACACTGATTTCATGCCGGGGATGGCAGTAAGAGACCCTGAACAGGAGAAGAAATGGTACAATACCGGGTGGATGTCCATCTTCAACTTACTGACAATGTCTACCAGATCCTTTCTGACTAGAGGCTCTCCTCCAGTGAGCCGAACCTTGTCAACACCCTGTGAACAAAACAGTCGAGTCAGCGTTTCCACTTCCGCAGTCGAGAGCAGTTGTGAGTGATGTGTGAGTGCCACACCCTCCTCTGGCATACAGTACTGACCTGTACAGTGCAGTAATGCTTGCAAACAAAGAACAGCAATCACTTACAGCGCAAGTTGCATCTTTCAGTGAGTGATATCCTGAGGTAGTTGTGGTGACGTCCGAAATTGTCGGTCAGGACAGGGCTGGTCTGGCCTACTGCACTTTCCTTCACACTTGCATCTAGCCCACTTGACAGGTATCTTTTCGAGGCTGCAGCAAGTCGCCAACAACAGCTCCTCCACCTGCCAGACATGTTTGCAAGGTCCCAACACACACTACCGGCAACCCTAGCCACGCCCCCTTCTTTAGCCACACCCCCTCCTTGCCCACACGTGGCCTAAAGAAGCAATGTTAAGGTTCTCTTTGGCCTTTCGAGGGCCTCTGAGACAGCTCCAGAGGTGCTTACCTTCAGTTTCTCTTCAGTATCAGGCTCAGAACACAGATCCCTCAGTGCAGGATGTGGCAGAGAGCAGGCAAAGGACTCCCCACCATGCAGAAGTCCGACCACCCAGCATGGAAGGTTACTGGACCCAGTCTCGACTCCAAAAGGAGTATGAGAAATTGAGCAGATTACTAAAAGGTACTATGAAGTATTTGCCATTTAATCCCCAAAAATGCACCTACGGCGTAGCTTTGTATAGGCGAACCATAGGGACGCACTCAACTTTTTGACTTACGTTTATCGCATTTATCTGTTCCACCCTTGCCAAGAGCATCCAAGCATGGTTCATGGGACCTTGCTGATGTATTCAGTGCACTATTCTTGTTTTCTGTCCTGCAGAGCATGATGGCGAGAATCATTTGTCAAGAGTGCTAAACATTGTGAAGCTGTGCAGTGGGCCTCAGCTCCTGGAGCCCCCTCAGGTCAAAGTGCAGATGGCGGAAGCTATGTGCAAGGACATCTTTGCAAAAGGTTATTCCTGTGATGTGGCGTAGAGGTCAAGGGTCGTTCTCTTATTTTTTTTTCCTCCAGGTATAAAGCAAGATGTGAACATCTTCAATATTCTGCTGCGAGTGTATAATTTTAATGAGATGAAAGTGGTCCCTTCCGAGTTTCTTGAGAAGATGAAGGATAATGGCGTCAACCCAAACTTGGTGAGTCTTTCACTCTTGGGCTGGAACTCTTGTGTTAATAATATTTTTTTAGGGAACATTTGCTCTGTTGATTGATGCGTACTGTTACCAAGGCAATGTGGGTGGAGCTAGCAAGTTGCTGGAGTACATGAGGAGCCTGGACATGCCCATCTCTGAGCGTATCTATGCTAGTCTGGTGACGGGGCATGCTCGTGCTGGAGACATGGAGGCAGCAGCGGGAATCTTGGATACCATGAAGAAGAATGGCCTCATCCCTCACAATATAGTGTACACTAGTTTGCTGTGCGCACATGCTGAGAGGGGGGACATACAAGCCATAGAGAAGGTGAGTGACTGTGTCCCACCTCCTCTCCCTGCACCTTCCACATGTATGTATGCATGCATGTGTGTACAGTGGAACCCCCAAATACAGTAGAACCTTAGACCTCGATTATACACCATGGCAAATTAATGATATTCATAACATTTTTGATGTGCGTTAAATAGAATTATGCCCAGTTTGCTAGCTCTGCCATTCCATTTCACATATCCGGACTTCTTCACTTCTCCAGAGAGGTGGAGTGGACAAAGGTGTCCGGATAATCGAGGTTCTACTGTAGGGTTTTTCATGGAGGTCAATTTACACTAAGGAAGACCATTACTACCTTTTGTTAGCCTCGTTCCAAGTGATAGAGAGCCTGGGGACGAGGCTATACTTATACGTAGGTTTGGGAAGAGGGTCCTTATTTTAGATTGTGCTAGGTGTTTGGTCAGATGCGCTCTGAGCGTCTCTTCCCCAGCATGATGACCTACATTCAAGTGATGAATTCCCTTTCAATACATGGCTATGGCGCCATGGTTAGTGACGTGCTCAATCTGGTGAAGAATAGAGAGTGGCTCTCGCTAGGTGAGATGTACATAGGCCATTCAGTGACTCCCTTTACTCCCATTGTTTCAGATTTCAGGAATTTGACAAACTTTTGCTTATCTCGTGGTGAGGTGGTGGCTCCTCGTATCTTTATTGGAGAGCTGAGTCAGCACCAGGGGCTGCGAAGTGACATCATTATTTATTACATCACTCAGTGTCTGAGCCAGGGACAAGAGGTCATGGAGGTCATCAGGGACCTCAAGACTGATGTTGATTTTAGCCAGTTTCCCAATGTGAGTTGGTGTGTATCTCTCCTCTACCCTCTCTTACCCTCCCCTCCCCTCTCCTCCTCCCCTCCCCTCCCCTCCCCTCCCCTCTCCTCTC
>JAAGOD010023702.1_pt1 | contig 22084 bp, 32 predicted proteins | sample 8389681 | NCBI WGS metagenome assembly JAAGOD01 (sample SAMN13964374, study PRJNA552185) | sponge metagenome | biome: deep-sea hydrothermal vent fields; feature: spots directly above weak diffusing fluid; material: seawater and sediment | host: Tedaniidae sp. KZ-2020 ... | reverse complement strand
GACTTCCAGTAGACTCTGATGTGGCTAAAGACATGCCTTCTTCAGGAGAACCATCCTCGCCCCCTCCCAGGGGCCCAAGGAAATGGATGTCTCCTGAAAACTCTGGGGACAGGCCTTCTTCGAGAGAGGAATCTACTGCCAAGGGTACTACTAGGTCTCCTGAAAGCTCTGGGATGCCCGTAGACAAGTCTCTTTCGAGAGTACAACCCCAATCCACTCCCAAGAGTATGAAGCCTCCTAAAAGCTCTGGGATGCCTGTATCCAGGACACAATCCCAATCCACTACTCCCAAGAATCCTGAAAACTTTGGAATCAAGTCTACAAACTCCACACCTTCCAAAGTTGGCAGACAAACTGTCAACCCTTCTCCAGAACAAGCTGACAGGGGTATCAGTGAGCGTAATAGAGAGGATGGCACTGAATCTCCTTCACGACAAAATAAAGGAAGACGTGGCAGCTTCTCGCCAGTTAGAGATGCCAAAAGAGACATCTCTCCTCAAGGCTCCAGGAGATTAGCAAAAGAAACCAGTGATGCTCCACGTCCAACTCCTAATGTAAGAAGACGTGGCAGCTTCTCGCCAGTTAGAGATGCCAAAAGAGACATCTCTCCTCAAGGCTCCAGGAGATTAGCAAATGACGCCAGTGATGCTCCACGTCCAACTCCTAGTGGCAGCTTCTCGCCAGTTAGAGATGCCAAAAGAGACATCTCTCCTCAAGGCTCCAGGAGATTAGCAAAAGAAACCAGTGATACTCCACCTAATGTAAAAAGGCTGTCCACCTTAACGAGAAGAAGACATAAAGTAAGATTTCCCCAAAGCTCCAAAAACCTCGACAGCTCTGATGAAGATGCTTCAAAGAGTGAGACAGATAACTAGTTAAGTCCAAATATCACACATACCAGCTTTCTTCTTCATAGCACAAGAGCAAGAACATTAGCAGCTCAGCTCAACCTCCCTTTGCTAATGCCAATTATCACTATCATAGCTACCTCAGTTTAGGTACATAATCAAGAAAGTACTATAACAGATATACAGCAAAATGAATATAATCAATGAGTTTGGCTGTGTTGTCTGACAAGAGATGAAAATGTATCTACTCCTGGATGGTTCTCCAGCACAGTAATGCTGAAACTCTGTTTAGTGACACGCCTCCTCTCCTGGGGAAGGCTGCTCTCCTTTATCAATCGCAAACTGCTTACTCTCGCCACCTTCCAAACCTGCCTTTTGAAGTTGGATCATCTCAGCCACTTCGGGATGCCCTTCCCACTCCACTACCAGACACAATGACTGCTACATCAGCAACAACATACTTTCATTACACCATACCTCTCTGTTCGGAGTACCCAGGCGGTGTGAAGAACATGCTGATCCGACCGTCCACTGCCAATCGCAGTATGCTATTGGCTGGAGAGATAAACATGAATAACACAGTGTCACATGCCCTTCCTCCTCAGGCCACACCTACCTGCTCTGTACGTGTCCGGCCTGGCAGCTCTGGACGTGATGTAGCCTCTCTTTAGCGCCCAGGCTATATTATGAAAACAGTCGATTAGGAAGAAGACAGTCATTTCAATTCCATCCACGTACCATCACAAATGTCCCATGGAGTCCACTCCTTCTTGTCGGTCAAGTGACAAAACTGTGCCCCTTTCTTGCCCACCCAACTTCCCTTCCCGTCCTCCCCCTCAAAGTCCTTGCCCACTGCCTCCTCATGGGCCTTCCTGGGAAGGGGGGAGGGGCCATCCGGGTGGGTCAGCTGGAGCTGCTGGATGAGGGGTGTCCGTTCGGCCAGGTAACCCACCACACTGTACGGCTCCCGCACCTGAGCTACAGGGTAGATCCCGCTCAAGACCTGTGGTGTGTGTGTGGGGGGGGGTCACTGTGAATCTGGAGGCCTGGGGAGCTGGGAGAGCTGACCTGGAGCTGTTTGTCCACCAGGGAAGGGAAGACCAGCCCTGGGCAGTCACAGACGCGGAGAGTCGGGGTGAGAAACAGAGTCTGGAAGTGCTTGGTGTGGCCTGGCGTGCGAGATGTGCTCACCATCTGGCGGAAATGAAGGAGGAAGGAGGGAGGGAGGGAGGGAGGGAGGGAGGGAGAGAGTGAGGGAAGGGAGGGAAGGGAGGGAAGGAGGGGATAAGGAGGAGAAAGAAGAAGAGAAGACGACATATTACCTTTTTCCCCATCAGGGCATTAATAATTGAAGACTTCCCCACATTTGGATGCCCTTCGATCCAAAGAGAGAAAGAACGAAATTGACCAGTGCTCCATCAACCAAACAGAACTTACCCACCATCCCAATGGTCAGCATGCCTTCCCCTCTCTTCTCCTTCCCCCCTAATGGACAGCTCTCCACCACTGGGGGAAGAGATGGTACCATCCACCATGTTACTTGCTAATGGTATGCAAGGAACCAACCTTCTACCTCTACAGGGCCTGGCTCTGTCATCTCATCAACATCCTCTTCTTCTGAGCTAAATCCTCCGTCATCACCAGCTGGGATGGAACTAAGGCCTTCTCCCTCACCCACAGGGGGTGTCACCTCTGCAGCTGCTAGCCTTTGGCTCCACTCACCAAGGTCCACTGAAGGAGAGAGAAGATGAGTCTAGATGGTATTCCCTCATGGCTGGGTGTCTTACCTCTCCCGCTGTACAGCTTCTCCACTAGTTTCATTAGTTCGTGTGGACCCACGGCAGAGGGAAGCTTGCCTGTTCTTCTTGGCATCTTCAACTTCACTAATAATATTACGTGACCATTACGTGACCCATTTCCCCTTCCCTCTCCTCCCCCTTCTCGTCCCTTCCCTTCTCCCTCCCCTCCCTTCCAGGGGCTAGCTCACCCTTTCCCGTGGGAACTGTGGAGGCCGAACTGTTTGGGAAACTGGTGAAGCATATCACGTCCAGGTTGGGGAAGTGGGAGAGGAAGTAATGCCTCCATGCCACGCCCACTTGCGGGGGCACAAGATCCACCTGCCAAAAACACCACAGCACCACAGTTCATTCATAATAATTCTGATCACACAGAAAAGAATGACATCCCACCTTGTTCAAGACTAGCACCAGCTTCTTTTTGAGATCATGGACCACATGGTTGTAGAGTGCAGGGGAGAAGTGGAGCACCTGAAGGAGTGGGAGGAGAAGGGGGAGGAGTCAGCTCATGTGATCCAATTAAAGGGATCCAAGCAATTACTGGATGGCGTATGTCGGTGATGAGTAGAAGAACGTCAGACATTTCCAGCACCCTCCACAGCTGCCTCCACGTCTGTGTGGAAAATATTCTTCCATAAGTAAGACCTTGTCTTCAGCATCCATAAAGCCGTATAGACGGTGTGGATTTCAAGTTTTCCTTACCTCCAGGTTGTGCTCAAAGTAGCTGAGCTGGGAAGGCCTGTAATTTGAGTAGATCTTCTTGAGGTAATCTTGTAAGTGTTTCTCCTCCACCTCCTGGAGCTGTGCCTTGCTCATGGAATAGCTCCAGGGCGGCCTCTGGGGCATGTCCAGTGCCGAGCCTGGCTGGTACACCTCCTCTACCCCAACCTCCAGCTCAGCCTGGGAAAACACAGTGGAAATTTTCAATTAATGAAATCCATGATTATTTTTACTTACCTCAGGCACTGAGGTGATGGGTGTGGTCTTGGCCAAGTGCTTCCTTCTCTCAATCTCTTTATTCGACTCTTTCTCAAAGTGGAGGCAGAATCGGTTAGGGTTGTAGCCATGCCCACTCCCACCAGCAGCCCCTCCCCCTCCTATTCCCACCGCCCCCAGCTCAGGGGGGAGGGGCTGGGAGTTGAGCTTGGACAGGTCAAGGAGCTCCCCTTCCACTGGATCATGGTCAGAGTGCACTTGGCCTGGCTCTGGTTCCTCAGATCCTTTCTCCTCAGGGTCTGAACAAACCTCACCTAGAAGAAATCATGTTGCCACACCTAACTCAAAGGTGAAACGCCAAATCTAGCAAGCTGAACTTAGCCTTCACCTTCTTTTGCTCTTTTCCTCTGCCTCTTCTGTTGCAACTGCTGCTTCCTTTGCTTGTTACTGAAAGGCTTTCTCCTCGGCATTTTTCCTTTCTTGCAGCTGGTAAAGGATTGTCATAATAATATCTTACGCATGCGCAGTAAAGGGGTGGACCACCAAAAAAATGGTGGTGAGAGGACTCTGAGCTGATATGTACAGAGAAGGATAACAGGAGCAAGCCTGCTGTGTCTAGATCTGACCAAACAGCTTATTTGTGCACACACAAAATATCATGTCGGTAATATGAGATAATAAAGAGGCGGTGAAAAAAAAAAAAGTCTAGCTACGTAGACCAGTTAGCAGTTACAATACACACACACTCAATAAAAGGAGGGATCAGGGAAAGTAAAAGAGGGATCAAATCAAAGATATAACTACGGTGAGAGAGGGGGATCAGCGGGAGAAACAGACGGGTCCAAAGTTCAAACCGACGGCCTCTCCTTGCTGTCTGCCCAGCCACAAGTCCACGTCTGCGAGGGGAAGTGAGGTGGGGGCACTCGTCTTGAAACTGTAGACGCTGCTCCCTTCAGAGGCACTGGAATCCTGGAGGACCACAGTGTTACACAGTCAGGGAGTGGGCTTAAATTTCAACCCCCCTGCCCCCAATTTCGACTCCTTACCAAGGGGGTCTTAAAATTCCTCCACCACCCCAAATCTGGTCCCCTTAGAAAGGCCCATCGTGGCTATGTATCTTAGGGGGGCTCAAAATTTAAACTCCCCATTCTCAATGAGTGCTCTACCCCTGCATCTATATGGGGGGTCTGAAATTTCGACCCCCTCCAATTTACCGGGATGGATAGCCCTATTACCTTGCAGCCATCTGTGAGTTGATGTGGTGTCATACTTCCTCTCCCACTGAACCCCTTGAAGGTGGGTTGTCTTGTGTTGGTCTCGAGGTTTCTGCAGTGGATGGTGAGGCTCTGGTGAGCCGAGCGACTGGTGATCTGCAGCATCTTCAACTGGACTTTGCTGATGGTAGAAGTGAACTGTGCAAGGAGGAGATGATTGGATAATAACTGTCTAAGCTTCAAGTATCATCTCCTGTATATAGTCACTATAGCCTAGCCTAGATCATAGGCAAGCTATACACTAGTGGAGTCTGGAGAGGGGAGCTGGCAGCTTACTTTTCCATAAAGATTGGAGAGTGACCAGTAAGATTCTGAAGACACATCAACTGCCTTCAAATCCTGCCATTGCTACAAGAGAGAGAGAGAGAGTGAGGGAGGGAGGGAAGACACTTTGGACTATTGAATGCATGGCCGCTAGCTAGATCTTGCCTACATTGTTTTGCATGTTGATGCATGTTGCACAGCTGTCCTCAAAGTCACAGTGCACTAAGAAGGCGTCTGAGGGATGACCTCCATTAGGATCAATCCAGTACTCACCTAGACAGAAATGGCAGTGCGGTCAGTGCAATAAAACCTCTGACAGACTCATTTGAGCCGAATGTAGCTATAAAATCTCTGTGGAGTGTCCTTTGTTGAGATGTTGTCCTCTATGTGGAGGTTCTACTGCACGCACCACTCTCTTTGTCGGGGTACTCCTCCTTGAGATCACAGCAGGAGCGAGCAGGGAACTGCTGAGACCCGTCAGGTCTCCTCATGAGCTGAACGACACGCGACATGTTGTTCATGTTCATCACCATGGACAGCATCTGTGTTGTTGAAGTTATGGTTACGACAGCCCATACTTAGCTTAGCTATACTATAGCCATTCTACAGAGCCCCTTGGGCCCTCTACTAGTAGCTCACATAATGCCCCGGGGCACTACAGCAGACCTATGGTCATCTAGAGAAGCTCTACAGCCATTTCACTAATTTTAGGGTTTACTCCACTGCAACAGCTTTACTTACTGTGTTGACAAATGTCTCTTCGCCAGAGATGTAGAAGGATTTTTTAGCCGTTGATGCTTGAATTGCAGGGGGGCCTGGATCTCCCTAACACAAAGAATCCCAGCATCAAAACAATGCTGTCTACCGTGCTATGGAGCATGTCTCCTCTCACTCACTCTCTCTCCAGGTAAGCCAGGTCTTCCTTGGTTTCCCTGAAGTGGTGGAGGAGGGGAGGGAAGGAAGGAAGAAGGAGATGTGAAGGAGATGAATATTATATAAGCAAGGAGGATAAAGATGGTACAAAAGATATCGACTACTGTATCGACTCACGGTCGCTGCTCTATAGCCAAGGGGCCCTGCTGCTCCCTAAACAAAAAAAAAGAAGCATGCATTATCACCAGGTAAAAGTGACTCATCATTCCTCCTCACCCTTCGACCAGGATTTCCATCCCCTCCAGGCAGACCTGGACGGCCAGCATCACCCTGAAAACAGATTAGTGTAGAACAGATATAGACTCGGTATCTCTTGCTTACAATCGGTCCCGGAGGTCCTGGTGGTCCATCTTCACCAATTTGCCCATCAGGACCCTAGCCAACACATTAGCCATTGATAAAGTTGAAGCATAGCTATTTGCTGCCTCCTCCTATCATCACATCATAACTATGCTCTTTAGAATTAGAGGGAGTCCCCCAATCGATTAGCTACATATACGTACGATTAATCCTGGCGGTCCTGTGTCACCAATTCTTCCAGGCTCTCCAAATCTTCCCTGTAACAGAGTTGACACCAGCATGCTAGAGCAGCGTGCAACAGAGCCATTCTGTCCTTACCAAGTCTCCTTGTGTACCTAGCTCTCCTGAGGCACCAGTGCTGCCTTTTTGGCCCTGAAAGGACAATAGAAACACAACCATTCACAAGACCTACCACCATTCACAAGACCATCTCTATCTGTTAGCCAAATTTTCCACATTGCTCGGTAAGCTGTCACACTCACTCTCAGCTAGATAGAGTTCCCTTACCCTGTCTCCCTGGACACCAGGGAAGCCTGTAGCACCAGAGGCTCCTTCTGCTCCCTGCATACACGCAAGCAAACAAACAAACAAACAAACAAACAATGTTAGGATCAGGTCAGGTGATCCATCACTAGCATTTCGGCCGCACACTCACAGATTGTCCAGATGATCCAGGATCTCCGCGCTGTCCCACTCTCCCTCGGATGCCCTTGGGCCCTGTGTCTCCAAGTGGCCCCTCTGCACCTGGGTCACCAAGTATACCCTACAAACCAATTTTTGCAGCACCAAAATTTTACCACATGAATGAACTCACCAGGTCTCCTCTTAGACCTTGAACCCCAGAGTTTCCAGGATTACCAGGGAAACCCTGAAAGAGATAACAGTACAATTACGTCAAGTTTTGGAAGTCTCTGGTTGAAGGATCAAGACACTCAAGTCAGTTCAAGGTTACTCAGATTTTCTACTATGCATAATTGCTTCTTACAGGTTCTCCTGGTGACCCCCTGATTCCCTTCTCTCCATGCACTCCAATTGGTCCCTGCATCAGTGAGGGAGAAAAAAAAGAGGAAGATAGTTCCGGGAAAATGTCGTCAATGGACTTTGGACTTATGAACTTTGAACTGTACCTGAGAACCACTATCACCATCTTCACCAGGGTTGCCATCTCGACCGGCATGACCTTTTGGACCCTCTCTTCCTGCTGAGCCTGAAGAACCGAGTGGTCCTGTGGGGCCCTGAGGGGTGGAAGGGATCAGGACGCAATCTTGTAATACTCAATCAAAGTATCCTGATGATTAGAGGGGTAGTAATTGCTATAGTAAACTCCAGGCACCTCTCTATAGTGAACTTTTCTGAAGGATTTGAAGACCTCCATCACATACCGTAATTCCAGGAGGCCCCCTTGGTCCTGTCTGCCCATGTGGGCCTTTCACTCCCTAAAAAAGAAAGAAGAAAGGCGTAGACGGGTGATGACTCGGCAGCTGACATGCATATCACCTGCAACCCTGTCTCTCCTACACTGCCATGTGCCCCCTGGGGGCCACTGCTGCCCTTTTGACCTGTATCTCCAAGGAGTCCGGTGTCCCCTGTATCTCCACCCTCACCCTAAACAATACCACCATACAGACACACCCACCCCCGTGCCGTCAAGTCAAACTGCTTTAGTAGCACGCTCTAAGTGTACCTGCTGTCCAGTGGGGCCGGAGTGCCCTTGATCTCCACGACGACCAGCTGGACCCTGCGAAAAGCCAATGATTGTGTATCATACGTGCACGCACACACATACAAACTGTGTGCATGCACACACACACACAAAAAAAAACTTACTGTGCTTCCTTGTGTTCCCCTGTCACCTGGAGCTCCGCCCCTTCCCAACACGCCCTGAAGCGGATCACAGGAGGTGCAAGCTTGCGCAATGCCATGAGGCCACACACCCCCATACTCACCCTGTCTCCTCGATCTCCTGGGATACCACGGTCACCTTTGATCCCAAACGTGCCCTATGTGCAAAATTTACAACAAGTAAACCACAAAGTAACATGGCCACCCATAGGGCACTCTGATGGGCCTCAGGGGTGGGCTGGATTAGTGGGGGGAGGGAGGAGTCCAACTGTACGTACACCATCTCCAGTTTGTCCTTCTTGGCCAGTTGGCCCTCGGTCCCCAAAAAACCCAAACTCTCCCTTCTCTCCCTTCTCTCCAGTGCCTCCTAGTGATCCTCGAAGACCCTGCAAGAATGACAATTGGAAGTTTTAGCATCAAACACTACCTCTTTTTAGGTCAGGGTTCTATGCACTTCAAAATTGCCCCCCCCCCCTCTTACTCACAGCGTCTCCACTACGACCCCTGGGTCCCTGATCTCCTGGTGATCCTGGAGGTCCCTGCAGGTGGTGAGAATCCACATGAAGTCAAAGAAGAGCTAGAACTCGGATTCGTGTGCTTTACTTACCGTCACTCCTCGGGTTCCAACAGGCCCAGGGTTGCCCCTTTGACCCGGCAAGCCTGGACGTCCTGATGATCCCTCGGAGCCCTTCTGACCCTGAGTCCCGCGTGGGCCCTGTATGCGAGACAACAAACAGACAACTATTACGTCATCAATTCAATCACGACAGCTAATCACAAGATTGCAAGCACACTAGGCCTAAGGGCACTTTGAATGCTGGACTTAAATCAGATTCTTTGCTCTTAGCGAATAAAATTGGCTGCTGATTGCATAGCTAACAAGGCTCTCCAAGCTCTCTGCTAGCTTAGCTAGCTTGCTAGTGATGACTGCATAACAGCAGAGCAACTCACTCACCCTTGCCCCATCATCTGCCCTGATTCCCTGCTCTCCCTTGGGACCCGTTGACCCCTGAAAAAAAAACACGAACAAAATGATAAAAAGCTGCATCATGCAAGAGCTAAATTTCTGCATCCATTGACTCACCCTTTGGCCTGCATCACCATCCACACCATCTAGGGCATCCAAGCCTTGTGTTCCCTGCAAAGTTAGCACACGCAGTAACTAGCTGTCTCAGAGATGTCATGCTACCCACTCACTGGCAATCCAGACGGCCCAGTGGGACCAACATTTCCAGCCTCTCCTGCAGGACCCTAAAATGTATAATGGCGCAGGTAAAGGAGGATAGAAGAGCCATCTTTTTTACTAAACGTACATGCAATCCAGCAGTGCCATCACCTCCAGGTGGACCCGCTCTTCCTGGACGACCCTAGGAGAGGCAGAAAGTTTAGCTCTAGTTCAGCCCAGCATGCTGTGCATGTGAAGACACTGTGGAGCTAGAAATCTTTACGCTCTATCAAGAATCATTTCAGCTAAAAAGGGTCAGTCTTCAACATCTAGCCTAATTAAAGCTAAAAATCATTAGTGGCTCCGTGTTTACCGATTCTCCAGGTAGTCCTGGTTCTCCTGATGACCCACCAAGTCCCTGAAATCAATCAACCTCATGAGAAAGCTGTCCAAGGCATCATGTGCTCCCTCCCTCACCTGCTCTCCTGTAGATCCTACCTCCCCTGGCTCTCCGGGGCTGCCTGGTCGGCCATCGTCCCCTGGGGTTCCAGCGTCTCCATGGACACCAGGATCACCCTAAAGATGCATACACACACACACAACATACATACACACGTTATCAATTATTGGACGGTTACGTTCAGACTTACATGTCGTCCAGGAGTGCCTCGTTCTCCTCGCAAACCAGGGTCACCAACTTCTCCCTAATATGGAGGCCAAGCAATAACAATAACAACAAAAACAACAACAACAACAACAATGGTATTTACCACTGCTCCCTCTCCTCCTAGCCTTCCAGTTGTTCCAGGTTCCCCATCCTGCCCCCTTGAGCCTCGGGGGCCCGAAAATCCTCTCTGTCCGGAGGAACCAGGGGGACCCTGCACATGCAAAAAAAACAAAAAAAAAACACCCTCACAGTTTGGAGGCCAGCCTAGCATGCTCACCAGCTGATTTCTGCGCCATTAGCACTTACCGGCAGTCCTCGAGCTCCTCTTCCACCAGCATTACCAATCTGGCCTTGATTACCCTAAACAAATAGATATCCGGTAGATGGGCAAGTAGGGAGAAAGAAGACAGCAAAGACTTACTGGAGCGCCAACTGTACCAGTAAAGCCGGGGTCACCAGGGTCACCCTGCAAGAGAAAGAAAAACAACAACAGGAATAGAGTGACAGCTATTATCTCAAAGTCATGCCTCACGTCACACACACCGACTTACCCCCAGTCCTGCGATACCAGGTAGTCCCACTGAGCCCCTCTCTCCAGGGGTACCCTGCAGTGGTGATGTCAGAGTAATAAACTATGCACTTACTTGGCTTCATGGCCTTCTAGTTTAACTCACAGGTGTGCCTGGTTGTCCATTTGTGCCCACGGCACCTCCAGGACCCTGCAGAAACAGTCAGAGCTGTTACTTAGTTGAGCTAAAGTATAGCTAGTAACTTAAACTCACCCTCTCTCCCCTTCTTCCAGTTCTGCCTGGAGTTCCAGTGCCTCCGTCTGTACCGGAGAGGCCTGAAGGACCGTTGAAGCCTTGCGCACCCACCAGGCCAGTGTCCCCCTTTGTCCCGGGGGTCCCTGCGGGCCCCGTGACTCCATTAACACCTTGCTCCCCCTTGGCACCGTCAAAGCCATCTCTTCCGATGCCGCCAGATCTGCCCTGCACACCCTGAATGCCAGGCCCCCCCTTCTCTCCAAATTCTCCAGGGATTCCATTGTCTCCCGGGATTCCTGGCCTGCCATTTGGCCCCAGAGCCCCCCTCACTCCGGGGTTTCCCTGAGGACCGGGGGGGCCTCCAAAGCCCACGCTACCATCATCTCCCTAAAGGATATGCAGAAATGACCCAGAGCTCTTTATGCTGCTTTGCTGCTACTTTACGAAATTGCTGCTGCTGTGCAAAACTTACAAAGGATCCTGGAGGTCCATCTATTCCAAACCTACCAGGAGGCCCCCTGTCTCCCGCAGAACCCCTCAGGCCATCTCGGCCATCAGTCCCATCCAACCCCTGCAGTCAGTGCAGTATGACACACAAAGTGAGACCGACATGCTAACACGAGATGAAGCTTACTTACAGGAGAGCCAGCATCTCCAGGTTCTCCATCACGACCAGAGGTACCCTTGAAAAGGCAAATAAAAACAGTTTGGCATAATAATTGCTGCTAGTGCTACAGTTGGGAGAGGAGGGAGAAGGCGGGAAGGAGGCATTTATTATCTTACATCATCTCCACGTGCTCCAATCTCCCCAATGGGTCCAGAGGTACCTTGCGGACCCTGTGATGTGGGTAATAAGATTTAAATAGTCATTAGCACTGTTCAGCCGGTGAGTTAGTCAACTCACAATGCCTCCTATGACCCCCCTGATACCTGAGTCACCTTGCACACCCTGCATGATTAATACAGCAACAAGGAGGCGTGTGAGTGTCTCAGCACACTCCCTACATGCGTACAACGCCTGATGAACTTACTGGAGGGCCAGGAGGACCAATAGGACCCGGTGAACCCCTTGAACCTTGCTGACCCTAAAAAGACATTATATAAGGACACAAGAAACACTCAAAACTGTTTTAAAAGAAGGATCCTATTATAGGTGCAAATGGGTGTGAATTGACAGTTCTTGCTCACATCCACACCGAAGGCTCCTGGGAAGCCTAGAGGCCCTGGCTGCCCTCGGGACCCGTCTTGTCCGTCTGTTCCTGAGAGACCAACAGAACCTCGACGACCCTGAAAAAGCAAAAATAGCACAGTGGAACCTCCAAATAGTGGACACAAAAACCGTGTCTATTGACTAGCTGATGTCGATTATGTGAGAAAACTCACAATATCTCCAGCTTTTCCTGCTGCTCCGTGCGTACCATCACCACCTGGTCTTCCCTGAAACGAAGAAAATGGTGAATTGTTAGGTGTTAATAGGACAAGCTATGCACATTTCAGAATCTTTCATAGGAGGTGCTAGCTGTAATTACTGGCCCTTCACTTACTCTCCCCCCTTCTGCTCCAGAGTGCCCAAGATTTCCTTCCAATCCTGGGTGCCCCTACAATCAGCAGTGATAACAGTTGTAAGCAAAAATAGTTTCACATTGGGATCACATCTACTGCTCAACACGAACAAGGAATTGGTGCAGTTGAGTTGTCCCTTGCACAGATGATGTTGACGGTCCTTTATAGCCCATAGCTATGTAGCTATCTACCTAGATGTAGCCACTTTGCACTTACTCTTCTGCCGTCAGGACCTGGCAGGCCATTTGGGCCTGAGATGCCAGTGGAACCCTAGCAATGTGGGTTAGAAAGCTGGAGAATTCATGACAATGAGTGGCTATAGCTTACTGGTCTGCCTTGGTCTCCAACGGGACCTGGATTGCCCGAATAACCTTGTGGCCCCTGCAATATACGTAGTAGTAATTAATGGCATGCTTGGTATATTTCTGGGTCTAAAACTGTCAGTGTTCAACTCACATATTCTCCAACAGAACCTTGTGGCCCGGGGGGACCCCTGGGCCCAGGCTGACCCACAGGCAAAGGAATTGGACCAGGCAGGGCATTAACAGGGCCTTTCCCTCCATTATTCAGGTCTTGAAGCGTGCCCTGCAAGAACAGTCAAGTTAATGATATTCACTGATATTCATAAGATCTTTCCATAATTCAGTTATATGGACTAGTGCTGGTCACATAGGGTCCATATATAACTGTACACACTAAATTGTGGGGTGCATCCTATTTCACAGAAGAGTAAGGATCACCACTACCTCAGCTACTACGTCAAGCAACAAGAACTAAGAGATAAGAGCTAGGAGAGGTGAGATCTTTTCTTACAGAAGAATAGAGAACGGGTCCTGGGGGTCCCGTTTCTCCGTGGGGCCCAGGCGCCCCCTGTATGCCTTCAGGCCCAAGATCTCCAGGGTGTCCTCTCACTCCAGGATTTCCTGAGTTACCACTGTCCCCCTGGAATGAAAAAATTTCACAGTCTATAGGATTTCGATAGACCAGATGGCAAACTTACTGGTGGACCTTGTCGACCAATTGGCCCAGGATTTCCTCTCTATATCAACAATGATAACTCAGCATTACACGATTGAACGAGAGTGTGCTGACTTACGGGGCCCGGGAAGGAGGCGCCACTCTCACCAGAATCGCCAGGTGGGCCGATTTGAAATAACTCCTAAGGTTAGGATCAAAATTAGCCGCGCAAAAAGATATACTCATTGTGCAGGCACTTAAGAATTATTTTAGCTATGTATCAATCCCGCACACCCTTTTTTGCTGGTCAAGTCTGAAAAAATTTCTTACAGCTAATTTTTACCGTATTGTTGGCCAAATCGACTCCTGCTTTCTGAGAGTTTGGTTCTACTTCGCTGTTGGGGTCACGAGGATTTGGCTGAGGTTGAACTAACCCAGTGATGCACTGGTCGTAGTTATAAAGGGCTGGTTGAGGGTTTTTGTCCCCAATAAAGCACATCTGATCAGCGGCGGGAATCTTTCGGGGATCTCTGCTCTCATTAATATGTGCAAAGTCCCTTTTGTCAGCGTCAGGAACCATCACTATCTCTGTCATACTAATCTGATATGGACAAGGATTCGATGATATTAGGTAGATAAAGTGACCAAGAAGAGAATACATTTGAACCTCCTATAGAGGACATCTTGAAATGGGGCGTCAAGGACAATTGATCTAACTTCCAAGATAGGGACAACCTCCCTAAAAGGATGTATCCTTTATTTGGAGGTTAACGACTGTACTCAAACTGCAAATTTTTCTCTACCATTCCTTGTGAGGAGCAGAAAGCTCCTTCAGCAGGTGTCATTATGCCAATATTGATATCATCATTCTGATTGCACTCCATGCTACAGCCAGGTAGTGACGGCCCATTCTGATGGCAATTCACAAACAGAGATACATAATCCTCCGCAAAAGAAAGTCCGATTTTGTGCCACTGCTTGGATGCCAAGACCTCATTCAGTTTGAAGGTGATATTTTTGTAGGCACATGAAGCTCCATCATAGACTAGAGTGAGCTTCGAACCACACGTGTCCAGGATAATTGATATCTGGCCTTCGATCTTTAAGAGGGTCACAGCAAATCTTTTCTGATCCTCAAGTTTGAAGTGGAATAGGAGGGAGTATTGCTTTGGAACGGGATTCTGACAGGCATCCCTGCTGCTCATGACAAAGTCGTGGCTTGGTTGGGCCTTCTTACCATATCGATGGTTCCTGTACCAAATTGTCTCCACTCCCAAATCAAAGTCAGGAATATTAGCTAATCCTTGCGCAAAAAAGTCAATTGATCCTTGAATAAAAATGCATAAGAAAACCACAGATAATATGAAAACCACAGATATCTATAGCTATGGGTGGCAGTGCTGTGGTGTATTATAGCTAGCTAATTTTCATTGCTGTCAAGTATGTAGCTAGCTAGCTATTCATAGCCATAACACAGACCTTGGGGGTAATGCCTGCAGATTTTAACATCTAAGGGATTAAAGGGTTCCTCTTCATCTTCATCATCACCACCACCCTCATAGTCTGTCAGAGTGGGATCCCCATTATACCCTGATCCTGACCCTGACCCTGATCCTGAGCCAGAGCTGGAGAGAGAAGGGTCATAGTAATCAAAATCCTCTTCATACTGCGCAGTCCCCAATGAGAGGAAGCAGAGCAACAGCAAGAGCTTGATGAGTGCGACGCGAGCCATGCTTACAGCTAATGCTGCATGCAAACTCTACAAAGTCTACAAAACTCTCGCAGGTAGCTAGCAATGGTGGGACGGCAAAAAGCGTCCTTCCCCACAGAAAATATTGCACTGTTGCAGCGAGACGCGGAGGCTGTAAGGGTTCAAAGTTTGCCTGGCTGCGCGGATAGCGCTATTGCTACAATAAGTCATTGTGGAAGAATGCAGACCAGCCTTTTCAGCGATGGTGTAAAACAAAAGGCTGGCTTCCTAATATTCAGTGCCCTCAACTTGGTGTTCACGCGAAAATTTCTACACTGAAATACCAGAATGAACCATTTTGAGCTAGCCCAGTTCCATTCTAGCAGCTTGTCACCTTTGCAATGGCAGTATTTAACAGCTACAAAATAAATATTTACCATTAAAAAAAGACATTGCAGAAATTTTATAATAATAACAATAGCTGTGAATGAAACTGAACTGTTCAAGCTCTAAAGATAAAAAAATAGTTTAAAAACGAAGAATAAAACGAAGAACTCATTAAAACTGTCATGCTTAGTTCCAGTGATGTACATCTGATTACTAAAAACAAAAATTTTGGTGTGATAGTTGCTGTTAGCTGTGAAAATTAGCTGTGCTGGAGGAGCAGGCTAATAGAAGCAAGCAGGTCCCATCTCAAAGCCAAATTCCTGGCTGTTGCCACCAAAATCAGTAGCTGCAAAGTCCTTCAGAGGCAGCTGATCCACCTTCTTTGTGTGAACTTGGAGGATGGATGAATCAGGTTGAGATGATCTTGACTGCAAAGAGTGTTTAGCTTGATGAGTGACTAGCTAAGTCACTAGCTATGTAGCTAACTGTAGCCAAGGGCTAAAGGTGTCTAGCTCTACAGCTATTTTCTCACCTGACAGCCATCATACACAGTTTTGCTGGCAGCTATCTCCTTGTTGTTCTGAGTTTTGAAGACGACAGAGGCAGCGGAGTTTCTGCAGTGGTAAGTGAATGTCTGTGTTCCGTATCTGGATCCAATGCGAAGGTATTCCAACTGGGACTTTGGTGGAGAGTAGGAGAGCTGAAACAAGAAAGGATGATGTGATATAGCTAATAGATCTTCAGCATGCTGTTAGCTATCGTGAAATTTCTTACCTTGAAACCTCCAGAGAGGGAGCTGAACCAAATGGAGTCTCCTGACCAGGACCTCCTGGCCACCTCTTTCTTCTCTGGGTTGATACAGGTCTTGGCCACACCACCAGTGAAATTACAGTACACCTGAATGGCATCACTGCTGCAACCGCCATTGGGGTCCACCCAGTAGTTGCCTGCATGGAGTTGATAAATGTAGGTCATATTCATTCTAGCTAACGATGGTGGAACATCAGGAGAGATTGCCTGTAGCTGTCCTTTGTATTGAGGTTGTCTAGTTCCAGAAGGCCTCATTGTCATTAGTAAGCTTTACCATTCTCGATATCAGCATTCTGGATGAGAAGATCCTGGCAGCTCCTTGCTGGGGAGTCGTGAGAGCCTGCAGGGCTCTTCAGTGCCGTCATCTTCTTGTGAAGCTCAAGAACCTTGTCGAGCACTCCAAGATTAACCTTTTCTCCCTCCCCACGGTAGAATCGTCCTTGAATTGGTGGAGAAGTAGGTGCAGTGGCCTGAAAGTTATAAAAGGTTAACTGTAGCATCCACGAAAGCAGCCTAGCTACTCTGACACTTACTGGATTTCCTGGAGGGCCCTACAGGGTGAGAAGTGGTGAGAAGGGGTGAGAAGGGGTGAGAAGAGGGGGGGATAAACAAAAAAAATTGATATCAAATATGTAGAAGAAAGATTTTCTTACGGGAGGTCCAGCAGGTCCTGCTGGCCCTGAGTTACCAGCTTCTCCCTTGATACCCGTGGGTCCCTTGTCTCCAAGGGGTCCCCTGATGCCATCAAATCCAGACTCTCCAGGATGTCCCAGCGGTCCCTCGGCTCCAAGCCCTCCCTGGGGACCAGGGGGGCCAGGATCTCCAGACATTCCATCAGGACCTGGATCACCAACTGCTCCAGGATTACCTTTGTCTCCAAAGGCACCCTGGAAAAGAGTGGAGAGAGGGAAGCATTAGTGACTCACTCCATCTTCTTACAATAGTATCACTGGCTTAACTACTAGTGCTATATATGTAGCTAGAGGAGAGCACGCGCTGGGTTTCGAGATAGCTAAGATATTGGTTTAGTTGCCGGTGTCTTCACCTTTTCTCCAAATTCTCCCTTCTGCCCCTTGGCTCCCTGAGGTCCCTGTTTCCCTGAAAGGCCATCTTGACCTTGTGCTCCTTGGTCGCCATTGGGTCCACGGGCTCCCTTCTGTCCTGAATCACCAGGGTCTCCTCTGGGTCCATCAGGTCCAGAGTTGCCAACAGGCCCAACATCTCCCTTAGGTCCTTTGTCTCCAGCAACTCCAGTCTGCCCCCTCAGGCCTGTGTTACCCTTGGGACCCTGAGGACCAGGGTTACCAGGTCCCCCTCCGAATCCATTGAATCCAGGGAAGCCGGGATCTCCATCTGGACCACGATCTCCCTACAGAGATGGTGCACAATGATGAAGTATTACTTCAAAGGTGAGAAAGATGAAGACACACCTGTTGTCCCTGAGGTCCCTTGGGTCCCAGTGGTCCTGGTGGTCCATCTCCTCCCTGTGCAAAAATCAGAACCAGTGAGTTTTTTTCTGTATCTTTGACATCAACTTACAGATGGTCCTGGGGGCCCCTGTTCTCCTTTATGACCACGTTCTCCTGGTTTGCCCTAGGAACAGGCAAGAAAATGAAGGCATTGAAAGGATTGAAGCTCAGTAGCAGCTAGAAGAATATCTAGCTTTGCTTGAGCCATGATGGCATATATTACAGTTCGTCTTCAAGTATACTTCAGTGCATGTATGTCAACCAATATCTAAGCCAATTGCCAATGCAAGTCTCCTGCAGTTAACTTACTGGGTTTCCAGGCTCTCCTGGTGAGCCAGATGGTCCAGCAACGAAGCTGTCTGGGCCCTAATAGGAGGTGAGAGTAAGAAACATCACAAAAAAGTTCAGAGCGGCAAAAAGCTGGTGACTTACGGGCAATCCAACAGCTCCAGGATTACCTGGTGATCCAGGCTCTCCATTCTTACCCTACGTAACAACAAGATTACAGTAAACAACAACAACAACAACAACAACAACAACAACAACAACAACAGACAGTCTTACAGGCTGTCCAGTCTCTCCATTGGGTCCCTTTGGTCCAGGTCCACCCTCCTCTCCTGGAGACCCTGTTGGGCCTTGGGGTCCAGTGGGGCCTGCCTCTCCATCATCACCATGGACACCAGAAGCTCCAGTCATGCCTCTCAGGCCTTGCTCACCAGGTGGGCCCTAGAACAAAAGTATTGTATGATTATGAGGAGAAGCGGGAAGCTAGGTTTTCCTTACTGGAGGTCCAGGTGATCCCAATGGTCCCTTGTGTCCGACATCTCCAGGCTCACCATCCAAAGCTTGTGTGCCAGGATTTCCATCTGGACCTGGGGCACCATCTTCTCCCTGTTCACAGCAGGAAGAAACATTAATTCACTGTATAGCTAGCCTCCTTATCATGTTCTTAGACAATCATTCAAGCATGAAACTAAAGACAACTACATCTCTCTTCTTCGCAAGTACCCAAGAATGAAGCCAGTAGTTTGCAATAATTATTATTACCAGGACTTACAGGAAATCCAGGTCCACCTTCCTCTCCATCTTCTCCTTTCCTTCCCTGAGGTCCAGCGGGCCCAGAGGGGCCAGTAGGGCCGACGGGGCCGGGAGCCCCAGGGCCGCCTGCCTGGCCGGGAGCCCCCTGGGGTCCAGAGGGACCAACAGGTCCGCGAGAACCTCGGAATCCATCAGGTCCATGAGCACCCTCAGGCCCAGGGGCGCCTGGGTTTCCAACCTGCCCTTGAGCGCCAGCATCACCAGGGCCTCCCCTAGTGCCTCGAACTCCCTGTCAACAAGAACAGTACGAAGTTGAATATAACAACAACAAACAACAACAACAGTCACTTACAGGCTCTCCTGGAAGTCCAGTTTCGCCAGGATGTCCATCAGGTCCAACAGGTCCCTTGGGGCCTGGAGGTCCGGGATGCCCATGGGCACCTCGTGCACCATCGTTACCCTATATTCAGAGGAGATGGGAAGGGCCATTAATCTTGCAGTGGAACCTCCAAATAATGGACACACTAGTCCCATGTAGGGAGGGAGGTTTGTCTTTATCTCAGAGGACAATTTTACACATCCATTTTGTGCATTTTGTAAGGGAAGGCTTTCTCACTCACAGTAGCTCCATCATCACCAGTCTCTCCTGGAGGTCCCTTTGGTCCAGCATTGCCAGCCTTTCCAGGGAAGCCATCGTCTCCCTGTGGGCCTGGGTATCCCTTGTCTCCAGTCTCTCCGAGGATGCCCTTGTCACCAGCTGGTCCCTGCATAGTGCCACAAGCTGGATTACTGGTGGAGATTAAGACAAGCTCATGTGTCTGTGATTAGAGTAACTGTGTCAACAGCAGCTAATAATGATCTCTGATTAATCACAATACATAGCCAGGGTTGGTCCACCAGCTAGCTGAGACACCTAAATTTTGAGAGCTACAAAATTTTCTCCCTTACAGCAGGTCCAGGGGGCCCATCTGCGCCAGTCATTCCATTGGGACCACGGTCTCCTTGGTCACCAGTGATTCCAGTGGGTCCAAGGGGTCCCTTGTCGCCTGACTCTCCCTTGTCCCCATCTGGTCCGGCTGGACCAGGATGACCTCTCTCTCCAGGGGCACCAGCAGGACCAGGTTCTCCGGTAGCTCCGTCCTGACCATTCACTCCAGCCTCTCCCTGGATAAGGAAGAGCATGATGTCAGGTTCACCAAGTAGGTTCAATATTCAGGCTAAGCAATGTATAGCTATTGTTTGGGAGGGAGGTCAATATTCATTGGGTGTTTCATTAGTGGACAGGGGGGGGTGACAATCTCTAGCTTGCTCAAGTTAATAAGGATTTCTATGAGAAGGAATGTTGCTTACCCTCTCACCAGGGGCTCCAGAGGGGCCCTGGGAACCAGTGGGACCTGGGTGGCCCTCGTCTCCAGCTGGTCCTTGGTCTCCCTCCTCACCAGGTGCACCCTGCATGCATGCGCGTGTGCAGATAGCAGTCACATGACCTCTCAGGCACGGGAAAAAGCATAAGAGACTTACGGGATCTCCACTGAGTCCAGGTGGGCCCTGCCTACCAGAACGCCCTGGGGCACCAGACCGACCACCCAAGCCAGGGAGACCAGGAGCACCAGGCCTGCCCTAAAAGAAAGAGGGAGAGAATGAACTAGAAGAGATATCTAGAAAAAAAACCTATAAGCCATGGCTACTGTATGAGAGAATGCAACTACAGCTGAGTTAATGTAATCTTACATCCAACCCAGGGGTTCCTTCGAATCCCCTTGCACCGGGGACTCCATCTTGACCTGCGCCTCCTTCCTTGCCAACTGCTCCTGGAACACCAGGCCTTCCATTGGGACCTTTGGACCCTGCGGGTCCGAGGGGACCAGGATTTCCTGGCACGCCCCTGTCTCCAGTCTCACCCGGGTCTCCGGCTGGGCCGGGGTGACCTTGGTGACCTTGCACGCCATTGTGGCCGGGGTGACCGTCATCTCCAGGGGAGCCTGATTTTCCTTTGGGTCCCCGAGCGCCATCATTTCCATCATCACCAGCCTCTCCTCCTGGCCCCTGAAATAATTATGCACTCCCATGACCTCAGGGACATAGCTAGCTATGTCATGTGCAACAAAGAATAATATTTACCTTGGCACCAGGAACTCCAGGTGATCCAATAGGGCCAATGTCTCCAACAGGACCCTATAATAATTATAATGATTAGGGCTCCTGTGTCATAATTTTGCCAACTTTAAAAGGGCCCTGTAAGGTAGCTGAAACACTAATATAAGTCTATTTTATGATTGCAAAGTGAATTTTAACATTTGTGTCTCTTGGTTATCCAACATTCAAGCCTCCTCCCACACAGGTACGGTAAGATTGTCTGCTTACTGTGTCTCCAATGTCTCCCTGGATACCTCTCTTGCCAGGGGCGCCATCAAAGCCATTCTTCCCTGGGGTGCCATCAAAACCAGGATTTCCTGACTGACCAGGGTCACCTGCCTCTCCAGGGTTGCCTTCACCCCCAGCATCTCCCTAAAGAGCATAAGTGATTCTGTTTTGCTTGCTGCCTTTGTGTGTGCCTTGTAGCGTGACTTACAGGTCCTCCAGGTTTGCCTGGGGAACCGTGAGCTCCAGCCTTGCCTGTTGCTCCCTAGAAAAGTGGACAACAACACATTGATAGCATGACATGGAGAGAAACAATATGTATGATAGCATTGTCACAAAAATAAGGAATTCAGTTACAAGAGAGTGTAGTTATAATCTTCACACGGCTAAGTCCAATACAGCATGCTAGTAACTATAGTATCTCTAGGTTAGGGGACAAAGAGGTCCATTGTCTGGATGTCCTGGCTATGTACTTGGGAGGTGACCTGGTATAGTCTAAGACCATTTTGCCTCTAAAGACATTACTAATGCTTCAAAGACACAACAACTTTGCAAAGCTGCTCTCACAGATTGCAGCAAGCAATATTTTTACTTTTCCTCCTTCGCCTCCTGTCAGTCCTCTAGGTCCAGCCGGTCCCTACATAAGAAAACATGTAGAGAATGATCTCAGCTATAACTTTCAAGATGGATGCCTCCAAACAAGGGACACTTTCTAAAGTGAAAGCCTCTTAAACAAAGAGTTCCCTCGAAAAGTGTTGAGCACTTTTAGAGATAGTTGCAGTGAAACCTTTCTACAGCGATCAAGTTAGCCTCGCTCCCAGGCTGCTACGATCAAGTGGTCTCTATAGGGAGGTGGTCTCTTTACAGAGGTCAAAACCAGCAGTGCAGACATACAGACTCTATTGGGACACAACCAAGTGGTCACTACGGAGAGATAGAGAGGTGTGTTTCTGGATACAGGTGATCTTCAAGGCAGGTTTCACTGTAACTAAATCGTGCTACAGGCTGTAAGATTATATT
>JAAGOD010063961.1_pt1 | contig 22156 bp, 18 predicted proteins | sample 8389681 | NCBI WGS metagenome assembly JAAGOD01 (sample SAMN13964374, study PRJNA552185) | sponge metagenome | biome: deep-sea hydrothermal vent fields; feature: spots directly above weak diffusing fluid; material: seawater and sediment | host: Tedaniidae sp. KZ-2020 ... | reverse complement strand
TCTTATCTCAGAAACACAATGGCTATTAAAACCGCACTTTTAAATATTAAAAAAGCTAAGCCAGATGCTATTATTATTATTGGAACTTATTCACCTGCAGCACATTTTATAAAATGGTCAGAAAAGTTAAAAATTAAATCAAAACTTTTTTTATCTGTTTCTTTTGTTGGAGTTTCTGAATTGGCAAAAAAACTTAAAAATAGCAAAAGTCTTGTTTTTGTAACTCAGGTAGTTCCGTTTCCCTACAATAAAAAGGGGCGTCTTTTAAAAAATTATCACAGGGCAATGAAAAAAATTAAAAGCTCTAATAAAATAGGATTTGTTAGTTTAGAGGGCTACATTGTTGGAAGAATTGTAATTGAAGCCCTTAAAAGAGCCGGAAAAAAATTAACAAACAAAAGTTTTAAAAAAGTTTTTAAATCAAAAAAAAGTAATTTTAATATCGATGGATTAAGGTTGTCTTATACTAAAAAAAATAATCAAGGATCTAATAAAGTGTTTCTTACAAGAATTTTTAAAGGAAGGGTTTTGCCTTTAAAAAATTTAAAAGCATTTTATAAAAAAATAAAATAAATTATTTTTACACAAAACTTTTATAATGTTTGATTCTTAATTTTTATTATTTAGGCAATTTTAAAATAAATTTAGTAAATTCACCAAGCTTGCTTTCAAGCGTCATTGTGCCAGAGTGTTTTTGCATAATATCATTAGACAAAGAAAGCCCAAGGCCAGTGCCTTTGTCGGTTGGTTTTGTTGTAAAAAATGGATCAAAAACTTTTTGCTGAATTTCTTTAGAAATTCCAGGGCCGTTGTCTTTAATAGAAATTTCTATAAAATTTTTGTCGCCTTTATTTATTAATCTAGTTTTAATTTCAATGATGGGCTTGTAATTATTTTTTTCTTCTTCTGTTGAAAATTTTTGTATTTTATCTTCTATTGCATCGCAGGAGTTGCCTACTAAATTTAAAATAACTCTTGATATATCTTGAGGGTATATTTTTATTTTACCTAAGTTATCTTCATAATCTTTTTTAAATTCAACATCAAATCCAGAATTTACAACAACTTTTCCTTTATAGGCCAGATTTATTGATCTATCTAAAAATGGATGTAGATCAATGTCTTCTTTTTTGTCATTTGCTGATTGCCCGCTGGAATGCTGCAACATTCCAGTTACAATTTTATCAGTTCTTTGTCCGTGAGAATAAATTTTTTCTAAATTTTCGCCCAAGTCTTTCATTAATAAATTAATAAAGCTAATTTTTTCTTTTTCTAAAGTAGACTCTATTGATTTTAATTCCTCGACAAGTTCTTTTATAATATCTTTAGAAAGTAAAGAAAAATTATTAATAAAATTTAACGGATTTTTAATTTCATGTGCAACACCAGCTACTAGCCCACCTAAAGAAGCCAGTTTTTCTTGCATGACCATTTGTTTTTGAGCATTTTTTAATTTTTCAATAATGTCTTCTAGCTGATCATTTTTTTCTTGAATTTCTTTTGCTAATTTTTCTACTAAATTTATTCTTTGTGCCTCTATTGCATATTTACGAAACACCTCTAATGATTTTGCCATATCTGCAATTTCGTCACTTCCACTAACAACTAATGGAATTTTTAAATCGCCATTAGACATTGTCAGCATTGTTTTAGATAAAGTTTTAATTCTTCCAATTAAGTATTTTTTTACAAATAAAATTCCTATCAATAAAGCTAAAAAAATAGTTATAATATTTAAAATTAAAAGTTGATTTTGATTATTATAAATAGTTTTTTCAAAAACTTTAGATATATTATGACCATCAAGCTCTATACTTGTAATTAATATACCAGTTTGCTTAGATAGCAAAGTTACAAAATGCCTATTTTTTTCTAAGTATTTTTTTTGTTGCTTTTGTTCTTGAAAAATTTTGCTTAATAATTTAAAAACCCCCTGATCTTTTATGTCAAAAGATTTGCTATTTTTTTTTCCAAAACCGCTTTGATCTAAAAAATAAATTTTTTCAGATATTTTTTTATATAAATTATGATTAGATAAAAACTTTAATGCATGCTGAGAATTTCTTAAAGCCGCACGAAACCTTTCTTTAATTGGTTGAATTAAATCAGCCTTTGATAGTTGAGAAACCTGAAGTAGCAAATTGGACAAAATATTACTTTGTGTATCTAAAGAAAGCAGCCCTCTATAGTAAGAAATAGATTCTGGGTTAGATCTAATATTAACTGGCACAGCTTTTTTTTGTTTTAAAGTTTTAAATCCAGTGTGTAAAAAAAAAGTTTGGTTATCTATTGCAGATATTAATATTCTCCCAACTTCTCTGGATTCTTTAGTTACCTTAGATAAAAGAATGTTTAGATCTTTTTTCCAGATTAAGGTGTTGCTAACTGACCTTTCTAAATTTTTTAAGTTTTCTAATAAAGATTGTGATAAAATTTGAATGTTGCCGACAGTGCCTTTTTTAGAATTATGTGTAGTTTGTTTTAGTTTATTTAATATATCAGACAACCCGTTGCTACTTTTGTTTATAATAATTTTTGTTTTATTTATTTCTTTTTCTGTTTGTGAAGAAAAAAGTCTTGGGGCAACCTCTGTTAAAGCGGCGCTTTCTTGGCCAATTTTTATGGCTAGCGAAAGTTCAGGAATTCTTTCTTCTGTAATAGCCCTCTGAATTCCGTTCATTTCTATTAAAGATTTCCATCCCAAAAAACTGGCTATAAATATCAAGCCAACAAATATAAATAAACCAAAATACATTTGAACTCCAATAGTCCATTTAATTGGCAAATTTAAAAATAAATGTTTAAGAGATCTCATAATTATTTTGCTTCATTTATCTGCTTATATTGATAGAGGCTAATGAAAAGATATACATAAAATACATACAAGGGCCGTATATGGCAACCAGCCTAGCCGACAAAGAGCCTATTTGCACCCACACTTTATGTCCTATTTATTGGCTTTTCTTGACAAGATATGCCTCCCGTGGCAAAACTTTCTTTGATGAATAGCTAAAAAAAAGCTATGACAGTAGCTAAAGCTATGACAGAGGTTAAGCAATGTATGCAGTTATAAAAACAGGTGGAAAGCAATATAAAGTTCAAGCTGGCGAGTCAGTTTGGGTAGAAAAAATAGAATCTGATGAGGGAACTCCCTGTAAATTTGAAACATTATTAGTTTCTGTAAAAGGAGAGGTTTTTGTAGGAAGCCCAACTTTAAAAGATTCTAGTGTTAGTGCAGAAATTCGTCGCCACTTTAAAGCTCCTAAAATTTTAGTATTTAAAAAGAAAAGAAGACAAGGCTACCGAAGACTAAACGGCCACAGACAACCTATGACCGAGTTATTTATAAAAGAAATTACTTCTCCTAACGGTGAAGTTGAAAAAGCAAAAAAGAAAGCTGTAAAAAAAGCTTAAGCAAGGGAGTTTAAATGGCATCAAAGAAAGCCTCAGGCAGTACCCGAAATGGTCGTGATTCACAAAGCAAACGCTTAGGTGTAAAAAAGTTTGGCGGCCAACATGTAAAACCCGGAATGATTTTAATTAGACAGCGTGGAACTAAAGTATTACAAGGCGCAAATGTAAAAATGGGCCGTGATCATACTCTGTATTCTATTATTGATGGTCGAGTACAATTTGAGAGAGTTACAAAAACTAAGTTACGCATTTGTGTATATCCAAAAGATCAATTTAAAAAAGCAGTAGCTTAAAAAAGTTTTTAATTATTTAAATGTCCTTTATTGACGAAGTAAGCATTAATGTAGCCTCCGGCTCTGGCGGCTCAGGTGCGGTAAGTTTTCGCAGAGAAAAACATGTTCCGCGAGGTGGCCCCGATGGAGGTGACGGCGGGCGAGGCGGCGATGTTATTTTTTCTGTTGATTATAATATGCGGTCGTTACTAAATTATAGATTTACAAAATTTTATTCTGCAGACTCAGGCGGAAAAGGCGAAGGACAGCACAGCCAAGGCTCTGATGGAAAAAATTTAATTTTAGAAGTACCTCCAGGAACTTTAGTTAAAGATAAAAACGGCAGAATTTTAGTAGACCTAAGCGATCAATCTAATGTTGTTTTATTGGGAGGTGGTCGAGGCGGAAAAGGAAATTCTTTTTTTAAAACAAGTGTTAATCAAGCCCCAAGACATTCTCAACCTGGAGAACCAGGAGGGTCTTTACAAATTACTTTAGAGTTAAAATTAATTGCAGATGTTGGTTTACTTGGTTTTCCAAATGCAGGAAAATCCACTTTTTTATCGGTTGTATCAAAAGCTAAACCAAAAATTGCAGACTACCCATTTACAACTTTAAAACCACAGTTGGGAGTTGTCGGGTGGAGAGAAAAATCTTTTGTATTAGCAGATATTCCAGGATTAATAGAAGAAGCAGCACAGGGAAAAGGATTAGGATTTCAATTTTTAAGACATGTAGAAAGAAACCAAGTTTTACTACACTTAATTGATGTTAGCGAATTTGCAGAAAGGCAAGCTTGGGAGGCCTACCAATCTTTAAATAAAGAGCTATTAGATTACGATAAATTACAAAAAACTAAAAACATAGAGCACAAAAATTTAAGCAGTCGCCCACAAATTATTGTATTTAGTAAAGTTGATTTATCTACTAATTTAGAAGAATTAAAAAAACCATTTTTAGAAAAAAATTTATTAATATTTGAAATATCCTCTATGACAAGATTAGGTGTGCAAAAATTATTAGATCACATTGCAGAAGTTTTAGAGTTGTAAAAAAAGGGAATACTTATGAATAAAAAAAATATTGGTATTTTTGGAGGAGCATTTAACCCTCCACATGATGGACATTTACAAAGCTTAAAACATGTCAAAAAAGTACTGGAGCTAAATAAATTATGTGCAGTGCCTTATTATAAAAGTCCACATGGAAAATCTTTAAGTAACGCACTTCCAACAGACAGATTAAATATGTTGTCGTTAATGTTGTCTAAAGAAAAAAATATACAGCCAGAAGCTTTTGAAATAAAACAAAAAAATATTAGCTATACTTATTTGACTATCGAAGAATTTAAAAAAAATCATTTAAATGATAATTTATTTTTAATTATGGGCGTAGATACTTTCGAAAATTTTAGTTCTTGGAAAAATTTTGAAAAAATTATAACACAAGCAAATATAGTTATTACAACAAGGTCTGGAGTTTCTATTCAAGATTTAAAAGATTATATTCCATCAGAATTAAAAGCATACATAATGGAGGATGTTTTAAAGGCATTTAAAACCTCCACAAAAAAAATAAAAAAAATATTACTTGCTACAGAAAAATATTTATATTTTGTAGAGGTGCCATCGGTGTTTGTTTCGTCTACAGAATTAAGAACTTTAATTTCTGATAAAAAATCTTGCCCAGAGCATTTACATAAAAATGTTTTTTCTTATATTCAAGAACATAATTTATATTTAGACAAATACAGAGCCGTGACTGACGCAAGAGCTTTTACTGTTTTTTGTTCTAAATTTTTATCAGAGCAGGGAGGGGTTGGAACTTTAGCCTTTAATTTAACAGAAGAAAACAGCTTGTCTGATTTTTCGTTAATTACATCAGCAGATAATAATAAAAAAGTAAGTTTTTTGGCAGAAAGTTTAATTAGGTCAGTTGTTGAAAATTATAGTGTTAAGCCTCAGCATGTAGAGGGCCTAGACGACGGAAGATGGGTTATTTTAGATTACGGTTTTTTAATTATTCATTTATTCCACGAGCCGATGCGAGGAAAGTATTATATGGAAGAGCTGTGGAAGGATTGCAAAGAAGTTGTATAGGTAAAATTTTTGCATTCATAGTAAATGCTTAAATCTCTTTTTGTAAAATTACTGTCTATACTTAGACATTGTCCGATTTGCGGTCAATTTTATTTTTCTGTTAATTTTACATGCAAGTCTTGTAACCAAAAATTATTTGGCAGCATTAATTTTTCTAAAGCAGAGGTAAATTTGCCATTTCCAGTATATAGTTTGTGGACATGGGGTAAGTTAGATTATTTTCTTTCTTTTTTATTATATTCATTAAAGGGGAGTGGCAATTCTTTTTTTTATAAAAAAGTTGCAGAAGAATGTTTTTTTCAGCCTGTTTTATTAAAAAAAGAATTAATTTATATACCAGCAGCTAGTAGATCTAAATATTTAGATCACTCTGGATATTTTGCAAAAGCATTAGCTGATAAATGTTCTTCAAAATTTTTAAATATTCTTTGTAGAAAAAAAAATAAAAAACAAAAACGATTATCAAGAATGGATAGATTAAAAAATTCTACAAGTTTAAAAAATACTATATCTAGCCAAGATTTAAAAAGCATTGGTAATAAAAATATTATTTTTGTTGACGATGTACTAACTACAGGAGGCACAGCATTATCGGCCTACAAAGCTCTTGGTTGTCCAAAATTTTTTAAAGTTTTAGTTCTGGCCTACAGACCTAAAATTAGATAAGCTTTTAAAATGTTTATAAAGCTTACTCTATTTTGTTTTATTTTTTTTATTGCAGAGCTTGCAGAAGTAAAAACTTTATCTACATTAGAAAAAGTTTTAAACTCTTATGTAAAATCTAGTGGTTTAAAAATTTATTTATTAAAAAAAGAAGCCCAGACTTTATTGGGGACTAAATCTACACATAAAGCATATTTATATGTTAAGTATAAAAAAATAAAATTAAGTTATTTAAAGCCTAAAAAAGTAGATATTATTTTTAATAAAAAAGATTTGTGGATAATTAATAAAAAATCTATTAAATATACTAATAAAAAATCTTTGTGGTCACAAATCCCAATAATTCAATTATTTAGTTTAAATTTAGATTTAAAAAATTATTTTTTTATTAGGTGGAAAGAAGACAAAGCTGGCGTTAGAACTTACAGATTAAGGGCAAGACTTGCGTCTTTAAAAAATAAAATTAAAGATTTTAAGATAGTAATTAATATTTTAACTAAACAAATTATAAAAATTTCTTACAAAGACGACATAGACAACAAAATGGAATACAAATTTTTAAAAACAAAATTTAAACAAAAAATAAAAGACAGTTTTTTTAATTTTAAACCTAAAAAAACAGACAGAGTTATTAATTTATAAAAACACAAAAAATTACTAATTTATAAAAAACTTTTTACTAGAAGGTAATTATTAAAATACAATATCTAGCCATGGCCTCCCATTAAAAATTTTTCGTGCCTAGTGTCTAGCAGAGGAGTGTCTATTGATGTAAAAAACTCTTCTACACTGTCTAATAGTTCTGATTTTTCTTTTATTTGAAATATTTTTTGTCTAAAATCTGTGGAGTTTTTGTATCCGGCTGAGTACCATGCAGATAATTTTTTTATTTGTAGTAATTGAATTCTTTCTTCATATTTTAAAAAATGTCCCGTAAGAGTTTTAAATAACATTTTAAAATCTCTGGGAACAATTTTATTTTTAGATGCCTCTAAAAATATCCAAGGATTTTTTAAACAACCGCGACCTATCATTACAGCATCGCAGCCTGATGTTTTTAAATTATTAACAGCATCTTTATAAGTATGTATGTCTCCATTTCCAATAATTGGTATTGGGCTGTGCTCTTTAACTTTTTTTATATAATCCCAATCTGCTAATCCAGAGTAACCTTGCGCTCTTGTTCTGCCGTGTATACTTATCCAAGTTAAGCCTTCGTTGTATGCTAAAGTTGCAACCTCTAAAGCATTTTTACTTTCAGAATCCCATCCAGTTCTAATTTTTGCAGTCACGGGTATGTTTACAGACTTTTTAATACAAGAAAAAATATTAGCCAAAGTTTTTAAATCTTTTAACAGGGCAGACCCAGCTCCCTTTTTTACAACTTTATTAACAGGGCAACCAAGATTTATATCTACAAAACTTGCGCCAAGGTCTTCTATATATTTTGAAGCATATTCTAAATTTTTTAAATCAGTGCCAAATAATTGCACTCCAACTGGTTGCTGCTTGCTACTGAATTCCATTAATTTTTTTGTTTTTTCGCTATTAAATTGCAAGCCAGTTGCAGAGGTTAGCTCTGTGGTGATTATTCCGCAGCCCATTTCTTTCATAAATGATCTAAAGGGGCTGTCTGTAATTCCAGCCATAGGGGCTAATACAAAAGGATTTTTATAAAGCTCTTTTAATAGGTCCATTAAATGATTAAAGCACCAAATTTTAAAAAAAGTCCACCCATTCTAACTTAACAAGTAAAACCTCTTCTAAAATGGCAGATGTTTTAACCTAACAAGTAAAACTATTTTAAAATACCAACTATTTTAATTGCCAAGTAAAATTTCTTCCAAAAGCCCGCCAGATATAGTGTTAAATTCTTCATAAGAGTTAAGGTCTTGTAATTGTATCAGATCTTTATTTTGTATTAAAGCCTTTAACTCTATTGGAATTTGCCCTGTATTTTTAAAGTATATTCCATATTGTTTTTTGTTATTGTATATTTTATATAAAATAGTCTGCAGTAAAACAGCATGTTTAAAATTAGCGTTTTTGTTTAAATTATTAATTTTTTTTAAACTGTCTTTTTGGCTTATATTTAATGTTAAAATAGATTTAGCATGGGCAAAGCTTTCTTCGCCTAAAAATAATTTAATTTCGCCAAGAACTTTATAAATAAATTGTTCGCTTAAAATTGCTGTCATTTGTGTTTGTATATTATAAAAAAATTCTTGCACATTAAATTTAGATCTAAGTTCTAATAATTTATAAGTATATTCTCTAAGTTTCTTTTTAATAGAGGAGTAAAGTTTTAATCTGTATTCATTTTCGTCTTTGCCTGATAAAGAATTGTTTTGTATAAATTCAAAATTTCTTATTTCTAGTAATGAAAGTTTTGTTTCTTTTTTAATTAGTTCGTTATAACAAATAATAAATTTTTTAAAATTTGTTGAATTTAATGCACAATTTTCTTCTTCTAGTGTGTGTCCATTTTTGCTAAAAAATCTAGCAATATTACGCATCTTATCCTGAAGATTTGCCAAAACATAATCCACACCAACTTGGCGAATACTCATTGTAGTACCTCCTGCCAACCCGATTACAGTACCAGTCCAAAAAATTTGCTTTATATGGTCTGATAAAAAAGATTGTGTTTTGCTAAGAGCATCGGCGCTTTCTTTAGGAAAGCTAGAATAAGATTTTTGCACAAACAATGTTCTTTTATTAACGCCCTGTTTTAAATATTTTATTTCTTCAACAAGCTCTTTTAAAAATACTTTTCTAAAGGCTCTGTTTGGAGGATAAATATTAGAATTTTTTAATGTTTCTTTGATACTATTTAGAGCATTAGTTTGAGTTGAGTTTAATTTTTGTGTTTTTTTAAGTAGGTTTAATTTACTTTCTATAATTTGTAGTTTTCTAATATTACTAGCCTGCGATAATTGCTCTAAATAAAGTTGTTTTTTTTGAAATAAATCATCAACAGCTTTTGAAGGCAAATAATTTGATCTTATTTTTAGCTCAGAAATAAAAGATTTATACTCATTATATGAGTTAATAGTAATTTTATCTGTATTTAAAAGTTTTCCATTTTTGGCAGTTGGCCAATTATTAATGCTTACTTTTTTATTATTGTTAAAGTGCTTTGATTTAATTTTTATTGCTTTTAATTTTTTTAATCTCGCCGTAGCCTCTAAGCCCTGTGTTATTATTTTGTCAATATTTGCTTTATAAAGATTAGATTTAGAAATTAATTTTTTTATATAAATTATACTAGATTTAGATTTTTTAGATAAATTTTTTGTTCCGGCATTTTTTAAAAATAATAATGTACTTACAAAATCATTATTTTTTAAATAACGAGCTGGAGTTATATAGTTTTGATTAATTCTTGAAAAAAAGTCATTAGACTTTTTACTAATAACTTCTGCATTTGTAATTTTTAAATTTTTTAATCTGTTATGCTTTGCCCAAAAAAATTGTTTAAATGGTTTTATTTTTAATTGCTTAATTAAAGAGTTATAATAAGGCCACCATTTTGACGGACTGCTTATTTTTGTATTTAAAAAATTAGAAGTAGCATTTGCCTGACTTGTTTTAAATTTAGAGCTTACTTTTTTAATTTTTCTAGATCTTGAAATATTAGTTAGTTTTGCCATTAATGCAGGAAACAACAACAGCCCACCCTCTAAATAAATTAAATCCTGATTTTTTTTTAAATTTTTTAAATTTTTTAAACTTGATTTAGAGCTGTATTTATTTATGTCATATATGTTTTTATTAGATAAATTAACCCTCCAGTTATCGTATGTTTCTTTAGCAAATAATGCAGTACTTGTTGCCCCAGAAATAGCTAGTGTTTTTGACCCTATCCACCCAAAAAGTCTTGCAATAATGCTGACACCAGCTATGCCAAGTCCAGAGTATGACTTCCATGTAGCTTGTATATTTTTTTTAGGCTCTGTACTTTTTAAGTAACAGTAGGCCGCCAAATCTTCTGTAATTACAGGGTCTGCAAAAATTGCCTTTGCGCTATGTTTTAAAATAGTTTCCTCAACTGTAAAAACATTATGATGTAAATTAGTAATATTTTTTTTACAAATATTTTTTGTAAGTTTTTGCAAATCAACAATTGAAGATTTTAATTTTTTATCAAGAAGCTTGTAAGTGTTTTTTGTAAAAATAGATTTATTTTTTGTCAGGGCCACCCCAAGCTTTGTTAATTCTGGCCTTAGATAATGATTAAGCTTTATAGACCACCTTGATTTTAAATTAACTAAAATACTATTAATAGGATTAGCCGCAATGCTGTTGTAAATTTTTTTTAAAGCCTGTTTGTCATTTTTTAAAATTAAAGATTCGTATAAAATAGATATTTTTTTTAACTCTGTTAAAAGATTTCTTTTTTTGTCCAAGCTTAAAAAAGCATGAGATTGTTTAATTGATACACTTGGATATTGCTTGGCAATACAAGAATTTAATTCTTTATTTTTAGGGACATGTTTTAAAAATTGTGAAAATGTCTTTATATTTTCTAACAACTTAACAACATTATGCTCGGATAATTCTTTTTTAAAAATTTTTGTAGAATTAAAAATAGAAAAAGGCGAAAACAAAGATGTTCTGTCTAGCAAGTTTTGTATTGTATAGTCTGAAGTAGAATTAGGATTATATTTTTGTAATGATTTTTTTGTAAAAATAACCAGATTAGAGTATTTTTTTTTAATAGCCTGTCTGTAAGACGGGTCCATCATATATGTTTGTAGCTGACATAAATGAGAATAAAACTCATATTTTTTGTCAATATTTTGGTCACTATTAACAAGGCTATTACTATTGCCTATTGCCATAAGGGGAGATGTAAAAAATATACTAAGGTACCATAATATAAGAAGTTTTTTCTTATTTGCCCTAAAAAATAAACCTAACATAGAACCCCTAAATTTATCTAATTAATTAATATTATTATGTTTATGCAAAAACCCCTCCAAATGATGATATTTGTGACTTTGTTGCTCATTTTGAGACAGTTTTTTTTTAAGCTTCGTCCTGTTTTATAAATAATCTACCGATAGAGTTTTTATCAAAGGGGATATATGTATTTGCAGGGAAATTTAGAATTACTATTTAATGCTTTAGATTCTATGAGGTGTATTGACGAAGTACTGCAAATGGACTGGAAGTTATTTTTGCACAAAGCAAAACCTCACAAGCCTGAGTGCGATAAAGCTGTAAACATAATTAATAGTTGTGATTCTGACCCAATAAAACTTAAAAAAGCATTGTCTACTTTTCCATCTTTAGTTTTAAAATATTTAGCAATAGAGGTGGGGCTAGAAATGTTAGAGTGCGAAAGATATAAAAACAACCATGCGATTGTTCATTAATTTTTTAACAAGAAGGTTTAAGTGTCTGAAAATAATATTTTTGAAAATACTTTAAAAAATTTTTTATCTCCAATTGTTGATCTTTTAGAAGACGAAAGTGTTAGTGAAATTATGATTAACGGTCATGATAAAATTTGGGTAGAAAAATCTGGTAAAATAATAAAAACAGAAAAAAAATTTGCAGACGAAGATTCTCTTAGGGCGGCTGTAAATAATATTGCACAAAGTGTTGGTAGAAAAATTAATGACAAAGAGCCAAGGCTAGACGCAAGACTTCCAAATGGATACCGAATTCATGTTGTTATTCCTCCATGTGCAAGAAACGGAACAACAGTTTCGATTCGTAAATTTTTTTCAACAAGCATGACGCTTAAAGATTATATTGGACTTAACGCAATGACCGTGGAGGTTGCTCAATTTTTAGATATCGCAATGAAACTTGGAAAAAATATTTTAGTTAGTGGTGGAACTGGGTCTGGAAAAACAACTTTATTAGGAGTGTTGTGTGAAAGAGTTCCAAAAGGACAAAGAATTATTGTTATCGAAGATTCCACAGAATTAAGTATTGAATATGAGCATGTTGTTTTTTTTGAAACACGAATAGAAAATGAAGAGGGAGAATTAGAAGTTAGCATAGAGGATTTATTAAAAAGTAGTTTGCGATTAAGACCAGACAGAATTATAGTCGGCGAAGTTAGGGGGTCTGAAGCTTTTCATTTAGTTCAAGCAATGAACACTGGACACAAAGGTTGTCTTGGGACAGTTCATGCAAATACAGCAATAGATGCGATGGTCAGATTAGAGGCATTGTCCCAAGGTGCGGGTGCTAAAATTAGTGAAAAAGCTTTGCGTCACCAAGTTGCATCTGCCGTTGATTTAGTTGTTCAGGTTTCTAGACTTTCTGACGGGTCTCGTAAGCTTGTAGAGGTGTCTGAGGTTCTGGGGTTTACCCAAGACAACGACTACAACATAAAACAACTTTATACTTTGCAAGATTTCAATAGAGATCAAGAAGGTAAGATTTTAGGACAAATTGAGCCTACAGGGCAAGAGCCATCTTTTATGAAAGAAATTAAGGACTTAGGAATTCAATTTAAGTCTAAAAAAGTATTAAAAAAAGCCGCTTAAATTTTTTTATTTTTGCGGAGTTTATCTTGAGTTTTTTAGTCTTTGCCTTTACAAAGAACCTGTGGAAACAAGTTCTAGGGTCACTAAATCTCTTTTTTATTTTTTAGAACAAAAGCAAATTTCTTTGCTTCCAAAAGATATTGAAATTAATAAAAACTTGCCACTAAGCTGGATTAATACCAAAAACACTTCTTTATATATTAAACAGGCAGAAAAAGAATATTTAAAAGTTTTTCCAAATTCTTTTTTTTATCAAGATTGGGCAGAGGCATCTTTTTCTTTAAGAGCATGGGACGGGCTTGGAAGTGTGTTGCGAATTATGCCAATGCCAGATCCAGAGCGACTGGCTTATTTTTTAGCACAATTTTTTTCTTATTTTATATCACCTCAAATTGAAGTAAAAAGTTTATCTTTAGGCGAAAAGTCAGAGTTTAAAACTTTTATATCAGAAAAAAGTTTTCCAGAAATTGCAAAGTATCTTAGTGCCTGTATTACTTATATCCCGTGTTTTAATAAAAATAGTAATGTTAGTTGTACTTGGGAGGGGGATATTTTACGGGTTAACTTTTTTAATCAACAGCCAAGTATTTTTGATAACCAAATATCTAAAACACATATTACTCCAGAGCTAATGAATTCTTTGTTAGAGGATTTTAAGAAAAAAGAAGAACTGCTAATTATTCGCGAAAAAGATTTATTAAAACAAGAAAAAAATTTAAAAAAACAAGAAAAACTTTTGCAAAACAATTTGCTAAGCTCTTTTAGTAAATTATTTAATTTATCTAAAAATGTTAAAACAAATAGTAAAAAAATTATAAATACTAAAAACAGCATCGAACAATTTAGCTTTGACTTAGATTAAAACTAAAACAAAATATTTTGGAAGTTAATAATGAAAATTAAAAAAATTATAGCAAGAGAAATACTAGACAGCAGGGGACAGCCAACTATAGAAGTAGATATTTTATTAAATTCAGGCGACATGGGCAGGGCAGCTGTGCCATCTGGAGCATCTACCGGAAGCTTTGAGGCCTGCGAATTGCGAGACAACAACAATCTTTATTTTTTTGGCAAAGGTGTTTTAAATGCAGTAAATAATGTTAACACAGAAATTGCACAAGCAATTGAGCAAAAAAGTTTTTCTGATGTTAACGAGCTAGATAAAGTATTAATTAATTTAGACTCTACAAAAAATAAATCACGACTTGGGGCAAATGCTATTTTGGGCACTTCTTTAGCATGGATAAAAGCAATGGCAACTTATAATAAAGAGCCGCTTTATAAATTTATTAATAAATCTGAAAAATATTTTTTACCCACACCCTTAATTAATGTTTTAAACGGAGGTGCACATAGTAATAATAATTTAAATGTACAAGAGTTTATGTTAGTTCCAGTTTGTGGAGGCTCTTTTAAAGAATCTGTTCGTGCTGGTAGTGAAATTTTTATGCATTTAAAAAATATTTTAAATAAAAAATCTTTGTCCACCTCCGTTGGCGACGAGGGGGGATTTGCACCAGAACTACAAAGTAACTCAGAGGCATTGGACTTACTTTGCAGCGCTGTAGATAAATCTTCTTATAAATTAGGAGAAGATATTTTTTTAGCACTTGATGTTGCGGCAAGCGAATTTTATAATAAAAATTCTTTATATAATTGGGAATCAAAATCTATATGTTCAGAAGAGCTTGGACAAATTTATAAAAATTGGTTAAAAAAATATCCAATCATTAGCTTTGAAGATCCGTTTGAAGAAGAAGACTGGCCGGCATGGTCTGCATTTACAAAGACAACCGATGTTCAAGTTGTTGGCGATGATTTATTTGTTACTAATTGTCAAAGATTACAAAGAGGATTAAAAGAGCAATCAGCAAATGCATTATTAGTAAAAATGAATCAAATAGGAAGCATTTCTGAAACAAAAGACGCAATAACATTGGCAAAAAAAGGAAAAATGAAAAATGTTATTTCTCACAGAAGTGGAGAAACAGAAGACAGCAGCATTGCAGATTTATCTATAGCATTTTGCTGCGAACAAATTAAAACAGGAAGCGTTTGCAGGGGAGAAAGAACCAGCAAATACAATCAATTATTTAGAATAGAAGAAGAGCTTGGCAAAAAGGCAGAATTTTTAGGAAAAAGTGCATTTGTACAAAATTAATAAAATATGATTTTTCTTTTTAAAAAAATAATTTTTTTGTTCGACCAATTAATGATGAGGCCTTTTAAGGTTTTTATTATTGTTTTTTTACTTTTATTTTTTAACTTACTTTTTGATGAAAGCTTATTTAAAGTTAGCAGTCTGTACCACAGATTAAATTTTTTAAAAAAAGAAGTATCAGTTTTAAAAACAAAAATTAAAAATATAGATATAGCACAAACTAATTTAAAAAATCCAAAGTATATAGAATTCTTAGTTAAAGATAAATTAAATTGGTCCAAAGAAAAAGAATTATTATTTTTATTTATTGAGCCAAAGCCTAATAAAAATTTAAAAAAAGAAAATAATGAAAAATAAAAAAACCCTTTATTTAGTCGATGTTAGCGCAATTGTATTTAGATCTTTTTACGCCCTACCTCCCATGCAAAATAAAGAGGGGCAGGCAACCAATGCGTTATTTGGATTTTTAAAAGTAGTTTTAAAATTACTAAAAACTAAAAATCCAGATTCAATAGTTTTTTGTTTTGATACACCTCACCCAAGTTTTAGAAAAAAAATATATCCAGAGTATAAAGCAAACAGGCAAGAACTAGATCCAGACTTAGCAGAACAATTACCATTTGTAGAAGGACTAACAAAATCACTTGGTATATGTGTAGCGGCTAAAAAAGGTTTTGAGGCCGATGATGTTATAGGATCACTTGCAAAACTTGGTGAAAAAAAAAGTTACTCAGTAGTAATAGTAAGCGGCGATAAAGATTTTGCACAATTAATTAATAAAAATATTTGCATGTACGACATACATCGCGAAATAACATACGACAATAAATTAGTTTTTGAAAAATGGGGAGTTAATCCAGAACAAATGATTGATTATTTGGCATTAGTTGGCGACAGCAGTGATAATATCCCAGGCGTAAGGGGCATTGGGCCAAAGGGTGCATCAAAATTATTATCAGAATTTAAAACTTTAAAAAATATTTATACAAATATAAATAAAGTTTCGTCTGATAATATTAAAAATAAATTATTAGATGCAAAAAAATTAGCATTTTTGTCTCAAACTTTAGCAAGCATTGAACTTAAAATGGACTCAATTCCAGCAGAGAAAGAATGGGGGCTGCAATCTATTAATGAAAAAGATTTTAAATCTTACACAGATAAATTTGCATTTAAAAATACTTATTCATCATTTATAGATTGGCAGTCTCAAGATAACAAAGATAATTTTGAAGAAAAAAGTGTTTTATCACCTGGAGGAGAGCAGGGTTTTAAATTAATTGATAAAAAATCCAAAAAAACAAAAACTTTATCAAAAAAAGAACAAAGCAGCCCAACAGTTGATCAGCAATTTTTAGCTTTTTCTAAATCGTCTTTAAAAGATTCTGATATTAAAAATGAATTAAAAAAAATTAGCTTACCCACAAAAATAAAAAAAGTTTCTTTAAAAGAATTAAAAGATATTTTGCCTCCATACGAAAAGGCATGGGTATTTTGTCACGAATCTAACTTGTTTATTTTTTTTGGAAAACTTTTTTTAAAAATTCCATTTTCATCAGCAGACAGTGGACAGTTAGATTTTACTTTAGAAGCATCTGATAGTCTTTTTGACATCGGGTCTGTGTTAGAAGACAAAAAAATTGGATTTAAATCATACGATATTAAAAATTTATGGAGACAGCTAGGATTTAAAAAAGCAGGCATCGCAATATGGGACAATCAATTAGCAGCGCATGTTAGCACATCAAACAATATTAAATCATGGGAGTCTTTATGTTTTAAATATCTAGAACAAGATATTAGTCCTAAAAAAGACTCTGACACAAAAACCTCTGCTTTTGATATTTTAAAATTACATCTTGAATGTAAAATTTTGTTTTCTCATTTTTTAAAATTGTCTAACACAGAAAGTATTTTTTCTACAATCGAACTACCTTTAATTTCTGTATTATATGATATGGAAAACAGAGGAATATTAATTGATAAAAAGTTTTTGCTAAAACAAGAAACAGAATTAAACAAAGGCATTAGCGAGCTAACAAAAAATATTTACAAAGAAGCTGGCGAAGAATTTAATATTGCAAGCCCAAAACAATTAGGGGTTATTTTATTTGAAAAACTGTCATTGCCAGTTGGTAAAAAAACAAAAACTTTATATAGTACAGCCTCTACAGTATTAGAATCTTTAAAAAAACATAAAATAATAAAATATATTTTAGAATTTAGAGAACTAAGTAAATTACAATCAACCTATGTTACGGGACTTATAAAAAGATTAGACAACAAATCTTATTTACACACACAGTTTAATCAATCTGTAACTAGTACGGGAAGGCTATCTAGCTCTAACCCTAATTTACAAAATATTCCTATTAAAACTACTCGCGGAAAATTACTTAGAAAAGCATTTGTTGCAAGATCTGGTTACGAATTTATTGCAGCAGATTATAGCCAAATTGAATTGCGTATATTGGCGCATTTGTCAGAAGATAAAAATTTATGCAAAGCATTTAATAACAACGAAGATGTTCATTCTTTTACTGCCTCACAAATTTTTAACACTCCATTAAAAAAAGTAAATTTAGAGCAAAGGCGAACGGCAAAGACTGTAAACTTTGGTATCTCTTATGGCCAGGGAGTTTTTGGATTATCAGACAGCCTTGGAGTTTCTCGCACAGAGGCCAGTAGTATTATTAAAAATTATCACAGTAAGTTTCCACTTGTGCAAGAGTATATGGAAAGTGTAAAAGAGCAGGCACATAAAAATTATTATGTACAAACACTTTTAGGAAGAAAAAGATATTTACCAGACTTGCTATCTAGCAAAGTTAGTATACAAAAATTTGGCGAAAGAGCCGCAATTAATGCCCCCATGCAAGGCACAGCAAGTGATCTAATTAAATTGTCTATGAAAAAAGTAGCCAATAATTTAGAGGCATTTTTATTATTACAAGTTCATGACGAACTAATTATAGAAAGCTTAGTTGAGAATCGCGAAGACAATATTATAGAATTAAAAAATATTATGGAGTCAGTAATAAAATTACGAGTTCCGTTAAAAGTTAATATTTCTAATGGATTTAATTGGATGGAATGCTAATTGGATGAAATCTTAATTAGATGAAATCTTAATTTGCAAAAACATAAAAAACAGAAATTTAATTCTGTTTTTAATTATTAATTAGTTTTCTTTTTTAGGCATCATTAACAAAGCTGCAAGCATTAATAAAATAAATCCACCAGCAAGACCAAGAAGTAATGACTGACTTTTTAAATTTCCAACAAAAGATGCAACTTTTCTTTTAAATGTAGGATTAGCTTTGTGATTGTTGCTACCATAGTAGCCCCCCTCGTCAAATCTTAAAGTACTTGTTCCTATAGTTGTGCTACCCTGTTTAATTTCAATTTTAACATCTTTGTTATATTCAGAGTTTTCTCTGCTTCTCCACACCTTAACCCTTAGCCTTCTGTTAGTTGACAATTTTTCTGGTTCATCATCAGTATTAGCCCTTTGATACCATAAAAACGAACTTACTTCTGCAATTGTTTTTCCAGTGTCACCATCTTTTCTTAAAATAAGAGGCGGAGTGTATGCAAAATCCTTACTTTCCCCAACTTGAATATAATTATCTAATTTTTCAAAATCATTAGCCCTGCGATTGTTCCCGTAACTATAATTCCATCTTGTTATTGCTATTGGCTCAATAAGCAACATAGAACTTCCCTCTGGAGGATATTGTTTATAAGAGTGAAGAGATAGTAATACTTTTTTTATTCTTCCGCAGTTTTGAATAATCCCACGATTAAATGCTATTCCAAGTCCAGAGTTTATAATATTTCTAGAACTTAAACTTCCAGTTAATATACTAAATATTCCGTATGCTAATAAATCTTGTTTAATTTTATTTCGAGAGTTACCACATAGTCCGTAACTTTTTAAAAACTGTGTATTTTTTATGTTTAAATCACCAAACCATGTGCTGTAATCACCGCGACGACCACCGCCATTGCCGCCACCAAAGCCACCATTCTCTCCACAAGAAATTAATGTAATAGTTAATAATCCTAGCATTAGTTTTTTCATGATATGCCCCTTAATTACAAATTTTTAATTGTTAAATTAGTATAAAGATTATCGACTAATTAGTGAAGAAAATAAATATAAATAAGGTCTAGTTTAATCAAAGCTAACACTAACGCTTTTAGACAAAGGATAAGCCTGACAAACAAGACTTTCTTTTTTGCTAATATTAGAATCATCTAAAATTCCTAAATCTTTTTGTTTTACACAGCCTTTAGTAATAGTTGCAAGGCAAGACAAACAGGCACCACTTAAACATGAATATGGAGCATCAATACCAGAATCAATAATAACATCTAAAATTGTTTTATTTTTTACATAGTCTAAAGTATGGGTTTGTCCGTCTATATTTACAATAATATTTTTAGTTTCTTTTTGCTCAGAATTTTTATCACCAATTAAAAACCCAGCATCAGTGTTTTTGTCACCAATTAAAAAATCAGAATCAGTGTTTACAGATTTTTCTTTTATATTAATATAATTTGATTCTAGCAAAAGTTTAAACGGATTATCCTGCTCGCCAACCTTGTTAATATCAGAAACAAAAGATTCTATATGCAGTCGGCTTTTAGAAACCCCTAAAAATAATAAATTTTTAATATGCTCTGTCATATATTGTGTTGGCCCACACATATAAAATTCTTTTTCCATTAACGCATTTAAATGTTGGTTAAAAATATTTTGTATTAAATTTCTATTTAATCTTCCAGAGTATGTAGTAACATTAGATTGAGTGCATGGAATTTGTCCATCATTGCACTGACTTAAAGTATAAATTAATTTAAACCTGTCTTTATATTTGTCTATTAATTTTTCTAATGTTTTTGCAAATAAAATTTCTTCTTTATTTTTATGAGAGCAAATAAAAATTACTTTATCTTTTTTATTTTTATACAATATTGATTTTAATATAGAAAATAAAGGCGCAACACCGCTGCCAGCTCCAAATAATATATATTGTTTTGGGATATTTTGTGAACAAGTAAAAAATTTACCTTTTGGAGGGCTTAATTTTACACTGTCCCCCTCTTTAATTTTATCTACAATATAAACAGATAAATTTCCGCCATCTACTTTTTTAATACTAACTTGAATATAATCTTCATGAGGGGCAGACGACATTGAGTAACTTCTTTTAATTTCTTTTCCGTCGACATTTATATAAATAGAAGTAAATTGCCCAGCTGTGTAACCAAGATTTTTATTAGAGTCTGTTAATTTTAAAATTAAAGAAACAGTAGTTGGGCTTTCTATAATTTTTTTTTCTACAATTGCTGATAATAAATTGTTTTGCATAATATTTAGTATTTATATTTTTATATTAAATCCAAGCTAATTATCTTGCATTTTCCACCTAATAGATACTCTTTTTTTTCAACATTAATTAATAAATCACCACCTGGCATTTTAACAGTTATCTCTTTTGAGTCTTTGTATTGATTTACAAAAGTTTTTAAATAATAAGACAAAGAGCAAGCTCCAGTTCCGCAAGATAAGCTAAAGTTTTCAACACCTCTTTCAAAACTAATCGCTTTTAAAGTTTTTGGATTAAACAAAGTAACATTAAATCCGATATCACCCTGATTGCGAATTTTTTTTATAATTTTTTGTAAATTATCAGAAAAATTTTGTATTTTATAATCACCCAAGTTTAAAGATTTTTTTTTTAAAGAAGGTGCATTATTAAAAAAATTTGTAAATATATCTAAAAGATTAATATCTTCTGAATAAATTGGAACAAGAGCATGCGGTACACCAGTACAAACATAAATTACAGAATTATAAATTTTTGGAATATTTTTTAAAAAAGCCTCTGAATAAATATCTTGCAAATAATTATCAAAAGAATTTTTTATTATTTCTGAATTTGGCATAGAAATAAATGGCATATTATTTTTTATGTAACCAGATTGTATAATATTATTAGGCCCTAGTAGTAAAAATTCTGTTTTTTTGTAATCTGATTTTTTTGATAAATAATAAACTAAACCTCTGGCAAGATTTCCACACATTTTAGCACTGCTGCCGTCTGCATTAAAAAACTTCCACTGTAGATCATAATTTTTAGATGCAAAAAGTATAGCCATGCCGTCTACTTTATATTGGCTACAAATATTTTTTATTTTATTTTTTTCTAAAATATTATTTTTGTCATAAAAAATATTTTTTAAAAAATTGGACTCGCATACAACAAAAGTATTTTCGGTGCTGTTTATATAAAAAAGAGAATCAGTGTTATTGATAAAATTAGACAATGTAATAAGTGTTTAAATAAAAATTTGTATAATGTATTTATAAATGTCTTTTTGTAAATTGTTAAGCATACGAGAGAACTTAGAAGTTTTTTTTAAAATTTTCAATTTAGAAAAATAAAAATAACGCAAAGCAATAACTACAATAACTACTTTTACTTTACTTTTAATTAATGAAAGAAAGTATGTAGGTATGTTTTTGTCTTCTAATTTTCCATTAAGCTGGCACAAGCTCATGAAAAAAGAGCTTTTGGATTCTTATTTTTTAAACTTAGAAAACTTTTTGTCAAAGCAAAAAAAAAGTAATAAAGATTTTTATCCACCACAATCACTTATTTTTAAAGCTTTGTTAGAGGTTCCTCCAAATAAAGTAAAAGTAATAATTTTAGGACAAGACCCATATCACGGACCTGGGCAAGCAGAGGGATTAAGTTTTTCTGTGCCCAATGGAATAAAACGGCCGCCATCTTTAAGAAATATTTTTAAAGAATTATCATCTGACACAGGGGCGCCGTTTAAAAGTTTAGAAAATAATTCTTTATTGTCGTGGGCTAATCAGGGTGTATTTTTATTAAATTCTGTATTAACGGTAAGTCATGGTAGCCCCGCCTCTCACTCAGGGATTGGTTGGGAACAATTTACAGATGCAGTAATTAATAAATTAAATGATGAATATGCTAATTTAGTTTTTATTTTATGGGGAGC
>JAAGOD010065986.1_pt1 | contig 22444 bp, 22 predicted proteins | sample 8389681 | NCBI WGS metagenome assembly JAAGOD01 (sample SAMN13964374, study PRJNA552185) | sponge metagenome | biome: deep-sea hydrothermal vent fields; feature: spots directly above weak diffusing fluid; material: seawater and sediment | host: Tedaniidae sp. KZ-2020 ... | reverse complement strand
TGCTCATGGAAAGACAGACCTATAGCCATAGCTACATGCAACCCAAAGGTGTGTATACTGCGGCTTAGCTACATTCGTACTTGGAATTAATTCCAGCTGAATCGTGCAACGACGGGTTCAGAGTGCAAGGATCAGACTAAGGACCCTCGGGTCCTTACTCTGATCTTCACATTCGAGAACATGTACTCTGACTCTATCTTGCATATAAGATTTGAGGATGCAATTTCTATTACGACCCTGGTACATTGTGGTGACAAAAAAATAATAATTAAATAGCATCAATTTAGAATGCCTCAATGAAGTTTATGTCCAATCCAGTATGTATGTAGAGTGTCTGTAATAAGTCCATCTTTAATGTGCAGCCCCTCCCTGCGCTGTCTGAGGATGAAGGCATTAAAAGTGGAAGCTGGAGAGCCCACATATTTAGTAGCTGCCACACACAAACACTGTTCGTGAAGGGCAACAAAGTCCTTCTTGAGAGTCTTATTAATCAGTGGGAATGATAAATGAGTAGACATGTCCTTAGCAAAATAAACCCTGTATCCCGCCAACTCAAAAGGCCTAAACCACTCTTCAGTTGCATCATTGGTAGCTACATATATTGGCACTGATTTTGAATAGTTTAGGTCTACCATTCTTCCTATCCAGTAGGATGGAGGTAACTTGCTGTCCATGTGGTTCTTTCGACGAACTTGAATGGCATTGAATTGATTTCCCAGCACATCTTGCTGAATTCTCTCCACCACTTTCCATATTGATGTACTGTATCTTACATGGTCCACCACCCATTGCTGTGCCTGTAACGCTCCTTCTGTACTGGTGAAACGAACATGAATACCAAACAATGTCCCATGCTCAAAATAGAGCATTTCTGAGTCCACATCTTGCAAGTCTGATACATATCTGATAAATGGAATACTGTCTGGATCTCTCTCCGCTCTCATCTTCTCTTCGGGACACTTCTCCTTCCAGACATGACCCAGTGAAGAAAATTGCTGCCTTGAAAGCATATCGACCTCAATAGCAGTACGTGGTAATTGGTCGACCCAAAACCCATAGCCAGGCGTGTGGCAAATATTCCTCCAGGTGAGATGACTGTACTGAGCCACGAATTGTGGATGAGACGTGGCTACCTCTTGCACTGGGATCACTTGAGACATCAACTCCAGGTCAAGAAATTGTGACGGAGGAAGAAGTTCATGGGTTTGCAACTTGTTATAGGATAAGTAGCCGTGACTGAGTCCTGCCTTGAGTTTGTTGCCCAGTTCATGGGGAGCCAAAGGTTGCACTAGCAAAGTTCTATTCAGCAGCTTGGCCAGAACTAGGGCATTCTCTAGGGCAATCCTTTGGTTGTTCCATCCATTCCCTGGTGGCTGGTAAGAGAGAAATCTGGCTGGTGATGATTGCACAGCTAAGTGGGAGGGGCTGGGTTCACGGTCTGCTTGCTTCTTGCCTGCAGGGTAGTTGCCATCACAGTTCTGGAGGGGTGGCTGTGGGGTCCTCAGCACCAATAGACATAGCACCAACAGCAACACAACCACAACCACAGTCTTCGCAGTTTCTCTCCAGCTTCCCATAGCAAGGCCACGCCACGCCACGCCCCCCAAGGTTTAAATTGAAGCTAGCTTGTGAGGAGGGGGACACAAAGATGAAGGGGCTGATTCTATTTGTAGTCACTGTGGCAGTAGCTGCTTCTTTGGCTCTGGGACAAGGAGAGATCGTGAGAGCCAGATTAGAGGTGGGTGTGACTGTTTTAGCTTGAGCTGAAGTTGTTTTATTTTTACTTTCCAGACTTGTGGTGGATGACGTTTGAATTCACTTCCGAAGGTGAAACGGTTCATTAATGAACACCTACCTTCATAGTATCCTGATTGAGTTGTATGGGGTTTAGTCACAAACTAAATGTATAGTTGGTCACATAATAGTCATGATTTGAACCTTAACAATGTGTATTAGTCCAGATGTGGATATCAAGTATATTGGGGGGGCTGATCCAGAGATGGTGTTGTTAGATACAGATTACAACGAAGTTCAGGTATGTATGTGGACAATGATGGTGTTGGCGATGAAATTGAAGTTCTCTTATTCTTATAGCGTGTGGCAGTTTCTAAATTTTCAGATGATGAGATTATGGAATTGCTAGGTTCTCATGGGATAGTAAAGAGGTCTGCAGATGAAGCAGATGAACCAAGAGATCATGAAGATCTGTAGATCAATATTCTCATCCTGGAACTCTAAAATATGTTGGACATAGTTTCTACATTAGTCACAACACCATTTTGTTAGGTCTTGCTTGATGTGCTTACTCCAAACAGGTGTATCTAAATACCAAGAGTAAGTGCTGATGTCTCAAAAGATTATACAGAATGATTTCTAGTGATTCCACTATCCATGCGGACTGTGCGCGTGCTTTTAAATGAATCACGAGACTTGAGCGTGACCTTCCACGTGTATTTTAAGAGCGGTTTTTGTACTACGTTGCTTAGACGTTTTGTGGCGGTGGAAGAAAGAAGAAGAAGGGAGAGGGCTAGGCTTTTTGTAAGAGGAGGGGTCTGGCGTGGAGTGCACGGTAGCAGGAAAACAATGGCTGGAGGCGTCCAGCCTCTGTTGCAAAAGCAACAATATCCCTTCCCTCCTTTCCAACCTCTCTCTGATGAAAAGCTCCAAGAGAAAGGTGGGATGTAGATAGGCAGTGTTTTTAGCTTTATGTTTATTTAGGCTACTTTATGCACAACAGCACGTAAATGGCAGCAGTTGCAGAGCAAGAGGTACTCAGAGAAGAGGAAGTTTGGCTTTGTGGAGGCCCAAAAAGAAGACATGCCACCAGAACACGTGAGAAAGATTATTCGTGACCATGGTGACATGACACACAGAAAGTTTAGAAATGACAAGAGAGTTTATCTTGGGTAAGGATCGGCTATGTTAGTGCGTAGTATTATTCGATGCTTGTTGCCTTTAGAGCATTGAAGTACATGCCTCATGCGGTTCTTAAGCTGCTGGAAAACATGCCCATGCCTTGGGAACAGATTAGAGATGTTTCAGTCCTCTACCACATCACTGGAGCAATAACCTTTGTGAATGAAATTCCGTGGGTGATTGAGCCATTGTACATTGCTCAGTGGGGGTAAGGAAGCTTAGCTGACTGTCTTTCACGTGCTATCCTTTTTTTCTCCTTGCAGGACCATGTGGATTATGATGCGTAGGGAGAAGAGGGATCGTAGGCATTTCAAACGCATGCGTTTTCCTCCATTTGATGATGAAGAACCTCCCTTGGACTATGCTGACAATATTCTGGATGTTGAGCCTCTGGAGGCAGTGCAGATTGAGCTGGACGAGCAGGAGGAGGAGTCTGTCTATAAATGGTTTTATGACCACAAAGCTCTGGTTGGAACCAAGTGAGTCACCGCCCACTTGGTACATGCTACGCTGATATGCCTGATATGCTGCCAGGTACGTGTGTGGACCAACCTACCGCAGGTGGAACCTCAGCCTGCAAATCATGTCCACTCTCTATCGCCTTGGCAACCAGTTGCTGACCGATTTGGTGGATGATAATTATTTCTACTTGTTTGACCTCAAGTCGTTTTTCACAGCTAAAGCCTTGAATCTGGCTATCCCTGGGGGGCCTAAATTTGAGCCCCTTGTGAAGGACCAGCAGCTAATAGGGGACGAAGATTGGAACGAGTTCAATGATATCAACAAGATCATTATTCGTCAGCCCATTCGTACCGAGTATCGCATCTCATTCCCTTATCTTTACAACTCGTTGCCTTACCACGTGCACCTGCCTTGGTACCACACCCCCTCCGTAGCCTACATCAAGACAGAGGACCCTGACCTGCCTGCTTTCTACTTTGACCCTCTTATTAATCCTATCTCCCATCGGCATGCAGCCAAGGTATGGTACATTTGTCCCCTACTACCAGGCATGATGGTCTGAAGCTGAATCCTTCCCTGCAGGTGAAAGAGCCAGAGCCCGAGGACAGCGATGACTTTGTCTTACCAGATGCTGTGGAGCCCTTGCTGAGTGACAAGCCGCTCTACACTGACAACACAGCCAATGGGATCAGCCTTCTCTGGGCCCCACGACCTTTCAACCTGAGGTCAGGCCGCTGTCGTAGGGCCTTGGATATCCCACTGGTGCAGTCGTGGTATCGGGAACACTGTCCTGCAGGCCACCCAGTCAAAGTGAGGGTGTCCTATCAGAAGCTGCTGAAGTGCTACGTCCTGAACGCTTTGAAGCACAGAGCTCCCAAAGCCCTCAACAAAAGGTATATAGGTGCTGATGGTGTAGTTTCAATGCATGACGTGGTGATTTGCCTTCTATTAGGTTTTTGTTTCGGTCCTTCAAGTCAACAAAGTTCTTTCAGTCCACTAAACTGGACTGGGTGGAAGCTGGTCTTCAGGTGTGTCGTCAAGGTTACAACATGCTCAACCTGCTCATCCATCGCAAGAATCTCAACTACCTTCACTTGGACTACAACTTCAACCTCAAGCCTGTCAAGACACTCACCACCAAGGAAAGGAAGAAAAGTCGATTTGGCAATGCCTTTCACCTGTGTCGTGAGATTCTGCGACTCACCAAGCTGGTGGTGGACTCTCATGTCCAGTACAGGCTGGGCAATGTGGATGCTTACCAGCTTGCTGATGGCTTGCAGTACACCTTTGCTCATGTGGGCCAGCTGACTGGCATGTATCGCTACAAGTACAAGCTCATGAGGCAGATCAGACTCTGCAAGGACCTCAAGCATGTCATATACTATCGCTTTAACACGGTGAGTGCTGTGCATGGAGACTCTGCTTGGATTCCACTACTTCCATTTCCTGTGTAGGGTCCAGTTAGCAAGGGGCCAGGGGTTGGAATTTGGGCTCCAGGATGGAGGGTGTGGATGTTTTTCCTCCGAGGGGTGGTGCCGCTGCTGGAGCGCTGGTTGGGGAATCTCCTCTCCCGCCAGTTTGAAGGCCGTCATTCTAAGGGTGTGGCCAAGACAGTCACCAAGCAGCGTGTGGAGAGTCATTTTGACCTGGAGCTCCGTGCTGCAGTGATGCACGATATCCTGGACATGATGCCTGAGGGGATTCGGCAAAACAAGGCCCGCACCATTCTCCAGCACCTCAGTGAAGCCTGGCGTTGCTGGAAGGCCAATATCCCCTGGAAGGTATGCCCCCCCCCACTCCACTGCACACCACTAGTGACTGTTCCTCGATGCCCAGGTTCCTGGCCTCCCCATCCCAATTGAGAATATGATCCTGCGCTATGTCAAGTCCAAGGCTGACTGGTGGACCAACACGGCTCACTACAATCGTGAGAGGATTCGACGTGGGGCCACTGTGGACAAGACTGTCTGCAAGAAGAATCTTGGGCGTCTCACACGTCTCTATCTGAAGGCTGAACAGGAAAGGCAGCACAATTACTTGAAAGACGGACCGTACATCACTGCAGAAGAGGGTGTGGCTATCTATACCACCACTGTGCACTGGCTGGAGAGCAGGCGTTTCTCTCCCATTCCCTTCCCCCCCCTCTCGTACAAACACGACACCAAGCTGCTCATCCTCTGTCTGGAGCGGCTCAAGGAGGCCTATAGCGTCAAGAGTCGCCTCAATCAGAACCAGAGGGAAGAGCTGGGACTGATCGAACAGGCTTACGATAACCCTCATGAGGCCCTGTCTCGCATCAAGAGACACTTGCTGACTCAGCGAGCTTTCAAAGAGTGTGGGATCGAGTTTATGGACCTGTACAGCCATCTTGTTCCAGTGTATGACGTGGAGCCTCTGGAGAAGATCACAGATGCCTACCTGGATCAGTATCTCTGGTATGAAGCTGACAAAAGGAGGCTGTTTCCTCCGTGGATTAAACCCTCTGACAGTGAGCCCCCTCCCCTGCTGGTGTACAAGTGGTGTCAAGGTGAGCCACTCTAATCCCTGTGGATTCGTTCAAATTCAGTGTAGCTCCTCATTGCTTTCGTAAGCATACTATTTTTGCTTTCATAAGACCAAGGACCAAGGGTTCCCCTTTGCTATAGAGACTGCTTTCATAAGCTGACCCTTGCTTCTCTCCAGGGATCAACAACCTGCAGGATGTCTGGGAGACTGCTGAAGGAGAATGCAATGTCATGATGGAGTCTTTCTTTGACAAGATGTATGAGAAGATTGATCTGACCTTGTTCAACCGATTGCTGCGCCTGATTGTGGATCACAACATTGCCGACTACATGACTGCGAAGAACAATATCGTCATCAACTATAAAGTAAGTCAACCAATACAGTTGGCCACTAGTCATGCCCCTTGCCACACCCACAGGATATGAATCATACCAATTCCTATGGGATGATCCGTGGCCTGCAGTTTTCTTCCTTTATTGTTCAGTATTATGGGTTGGTGTTGGATCTGCTGGTGCTGGGCCTTCAGCGTGCCAGTGAGATGGCTGGACCCCCACAGATGCCCAATGACTTCCTTAGCTTCCAGGATGTGGCAACGGAGAGCTCTCACCCCATTCGTCTCTACTCCCGCTACATTGACAGGGTCCACATCTTCTTCAGGTTCACGGCTGAGGAGGCGCGAGACCTGATTCAGCGTTACCTCACAGAGCACCCTGACCCCAACAATGAAAATATTGTTGGCTACAACAACAAGAAGTGTTGGCCTCGTGATGCACGCATGAGGCTGATGAAACATGATGTCAACCTGGGCAGAGCCGTCTTTTGGGACATCAAGAACCGTTTGCCTCGTTCCATCACCACTGTGCAGTGGGAGGCCAGCTTTGTCTCTGTCTACAGCAAGGACAACCCCAACCTCCTCTTCAACATGTCAGGGTTTGAGTGTCGCATCCTCCCAAAGATACGCACAACCTTTGAAGAGTTCACTCACAAGGATGGAATTTGGAACCTTCAGAATGAAGTAAGGCTTTCCCTGTGGACATGGACTCTCTCATCTTCAGTGTCCCCTCTGTTCCCCTCCCCTCCCTGCAGGTGACCAAGGAACGCACTGCTCAGTGCTTCTTGCGTGTGGACAATGACTCTATGGCCAAGTTCCACAACCGTGTGAGGCAGATTCTGATGGCCTCGGGCTCCACGACCTTCACAAAGATTGTCAACAAGTGGAACACTGCCCTGATTGGCCTCATGACTTACTTCAGAGAGGCTGTGGTCAACACTCAGGAACTGCTGGATCTCTTGGTCAAATGTGAAAACAAGGTAAGCAGCTGTGCTAATTCTGGCTCATCAGCACCAGTGCTGTGATGCAACTAATTGCTGTGTAGATCCAAACTCGTATCAAGATTGGGCTCAACTCCAAGATGCCCAGTCGGTTCCCTCCTGTGGTATTCTACACGCCCAAGGAGTTGGGTGGTCTGGGGATGCTGTCCATGGGGCACGTCCTCATTCCGCAGTCTGACCTGCGCTGGATCAAGCAAACAGATGTGGGCATCACACATTTCCGCTCTGGGATGAGTCACAGCGAGGACCAGCTCATCCCCAACCTGTATCGCTACATCCAGCCCTGGGAGAGTGAGTTTATTGACAGCCAGCGTGTGTGGGCAGAGTATCGTCTCAAGCGGCAGGAGGCCAATGCTCAGAACCGTCGTTTGACGCTGGAGGATTTGGAGGATTCTTGGGACCGTGGGATTCCTCGCATCAACACGCTGTTTCAGAAGGACCGGCACACCCTGGCCTACGACAAGGGATGGAGGGTGCGCACAGACTTCAAGCAGTACCAGGTGCTGAAGCAAAACCCGTTCTGGTGGACTCACCAGCGCCACGACGGCAAACTCTGGAACCTCAACAACTACCGTACGGACATGATCCAGGCCCTGGGTGGGGTGGAGGGCATCCTCGAGCACACCCTCTTCAAGGGCACCTACTTCCCCACCTGGGAGGGACTCTTCTGGGAGAAGGCCAGTGGCTTTGAGGAGTCCATGAAATACAAGAAGCTGACACATGCTCAGAGGTCTGGTTTGAACCAGATTCCCAACCGGCGCTTCACTCTCTGGTGGTCCCCCACAATCAACAGAGCCAATGTCTATGTTGGCTTCCAGGTCCAGCTGGACTTGACTGGCATTTTCATGCACGGCAAAATCCCCACCCTGAAAATCTCCCTGATCCAGATATTCCGTGCTCACTTGTGGCAGAAAGTGCACGAGAGTGTGGTGATGGATCTCTGCCAGGTCTTTGACCAGGAGCTGGATGCTCTGGAGATCAATACTGTTCAAAAGGAGACCATCCATCCCAGGAAGTCTTACAAAATGAACAGCTCCTGTGCGGACATTCTCCTCTTTGCCACGTACAAGTGGAACGTGTCAAAAGCATCTCTGCTTGCTGACTCCAAGGACGTGATGGATGCCACCACCACACAGAAGTACTGGGTTGATGTACAGCTGCGGTGGGGGGACTATGACTCCCATGATGTGGAGCGCTATGCCAGAGCCAAGTTCCTGGACTACACCACAGACAACATGAGTATCTACCCTTCTCCCACCGGAGTGATGATTGCCCTTGACCTGGCCTACAACCTGCACAGGTACGTAAACATGCAGCAGTCCACTCTCTTCCCAGCTCAATTGCTAACGAAATGCTGTTTCAAATTTCAGTGCATTTGGCAACTGGATCCCTGGGATGAAGCCTCTGATCCAGCAAGCCATGGCCAAGATCATGAAGGCCAACCCAGCTCTGTACGTACTGAGAGAGAGGATCCGCAAAGCCCTGCAGCTGTATTCCAGTGAGCCAACGGAACCTTACCTCTCCTCACAGAACTACGGGGAGCTCTTCTCCAACCAGATCATCTGGTTTGTGGACGACACCAATGTGTACAGGGTCACCATCCACAAGGTAAGCCCCTGACTGCTCTGACCCGTGGGCCTGTATGAGCCGTGTTGCCCTCTCCTAGACTTTTGAAGGCAACCTGACCACCAAGCCTATCAATGGAGCCATCTTCATCTTCAACCCCAGGACGGGCCAGCTCTTCCTCAAGATTATCCACACCAGTGTGTGGGCGGGACAGAAGCGTCTGGGCCAGCTGGCAAAGTGGAAGACTGCAGAGGAGGTGGCTGCCCTGATTCGCTCCCTGCCAGTGGAGGAGCAGCCCAAGCAGATCATTGTCACCAGGAAAGGCATGCTGGACCCTCTGGAGGTCCATCTCCTGGACTTTCCCAACATTGTCATCAAGGGCAGCGAGCTCCAGCTGCCCTTCCAGGCCTGTCTCAAGGTGGAGAAGCTAGGAGACCTGATCCTGAAGGCCACAGAACCCCAGATGGTGCTGTTTAACCTCTACGATGACTGGCTCAAGAGCATCTCTTCCTACACTGTAAAGTTGGCAGATGTGCTTTGTTGATATTGCTGACACTGTATGCGTGTGTACCCATAGGCTTTTTCCAGGCTAATTCTCATCCTGCGTGCTCTGCATGTCAACACCGACAGAACCAAGATTATCCTGAAGCCGGACAAGACCACTATCACTGAAGCTCACCACATCTGGCCCACTCTTGGCGATGAGGAATGGATCCGTGTGGAGGTGGCCCTCAAAGACCTTATCCTTGCAGACTATGGGAAGAAAAACAAGTAAGCCAGGGGGTCAGTGTGGTGTCAGTGGTGTCACTGGTGTCTGCTTGCAGTGTGAATGTGGCCTCCCTGACACAGTCTGAGATCCGTGACATCATCTTGGGTATGGAGATCAGCGCACCCTCCCAGCAGCGCCAGCAGATTGCTGAGATTGAGAAGCAGACGAAAGAGCAGAGTCAGGTGACAGCCACCACCACGCGCACCATCAACAAGCATGGAGATGAAATCATTGTCACCACAACCTCCAACTATGAGCGCCAGACCTTCTCTTCCAAGACAGAGTGGAGGGTTCGCGCTATATCTGCTACCAACCTCCACCTCAGGACCAACCACATCTACGTTTCTTCAGACGACATCAAGGAGACAGGATTCACCTACATCCTACCAAAGAATGTCCTCAAAAAGTTCATCACTATCTCGGACTTGCGGACACAGGTATGCTGGAACTGACCGTAGGTAGCCAAGGCGAGAGTGTGAGCACTGTGGGTGTGTATAGATTGCAGGCTATCTGTATGGAGTGAGTCCTCCTGACAACCCTCAAGTCAAGGAGATTCGCTGCATTGTGATGGTTCCACAGTGGGGCACACACCAAACGGTGCATCTCCCTAACCTCCTACCCAACCATGAATACCTCAAGGTAATGAATTATTCAGCTCCAGCCTTCCCTCCTCACTCTCTCAAATTGTCCTGTAGGACATGGAACCCTTGGGCTGGACCCACACACAGCCCAATGAGCTTCCCCAGCTGTCTCCGCAGGATGTGACCAGTCATGCAAAGATCATGGCAGAAAACCCCTCCTGGGATGGAGAGAAGACCATTGTCATCACTTGTAGCTTCACGCCGGGCTCCTGTTCCCTGACAGCCTACAAGCTGACCCCCTCAGGCTATGAGTGGGGCAGGAACAACAAGGACTCGGGGAACAATCCTCATGGCTATCTACCCTCACACTATGAGAAGGTCCAGATGCTGCTCTCTGATCGGTTCCTAGGATTCTTTATGGTGCCCGCCCAGGGGTCATGGAACTATAACTTCATGGGTAAGGACTAGTCCATGCTGTGCTCCACCAGCACACTCTGTGATGATGGTATGTCTCTTGCTCCCCACCACTCAGGTGTGAGACATTCTGCCAGCATGTTTTATGAGCTCCAGCTGGCTAAGCCGAGGGAATTCTACCATGAAATTCACCGTCCTGCACATTTCCTCAACTTTACTGCTATTGAAGATGTAGAGCCAGTGTCAGCTGATAGGGAGGACATGTGGACCTGACAACTGCCTCTCTCCTTTATGCCATGCTAGCGGCACACACAAATTTATATCTAACCGAACCACGTCCACATGCACAAAATAATGCGCTGACATGACAGAGCTAGGGGGTGTGGTGTCTCTTCCTGCCAGAACGAAAAGCTAAGAAGCTTTGTCCAGTGCTTTGGACCTCTTTTGTTAAAGTAGAGAGCGTGAAAAAAAAACTCTTCATCTTCTTGTTGAGAGTCTTTGTGGAGGCCCTGAGGCAAAGAAACTCCTTCTGGAAGTAAGTTCTGCCTAGCTAGTCAGTATATTTGGCTGATACATAATTATATAGCCAGTGTTAGGCCATCTCAGTGATCCTTGTTATGTTTGTGAGTGAACCATGAGGCCTACACAATCATGATAAGGGCAGCTGCTCAAGGCAGACAAATGCTTTGCCTCCCCAAAGGAAAGTTTCTGTCTGGGCTAGTGGCATGCTGGCTAACTGTTGTGAGAGGGCAGTGCCATGGCATTGCTGTATCCACAGCTGTCATAAGAACAGGTTGGAGCTGTCAATGTTGAGAGAGCTACAGGCTATTGTGCTGGAATGTACCTGGCTCTAGCCTCGTCCTCTAGCTAGCTAGCTGTTTAGTTCCCCCAGTAGCACTATTGAAGCCGAGTGACAAGGAATTCATTGCATATTGAGTGGCATAATCATGGCCTTGATTAGATATTATTCACCGACTCTCCTGGAGATTCATAGGTAGCTGTTGGTGATGAGGATAGTGGCGGGAATTGAGCTAAGCTGGGCACATGTCATGGAATGGGTGTAGTTATTGACATGGTTGTATGAGGCCCCATAGGAGATGTTGAGCTACATCATAAGCAGGCTCAGGATATTGTACTCTGACTTGTTTTCTGGGGCCAATCATGTTGTCTAATTGGTTTCTGACTCTCTGGAGCTCTGCTGTGTATTGTCTAGGCCAAACCAGACTAGACTGGTGTGGCCATATTTTTCAGTGTGACTCCTATTTTGGGGTCGGTAGTGGTACACTGACTCCACTGTAGTGAGTGTGTTTGACCTTATCTTATATTCAGGTTTGGGCTGCTTTTGAGCAGCAGATGGGATGGAGGTGTCTGATGAAGGCGACTTCCTGTTGGCCATAGATCGCTACACAGCTGCCATTACTCTCAACAGGAACAACCATGTGCTTTTCAGCAACAGGTCGGCTGCTTATGCTAGGGTGGGCAAATTCGCTGAGGCTCTGGAGGATGCAAAGCGCTGTCATGAATTGAAACCTGATTGGCCTAAGGTGTGTGTAATGGATAATGATGCATGCCTGTCATCTTATTGTGGTCATCACAACAATAGTGTGGCCACTGGCCAAACCATGTGGCCAAGTTTGTCGGCATGTGATCCATTACTGTGTGCTCTTTGTCCGCAGGGGTATTACAGGCTGGGTGTGGCTTATCAGGGTCTGGATATGTGTGAGGATGCTATGGCGGCCTATGCTGAGGGGTTGGTGTCGGATCCTAAACAAGGCTCCATGCTGAGTGGCTTGGTTGAAGCCATGCTTCGCTCTCCGTACAGAGGTAGGATTACAGCACGTCTAGTGTGCAGAAAATGAGCTGGAGTATTGTATTGTGTCTGCAGGGAACTTTGGACCAAAATATGAGAAATTTGAAAGTCTGAAATTGGAGAAGAATCCATTCATCATTACATCAGTGATTGGTCAGGAGTTGCAGAGTGTGAATCGTCCCGAGTGTGCTGTCAAGATCTTGGAAGCTGCTCGTTCCATAGGTACAGATAGTCTGAAGTTGGAAGCCTCCCTCATGCAGGCCTTGGGTAGGGTCCACTGGCTGCTAGGAAACACTGACAAAGCTCTCTTCTACATGGAGAAGGATTTGGAGATTAACAGCAGTTTGAAGGACTATGCAGGCTGCTGTAGGGCTCGAGACAACCTTGGAATAGCGTACTTCTCCCTGGGGCGGTATGAAGAGGCGGTGAAGCATCATTCAGAGCAGCTGACTGTGGCTCGTGAGCGAGGAGAGCTGCTGGAGATCATCAACTCACTGACTCGGCTGGGCAATGCCTACACCAAGCAGGGAGACAATGCAAAGGCACTCAAAGTGTACAAGGACTCCCTCAAGCTGTCCAAGGAGAGTGGAGACCAGGTCCTCATCGCCAGAGCCTTCAGTAACCTGGGCAAGACTCAGCTGAGCAACAATGACGTGGACAAGGCCATCATGTGGCACCACCAGCACCTCAACTTTGCCAAGGAGACCAGTAACAAGCTGGAGGAAGCTGAGGCCTATGGGCACTTGGGCCATGCTTGCTTTGTCAAAGGCAATTATGAGCAGTCCATGATGTTTTACCAACAGTTGCTCTCTGTGGCTGTTCAGATCAACGACATGACGCTCAAGTCTCGGGCTTATGGCGGCATGGGGCACGCTAACAAGGCCATGGGCAACCTGTGGCATGCTCAGAGCTGCAGAGAGCAGCAGCTCAAGCTCTGCAAGGACATGGGAGACGAGGAGGGACAGGCCAGTGCTCTAAGCCATCTGGGCCACATCCACAAAGCAGCTGGTAAGCTCTCCCAGGCTATGCAGTTCTACTCAGAGAGTCTCCACATGGCACAGAAACTCAAGGACAGAGGTGGGGAGGGGAGAGCATATGCCAACCTTGGCAGCTGCCACATTGCTCTGGGCAACTACAGGGATGCCGTGGGCTTCTACCAGCAAGAGCTGACCATCTCACAGGAGACAAAGAACAGAAGCAGTGAGGCCACCACTCTCGGTCACTTGGGCACAGCTTACCTGGCACTGGATAACCTTGAGTTGGCTCAGCAACACATGCAGAGAAGTCTCAAGATGGCCCAGGACATCCAGGACAAGACGGTGGAGTGCCAGGCCCTCAGCAACCTGGGCTACTATCACACTTCCAACAAGGAGTACACAGATGCTCTGCCATACCTGGAGAGGGCCCTCAAGTTAGCCCAGGAGCAGAAGGACCATGCCAATGAGAGCAAGGTCTGTCACAACCTGGCCCTCTCCCATGAGGCTCTAGGCAACTACCAGCAGGCCATCCAGTATTACCAGCACGACTTCATGGTGGCCAAGGAGGCCCAGGACAAGGAAGGCATGACGCACGCTTGCGAGAAGCTCGTAAGAGCACATGCCGAGATTGGAGACAAGGAGCAGTCCGAGATTTACCGCAGGAAGGTGCACACCATTGCAGAGGATATCCAGAACACCTCAGGCAAGTGCACTTTCTGGAACCAGATTGCAGAGGATGCTCTGAGCTCAGGAGACAATGACAGGGCCATTGAGTACTACGAGAACCTGCTCAAGGAAGCCAAGAAAGAGCAGCATCAAGCATTTGAGGGGTTAGCCTACTGCGGCCTCGGAAATGCCTACCTCTCGCGTGGAGACTATGAGCATGCTCACAGCTACCACCGCAGGGATCTCAACATTCGCAAGGTGACCGGGGACATCATAGGGGAGTGTCACGCCTACGGCAACATGGGGGCTGCCTGCAATGCCCTCAATCAGCACCCGCAAGCTGTCGACTGCTATGAGCACCAGCTGACCCTGGCCAAGCAGCTGAACAACACTGTGCTGGTGACCAAAGCCTACGGGTGTCTTGGAATCGTGCTTCGGAACATGAAGAACTACCACAAGGCCCTGGAATACCATCAGCTGCAGCTGTCCAGCGCTCTGGAGCTGAGGGACAGCATCATGGAGCAGGCCAGTGCCTATGCCAACCTGGGGGACTCCTTTGAGGCTGTGGGGGACTACCAAGGAGCAGTCAAACATCACGACCAGCACCTCATGCTGGCACAGCAAGCACAGGATGAAATGGTCCAGATACGAGCCCTCAGCAGTCTTGGGCGAGCACACAGAGGCCTTGGCAACCTCAGGAGAGCTCTCTTCTTCTTTGAGCAGCAGCTCAAGCTGGCCAAGGGCATTTCTGATGAGTACATTGAGGCAGAATGCTATGCTGACAAGGGTGGTATTCAGATGTACCTGGCCGACTACAGTGGTGCTTTGGAATCATTCTCTTGCCAACTGCAGCTTTCTAGGCAGCTCCAGGATGCCTTCAGTGAAGCTCTTGCTGCTTGTGGTTTGGGGGAAGTCCACGGGAGGCTGGGCAACCACAGAGAGGCTATAGACTACCACAAGCTGGATCTCAGGATTTCCAGTGCCCACCAGTTTGTGGATGGCGAGGCTCGAGCTCTGGGCAACATCGCTGAGACCTACGAGACCATTGGCGAATACAAGAGCGCCATTGAGTACCGGGAGAAACAGCTGACTGCGGCAGACATCTTGCAGGATGGGTTCGTGAAAGCTCTAGCCTTTGTTGGTCTAGGGAAAGTGCATATCAAGATTAGTGAATACAACCGTGCCATCACGCTGCTGAAGCAGGCACTGAGCCTGATTGTCGACAAGTCAGCGGAGGCCCAGCAACACGCACAGATTGAAATTGAAGCCGAGGCCAAGATTCGTTTTTACCTGGGTCAAGCTTTCTACTATCAGTGTCACTATGATGCAGCCCTGGTGTACCTCCAGAAGGCCCTGCCTCTGTTTGAACACATGAGGCAGCATGTGGGACACTACGACCATGCCACCAAGCAGCTGCTGGAGCTGTACCCCATCCTGTTCCAGACCCTGGTCAACACCCTCATCAAGCAGGGCAAGGTGGAGGATGCTCTGGAGATGGCCGAGATGGAGAGAAACAGGTCCGTGGCAGACGCCTTGCTGCATCGGGAGGTCAACCAGCAGGTGTTGCGGGCCAGTGGACTGCTTCGTCCATACTCTTCCAACTCGAGCTTGATCCAGGAGGCCATCAACACCATCCAGACGCAGGTGCTCTACCTCTCTGTTGCCCTCAACCACGTCTTCATCTGGCTGCTGCATCCCAAGAGTGGAGTCGTACAGTTCCAGAAGGTGGACATGACAGATTTCAACCTTCCTGGCTCAGACAATGCCTCCGTGTACAGTGAGACCAGTGGCTCCTATGTCCAGCCCCTAGTGGACAGCGTGTCGGCAGTCAGGGAAGCACTGGGGATAGAGCAGAGGTTGAGGCTGTCTGCCAAGAGTATCAGCTCCGGCATGTCTGACGACTTTGATTCTGGTGAAGACAGCGAGTCGTTTGTGGGCTCTAGCTCTAACATGTCTGCCCCACCTCCAGCTTTCCGTCACGTCAAAGCAGAGGCCTCAGCAGGCAAGACTTCTCCTCGTCAGATCAACATGCAGCCTATCCACGAGCTGTACGACATCTTGATCAAGCCAGTGGAGTATGCTCTGCCTCGCTCATGTGGTGGGTCTGTGGGCAGGCTCACTATCATCCCCGACAAGGAGCTCTATCTGGTGCCTTTCAGTTTGCTCAAGGGGGAAGGGATGACCGAGTGTCTTTATGAGAGATTTCACCTCCAGTTTGCTCCTTCCCTTCAGTCCCTCACTCTGGCCAACAAGTCTTCCAAAGTCTCTCCACAGTTGCTCAACAAGGCCAACGCCATGAACAGCACAGCTTCATCTAAAATGCAGCAGGTGCAGGGCTCCAAGCCCGCCTCATCAGGAGCTGGGGAGGTGAACGGGAGTTTGGAGAGAGAGCCATTGGTGGTGGGCTGTCCTGCAGTGCCACTGGCTGCTGCAAACAGCAACTGGCAGTCCCTCAAAGGAGTCGAAAAGGAAGCCAAGTTGATAGCTGATCTGCTGCACTCGTCAGCTCTGTTGTACCACTCTGCGAGCAAAGATCGTGTCCTGGAGATGCTTGGATCAGCAGATAGTGTCCACCTTGCTACTCATGTGTCGTGGAGTCGCTGTGAGTTGGTGCTTGCTCCACCGGACAACCGTCGTGGGGGTGGAGCTGATGAGGAAGAGGAGGAGGAAGTGGTGACTGTGAGGAGCGAGGGGGGCCTCCCCGACCCAAGTCATTATGTTCTCACAGCCAGCGAGATTATGGAGAAGAAAATGTCTGCCAAGCTGGTAGTCCTCAGTGCAGCTCATCGTAGTAATTCTCCTCGGGTGCCCAGCAAAGGTCTGATGTGTATGGCCCAGGTCTTTCTGGCTGCCGGTGCTGAGTGTGTGATGCTCCCGTTGTGGCCAGCCAGCTTCCAGGCCTCCAGGCTCATGATGAATGCATTCTACAGCAGCCTCATCTACGGCAGTAAGGCCAGCAGGGCTCTGCGCTATGCCATGCAGGTGAGTCCTTCCCTTTCCACTCATGCGCAAGCATGAGTGAGTTTGTGTGTTTGTTGTCCTGACAGGTTGTGCACACGAGTGGCAAGTATGGTCATCCCTCCAATTGGGCAGGCTACATGCTCCTGGGCAAGGACGTGGTCCTAAGAGATCGCTCAGTGGATTTAGCAAATAGTTTGCGGCGCATTTTGCACTCCCCCTCAGACAACTTGATTCTAGCTCTCCGCACGATGCAAACCATGGTAAGCCTGCGGACTTCCTGCCGAATTGTGTGGTTTCACTTGCTGCCATCTCCAGATTGCCAGCTCCCTGAAACGCATTGCTCAGGCTGATGGTCTGGCCGAGCCCAAGTACACCTCCCAGCAGGCTGTGGAGGGGAAGGTGGGCACTGTGGATGGATGGCGGGACCTGCTCTCTTACACTGGATTCCACTTCATTGGTGCCATGAAGGACGTGCCTGCCACCATTGTGTTTCCCGAGCACGATGACTCAGGGTTGCAGCGCAAGGCCTTGCGTCACCTGGAGGCCATGCTAGGTCTCCCTCAGGGCTGTCTGCATGCTCTGGCCACCCTCAGCAAGCACTCGGATGTGGCCACCCCCTTGCTCAGCACAGTAAGACTCTGCCACTCTCACTGTCCATAGTGCAGTCATTGTTCTCTCTGTGTAGCTGCAGAATGCCAAGGTGTCCCTGGAGAGTCCTGATGGATTTGAGAGAGGCGTTCATGTCAAATTGGAGAAGGAAGTGTGGGGAAGAGCTGGTTGCAGAGAGTTCCTTCAGAAGCTAAACTTTGAACCATCTCGGCAAGATTTCCATGGTCCGTGGGTCACGCTGTGCTCTCCAGCTGTGAAACTGGACCGCAAGACCCTTCACTTAGCTACCACTGCCATAGTAGCTGTGTTTGGTAGGTGGCCACAGTAATAGCACTAGGTGGTGATGATTACTGTTGTGATTGCAGGCCCTGAACACTCTCTAGCAAGTAGTTTGCACAAATCTACCATAGAAACCTCAGAACTTCTCTAACTCTTGACATGTGAGTTGGTAGAGGTTAGATTAGTATGGCATGTTTATAATTTTTATTTTTTTGCAGCATAATAATCAAGAAAATCACTTGTATTATATTATCACCAATGCATTCTGGTCACTCGCTCTCCTCCCTCCTCCTATCACTCACTTCCTCTTCCTTGTGTATGTCCTGATGGTGACATAGATGGTTTGAAGTTTGCCCTCTGATCTTTGGCTAAAAAGGGGGGTGGAATGGGGGTGTGTAATCATGTGACAACAACATAACAACGGCAACGCGTAAGCGGAATCTGAAACCTCACATGCAGCCAAGGGCTCTTCTTCAAAACTGATGGGGAAGAGGAAGTCTACAGTGTTGAACGAGATGGCCACAGAAACAGAGAAAACTTTGGAACGTCCTTTGCATACTCAGACACCTTTGCTCCTGAGCAGAAAGCTATCTGACAAAGCTGGCTGCTCAGTGTGGTTGAAACTAGACAACGTACAGAACTCTGGCAGTTTTAAAGTTCGTGGGTTAGGCTACCACTGTCAAAAGGTGAGCCAAGAGAGTGGAGACAACTAGCTAGTGCTTGACTTGTATACTTGACCTTGTGAAGGTGGTGCGTAATGGTTGTACTCAATTGGTGAGCTCTTCTGGAGGCAATGCGGGCCTGGCAGCCATCTACTGTGCCCAGCAGCTCAACCTTCCCATCACAGTGGTTGTACCTGAGACAACACCCAGCTTTATAGCAGAAAAGATGAGGGAGGAGGGGGCCACAGTGGAAGTTGTGGGAAAGGTAGCCAGCTCCTTCTATTGGACAAAATCATCACGTTGTTTATATCATACAGGCATGGGATGAGGCCAACATTCGGGCACTGGAGATAGCCTCTCAGCCTGGGGCTAACCTTATTCATCCCTTTGACCACCCTGATATATGGTACTTTGTGCAGTACAAGTGGAGTATATGCATGGAGTCTAGTGTTGGAATAGGTATGGACACGCCTCCTTGGTGGAGGAGATCAAGGAGCAGCTGTATGGAGTGACTCCTGACCTGATGGTGGTGTCTGTGGGTGGAGGTGGGCTTATGAATGGAGTGCTGGAGGGCTTGCATCGTGTGGGCTGGGCCAACGTTCCTTTACTCGCCATGGAGACACAGGGAGCAGACAGTTTGAATGCATGTGTCAAAGCTGGAGATTGGGTAGCTCTTGACAAGATAACCAGGTAGAGTTTGACCCTGCAAGTATGTTCGTCTGATTTGATATAAACGGTGTAGTGTTGCCCGCTGTCTTGGAGCCAAACGTGTCTGCAAGGCCTCCTACGAGTGGCTCTCTCGGCATCCAGTGGTGTCCCATGTAGTCTCGGACACAGAGGCTGTGACAGCATGTGTGAGGATAGCTGACGATCATCGTATCTTGGTGCCTCCATCTTGTGGTGCCTCCCTAGCTGCTGTGTATGGTGAGAGTCTGAAGCAGCTGCAAGCCGAGGGTGTCCTGCCAGCAGAGCTTCACAACATAGTTATCATTGTGTGCGGTGGGAATGGAGTGAACCTTGACACCATTCTCCAGTGGCGGAAACAATATAAAATATCAGCATAGCACATTTTGCTGAACATGATTCTTTTTTTTATAAGACTGGAATACAAGAAAAAACTAAAAACAAATCCAAGGCATATGGTACCGTGAGAGTTCAAACCTTGGCAACTTAGTAAGAGTTTAAGGTGTAGGGTATCTTGGGATATCTGTGGAAGAAGCAGCACTCACTGGACTCATCGGAGAGACTATTGAAGCATGATATGTAACAGACTATTTCAAAGGTGCCCAGTATGCTAACCGTCTGTTGCTGCAGCAACGACAGGAAACTGATCCATTGGGAGCAGCTGCTGTGCATTCCCCTTGTCCTTGCTCCTCCTGTGACCCACTGATCGTGACCGGTTGCGAGAAAACCCACTGGGAGCTTCAGTGGGGTCCAAAGGAACAAACGACTTGCTCTGAAGAGCATCCACTTTATTCTGGGCTGCCACGGGACCAATCAGCTCCATGAATTTCTTTGAAAGGTGCTTTCTGATGATTGCTTTGGTCTGGCTTATGCCCAAGGCACGAGCCAAGCTCTCACTGCTAAAGTTGACATCCAATAGCTACAGAGAAAGTAAGGAATAGTCCTCCCTTTCCTCCATCACTGTCACCCATACCATAATGGCACCGTGAATGCCCATCCTGTCCAATGTGGCCACATACTCGTCCAGCTCAATGCTGCACACCCACTGCCTCACATCTTTGGCCGACCAGTGCAGCAGCTTCTGGGAGCCCTGGTGCTTCCACGGACAACTGTCTTTAAGGTAGTCCTTGTCAAAGCCACACATCCTGCAGGGGCCACCACCTCTACAGCATATCATGGAAGTTTGTAACGACTCACCTGAAGGCTTGGAGAGCACGTTTGATGCTGGCAACCTGAAAGGGCACAGTGACGTCCATCAGCTTCAGGTCTTCGAGAGTGACTTGATTCAACATGCAACCATCAATTCTCGCATCGTGGAAGGTTCTTTGGAACTGAGGCAGTCCGATATCCACCAGCCAGTGCCCCACCCAGTCATGGTCCAGCTGAGCAAGTGGGGAAGCTTCCTCCTTTAGTGCATCCTGAATTGCCAGCCTCAGCTTCTTACAGTGGAGGGTGCTCAATATTCCTATTTGCTGTGAGATCAGAATGCACTAATGAGTTTGGCATGTAGACAGCTAGACAGGCAGTTTACCACCAACTGATGACAATCCTCCTCAGCAACCACCTCTGCCAGCCTCTCTCCTGTCAGTGCTTTCTCAGTGATCAAATCAGAGTACATGTCCAAGCCAATGCTCTTGAACCACTCAGCCAGTGCCTCACTGTCCTTGGTGAGGAAGGCCTCTGCCCGTGGACTAAAACATCACCATCACAGCAAGGCAGGCTAATCCTTGGCATCAGCTCACTTGACTGGCAGATGCTGAGATGCTGCGGCAGCCCCCTTCAGTGTGGCAGTGTGACGATCTTTCCTACCAAAGGCCTTCTTTAGGGCCCTCCTGAAACTCTTCCTGTGTGTAGGTGTTTCTTGGGAAGTGGAGGCCCCAAACATGACTTGCTTCCCTCCCTGGTAGCCAGCCTGAACAGTACAACATTTGAGTGAGATGTTTCCAATGGACATGCTGCGCTGCTTCACCTGGATCTGATCCTGCAAATGCCGCAGTTCCACTGTGTATTGGATCACAGTAACAGTTGGCTTCAAATTCGTTAATGCCCTTACCCTCCTTTGTAGCAAGCGATGTTTTCTTTAACTTTAACTCTTCGTTTACGTCTCTCAGTCGTTGCTCTTTCTCCACACACCTCTTCTCAACACTTGCTACCTGAAAGCAAAATGAAACCTCATCACATACACTCACTGTCTATTGAAACGTAGTGTTCACCTTAGCAGTGAGCCGTGTACACTCTTGTTGGGCCACTTCCAGTTGTTGTTGCAGTGAGACCATTTGGCCCAGCAGTTCATCTTTGTCATGAGCCAACTGTTGACTTTCTTCCTGTGATTGTCCAACATTACACAGTGATCAATGTCGCATGCTATAGGCATGAGGATTGCCCAGCCACACTCACCAAATTTAGTCCACCCAGCCAACTAATAATCTCTTCTTGAATGCTCGGAGGTATGCATTCGCGAGGATGGACTGTATCACCGCTTGGACTCTGCTGCTTGAGGCGCCCTATTAAACTAGCCAGTTGTTCACAGTGCTCCACCACAGCCAGCACAGTGGGGTCAGAAGTCAGCACTGGCTCAGCAGGCTCCTGGACAGGGGGCCTGTTGTAATCAACACACGGGAACTCTACAGACTCTCCTCCAGCTAGCTAAGCTCACAAATTACCTGAAGTCTCCTATCAGCCCATCCATCTTCTTGATGGCATCAGCCAGAACAGTGAGATCTTCATCCCCATCCCCACCTCCAAAAGATGTTCCACCAACATAGCTACCGGCCATTTCTGATTTACAAAAACTAACGATTTCCTTTTTCACTTCCTGGGTAGCTATAATTATCAAAGAAGATCAAAGCTAGGTCAGTTTCAGAATATATCTGGCAAGCCGAGTTGTTCCCAGTCTCCTTGGGCCTTGGCCTCCCAGTAGCCACCCTTATAGACGTGCATCATAGTGTTTGTATGGGGGTTGTACTCCTTGCTAAACCACACTGGAGTGATGGTAGATGCTTTCTCCAAGCGTTCAGCTACTTCCATATTGCCAGCAGCAGAAGCTTCAGCTGCCTTGGCAGCCATTGCCTCTCTCTTGCGCCATCTAGCACGTTGCTTCTCTTCCAGTTTCACCTGAACAAAAGCACGTGTCAACTTTGTCCTCAGTCTTTTGACAGCCTCACCTTTTCTGCGTTAGCTTTATCAAAGTCTTGCTCTTCCATCACTCTAACATCTGGACGGAGCCTGCAATCAGTAGGTGCCACACCCTC
>JAAGOD010071369.1_pt1 | contig 22468 bp, 26 predicted proteins | sample 8389681 | NCBI WGS metagenome assembly JAAGOD01 (sample SAMN13964374, study PRJNA552185) | sponge metagenome | biome: deep-sea hydrothermal vent fields; feature: spots directly above weak diffusing fluid; material: seawater and sediment | host: Tedaniidae sp. KZ-2020 ... | reverse complement strand
GAGAGGGTGGAGGGGGGGAAGGGAGTGTGGAGGGAGGGAGGGAGGGGAGAGAGGGTGGAGGGAGGGAAGGGAGAGAGGGTGGAGGGAGGGAGGGGAGAGAGGGTGGAGGGAGGGAAGGGAGGGAGGGGAGAGAGGGTGGAGGGAGGGAAGGGAGACAGTGTGGAAGAGGGAAATTGTCTAGTGAAAAAGCAATCCTTGTGATGTGGAATGAAGCCACCCTTATGGAAAGCCTGGTAGAAATAAGGCCACTTCCCTCCTAAGGATGGTCAGAGGGGAGTCCACTTTAATGCACGCCTCTTTTGACCCTTCCATTTAATGCACCCCTCCTTTGACCTTTTGCCCCTTAGGTGCTGCTGACCCCCAACTCTGAGTGGGGTGGTGAGGGGAGCCTAGGCTGTGGGATAGGCTACGGCTATTTGCACCGTATTCCCGAGAGGGAGCTGGAGGGGGCCTCAGCAGGGGGAGGGGGCACAGACCCGGAGAGTGGCGGGGTGGACCTCCCCGACGGTGGCAAGAGGACGGAGGCAACTGCAGCCCCACCCCCTGTGGGAGAGGGCTATGCTGATGTATGTTTGTGATGATTGTATGGGGGACGGGAAGTTCAAAGTATAAGTTTGCTTGTTCGTTTATTTAGGCTCCTCTTTCGGTACCAAGTCAGCCCGGGACCCCTGGACAAATCGTTTCACCTACGCCCCCTCAGGCCATACACGAACGCCCCACTACAGTGACCAAGACCACTATAGGGGGGGCTTCAGGGGAGACACTCCCCACGTCATTAGAGCCGGGATTAAAGGAGCTGTCCATCTCCGAAACCCCTCGATTACCGTCCCCTAACATCCCAGAGACGCTGACGCCAGCACCCGTTACGGTGGTACGCTCCACGCCTTCACACGCCCTGCCCCCCTCCTACCCCCCCAGTGCCACGCCCCCAACCAGCCTCCCAGGGGGCAGGGGAATGCCAGATCAGCAACTTTTGGCCGGAGTGGGTGGTGGCATTGCTCAGACAAGACAGGTTCCTCCCTTCGCAAGTATCCCCGTAACGACAGGGACCTATTCCCAATCTGTCGGCACCTCCCTCCCACTGGGGGGCCTCCCTTCAGCCCCGCCCACTATTAGCCTGCCGTCTGTTGCCCCCACTATCAGCCTAGGGCCCACCCCAAAACTCATTAGCTCCTAATGACTAGGGACAAACCTAAATTCAGATTATGATGACTGTTCAGAATTATTTCTATTAAAAGCCCATACAGTGCCACCCTTGGGACCAGTCAGAGTGTCCTGATTAGAGGGGTGGCCTCATTTCAGGGGGGCCAGATTAGAGGGAGTTCACTGTATACACGGCCTCAAGGAATCAATTTAAGAATGATTCAAGTGGGGGGAAAGAAAAAAATTTAAAAACGGAACAGAAAAGAATTCTAATAGGTGCACACCAAGCAATGAGATAAGAAAAAAGTAGAGTATCATTAGATGATGTTCATACTATAATCTGCACAGAGACCAGGAGATGTGTGGGGCCAGAGAGTGTTTTAATGTACGACAGTGCAAATAGTCTTGACAACAGTTTTGCTGTACCATACTTTAGGAAAGGAGGTGGGAGGGTGTGCAGATTTAGGGGGCAGGTCAGCATTGGTGAGAAAGGGACGAGCAGGGAGGGAGGAAAGTAGGGCTATCTTTTCTCTAGTTCTTGTAACAGGGCTTGAAGGTGTCGCAACCTTTCAAACAAAAACAGACACACATTTGAGATCATGTCTACCGTCCTTCGTATATATTCCCACTTGAACCCCAGGCAGGGACGTAGAGAGTTTTCAATCCCGTCAGTCCCTCTCTGTGTTCTAGTCACACTCACCTTTGATTTCTGGAGGCTGTCTTGATTTCCCCTGCAGCCAAGGCCAGCTGTCTTTTGGTCAGCTTCCCGGACAGAAAGAAACTGTCCACCGTTCTCCTCTTCAGAGTGTCAAACCTCCCCTGCTCAATCTGGACGCACACACACACACATACATACACATTACTTAGGTACACCACCAATGCGCAAATACTCAGGATTTCAAGCAGTTTTCAAAAGTGACCCGAAAACTCAATGGAAACTCTGATAAAGGACCCTCTGCTCACTAGACTCCTACCCACAGGGAGAGAGAAACCGGACTGACCTGTTTTGCCATGTGCTCACAGTGCCGCGACCACAGCACTGTCAACCCTCTGTCCACCAGCTCTGCACTGACCTGTGACCCCCCCAGGACCGCCACAGGCTTCTCCAAGCCGCTGGCATTGGGAAACTGCAGTAGCTCCGGGCTGTTGGCGAGGTAGGCTAGCTTGGACATGGGCTGCTGCAGGGCCTTGGAACTCAGCACATGATGCCGAGTAGACGCGGCCACCAACACTGAAGGGTCAAAGGTCGTCGGTGCCCCTCCCCCAGGCATGGCAAAGATGTTTTGTTGGAGAGGGGTCAAAGGTTGGACAAAGTTGGGGAGGGGGGCGTAGGTGGGCGGGGTCGCTGTGACGCCGAGGGGGGGCATGGAAGTGGGGGATCGCACGACAGGAGAGCCAGAGACCATACACCCCTGGGAGAAAGCCGCGGCAGTCATGCGATGGGGGATGGCAGTGGGAGGGGTGTGCTGGATCTTTTGCTGAATCAGCAGAGCTCTTTGCAATGGATGCAACCCTACACACACAAAAAATTATAGGCATCACGCAAACACACAAACATACACAGCATGACCTACCTGTGCTATCCACAGCCACGCCCCCTCCCTGCAGAGCAGCATGAGGGGAGTGGTAGGCCATACCCTGCATCAGCTGAGGGGAGGAGGGCATGGACGCCTGCTGCTGGGGGAGGGGCTGGGAGTAGGACACGGGGGAGCTCATCACCACCCCCTGCTGAGCTCCCTGGGGGGTCAGCGACAGCCGTTTCCGTGCCAATGGCTGCACCTGGTACGCATACGGTGTCCCAGAAACCACCTACAAAACAAACGTCATGACTGACTTGGAATGATTTGAACTTTGGACTCTTACAGGGGTGCCAAGGTCCCGGGTGGCCATAGTGGGCGTGGTCATCATGACAGAGGTGGGCGTGGCCACCTCTACCCCCTGCATCATCTTGAGCTGGTGCTGCTGGACGAGGATGGAGGTGTGGTCTATGAGCTGTTTGGTGGCGGTGAGGGTGTGAGAGAGGGTGGTGATGGCAGAGCCTGGGAGAGTGGTGGCAATGCCACACATCCCACTGCTGCTGCTGGGGGTGGTGGGGGAGATGAGCTGGATCCCCGCCCCCTTGGGGGTGGAGCCAGCCGGGGACACCACAGGATGATTCGGGGCTGCATAAGGTCAGAGTACATGGATAACAGTGCGCCACAAAATTGTGTGAGGAAATTTTGCTCTACTGCCTTCATTGATTTAAATTTCGCTCTAAAATCTCACTTTTTGGTGCCGCTGTCCTTTCTAGTGCTGTGTATCCATGATTGCCGGAGTTGGTGTAGTTGGTGTAGTTACGCCCACTAGAAGACACTGACTTGGCAGTTGCAGGCGTTCTGGCCACACCCCCTCCCCCTCCATGCCGGCTTGGCGGAGAGGATGATCCTGAGTGACTCCGTGACTTGCTCAAGTGACGACAGCTAAAAACACAAAACAACGAAAACTCACGAATGGATTCCTAACTTTAGCACTGAAAATTCCTTTTCACACTTTTGAATCGCACCAGATTCTTGACTTTTTGCACCACATACCTGTCTCGGGACTTCCCCCTGTTGCCATAGTGCCTGTCCCCACCCTCCTTGAGACCACGCCCCCCGCTGCTCCCTCTGTCCCTGTCCCGGTGTCCCCTCGCCTTGTCCCCCCCGTCCCTATGCCGACTACTGCTACTGCTGCCATGGCTCCCACTGTCCCTGTGGGCGTGGCTCCCCTCCCGGTGAGTAGCGTGGCCTGTGCTGGAGTGGGTGGAGTCTCTGTGGTGGTGATGGTGGTGGGAGGAGGCCGGGGTGGAGAGGGGAGTCAAACTAACTGATTTCTTGGAGGGGGTGGAGTCACTCTTTGCCCTGAAGAGGGAAAAAGATCAGTGAACATAATTATACCTTCAAACCGTCTTGAATTTTAAATCTGGCCATCCTCAGGACCAATTAAAATATCACCCTGATCTAATAATAGGAGGGGTGGCCTCATTTCAAGGTTGGATTTTTGGAAACTGGAGTGAACGAGGGGGCCTCACTCAGTCAACCTAACATAGTTTCTTGGTCCCCGCCTGACACACTTTTTCAGCATTCCCTTGGGGCGTTCCCACTGGGATTTGTCCAGTCTCTTGTTGTAGTAGTAGGTTCGGCCAGAGGAGCTGACGTGTTCGGTCCACGTGTTGTCCTGCTCATCAGCCACGCCCCCTTCCTTGCCCCGAGGCCGCTTCCCATTGGTCGAGGGGGTTTTGTCATGCGGTCTCCCGCCATCACCTCCTCCCTTACCACTGATCATGTGATTCTGGACGTGGTTGGACACTAAAAAGGAATTACAGTGGAACCTCTCACATTGGGATTCTAACTACTGTCCCTTATAGAGAGGTAAAACTTATCTCAAAGGTCGATTGATGCAAAGAAGATAATAAGTTGTCCTTTGTACAGAGGGTGTCCTTACTTTGGAGGGAGGAGTTTAACTTTATAGTAGTTTTCTCCCATCTACCATACCACACACCCCTCCTACCCACCATGCCACGCCCTCTTTGTATCCTTGTCTTGTGGGTCGGCAGCCTGAGTGGTGGGTGTGGTCTGCTTGAGCTCAGCACGGGGGTGTGACCGAGCATTGGAGGAGAGGTGTTTCCCCACCGCCTGCGTTGAGGCGATGTCAGGGTCTTCGGAAGAGTCACGCCCACCACTCCCTCCATGGTCGTGATTCCAACACCCAGAGTCCTACGCACACACCCCAAATGTCAAGAACTGATAAACCACACCCACCAATACACTCCAGAGGAAATCTATCTTACCAATGCCTTATTCTTTAGCTTGATTCGATTCTTTTCCGCTTGAGATTCAGCACTAAAAAGAATGGCATTTAAAAACAGTATGCTGAGTCAGCACTACGAATTTTTCCTTTTTAAAGCACCTTTGTGTCTGCTGGCTTTGCTTGATTTCACTCATTACCAAGTGGCTAGGGACATACAGCTCCTGCATCTACCCTCACTAGTCCACACTCGCCAGCTAGCCTTCTCATTCAGCCTCTCTCTTCCCCCCCTGCCCAGACCCCACCCTATCAAACTCGATAAAAACCACCCTAGCAACAGCCGCCCAGGTCTCTGTATGCTTCCTACTCCACTCCAGCGTCGCCACTGCACCTAAAGCTGTCCCACAGAAGGCAGGTAACGGGCTCTCAGCAGCTGGAAATGTCTTTAAACGCCCTCCTCTCTGCCTCCACGATGACTGATTGATGATTTTTGAAGTGCCATATGACGGGATCACGTGATCCCAACGAGGCGCGAAATTTCAAAAATAAGGAGCCTCGCGAAATATTAGTCCTGGAATCCTCTTTTGGAGAAGAGGTGGTAGCTAGGGGCTCAGTTTTGCAGTTTTGCAGCTTGTGAGATGTTCTTGCGGCGCAGATGCGTGTTGGTGCTGGGTGGAGGTGTCCTCTGCATGCTCTGTGTGTCCCTGCTGCTTCAGCCACACCAGGAGAGCCCTCGAGATGACCTCCCCCCAGCTCAGCAGCCTGGGGCTGCCAGACCCCAGCCTCCCAAACCTCCTGGACAGCAAGATCAGGTAGCTCTCATACACATCCATGCATATCCTTGCATGGTGAGCTCTGTGTGGTGCTTTAGGTGGGTGTTGTGGCTGGGGAGGGAGGTGAAGAGGTGGGAGGGAAACAGCAGGTGCGGCGACATCTGCTGGACACCGTGGGGACTCCCATGCACGTCACCAACCCTCACATCTCCTTCATCAGACTGGAGGGGGTAGACTCATCAGGAAACGTAAGTATTGGTAAAGATATGCCTTATTGAACTTCATGCACGTTCGACAATTACAGGGTTATTCTAGGGGTGGATTCTAGCTTTGATTTTACATGGTTTGGTGCATTCCATGGGTTTATAATATGCAGGATGTTATCGTAGAGTAATGATACGGATTTCGTCAAACATTGATGCTCCGTGCTTTGCTTGAGGCCATAATTATATAGAGGGGCTCTCTAGTCTTGATGAGGTGTGATATTCTGTCTTTGCTTGAGGCAATCTGCAGGCTCCCATGGCGTAATAATGATCTTATCGGTCAGTTGAGCCTATGGGCTGGTTGACCTGTGACCCCTGTCCCCTGGGGGATGGTATGCAAGTTACCCCACACAGTGTGTCTCAGTCTGCAGGACCCTGTCTGTTGACAATTCCAATCAGCCAATGACCCGATGTGGCCCTTCTCAAATTTCACTGCTGTGTGGTAGTTTGGATAGCGCATATGGGCAGATTAAACCATCTGCCAGTGCTTTCGCTGGCTGGGGGGTCACGTCAGAGGTCGATGAGACAAGCCTGTTTCCTTCCATTAGCCTGAAAATACAGATGGGGAGTTATTTTTTCAGAATGTAAGTTTTCATAAGGAATGGGTCCTTACCATGATAGTCATAATGATTCATTTGACGGGGGCGAAGTTTGGCTTGGAACATCGGGAAAGTCTTATTGCAACTTTCATAGTGTGTAGCAGCGATAATATTGCAGTGATCTTTGCAACAATGTTGTGGTACTCCTTGTGACACTGTTGCAGTGATCCTTGCAACATTGTTTCATGCTGACGCTGTTTCCACTACCGCCCCCTCCGCCCACAGGACATGTTCCTGGTGCACGGTGCGACTGTGGAGCAGCTCAAAAGTGTGTGCTCAGCTCTGGAAGACTGCGAGGGCTTCAACTCTGAAGGCTGGATCAAGTCTCGTGTGGCAGGCAAGAAAAGGTCAACCATTGACCTCTACCTGAAGCAGGTTGCGTCAGGGGTGGTGGAGAAAGGGGAGGAGCTTGCGATGGACGAGGGAGCAGGTATCTTCCAAAACCATATGCAGGAATACGACAAGATGGAGGAACAGTTGAAAATGTATCCTTTTTATCTAAGTCTTGGCTCGCTGGTTGAGTTCATTAAAGGAAGGTTGGTTCTAATTGAAAGGAGTGTGGTTTGTCTTTGACTGGTGCCGTGCCAGCTACATGTACGAAACAGATGTAGGGAAGGACATTCCGTCACTGGAGGATTATAAGTATGGAGTGGAGCAGCTCTTCATAGACCTGCTGGCTGCCAGCAAGTTCAGGACCATGGTACGAATGGATGTGGCAGTAGGGGGCGCATGGGGCAGCCTCTTTACAAAGGACAGCTGAGTGTGTCCGTTATTCAGAGGTATAAGACTGTCAAGGACAGCCTCTCTACAAGGGACAACTGAGCATGCCCCAATATGTCTCTATTCAGAGGTTCTCGTCCATTCCAGGACCCCACTAAAGCGAACCTGTTCTTCCTCCCGTCTCGCTGCACGGCATATCGCAAGTCTGTGCGGGAGCTTGAGGCGGGGATTGAGCGAGCGGCCGCCATCACTAGGGATATGGTCAGGGACATCAGGATGAGACTCCCCTACTGGAACCACACCCTCGGTGCCGACCATTTCTACATCTGTGCCCACGATATGGGTACAGAGGTCACACGTTTGGCTGACTCGGCACTTTGTAAGAATGCCATAGGGCTGGTGAACACTGCGGACTATTCTGAGCCGTACTTTGACCCCCATAAGGATATTTCAATCCCCCCTCACCCTGGGAGGGGGACTATACAGTGGGCATTAATTGGACAGGGTGGGGCCACCTTTGACCCCTACCAGCGCACCAAACTTGCCTTCTTGGCAGGCAACGAAGGAAGGTAGGTCATGAGTTGGCACTCTGGGTCATGTGACTTTGAGTGGGTGTGGTCTCTCAAATATGCAGGGGTATCCGTCCGAAGATCTACGAATTGTACGGCTCGGACCCGGAGTTCCTTCTAGTGAGGGGTCACATGTCAGAGCAGGAATACATGAAGTAATGGACATACTGTGGAACCTCTGAATAAAGGACACGCCAACGAGAAAGGAAAGCTCCCCACTTACAGCAGACAAAAGAATTTGTCCTTTCTTCAGAGGTTTCACATTGTGGAACCATAAGAATAAGGTGCTGACTCAGCATTAATTTATAACCATTTAGGAGTTTGAAGAGCAGCAAGTTTTGCCTGTGTCCCCGTGGCAACAAGGTGTGGAGTCCAAGAGTGATGGACGCAGTGTGGTTCGGGTGCATTCCCGTTTTCATTGCCGACCACTACGTTCCTCCTCTCTACGACATGGTCCCATGGAGTACCTTCTCCGTCACAGTCCCCGAGAGCCAGGTAAGCTACATCCACTCTTATGGAGAGCCACACCCACTATTGTTCCAATTATAGGTGTCTTTGCTGAAAGAAATTTTGCAGACTTTCTCCTACCAGAAGATCGCAACAATGCAGCAGAATATTCTAAAGGTGGGTGTGGTTTCCTTAATTGGTGGGTGGAGCTTGATAATATGTTGGTATGCAGGTGTATCACCACTTGACGTGGCATGACCCCCCACAGCCGTACGACGCGTTTCATGCCGTGCTCTTCCAGCTCTGGAGACGGCGCCATGTTCGCCGAACTAAGCCCCTCCCCCTCCCTTCCGTGGGAGCACTAAGATAGCAATAGCTACCCCTAGCTCCAGCTAGGGGGGAGGAGACAACAAGTAGTGGGTGTGGTTAGAATCATAATGTCGTCATGCACTGACCCTGTACCCCTAAAACGTGTTTTGGTAAAGTATCGTCAACTATAAACGTTCTAATTCGTTCTGTTTTAAAATTGACGTCCTTTACCTAGTCAAATGTTTGTGGAACAAGGCAGTTACTGAAAGGCTTTGTGTTCGCTTTTGAGCGAAGCAGTGTAGCGGGAGAGCATGTTACATTCCCCATCGAGTCCTGTGGAGACCATGGCCAGCATGCAGGGAACCTTATGGAAGTGGACTAACTATTTATCAGGTATTTCACACCTCCAGCTACAAATTCTACCTTTCTCGAGCTAAAAAGGCTACACTCCTTGCCCTGTTTGCGTGGTGTACATTGGTATCCCAGTAGATTAAGTTTCTCAGGCTGAGTGATTCCACTGTCCCACTGTTCATGCCCCAGGTTGGCAGCCCCGATGGTTCGTACTGGACGCTGGCTCCTTCTCCTATTTCCTCTCACCCAATGAGGTCCATTTGGGCTCCAGGGGCTCCTTAAAGATCTCCTCCTGTGACATTCTAGGTGAGCTTTCAGCTCCCTCTGGCTTGCAATGGAAAGTGATGGCTGTTTCTAATTAGTGCACACCAGCGACCACCAGCGTGTGGATATGGTGATGCCAGGGGGAAGGCATATTTACCTCAGGGCTGCCTCCATGTCGGAGAGACAGCAGTGGTTGTTGGCATTTGGAGTGGCAAAGCAGGGCGCTTTGGATTTCACAGATTCTGGTATGCCTATGGCTATATAGCTACCTAGCTTACAAAAGCGTCATGTGACTATCCATGTGACCATCATGTGATTCTATCACAGAGGCTGTGGGTGGTGGCGGTGGTGGGAAGAACGCTACTGGCTCCAGTTTGCAGCACAAGGTGAACCGTCTCCACAGCAACTGTGAGCTGCTGGTCTCACAGATAGCCTCCGTCAAAGCCATGGTGTCCCAACCTTCCACTATAGACCCCGAGGTAAGGCATGTACACCCCCCCTAGATGTGCTATATCCGAGCAACATGCCCCTCCCACCCATGTAGGCACTGTCAGGGTTATCTTCAGATGTGGCTGCGACCTGTGATAATTTTCTGAATGCTCTTCATGAGTGCATGGATCTTTCTCTGGAGAGCCAGCAGCTTAGCTCCGCCCTCAAACCCCTCCCCCTTAAGGAGCTCTACGCCCCCAAGAAAGGAGGTGAGTGCCGAGCGTGGAAATTCTGCTCACTCAGCAATATTTTTTTTAGGTGGTCTCTCTCCAGTCAGTAAACTGTCTGGGTTCAGTGAGTCTGACCTTTATCCTGCACCCCCACCTCCGACCCCTGTGTCCGCTACACTGCTGCCAGCGCGAAAAGCCACACCCACCCACCCCACTGTAGCCATGCCCACTTTGAGGAAGACCCTACCGGTACATCTCGTCAAGCCAGCACCAGTTGATAAGGGGAGGGGGAGTGGCACCCGAGGAACTGGACCCACTACTCAAAGTGAAACTGAAGGGAAATCCCCTGCTGATGGGAAACCCCCTGCTGATAGTAAGTCCCCCAGCAGTATTGGGAACCCCCCCAGGAATGATGTCACTCTTTCACCTGTCTCCAACCACTCCCGCAACCAATCAGCACACTCAAACTCTGACTATTTCATCACACCTACCTCCTCCCCTCGTCTGACCCCGCCCCACAGCCCCACCCCCTCGGGTGGGCGTTGCTCCAAGAGGATTGGGGACAGGGTGTCAGCTGTGGAATCGGATAGAGGACGCAAACACGAAACTTTCTTCTCGTCGCTGCCGTTCAAGTTCCAAGACATTGAGCTGCTGGAGGGGGCGGGGCTAGGGGAGGAGCTAGTGCCATCGGAGAAGTTCCTGCAGTGCTGTGAAGCTGTACTGCCTTTCTTTGGTAAGTTAGAGTCATGACCAGTCTTTCCTGTATGACCTGTTTAGCGAGCTCCTCCATTGTCTAGACATGCTCAGTGCCACGGCATTTGCTCCCATCAAAGCGGACATCAATGGCAATATCAAGGTAAACATGCAGTAAATTTCGAGCAGGCAGCTTAGAAAAATTTGTGGGTAAAATATTTCGCTGTTAACCTTTCTCCTTGAAAGTTTTGTGTTCCATTTTAACCACTGCATTTGGTGGTTTGACGTTACAGAAGTTGAGGAAGAAGTATTCTGAGGACTGTGATGCGTACGCCAGCCTGCAAGCCATGGTTCAGAGCGAAATGAAAGCCGGGATGTGCGAAGCCAGGGACTGTGCCACAGACGCCCTGCTCTGGCTGAAACGGTATGTAATCCCCTCTCTAATCTGGACACCTGAAATAGGGATCCCCATCCTGCCATGCTAATCCATGAGGCCACCCCTCTAATCAATCAGGACACTCTGACTGGTTCCAAGGGTGCCGATATCTTTGTTTCTTCCTTTCCTCCTCCCTCCCGTACATGCAGGGCCATGGAGTTTGTCCAGCATTTCATCGCAGAGGTGTCTGGCGGGGAGCACAGTTTGGACGTTGCTGCGGGCAAGGCTTACGGCCTCTCCCTGCGCCGCTACCACGGCTGGATTGTCAGGGGGGTCTTTAATGTAAGTCATTTCCAATGAAAACAAAAGGGTTACCATGCCGTCAGTTTAAATGGCATGAAACCGTTTACGTACATGTGTCTGGTTGATGTCCAGGGCTACAATTTTATACGTGTATCGATCACAGAAACCCCCTTTAGTGGACAAATTTTCCCATAAAGCGAAGAGCACTCCAACACAGAGATTCTCCACCACCAGGCCTCCTTTTGACATTATTATCATGTTCCTTTCTTACCTGTTTAGCTGGCTATGAAGGCGGTGCCGTACCACCGGGATTTCCTACGTGTCCTGGGATCTCTGGGGACGGACGAAGGAGAGCAGCAGGTGACTGCTGACATGGCAGCTTTCTCTGCCAGTCTCAGAGAGATTGTGCTCATTCTGAACACCTTCTACCAAAAACACGGTCTCGACCCGTCCCCAGACCCTCAGTAACTCAAAGGTGGGCTTCATTAAGAATTTTTAAAACTCTATTTATCAGGAAAGCACAAACGCATTTTTTCATGCCATGTCTCCTCAAGTGATACCTGGTATCATGCTGGACTTGTAATGCTTCTGTTATTCAAAATGTCCATTCAAAGTAAATACTAGCCAGTGATGTAAGGAGTGAAAAATGGCTACAGCTATTAGCACTGTTGTAGTTCTACAGAAATGAGCTAAATATCTATGGGAGTGAATCACATGATTACAGTGTGATGTCACATGTTTGGAACTACATGCATGACATCCTAATATGGTAACAGTATGTTGTTTACATGACCCACTGAGGCGTGAGGTAGTGGGCTATGAAGGTGAGCGCTCCCCCGCGGTACTGAGAAGATGACGAGGAGTTGATGAGGGGGTCCCAGTAAGAGGTCCCCCTGTTATGATGCTCGGCTGCACGAAGGGTCTCGACTGTGGCTGCAGGCAGGGACTGGACGGGATCAGGACTGCTAGCGTTGCAGCGATGGGGAGGGGGAGAGGTGGTGGGGGAAGGGAAGGGGGTGACATGGGGAGGGGGAGGGTGTGTATGGGGGTGTGTCAGGGGAGGGAGGGGGGTGGGGCCAATACTGAGAAGATATTTTTTCCGATGATTGTCCGAAAGGGTCAAATGTTCCATAGTATTCCGCTTTTTGAAGTGAACGAGCTGCAGCTTACTGTCCTGAATGGGATGGTGGCCGGTACCAACGAGGTGGGTGTGGTTAGGGGTGTGGTCAGACAGCAAGAGATGACATAGCCATGTGGAGTCCTGTTGATTCCCATTTCCCCCTCCTCCACCACTGTCCGAAACTGCTGAAGTGAGTAGGGCGGGGTCCCAGAGGCAAACTCCACCCCCACCACCAGGCCACACCTCCTGCAGGGAGACAGGAAGATCAGTAGTAGAAGCCAGTAGCAATTGGGAGGCAGCGTCAAATTGCTGAGTCGACACATTAGGAGTGGACTGCAAGGCATCCTGCTGCAATTGGTGGGCGGGGCCAGTGAAAGTGGGCGTTGCTGGGTGGGTCTGGTTTAGGAGGGCCCAGGGGTGCATAGCAGCCATGAGCGTGGAGACGCAGACCAGATACAAGCTCACACCACTAAATGCAACCTGTTGGGGGCATTACATCATCATTATATCATCAGAGCTAGACCATGTCACATGACCTACTCACCTTTGCCGTGTGCTTCATCATGGATGCCTGGAGGTCAGAGTTCTCCCACATGGCATTGAGGTCCGTGTAAGTGGTCCACCCTCTCTGGCACGCCTGTTCCATGGCAACCCTATGGAAAACACCGATAGCATGATGGGCTCTATTTGGAACAGCATGTGGTGGGCTCCATTTGGAACAGGAAACCTACCTCCCCTCAGCACTTCCCACGAAGGCATAGAATTCCTGTAGGGGGACATAGAGACGCCAATCCTACGAGGAAAGCATAAGAGGCACGTTAGTAACATGCACATGCATGCGTATGTACACAACCTGCAGGACATGGCTATGGCTGCTAGGAATGCAACCATTTTATCACTTGGCCCATGTTGATAAGCACTGAGTGCAGTGCCTGGCCTGCCCTGGACCGCAGGTACAGACGCCTAACACCATAACCTGATTAGCACATCCCCACACGAAACCCCTCAAGCTCCTGCTGCAAGCTCCACACTCCCACAACCCCCCCTCACAACCAACACAAATTCAAAAATTCAAAAATTAAGGCGTTTATAGAGTTTTACGCTCCTGATTAGTTTGCTGGACCGGCACCTGGCTGGGAAAAGATACAATTAGAGAAGTCTAATGAAGCAAACAACTGCATTGTCCAGAGCGGAATTTGTCTTTCTGTTGATGACCTGGACAGTTGGCTGGGAAACAATATGAAGCGAGAAGCCTTGTCTTTTCCTCTGGTGGAACCACATTAAGCCCCCTGGCTGGAAACATGAAAGGTCGCTTGGCGAGACGTACAATTAAATTACACAACCATGATGCGTGGTTCCCCTTCTCTCTCCTCCCGCCCACAACACACATGCACATCACAAGGTTGCTAGGCACAGGAACTGACTGATTTGAGCATGGCCACAACACAATGGAAAAGATACCTCAACTCAAGATTAATTTATCTAATTAAACCAAATTCTTCAACCTAAATCAGTCTTCCAATTAAAACCACATCCTCCAACCGGCAACAACCAGTATCTCTTGTGATTATCTATGTAAGCGTGCATGCATGCGCACACACACATGCGTAACTCTTCACACGTTCCACATGCACCCACCACTCCCCATCCCACCTGCTGCAGACATACCTCGAACCCACCCACCTCCAGGGTGAAACCCTCCACCCCAACCCCCCTACTGCAAATCAATTAACTCCCAGCCAATTCACGGCCAGGTAAATACCCTCCTGAAACCAATAGTTTGAGTGTGGGGCAAGCCCCCTAGTGTGGGGCGAGCCTGGTTTATTGAATTCAGGTTTAAATGCAGCTCCTCTCGACCGCCATAGCGGTACATATCTTTGTGGCGTAATTATCCATGACCTGACCCCCCCCCCCCCGCCCATAGACATACAGACTACAAGGTGCAACACTACACTTAGCCATTCCAGCCCCTCTGCAACACAACCCCCTCACTATAGCGCTCCAGACGTAACCAAGCCTAGACAATGAAGTAACTATTTCTCTCCTCTCTCCCTCCCTCTCTCACTAGGACACCCAGCAAGCTCTTTACGACCCCACTTAGCAGGCAATTAAACCTCTGATTGATTAATGGACTCCCTACACGATGTGGTTCCAAAGTGTCCTTTGTTTGGAGGTTCCTTCACTGTGGCTAGAAGCACACTGTTGAAGACACCACAGCTGAGGGTGTCTAGGAGACGCAGCCTCAAAGATCATGACTCCTAGAGAAGCTCTATCAAGTTGTACATCCAAAGCAGGAGGCTATGGGATTGAACATTGTAATTCAGGTTTGGATTCCAAGCATACTTTCTCACTGCAGGTAATAGGGGTCCAGAGCTTCTGCATAGCGATGTCTACACAACGAGGCAGAGATGCAGCAGGTGGCTAGCTTCAAACCAGGCACAAACAACTCCCCAATTACAATAATTTCTCAAGTGTCACGGAAATTGCTTCCTTAGTGTGCTAGCAGGAAGATCTTGGACTGTGGAACAAGGAGAGGGAAGCTGAGCCACTTCCATCTGCCATTTACAGCAAGACCAGTGACAACAAACCAAAGCTCTCTCACTCACTCATTCCCAGCAAATGTTTTCGATAATTGATCTGACTAAAAAAAGATCCATGCTGCTAACGAAGCAGTTGCTTTACAGCATGGTACAATAATTAACAGCATTCCAAGCAGCAAAGTCTGTCGGTCCTCAATGCTTCCATCCGCTGACCTGCAGGACGGCAAGACTCTGATCAGGCCACCGCATGAGTCCACTGGCGACCTGATCAGAGGACATGCCCTCCTGTCAGCTTTGGGGGCCAGTCCCGGCTCTGTCAGCATTTCAACGGTTCTGCTTACTCACGGCTCTGATGCCCTGTGACCACCATGCCTGCACGCCCAATTGAACAAACACTACTCAGCTAACTGGTAACCATAGTAAATAACAACAAGCCATTAGTCAGCTATTTTAATTTGAAACCGATTAAAGTCTCGTCACTGGCTAGTTGAGTTACGTGGCATACACCAGACACTCGGCTCATCCTAAAGACGCTGGGGATTCGCTAGCACCAACTCGGCATGCCACACTAGTGGCAGGCAGGAGTCATGCACGAAACATACCAGCATGCATGCACACCATGCCATGCTAATGTCAGCACACACGTCCACGATGCACAGCTCCATTGCTCCCCACGCAACCTCCAAAGAAAGGACACCTTGGGATCTTATTGGGAGGCTGTTTTTATTTTGGAGGTGCAGTTTACACAGAGGACCTAATGGTGCATTTCGGTTGTCCATTGTAGAGAGGCTGCTTTTACCTCAGAGGGATGTACTGATAATGTGCCTAACCAGTGTCCCATACTTTCCGTTAATTTACACTTCATGGTAGAACACCTTACGCTGTTGGCATGCATGTACATGGTGCTATCTAAATACTAACATTAACTCAATTACAAACGGTAGTGTGGATACTTGAGCTATTGAGCTAGCCAAGCTTACAATCGCTTTAAGGAAGTTCCTTTCGAGCTGATCCAGTGTTAGTTTAGGAGTGCAACCTGCAACACAAGGGATACAATGTTTCAACAGGTTGCCAGTGTAGTGTTGCAGCCACCAGGGCCTGCAGAGTTGACTCCCTCTAATCCGGCCACCCTTGGGGACCTTTTAAAGTGTCCTGATTAGAGGGATGGCCTCATTTCAGGGGTCCGGACTAGAGGGAGTTCACTGTATCCAGTTCCCCATGCACATAATGTATACACCTACCTATAGCCGACCATTCAGAGTTAGTGAGGGCCTCCATTTCACCTTCGTCATTCATGTACTTTGAGGCCACCACCTACGCATGCAACAGACAAGGTGACATTAGTCACGTGATGGTCGCTCATGCCTCAAGGCTAGCTCACCATGGCAACGAGGAACAGGTCCCGTGATGAGATGGTAGACATATAGTCCGGGTTGCTCTGAGTCAGACGCTGGATGTAGATCAGCCCCAGCAGCAGGGAGCAGGGGGAAATCCCGCCCTCTCTGGGTCAAAACAGAGACAAGCGATACTGAAACTGCCAGGCTGGACAGCATGTGAGGAAAATGGCACTCCCTTAGCACGTGGGGAGGAGACATAGCTGCAGGCTACCTTCCCTAGCTATGCCACTGCACACAGGGCCTCTGTTGATCATTCAACAGTAATTATAAAACGATTAGAGGTGGACTCAAGCCATACATGGCAATAACATGACATCATTCTTACATGCACGCATACGTACATGCATGCAGTGGAGAGACCCCACATGGGACTCCTAGCAGTAGCTGAGAAGGCAGAATGGAGACTGGAAACCAGACCCTGTCAGCACATGCACCAAGTCCAATAAAAATCAAATTTAAGGACACTTTCATATTCCCCTATTAAGCACACTCGTTATTATTTCACAATGTAGGACACCTCCATACTTAGTGAGGCCCCATTGTACGTTCACGTGAGCAGTGAGTGGGACACACGAGGCTTACCGTACAAGGTCAGCAATGTACCCATGCTTCAGGGCCTTTCTGGAGGACGGGAAAGATGGCATTGCATTCAGGACAGAAGATAGCACCAAGCCTGAAAGGGCAATCAATATAAACATTTAGAGATTCTGTAACACGCAAAATACAACTCAAGAATAACGGTAATCCTATAGCTTAATTGCTCACTTAAGAAAAGTAAATTTAATCTGTCAGGTAATACGTATCACGATTCACCCACTCTCATCAAACAAGTCCTTCTCGTAACAAAATAACTTTGACACTCTAGCTGTTACCCTAGTATGGAATCACATGGAGGCTACCCAAAGTGCATTTTAGCCACTTTCCTTAATCTCTTTCCATCCCACTCCAAGCAAAGTGGTTTGGAGACAACATTATAGACCATCGGATAACCCGCCTGGCCTTTGGAGTCGCTGTGACGTGTGATAGTATATGGGCAATTGGTAAAAGATTTCAAGCTAGGGCTTTGATGTACTCTTGCTATGGAATGCAAAGAGCACTGGATCTGATTAGGCTGGGAGAGGTAGTGGGTGCACGCAAATGAAGGTACCTCACTGCCCCACATGAAGGCATTGCTGCATTGCATTAGGGTGCACTGGTCCCCCCCCCCACACCTCCTCACAGGTGCATCGCATCAAGGGAATGAAATCAGGCCAGGATAAAGGGAGGACAGAGGAAAGCATAGGAACTTCCAAATGCACTGAGGCAAGACAGTTGCACCAAATAAACTACCTCAAGAATTCTAATCCTCCGAGTTACATAATGCCAAAAAATCTGCTGTTTTGATATGTCAAGGAGTCGTATCCAAAACAGTTTGATAAGAATTTGGAGAGGAAGTTTTAAATCAGTCCAAAAACCCTTTGTAAGGTTTTATTGCTGCTGCTGAGAGGAAGTTTTGAAGCAGTCCAAAAACCTTTTGATTGCTGAAACTGGGACAAAAACAAATATATTGTCTCCAAAAAACGCAGTCACCACTGACTATACCATACCATATTATACTAGCATTGACAAGAGACTCTATCCCCCAGCCTTGACTGGCTACCAACAGCCAAGCCTCAGATCCTCATGCATTACAGAGAATCTCACCACAGTGCACACCACCACGCCCACTAGATGAGAAATGTGAGCTTTTCCCTCCCTGGGCTCATTCCTTCCCCTCCCACCAACACATACACAACACAGGCAAGACCACCCCTCCCTAGTCCCGTTCTACTGGTAGCTATGGTGTTTACTGTTGAGTGGTCCTGAGGAGCTGCTGAATTCATCCTGGCCAGGAATGTAAAACCTTTTCTTCACTTTCTGGCTTTGCTCGCTGTCTACCAAGGACACCAGTGACACGGGGGCCATTTCCTCTCACACACAGGCACACAATAAGTATCCCAAAGTCCTTGAGAAGCTGGAGTAGATCTTTCTAGAACCTGGGGCAGGAGAAATCACAGAACAACACGGCCATCTTTGTTGCTGACGAGGCGATTCTACAACGCATGCGCAGAAGTTTAAGTCATGGCGGGAATTTAATTCCTAATGGAGATTCCATTCCCAATTAGCAGGGTGTTTATGTAGAGCTTAGCTCCGTGTACTGGTCAGTGCCAAAGGGCACTGTAATGATAATCCATTGCAATGTGGTTTCCAGGCACACCACTTCAGAGTAACTTAATATTCCAAGTGAAAAATCATCGGAACTTTACAAAATGCATTCCAACAGGCGAATAGAAGGTATTAGGCCATACTGCTGGGAGAACGGATTGGATTTCATACGTGTTATTCTAGGAGGAATAATTATTATGATAATATAGTGCTGACAGTAATAAATATACGCTTGCAAAGCAACAATGTAGGAGAATATACAACAGTGCTACACACACAGGACCAATACAGTGTACACAATGCAATAATGATACAACAGTGTGTAGGGGGAAGGGGGGGTTCTGGGGAGATGAAGTGACTTTTTGAATACCACTGCTTTGTGATAAATAAAACAATAATAATACTCTGCGTAGGAAAGTGTCTGAGTTGTGGCTCTAGGCTACGTAGCTAGTGAGCATGGAGTGAGGAGAGAATCGAGGGGAGCGCAAACAGATGACGGACTGATACTCATGTAAAGCAGCGTGCAAGGAGCTGGGCCCCTACACTCTTCAATGTATTCGGAGGGAGAAATAAATACTATCTAGAGTGGCAAGGACGGTTGGCTAGGAGCATCTGAAGGACGTCTTCTGTTCTGTGCAAATTTTACACTTAATCTCGCAGCAGAAGTGAAAGGAGCAGTCGCACTTTGAGACCTTCTCGTAGATGTGTTCTTTGCTGCCTCTCCCACATGCGTTGCACAGTTTGATGCAGGCATTAGGAGCATCGGGATAAGGGCTGCATTCACGCCCGCTGACCCCCACAGACCCAATTTTGGGGTCAACTTCGCACCAGTTATTCACAGTCGTGTGGACAAAGTCGGTCTCTGCCAAAGTCCTGCCGCAGTTTGACTTCCAGGTGACGCGGGAGGCGGCACTGGTCACCACCTTACAGGACTCATTGTAGGCCTGCTTGAGTCTCCTCGCCAGTATGGAGAAGTCCGGCAGCTGGTTGTGACACACACTGAACGTGCAGGAGCCTGAGATACCATGGCAACGGCATTTCTGTTGCTCTGTTGAGTTCATGATCTCGTGAATCATCTGCACGGAAAAGAGGGAAAAGGTAAGATGACACACGGCCATTTAAGGATATTATTTTTAATTACTGAAGATTTATCCCCAGGCATGTCATGTTGAATTCTGCTGATCTGACTGCCTACACACGTTAATAAGCTATTTTGAATTCTGCTGAAATGGCTGCCAAAATCATCTTCAATTATTTGGGGAAATGCGAGAGGGATTAGAAGAGAAGTGTTTGTGAGCTGATGCCAGCATACACATTAACCTAATAAACTTGATTTGATTGCAAACACCATCTGATTATAAAAATATGAGTCTGTGAAAAATTAGCTGAGGAATCTAACAGGAAGGGCTCTCATTTCAGACTCCATCACACCTCTTTGTACACAATGGAAGGCATTCCTGAGCCCCTGGGAGGAGGGGGGGGTAAAGCCATTGGAGTTGCAAGTGTCACAGGCAGGTGCATGGCATTCAACTGGCCAGCGTACACACTTGAAACTATTTCTGGGAAAGAATCACATTATCTTCTGAATCAGATTAACCTAGCGCTCAGAGAATCCAAGCATGAGGGGTTCTCTCTCGCATTCCTCTGCATCCACAGCACAGAGCAACTGGCTCTAACTCTGGCTGGGTCACTATGGCAACAGAGGCCTGGTCAATGCGATTAGCAGCATTCCGCCACCACTTACTGGTCCTCTAATTAGCTAATGACTGGAAACACTTCAGAGAGCTAACACAACTCAACATGCTGCCTGAACTGTTGCTAGATAAGCTGCTCCGAGGAATGGTAGGGAATTACTTACGTGTCTGGTTGCAAAGAAGTTGTGCTGGGCAATTTGCTGCTTGATTCCACCGCCCGTGGAGGCATAGCGCTGGTGGAGAAAGGTCTCGGCAATGTTCAGGCCATACTCCACGTTGGAGGGGCACACGGTCGTCTGCTCCGACTCCCCACTGCACGAGCAGTTTGCAATGACATTCTGACTGCACCCTTTAGCCACAGTGTGCGTGATAACAGCCAAAGACAGTGCATAGACATAAGCCGACTCCTTGAAAATGTCATCTGCAGGGTAAAAAAATAGAGCCACGATCAACATTGTTAAACACCAGGAACCGGTCCTAGACAGGTCACAGAGTGCTAACTGGTTGCAGGACATATTTGTCCAGGGCCACAGGTAGACACTGAGGGGCTATATAGCTCGCACACAGCAGGCCTAGTTGCCTGCTCTCACACATCGCTCTACAGTTTGCAACAATGCAGTCAAAGGTCACACGTTCTTTATGGGTGCATGGGCATGTGAACCACCCCACAGCACATGTGGACGGAAATAAAAATGCAGGACTGCCAACAATCACAACTTAGGCACGCCTGACTACTCCATTTTAATCTTTTATGACAATGTCCACAACTGCAGGCTCAATCTACGCTATTATTATTAACCCTGCTGAATACATTCCTAGGAATACCATCTAGCAGGTTGGATTCAGGTGTTAGCCCTTTGCCTGCAAGGGAGAGGGAGGGGAGGGAAGGAGGCCCTACACTACCAGCTGTTGCAGACCCGAGGGGTGCAGGGGTTTCAAAATCACATGGAAGCACTCTACCGTGCATCACTGCCAGTGCAGCAAACTCACCTCCTTTTGTGATCTTTGGCTGTTTGAGGAGGGAAAAGTTGCTGCAATTCCACAGCTCATGCCTAAAGTCGTCCTCACAGGCCTTTTTCGCTACTTGTTCTGCATATGTCAAGATTGGGAAGAGGTCAGGCCGTTTGACACAGATAAAGAGTCTCTGGTCGTAGGAGTCGAAGCTTCTTTTGCAGTCTATGATGTTGAATACTGGAGGCTTTGGGGAGTAGGTGGTAGCTGTTGGCTCTGGAGCGGTAGCAGAGTTGTCAGCCATGCAAGAGGAGATGCAGGCTAGCATGATCAGTGCACACCTGCATAGACAAAACATTGGCATTAGCCCATGATCTCAAGCGCTCAGCTTCTGCAGAGCTGGGAGCTGCAAAGCCAGCTAGCTGGCTAGCTAGGATTGCTGCAGCCAGCCCTTGCAGCACCAGCCAACCCTTGCAGTAGTCTGGGACCTTTCCCTCCTTTTGGTGTCCCAGACTACCCTTGCAGCACCAGCCAACACTGGCCAATGGCAATGGCTGCAAAGATGCAAGTTAGCTCTAACTCAAGCAACTCACCAAATCCATGCTGCTAATCTTGGAGGCCTAGAGCTGAAGGTGGTGCCTCTTGATGTGGTGCTGTGGTCCTTGCATATGCCCTGGTGGTGTGAGGTTGCTGCTGCTGCTGCAGAGTGTCTCTGCCTGCTCAGATCCAAGCTCTCCATTTGCTCACTCGAAAATAGTACAAACAGCGGGTTAAAATTTTCTGGCAGAAGCAAAACTGAGCTTGATGCTGCTGTAGTGAGGCAGATATGAAATACCAGGCGTTCTTATAGCCAGGCCCAGTCACCAACCAGGGTGCTTCCAGATTGCAACACTCAGCAGGGGATAACGAGCGTTTTGGAATGCCAATTCTATTATGCATGAATTGCTGGAATGAATTCCGGGCAAGGGATAAGGATTCCCACTACCTGCCTCCTATAGCACACCTTGTCAGCCACTCTGCTTCTCCTGTTTACACACACCGTGGACCATTTTGATCTCCAAGGTTCAGAGACACTATTCAGTGTGTGATGAACTAGCTAGCGTGCATTCTAAACTAGTATTGTTTGCAGCCTAGCAGCATGCATGGTGCGTGGATGCGTTGTAACCATGCTGCAAGGCCATGCAAGCAGGTCTCCAAGCACCTCCTTTGAAGAAACCAAGAATCAATCAAAAAGAGTCCAGATATACCATGAGGACTCCGCGCGTGCGCCTCAATTAATTGGTTTAATGCAGAATGGTTTTGTGGCTGATAGCATATATAATGTGGAGCTGATGATCGATACTGATTC
>JAAGOD010073359.1_pt1 | contig 22591 bp, 25 predicted proteins | sample 8389681 | NCBI WGS metagenome assembly JAAGOD01 (sample SAMN13964374, study PRJNA552185) | sponge metagenome | biome: deep-sea hydrothermal vent fields; feature: spots directly above weak diffusing fluid; material: seawater and sediment | host: Tedaniidae sp. KZ-2020 ... | reverse complement strand
TTCAATGGGGAAGCTCCTCCTGGATTCATCACTTTTATGGGCGGTGCTTTCATCTTCCTGAACGAAAACTCCCCAGCAGATTATGAAGATGTCTTACGCAACCTTCTCTACTGCAACATGGAGGATGAGCCAGACGAAGCTAGAGGAAGAACAATTGTTATCACAGTGATTGACTCCGGAGTGAACCTAGTGAGTGGAAATGCCCTCCCGCCAGCCAGTTCAATTCCTGCCATCTCGTTTGTCAATATCATCAGGGTGAATGACCAACCAAGGGTGTTCTTCTTGCAATTGGATGATATCTCCATTAGAAACACACCCACACCCATCATCAACTCCTCCACCATTGTGATAGATGATTCTGATGACACTCTCTTTGATGTGCTGAGAATATACATCACCAACCCTCAAGATGGCTCTGATGACGAAATTATTGAGTTTTCCCGACAGCTTCCAGAGTCATCAGTATCTGTTGGTCCCACTGACCTTCCAGGCCCCCAGATCCTCTACACTGTGACCTTCGAAGCTGGTGGAGCAGACGTGCAGCGTGTGACAGAGACCATTTCTCAGCTGAGGTACAACAACCGTGCTGGTGCCATTACAGTGGAGCCTCCCAGGCAAATCTGCGTGGAGTTGAGTGACTCTGAGATCTTCTCTGAACTCACGTGTGTCAACGTCACAATTTCCCCACCCAATGACTTTGATCCAGTCTTTGCTCCCGGCACTGTGACTGCTTACAGCTTTATAGAGACAGACAGCAGTGTCACCATAGCAACACTCCAGGCCACTGACCAGGACGCAGGTAGACAGGGGATAATAGTCTACAGCATTGACCGGGTCATCTCCAGGAGGTTCACAGGGCAATTCTCGGCACCCACCAACATATTCTCCATCGACTCATCATCTGGTCTGTTGAGCGCTCCTAATGGTTTCAATGCCGAAGACTTCACTTCACATGAAATCACCATCATAGCATCAGATCAGGGCAATCCAGTAGGGGAAGCCTCCATCGTCCTGAGTGTGGTAGTGTCCGACGTCAATGATGTAGCTCCATTCTTCACTGGCCTTCCTTACACAGCCACCCTGAGGGAGGAGCTGGACCCTCCCAATCTAATTCTCATTGTCACTGCTTTCGATACGGACATCACCAGAGCAAACAATCAGATTGTTCGCTACGACCTGACCAACTTCCAGGACCGGTTCAGGATTGACCCCAACAACGGACTGATTGAGAACTTTGCCATTCTTGATGCTGAGGACATAGAGACCTATGTTCTGAATGTCACAGCTACAGACTCTGGCACTCCACCCCTTGTCACCTCCGTTAACGTCACGGTCACTCTCCTGGACAACAATGACAATGCAGCTGTGGCAGACCAGCTGGCCCCCGCTGTCTATGTCACCAACAAAGGCTCCAGCTCAATAGGACCAGCCATACGGATTGTGGATGCTGATCTTGACCCTCCTGCCATCAGTAGCATCAGTGTCACTCTTACTCCTAGCTCCGTGGACGCGAGTCGCTCATATGACCAATGTTTAGTGCAGTGTCAGGATGCTAGGCTGGCCACTGCAGGCCTCCTGTCTGCCGCTATTGATCTCCTTGCATTGGCAGCCTTCACTGGGGAAACTCGCAATACGGTAGGCACTGCAGGCTGTCCAGCTGTCATGATTGCTCGCAATACTGTCGACCGAAATTTGGATGGCTATGGTGAGATCCAGCGGAGTCGATTACCAGCAAACTTTGCCTCTGGGGAGTTTTCTATTTCGTTTGTGCTGACTCAGACATCTGAAGGCTACGTCATTGTGGTTCCTGACTCAACAAACAGAGCTCTCGCGCCAGGTTCTGTGGACAGAGAGTTTGCCATTTGGCTGCGGCGAAGGGACTTCAGGTTGTACTACTTGACATCTGCAACAAGTGGTGAGCTGAGAAGTGTCATTACACTCAGCAGCAGCTCTCCTATTGCAGAGTTCTTCAACCCTGAAAATCCTCAAACCTACCACTACACTGTGGTAGTGTCCACCAACCCTGCCAGAGTCACACTCTACATCGACTGCATGCCCATTGGCTCAGCAAACTTGATTGGAGATGTTGTCATGCCTTCCTCAGACATCAATGTCTTCATTGGAAGGTCTCAGCCCAATCCTACAAATGGCGGTCGACTGTCAGGCCAACTTCATGGGCTCTTCTATCACCCCACAGCCCTCACTCAGTCCCAGATCACAGACTTCTGCAGCTGTGGGTTTGAAGCCCTGGTCCTGCCTCCTCTGCCCAGTGGTGTGACTGTGGCAAGTGGGACCAACCAGTACAGCATCAGGCTGCAAGCAGTGTCTGGTCTCATCCCCAACCAGGATGCCGTCAACATTCTCCGCAGTATCAACTACACCAACCAGTTTGACTCGCCTAGTGTGGACCCCAACAACCCAGAACGCTCTCTTCTCTTCACCATCACAGAGGAAACAGGTATTACAGATCCACGCCCAGGCTCCATTCGATTGGTCACCTCCGACAACAACCTCCCTATAGTGGACCTAAATGGTGTGTCCACTCCAGGCATAGGCTCATCAGCTGCCTTTATTGAGGATGGCGGGCCCGTGCTTGTGGCACCAGCTGCCGTCATCCAGAGGAACGTCGAGGGCTTCATCAATCCGACATTCAGTCGTGTGGTGGTGACGCTCACCAATGGTCTAGACGAGGGTGAAGTGCTGACTGCCACACCCTCCGAAGCCATATCAGTGAGCAGCTCCAATGGTGGTTGGACACTGGAGATTGTGGGACCAGGAATCCCTATTGAATTCGGCATTGTCTTGCAGTCTGTTGCCTACTCCAATCTCAACAATAGTCTCACAACCTCCCCAGCAAGACAAGTCTCCTTCACGGCATTTGATACGGAGGGGCGCACCAATCCTGACGCAGCCATCAGCACCATCACCCTCACTGCTCTCAATGATCCCCCTGAACTCTCTCTAGATGCTGATGTCAGCAGCGTCATGGGCGTGGTTTTGTTTGAAGAGGGCTCATTGGGAGTGCTGGTGGCTCCAAATATCACTGTGATGGATGTAGACGACTCTGAGTTAGAGAGTGCAGAGGTCACTATCACTGTCAGCCCTGCACTGAGTACGGATTCCCTGGTTGTAGCAGTTCCCCTGGCAGGGACAGGCATCACCTCACAGTACGACAGTGCAACAGGAGCGCTGAGTCTGACTGGGCGTGCCTCTCTCTCTGAGTACCAGCGTGTCCTCTCTAGTGTGACCTTCCTCTCAACAGACAGCCCCTTCCTTGACGTTTCACTGGAGTCCCTGACCAGGACAGTGACCCTGACTGCCGAGGATGGCCAGGGGAGGAGCAATACTCTCAGTGTGGAGGTCCAATTCATGCCAAACAACGATGCTCCTGTTGTGACGCCACAGAACTCAACAGTGGTGTTCCGAGATGGTGATAGGATGGTAGCCATAGCTCCAGCTGCAGATATCACAGACTCGGACAATCGTAGGCTGCAGAGCATGACTGTGGAGCTCGTGGAGAGTCCTGACAATGACATCCTGAGCAATGGTGTTCAGTCGGCACGTCTGCTGGTGTTCCCTGAAGGGAGTGTGGCCGACTATGTCTCCATCCTGCGCTCCATCACCTACGTCAACATGGTAGCAGAGCCCTCCCCGGTCCAGCGCACCATCAACATTCAAATCTGTGACTTCCTGGTCTGTACGGATGCACGTGTGGTGGTGGATGTTCGTGATGTGAACGACAACTCACCAGTCTTCTCTCGTGCATCCTACTTCTTCTCCATTCGTGAGGACAGTCCTGTGGGGTCCACCTTGGGAACACTCTCAGCCTCTGATGCTGACAGAGATGAAACACTCTTCCAATTCAGTTCCGACGAATCTTTCTTCCAGCTTGTGCCAGAGGGAAGTAGTGTCCATGTTGTTACCACTGACCCACTCAACTTTGAGGCACGTAGCAGCTACGTTTTCAGGGTTTTTGTAAGTGATGGCGTCAGCAATGGTTCCGCTCTGGTCAACATTGAGGTGGAGGATGTGAATGAAGCACCGACTTTGACCTTTATACCTGTTAGTCCCCCCCCACTGGTGATCAGCCCAAGTAGTCTCACCCCCCTCATACAAGTGCCATTTGAGGTGCGAGACCCTGATTCCAATGACAATATCCCCATTGCTTTGCTCACTCTGCGTAACGTGCCCCAGGGCTCCAATGAGTCCTTAATCTCACTGGCGTCAGCAGGCGTCAGTTCATTTGAGGCACTGAGTGGTACTGAGTACCGTATCACGGGCCCTGGAGACCCCCTCTCTCTTGTGGATGCCCTGAGCCAGGTCGAATATTTGGCAGGAAGCCAAGTGACGGAACCTACCATCATACGAACAGTCTCCATTGTTCTCATCGACACAACTGGAGCAGAAAGTATTGAGTATGTGATAACCGTGTCTCTGGCCAGCATCCCACAGTTCACTCAGGATGAGTACCGCATTTCACTGGAAGAAGAGACCCTTCACAGCAACTTCCTTCGTGTTGAAGCGTCGGTGGAGAGTGGTGGTGATGTCATAGTGTACCAAGTGCAGGAGAACAGAGTGGCCATAAACAGCTCAAGTGGCCTGCTATCCCTGGTGGAGGCTGTGGATAGAGAGGTGGAGCCCTCCCTGGTCTTCACTGTGTTTGCTGTAGACCCCCTCCCACCTGCCAGAACTGGCATTGCCACAGTCAACATCACCATCCTCGACCTGGACGATGTGCGGCCTTCTATAAGTGGCATGCAGAACTTGACTGTCTCCACAGGCCAGTCCCTGCTCCCCTTCGCCACTGTCGAGGTCACTGATCCAGACACCTTGGGGAGCATTCTGCAGACCACTGTCTCCATCTTTGGTGATGAGCCTCTCACTCCCCTCCCCTTCACTGGGAGGGTGTGTGTGGATGAGCCCAACGCCATCAACAAGATGATGCAGGTGTGTGGAGGGCTTTCCTCTAGCTTCATTCTGTTGGAGCTACCCCTCAACGAAGAGGAGCACACATTGATGACTGACCAATATGGCAACGATCATCTTATCCTCACGGCCTCAGGGTATGCCCCTGTGGATCTCACTGGCTACAGTGGCCCCTTTGGTCGCATTGACGCATTCACGTTTGTAGTGTGGGTGAGAGCCGAGAGTTCAGGGTACATCCTCTACTTCGGCAGCCCAGATTCCGTGGAGCGCTATTTGGCAGTTTTCTACAGCTTGCCCAATAACCAGCTGATTGTCACTCTCAAGCGAGAAGGCATTTCAGGGCTGAGAGGCCAGATCCGCATCAGCTTCCAGCTGATGACCAACCTGGCTGATGGTGACTACCACTTTGTTGTGCTGGAGTATGCTTCCAGTAGCCTGACATGTACTGTGGACAGAGAACCTGCAAACAGTCTGGCAGTCGTCTACAAGGATCAAAATTTCCTGGGACAAGTGTTTGGTAAGCAAAAATAGCTATGTACTACTGATATTTACAAGGCTCAAAGGTCACCAAGAGTTGCCTATAAATACCCAGGGTATAATATGGCACAACTCACTAAAACTCCTCCCGTGTAGGACCGACTCCAATTGTGATTTCAATATTATGCATTTCAGGTCTTCCATTGCTTTTCAACATTGAGGGACCTTCTCCTGGTTCCGATTTGGCCTTGGTGCTTGGTGCTCGTCCCATCACTGGAGGCTACGATCAAAACTTTGCTGGCAGTCTGTCGGCAGTGGTCTATGCTCTGAGTTCCGCTCAGCCCAGCTTCTCCGAGTGCATGCTGGCCTGCCTGGAGTCCCTTGTAGTCAACACCATAGGGACACCTCTCACCGTCACACCATTCAATGTCAGCTCCAGGCAGCTGCAACTGCTGGGGCAAGCATCACCTCAGCAAGTCCAGCAAGCCCTGCGCAGTGCTGTCTACCTCAACAGGGCCCCAAATCCCAACATCAATGCCATACAGCTGGAGGTAAGTGGCTAAGACACACCTCATGTTGTAGCTAGCTAGACACACCTCATGTAATTAATGATGTTGTATTTTGTAGGTGAATGATGGAGAGGGTTTGGTGAGAGACTCTGTGCAGGTTTCTACCAGCAGTGGCACCAACATGCGGCGAAGGAGAAGCGTACCATCCCAAACCATCACCAGCTTCAACCCACGTCGACTGAGACGCTCTCTCCTAAGCATCAGGGAGCCAGGGGGTGGGGCAGAGGGTGAGCAGGAAGGAGCTGTTCCCTCTCACATTGCCCTACAACCACTGATGAGCATCCTGGCCAGTGGTGCTATCGTGCTAGCCCTCGTAGGAGCAGCCATGCTCGTCTATTCCAAGAGGAAGGAATAACTCAAAGTAGTTGACAGTCTTAGCAAATAGATTAGAACACCTGGTTATAGATAATTATACATCTCTATTGTGTTGTTGAACATAAGTTAGTGATGATGGGGAAAATAAGAACTGTTATACAGGTAGATATGTGATGAACAAAGTGATGCACTCTTTACTAGCACACTACACATTTACTGTTTTTGCTAGTTCTGCATTCCCTTTGGTCTGCAGCAGGTTGGGTGGAGTCTGAGGCAATGAAGAGACCCGGGCTTCTCCTCTGGCCAGTCTCCTGTTCCTGCTCCCCTCCCTTCTCCTTGCCCAGCTGCTCTGGACTCACCTGACTGAGCCGCAGGGAGCTAGGGGACGAACTGCTCCCGTGAGGCTTGACCATGTTCATGATTGCCGAGCTGTGAGAACCATTCTCTTTCTGGTCCTGGTCTGCAAAGGGAGAAGGAGTTTGACGGCGAGTCCTCGCAGGCACTTTCATCAGCTGGCACTGGTTTAGCTCCGGCACAACAGAAATGTCCTCCATGCTGGCAATCAAGACGGGCTCTGCGTCCTCTTCATCCTCCAGAGAGGTGACGATAGGATTGGTGGGGTACACAAAGTATGTCTGCATCATTCCAATGCCCTTGACAGCAATCTCTCCACGACTCTCAAACCTGTAGTGCTTGTTCCCCTCCAGCTTGCTGCATGGACGGATAGGCAGCAATCAACACATGTACAAATTTGATTAAGTAGGCCCATTTCTCATGCAAATAACTCTAGCATTCCAAGGCTTATTTGGTGCTGTCTAAAATGCCCAAATATAATTATGCTATACAATAATCCTGGCAGCTTATGGTGCCAGGACTGAAGTGAGCCTCTTACTTGTATGTAGCAGGGCTGATGTGCACCTTCCCTGGCTCCCCGTGAGACTCCATTCTGCTGGCTGTGTTAACTGTGTCTCCAAACAGACAGTACCTGGGCATTCTCCTGCCTACCACCCCAGCCACCACCGACCCAGTGTGAATCCCGATACGAACCTAGACACACGCATACAGTCACCGTGGTTTCTCATTGCCCTATGTATGTACATACATACCTCCAGTGGAGACTGATTGGTGGGTTCCATGACCTTGCCGGCTTCTTCCATCATGCCAAAGGCCATGTTGGTCACAGCTTCGGCATGCTGAGTGGGTGTGTCCAAAAGTCCAGCTGCCACCATGTATGCATCCCCTATGGTCTCCACCTACAAGGGAATGTAGTTGTTATGGGACCTGTCAGCGCTGAGGCTAGCCTCCAGCAGTGAGCTCACCTTGTAGACCTTGTGGTGGTCTGACTGGTGGTCAAAGAGGGTGTAGAGAGCATTGAGCATGCCGACGACCTGCATGGGACGGCAGCTGTTGCAGATGGTGGTGAAGCCTTTGATATCGCTGAAGAGAATAGTGACAGAACTGTAGTGGATGGCTGTGGCCTCTCCCTTCCCTTTCAGCTCGTTGGCCACTGATGGAGGAAGCATCGTGTGGAGAAGCTGGTCAGCTCTCTGTTTCTCATGCTCAACGCAGGCTTTCTGGATGACCAGGTCTTTCTTTGTCTCCTCTAGTTCCTTGGCTATGGTCATCTCTACAATGAAGTGCCGATTTAGGAGGAGCAGGTCTCTGGTCACGTCGTGCACAGGAATGTCACTGAGGTAGAGTCCTTGGTGCTCCAGGTCCTCCATGCTGTTGACACGTGGGGAGCACAGGAACAGGATGGGCGCTCCGTCCCTCTTGGAGGTCAGAACCATCTGGCCTCGGAAATAGAGCAGGCCTCTGTTGGACACCGGGATGGTCACAAGCGCTGAGGGCTTGGTGACAATGACAAAGTTGTTGTGGAGAGAGGTGCGAATGTTTTGATAGCTGAATTCCATTTTGGGCCTCTCCAAGTCGAAATAATCAGTGATGAGCGCTCTGGTTGCCATGGGCAGGAGCCTGGCCAGAGAGACCCCCATGTAGTGGATGATCAGGTCCCTGTCAAAGATGATGTGGAAAGGGAAGCAGTGTTGGAAGAGTTGGACACTGATGGGCCAGTCGGTCACGTCCAATATGCTGCCTCGTCGAGACTGAATACGGGACATGGAGAGGGCTGGGAGGTAGGGGCGTGGCATGTGCAATGGTGTAGCCGAGTCATCAAAACTAACTTTAGCCATCTGCTCCAAGATGAGGTTTTTGGCTCCACTGGGCAGTGTCACCTCCTGATCTGGTGATTCTCGACCTTCTTCTACCTTCTCCAGCTGGTGGAAGCTGTGCCTCTCCTCCTTACCACTGCCACGCCTCTCCTCCAGCTGGTGGAGGGGGATACCACCACTGCCACGCCTCTCCTCCAGCTGGTGGAGGGGGATACCACCACTGCCCCGCCTACCCTCCGTGCCACTGCCACGCCTCTCCTCCAGCTGGTGGAGGGGACAACTCGCACTGCCACGCCTACCCTCCGTGCCACCATTGTAGTGGGCTAAAACCAGAGGGTGACTCGGCAGATCTGTCAGCTCGAGAACCATCTCGTCTTCATCCTCCACAGTTGGCAGCACATTGAGAACATGAGGACTGCTGATCTCTCCAGTCAAACCTGCAAGGAATCAGTTTCTGATCACTACAGCAGACACTCTAGCCTCCGCCAAACACTCAGAGATAAAAGTGTTTGACCATACTAAATAAAGACAGCCTCCTAATCAGCTCTACATCAATTTGTTAAGTTGGGGTCCACTCTTGCCAACAGGCTGACTTTAATGAACATGCTACAGCCCACTACACCTGCAGACCAGCTCTAGCCTTACGTTCCAGGTAGTCGTCAGTCTTGGCCGACTCTGCCACCTCAATACTGAAAACACACTGATGGGCCAGTTTGTCTGTAGTCTCCTCACAGCTAATTTGCTTCACGGTGATGTCCAGATGGTAGAAGTCCTTGGCTACCTCCCTGACAATCCCGGGGACAATATTGCTGAGGCCCGGACGTGGGGAGTAATAGTAGAGAGTCAGTCCACTGCTGGTCTTCTCACAGCGAAAGGAAGGGGCACGCATTTTGGTGTAGGTAAAGGCCAAGTGATCATGGAGAGTGTCTAAATTGAGGAGGAAGCCATAGAGGTTGTGCCCCAGGGTGCGAAGGATGCTGCTATGACCCGATTTCTTGCAAGTCTTGAAGAAGAAAGCACCAAATAGTTCCATAACGTCCTCCACGCTGACACCTGCAGTGGTCCAGCAATATCACATTTGCTATAATGTATCTCTAGAGTGGTGATACCTAGTTTCTTTGATGCCTCCCTGCCAATAGTGTGAATATAGCTCTCGTCATAGTAACGCCTGTCTACAATGCCTTCCTTGAGTTCATCAATGCCAGCATTGTCACTGGGAAAGAGAATGTGCATGTGTATAATGATATGGGAACAATGATCCAGCTCAAACTTCAGTAATTACTGCAGGAGGAAAGACTAGGAATGAGCTAAATGATATTCATTGCTGCAGGCTCCATGCATGCCTGACATTTAAAAATCAGTTACTTCCACACCACAGTTATTACTGTGGCTGGAATCAATTTCACCTGGCAACCCCCCACCCCAGGCTGCAGCACACTGTCTTACAGCAGATGGGCACACCTACCAGATCTCAATCCAAGTCTTCTCACCATAGTTCTCCACCACCAGGCTGCGCAGTGTGTTATATATGAACCCATACTGCATTACGCACAACACATGCACACATGCATGCATCATTAATCTCAGTATAGCATTACTATTGTTAGAATGTTCCACCCACCATTGCACAGACTGCTCCTGGAAACCAGTTAGACCAGTTAGACTAGGAGTGGACTCAGGAACTTGATTAACACCAGAATGAAGCACACGAAACTATCATTAACAGCAAAGGAGACAAAAAATACAATGGTGAACTGGCTACATATCATTAACAGCAAAAGGAGACCTACAATAACTGTTTTGGGTGCACTACGAGGCTGGGTGCACTACGAGGCTGGGTGCACTACCCATGCACTACTTTTCTGTTTTGCAGCTGTGGTTTTTGAGAAGCCCAGCTAGTTCTAGTTAGGTATCTACCCACTCAGTGGAGCTGGCTGCAGATCTACAAACAAGATGGGTACCAGTAAGATATTATTCAATAGAAAGAAGTAAATTGTCACCCCCCCCTGACTCTCTCCTAGGAGGTATCTAGTAGGCTAGCTAGTAGGCTAGTGTAGGGTGAATCCCACCAGCTGGAAAAACAAGATAGCTACAAGCTGCAACAACAAGCAAGCTAGCAAAAACAATAAACATTTGAGCTAGCTAGGTAGCTAGCTAGCAATCCATAAGCTAGTTGTACAGATCCCTTTCCATAGATTAACCTTAGGTGGTACTCTAACTATGCGTCTCATACCTGCAGCTCTGAGCTCAGTCTCTTAGATCACAATGCACTAGCCCAGTTGCAGTATTATAGATAGTGGAAGTGGCTTGATTTGTTTATTTGGCTGCAGAGCTCTACCCACAAAATTAACACCAGAGAAACGTGTGGGAGTGGCACTTCTAGCCCCTAGAATTAATTATTTGCGAATTCTTATTGTTTGCGAATGAGCTGTGAAGCTGGTGTGTGAAATTTTGTTTTTCAGCTGCTGGGGTGGCTAGCTCCCTTGTATTAGAATGGAGGGGAGCAGCTCTGAAGAGTATGTGAGTGCTGATGAGGGTCCAGGGGGAGAAGACCGGGAGACTGCTGCAGTGTGAGTGTTACTAGGACTAGAAATTCTAAATAATGCCCACCATAACAATCTATGCACTGGTTCTCTAGTTCACCACAACCAGTGAAGAATGGACCTAGTGATGGAGTCTCAGAGCAGAAGAGTGAAGATGTGGATGTGGAAAGCAAAGGAGAGGGAGACAGCAAGGAAAGAGCTGAATCTGGCAGCACACAGCTCCCCAGTGGGACTGTGGACACTTCCTCCACCTCGCCTGAGGAGGGTGTGGTCTCTCCCACTCCCATGTGTGAGGTCACACCTGCAGTTGAAGCTGTCCCTGTGCCTGCTGAAGGCCCACCAGTACCGCCACCCAGGAGAAAGAGAAAAAAGAAATACGAAAAGCAACCATCACTAGAGAATTTAACTGAGGTAGTTTCGCTTCTCACTTTCTGCCTCACTCTCTTTCATCTCTCTTCTTCCACTCCCCCTTTTCCATCCTTCCCCCTCTACGCCTCCTCGACAGGTTGAGAGTGACCCCCCCAGGACTCGCTCCATGACTGCTGGGAGTGCTGACCTCAGCAGACCCAGCATGATGCCCTGCACCTCTCCGCACACCAATCATCACCAGGGGGAGGGGTCTGCTGCTCCCACCACACCCCCTCAGCCTCACCCTGTTGCTGCTGACTCAGCATCCCAGCGTCCACTGCCTGCTGCAGTGAAGGAGCCCACAGTGGAGGAGAAGAGGGAGTCCAGCCAAGAGCCGCAGCAAGGGACCAGCCGGCTCCCTCAGCGAGGGACTAGCCAGGAATCTAGTGATTCCCAAATGCAGGATCGTGTTAGCAGCCGGTCACGCAGTGTCACACCCACCCCTGCCATCTCAATTGAGCCCGACGTGGGCCTGGAATGGACGGCCGACATGCTCTCACTCAAGGAAAGCGAAGTAGTGACCTCTGACACTTCCCTGGCAAAGGCCCGGGGCTCCAACACCACCACCACCTCCAGCGTGGTCTACCCCTCCGATGACGACAGTCTAGATGGGGACGGCGTCTTTGGGGAGGATACACCTGACGAGGGGGGCGAGGGGGAAGGGGAGGGACCTTCAGAGCCTGACCACACCTCCAATCAACCAGTAGAGGAAGTTGACAGAGGAGCATCAGGTGCCGACTCAGATAATGTAAGCAACTGCCACTTTTGTGGACTAGAGAGAAGGTGGGGTATTCCAATGTGGCTGTGTCTGCACCGTGTAGGCTATCCTGGAGAGCACCATGGTGAAAAACCTGGATACAGGGGAGGTGATCCCCCTGAGTGCAGCCGAGGAGCGTATACCACAGGGACATGGGTGGAGTCCACTCTCCGAACACCTCCTACGCAGAACCAAAGAAATAGCTGAAGCGTGAGTTGAGTGCCGGGAATGTGGGTAGGAGGTGTCATGTGATTATCATGTGACGTTGCAGGGAGGGCCAGCAAGGGTCCTCCTACGAGGATGACTACAACCCTCATCGAAGAAAATCACGCAGGAAGCCATTTATCAAGCTGAAGAAATGGGGCAAGAAGAGAGATAGATTCTCCCACGAGGATGGGACAGGCCAACTGGACGAAGCCACTCCTAACATGGATGACAGATTTGCAGTCAAGGTAAAATCTGATAGAAGGACCTTCTGAGCTATTGGCAATCTCCGTACAAAGGAGAATTATTCTCTTTACTCTCTTCTCCGTTTATCTCTGTTCAGTACAAGCAAGCACACCACAAGCAGAGCCAGCAGGAGTTTGATAAAGTGCGTCTGCGGCAAGATTTGACGGGCACCCACTTGGTACGACATTTTCCACTCCCCCTTGCATCCTTATCTCCCTCTATCCTCTGTGTAGGGAGCCATCTGGTCCATGGAGTTCTCAATTTGTGGACGGTTGCTGGCCACGGCTGGTCAGGACAGTGTTGTGGTGAGTCTCTCCCTCTATCTCATTTGATAATGTATTTACTCCCATCAAAACCACACCCACTCCTTTTGGGCCACACCCACTGCCATTAACCAGCGTGTATGGGTGCTGACCACAGCGGCCCTGTTTTTCCATGAGCTTCAAGTACAGTATCAGCGTCTTGGTGAGTCCTCACTCCCTCCCCCTCTCCCTCATGGCTGTGGTTTGATTGGGTGTTGATTGTAGGGGTCCACTCCAGCGTGGACAGCCTCAGTGAGAAGGCCAGCGTTGCCAGCAGTAGCAGCAGGAGCTCTGAAGTGAGTCCTGTGCTATTCTACTCCTGCTTGTATGCTGCCTAGTAACATGGATGTGTGTGTGTGTGTGTGTAGGAGGATGATACTCAAGGAGGGAAGCTGCCCTTCCAGGAGCAGCCTCTCTGCTCCTACTATGGCCACACGGCTGATGTGCTGGACCTCTCCTGGTCCAAGGTAGGCTGGCCATACTCAGTTCCCTCACTTCCATTCACAATCGTATCCATTACAGAACTTCTTTTTACTGTCGAGTTCAATGGACAAGACTGTAAGGTAAGTGATCTCCTGATTAGCCTTTTGTGGCTTTGAAGAGTCCTTACCAATTAAGCCACAACCCGATAACTGCCGATGTTATATGGCTTTCTAGATTATGGCACATATCAAGAAAGGAGTGTCTTTGCTGCTTTCAACATGTGGACTTTGTGACTGCTATTGCATTTCATCCCAGAGTAAGCCCCTCCCCTTGCCCCACCCATCCCTGTATCAACATGGCATGTATGGGCCCAGGATGACCGGTATTTCCTCAGTGGCTCACTGGATGGGAAGCTCAGACTGTGGAACATTCCCGACAAGAGAGTGGCCCTGTGGAACGAAATAGAGGGAGTAGGTATGTGTGTGCGGAGAGGTCTAGCAAAGTATGATGTCATCATTTTACCTTGCCCCGCCCTCTCGTTAGGGTCCCATCTCATCACAGCTGCGAACTTCTGCATGAACGGGAAGCTGGCAGTGGTAGGGACCTACGATGGCCGCTGCATGTTCTACGACACGGAGGTATGGGGTGTGGATAGCCATGACACGTTAACGGGTGTTAATTGATGTGGCTATCCCCCCCAGCACCTGAAATATCACACTCAGATCCACGTCAAGTCTCGGCATGGGAAGAACAAAGGTCGCAAGATCAGTGGCGTGGAACCGCTGCCTGGGGAGGACAAGGTAGGATGGGGACCTTCTCTCTCCATATTCACCTCCATCTATGGAGCCAAATTTGTGTCAAAAACGAAACGGTTTTTGACTTTTGTGTGCCAATCCCTCCTTGCAGCTGTTGGTGACTTCGAATGATTCTCGCGTGCGTCTGTACAACCTGAAGGACCATGAGCTGTCATGCAAGTACAAAGGTTGCCTCAACACCAGCAGTCAGATCAAGGCCACCTTCAGTCGAGATGGCCAGTACATCATCAGTGGCTCCGAGGACAACTTTATATACATTTGGAGGACTCACATGGATGTCAGCAAGCTCTCCTCGGCACGCAGAGATAGGAATGAATTCTATGAGTGCTTTTCCTGTGAGTTCTCTATGAGGCATAGCAGGACATGCATGCATGATTGGGCATTTTCCGAGCATGTGCAGGCTTTAAGACAAGCTGCTCATGGTAGTGTGGTGTTTTTTTGCAGCGCACTCAGCTCCAGTGACGACGGCAGTGTTTGCCCCTGTGCCAGGCATCACTGTGGACGAGGGCATCAAGGAGGTGGGGGAAATGGTGGTTGCTGCAGACTATCAAGGAGCTATTAAAATATATGTCAGTGGAGATAAATTATAGGCTTGATTATTCATAGTCAAAATGTCACTCATTAATTTTTTCTGAATCCTTACCCACCCCCCCCGCACACTGAATTTTAATTGTGCGTTACTAAGCGTTCTCATGTGACGCATTGCGTCATGTGCCACACACAGCAGCAGTACATCACATGACTGTTTTTTAAGAATTAAAGAAAGTGGTGTGGCCGTGTGCAAACTGTGGTGTGTCTCTCTCTGATCTGGATACCTGTGTTTCACTCCCAAGGAGAAACTCCGAGTCCTTTTTTTTTCAAGCGAGCACAATGGAGAGAGGGTTGTCTACAGTTCTTGCCATTTTGGCTCTGACCTTGGCCATATCGAGCTGTGTAGGTATGTTGTAATTTGGCGGCTACATGATGGTAACTGTATAGCTCTAAGCTGGCTAAGACTCTGAGAAACTTAATGAGAAACGGGGAGCTTTTGCACTGTTGAATACATAAGGAACTAACTTAGCTCCAAGAGGGGGAGGGGTTAGCTAGCTGTGCTGTTGTGACTCTACTGCGTATATGTAGCATTTGCCCAGAACGAAACTACCACTGAGCCTCCCAACCCCTCACGACCAGTCGGCAACGAGACATTCAAACTCATGGATGATAAGGACCGATCCAAAGTGTGCCTGAAAATGACTGCTGTGATTATAGTCAACATCACCTACATCAACGAGACTAAGGTAAGGCACCAACTAGGAGTGATCGCTGACTCATAGTTTTTATCTCTTTGCAGCAAAATGTGTCTAAGGTGTTTGGGCTGACCAATGATGCTGCAGTCAATGCTACCGGGAATACGTGCAGCATCGATAACGCTGAGGCCTTGATGTATGTGGTGCCCAAACCAGATGAAGACGATTTCTTCCCTCTTCCTTACTACGTTCTCTTCAACTTCACTGGGGTGAGTGGGTAGTCAGCTGCTGAGCTTGTGAGCTGTTGCTCGCCTACCCAAGGCTTGTTGTGGAACTATTTCAGTGTAAGGTCATGTGTGGCCTTCGGGTTGACCAAGTTTGGGGAGAGTAGTAGGGAAGGTGCAGGTAGAGCAGTAGTACGGGAGTGAGTGACATGCCTTATTGAATGTGCTGCCTTTCACAATGCGCAGAGCAACTCCAAAGGAGACCAGCACTGGGCATGGGGCAACATCAGCTTTGGAGTCGACACCTTCATTCTTGACGACTACATCCATGGAGATATGGGTATATGCATTAATAGCTGGGTGTAGTCAAGTCTGTCAAGTCACCATCTCTGTTTCCACTAGGAATGGTAGATGTCACAACTGACGTAGCCCTCCACGGGGACCCCAATTCCAAGGTGGAGTTTGAGAGATCCTACATTTGCGACTCCACCCAAGTGGTCAGCTTCCCCAAAAGCAACAACATCTCTGCCTTCATCTACGTCAGCCAATTGCGAGTCCAAGCCTTCCATTTCAAGAATGCAACTTCAGGGGAATTTGATAACCGTATGTGCATGGGGGTAGCATGCCAGCAAAGTGGAAGGTGTTGACCCATCCCCTGTGTTAACTCATTGCTTGTGTTTTGTTCAGCTCGGACATGTGTCCTGGATAGTTCTGGGAAGGCCAACAAGATTGTCCCCATTGCTGTGGGTGCTGCGCTAGCTGGGCTGGTCATTGTGGTGCTCATTGCCTACCTGATTGGACGGCTGAGGAGTAGGAGACAGAGCTCGTACGAAGCCCTGTCTTAGTGGTAGTGCGACATTCACATCATGTTTTGGAGTCTACATAGCTATTCTACGTAGCACGCACAACTATGGTATTGTCCCTAATTATTTTATATTATAGGTAATCTTCACAATGTTTTGCTTTAAAAGAAAATTTGTGTATCTGATGTTCATAATATTAGTTTGTCAGTACTGTGTATAGAGAGATTGTCTTCATCCCCCTGGATGTTCATGTGGGTGTGGTCCTGGCTGGATGGGTGTGGCTCTGTGTCTTGTGGAGGTGGTGTCTCCTTGCAGCAGAGACGCAGGCTCCTAAGGCAGCCCTCCACAGTCAGCTTGTACACACCAGCACCGACAAAGATCAAAGTCAGGACAAAGTAGTAACCACTGTACACCACAAACTGAACAGAAACGACCATGAGTTCACTGTAGAGGGGGCTGTGTATCTGGGTGCTAACCTGTGTTCTGATTGGTAGGTTCAAGACGTGCTCATCAGCCACAATGAGGGTGAGGATGGTCTGCAGCACCAGAGCCAGGAATGTGTTGAAACCAAAGATGAGGGCATAACTGTTGTAGTCGACACGCAGAGCCAGCTGGGTGCTGCAGCATGTGTGTGGACATGTAGTGGACATGTAGTGGGTGAGCTCTGCTATTAGCCAGGGCCCAAATATTGGTCTTCACAACTTTATCTCCAGCAGTAATCGTATCTATATACCTTGCAACAGTGATGAGAAAGGAGTAGGTGGCTCTGTAGAGAATGTGGCTCAGGTAGACCTCCCACAGTGTGGCTGCTGACGAGGCAAAAAGCAGGAGAGCGCTGTCCAGCAAGGAGAGGCCTCCTATGGTGAGCTCCCCCCACACGGACCAGTTCACCTTGAGGAAGGAGACGAGGGTAGCGGCCCCTGCACCACACAGTGTAGCCAACGCCTCCACAATCCCATTGTATTCCTTGAAAGACTTCCCTCCAGCCTCCTGACCACCTACTTCCTTCCACAGGCTCTGCACATAGTTCCCAACCTGCAGATTGGACATCAGTACAACAGGACATCTCTAGCACCTTTCACTGACCTGCAGGACACCACACATAGCCAATGCCCACCAAATGGACCACTTCAGGAGAGGAGGCTGGCTGTAGAACTTTTTAAAGTCACGGCCCCTGTTCATCACTTCCTTGACAAACCACTGCACGAGACCTAATCCTTCTCCTCTACTTGTCACCCTTCTCCAGGCAGAGTTGAGCAGACCCACACAGGACCCATCAAACACATCAGCCAGGGGAAGCCACAATGCAATCAAGCATGCTATGGACACACTGACCAGGGAGATGTAGTTGAGTTGCAGCGTGTTAAAAACCTCGGTGGAGATGAGAATCTGCCCCAGGAGACTTGCAGTGGACTGCCCAAACAGTCGTACCGCTCGAACACACGAAGTCACCTGCTTAAAGTACCCCACAGACACTGTGGTGTAGATATACGAGAAATAGGCAATCTCGGTGGCTGTGGCCACACCATAGGCTATCTGCATCCAGCGCATGGAGTTGATGGTTGTCCCCCAGATCAGGAGGAAGCGCGTGGAGAGGTACGCCATGCTCTCCAGCAGAATCACAGGAGTGTAGCGAAGCATGTCTGTCAGCAGGAACGTGAAGAACGCTGCAACCAGATACGAGTATGGCCAGTACGGGTACACCTCACTGTTCACCTGCACAATAATAATTATTGTTATTGTCCAATTCTGCAAGCTAACTACGATTCTACAAGAAGCATACCTGAGATTTTGTGAAATTCTTGAAATCTACAAGGTAAGGCGTGAGGAATGGCTCAGATGGCTTGAATTCCTTGAAAAATCCATAGGAGCAGAGGATGATGGTGGCATAGAGCCAGCGCGTGGACCCTCTGCTGCCTCGGGGAGCGAGAAAGAAGAATCTGCTGACCTCGGTCGCTGCTTCAGGAGCATCGTGTCTCGGCAAGGGAGCTTCAGCACCCTCACCTTCAGGGATAGCATCTTCAACAAGCACATCCTTCAAGCCCTGACCTCCTTCCATGCTAGTCCAATGGCCCTGACATGCGCAGATGGAGCAATCAAGTGCGTGGGAGGCCCCCGGATGCAAGTGGGAGGGGCTGGTGTGAGATCAGCAAACAAGAAGGAGGTAGAAGTTGTATTCCACTTGACTACTGTGGCAGTAAATGTTTTTGCATTATGCATTTGCAGAGCAGGTCCCAGAGTGCCTTACCTCAGAGGAGGTGGAGTTCCAGTGTTGCATTTCACCCTCACAGCCTGGAGACCCACAATGAGCAGGTCATCAGGACCAAGATAAACTTCACCAGTACTCCAGGAGGGCAAACAACAGCTAGAGCAGCCACACCCACAGACACTGCAGCCACAGGCACTCAAACTGAAGTAAGTGCTCCTTGTGCTATGCTAAAGAAAAATCTGTTTGAAGTTTTCTATTTATTTGCAGCGTCCCCGGTCTGCTGTGCCCCGCCCCCTCTCCGGGAACGTGTTCATGCGTAACAGCACCAAGCATGGCTGGGTGGCCAAGGCGTATCCAACTGGCACCCAAGCCAGTTGCAGTCAGCCTAACCTGGATGCAGATTTCTTCACAGACAGCTGTGAGTCCTTCGATTCCTTTTTTGACGATGAGTTTGAAGAGCAGGAGAAACTTGGGAATCTGCTCAGCTGCAACACTCTGGGAGTAGAAACTAAGGTATTTCATTTCACTCCCATTAGCATCTAGCTATTCACAATAAGAATGAGATGGCTCTTTATCTCAGCTGGTGAAGCAGGATTGGGTGTCTGGGGAGATTGACATTCCTCGGTTCCACTGCCCACGTTGCCGGGACCACTGGTACGGGATCACCTCAGAGCCCTGCGACGAGGAGCTGGCTAGACTCATCAGGGAGGGCCTCTGGCACACAGGAAAGGAAGGAAAGCATTCAAACACAAGCAATAAGATGAAGCAGTTTGCCCTGAAGGCTTCGAAGAATGGTGGTCGAGATTTCTCAGGGGCCGGAGGGCCAGGAGGGAACCATCCCAGCATTAACCATGGCAGCTTCTCGCTCCAGAAGGGAGGCTCAGCAAACAACAGTAGCTGGGCCATGAGGAGGAAGGAAGACGAGAAAAACAAGAAAAAGAAACGGATCACATTTCAGTTAGATGGTGAGGAGAATGGTAGCAGGGGAGGCAGTGTCTCCAGTCTCCTGGGAGGAAGGGAGGAAGGAGGGGGAGTGGCCAAAGGAAGGAGGGGTGTGTTGGAAGGCTCAGGAGAGTTTGATGGCAGGGGAGGGGGAGGAGGGGGAGGGGGAGGTGTGATGGGAGGGGATGGCGGAGGGAAGGGGATTGGTGGGAGTGGGGAGGGAGGAGTTGGGGGAGGGGCTGATGGAGAGGGGAGTGAGGAGGATGCTGATGGTGCCAGGAGGAGGAGAGGGGGTGCTAGAGGAGGGGGAGGGGCTAGTGGAGAGGGGGAGGGGGATGGAGGGGAGAATGGAAATGACCTGGAAGGGGGAAGGAGAGGAAGGCAGAAGAACTCTTCATCTAAGGTGGGAGAGAATGGTGATCTTTCGCTGGGTGGAGGCGGACTAGGGAGCGGTGGCCTACTGTCCCAGGGAAGGCCAGGAGGTGAGAAAGACTCGCAGGGTTATGGGCAGAGTGGAGCCAACCAAGGTGCTAGTAGTGCCAGTGGTGCAGTAAGCAGTGGAGGAGGTGGAGGGGGGTACGACTGGAGGGGGGAGGGGGAGGAGGAGGGGGAAGGGGAGGGGTGTGGAGGCACCAGTTCAGGGAGAGGAGGAACAGAGGCGGCTTCAGGGCGTCAGAATGGTGGGGAGGAGGACAACCCACTGAAGAACAGGGGGGACAGTCTGCTGAAGGAGAGAAAGGCAAAGAATGCTAGCAGTGGGAAATTTGGAGGCAGTCAAGGCAGTGGCACCTCAAGTGACATCCTCATGCCTACAGACCACGGAAAGCGGATCCGTAAGACTGGAGGGTACATGCGGGCGGCTCCAGATGACCCCGCCTCCTCAGAGTGGGGGAATCCCCTGCACGCTCGCTCCTTCATCTCCAGTACAGCCACCTCGCGCATGGGCTCCACCTCCAACCTCCATGAAGAGGACGCTACTGATGGAGGGGACCCCAGGAGCAGTGGGGGTGGCACTGGGTTCCTCCCCCCCATAGTCCAACCCATCCACCGCCCACCCCCCTATAACATGGACTTCATGGAACCATCGTTCACAAGACCATGGACATTCTCCTACCACTAATTGTACATGTGAACACCACAGTGTCTGTGTTAGTCTACTATCATGATTTTCATCAACAAAAGTTGTTTTGGGGCAACGAATGAGGTTAGAGGTCAACGCATAATTGGAGTCATGAGGTCAGAGGTCAAAGTTGAGGTCAGGCTCGTGTGGCAGTGCAGCTCTCCTGGGGATGAAGGTGTGATTGAGGGAGTAGTGAAGGAGGTTGTCCAGCGAGGATGTGTACAGGTTGGAGAAGGACGCCAGACGTCGGCTGAAGTAAGTAGGGCTCTTCTCTGTGCGAAACACGCTGCCAAACCTCACGTTGTGGGCGTCCTTCAGTGAGCGCCTGTGCAACACAGAGAACAAGGACGGCTCAAGCATACACTGGACTATGGAGCTGAATTGGGGGCAAAATTCATGACTGAAAAACTGGCAGCCAAGCTGCTATGAACAACAGCCCAAAGAACTGAATGAAAACAGTTTGAATTTTGGACACAAATGAAACTCCATTCTGGAGATTATTATAGAGGTTCTGGACTCACCTAGCCATCCTTCGTTCAGCCTTCCACTGCTCCACTAGCGAGTCTCCCACTGAAGACAGGTCCTGCATGCAACCCAAGGTCATCACAACACCCCACCCCACCATGTAACAACCTACGTGTTTGTTGAGCGTGCTCTCCAGTGCCAGCAGACTGGACAGATGCTTCTTGAAATGCTCAGAGTTGGCACATTCTATCTCCTCCTCCAACTCCGGGATGATGGCCCCTGTCTTCCAGCCCTGCTGAAGGATTGGGTCCTACAGGGAGAGAAACGACTCCTGCACCATTCCCTGGCTGAGGGGAGGGAGGGAGGGAGGAGAGGGGAGGGGAGGGGTCCTTACGGCCAGGTCACTGAAGACATGGTCTCCAAAGTACAGCACTCCCTTGCCCTGCCATTCCATCATGTTCTCGAGGTCCTGCACGTTGCCCTGCTGGTAGACCTTCCCCGGCTCCAGCTCCATCACTTTGGTCCACGTGGGAGTCATGGAGTCAGAGTTCAGACAGCGGAATGGCCTGGGAAAATGACCTCACTGAGTGCAATCCTGAGTGCACAGCATCACATGAACTAACCGGTGGGATTCATAGTAAAAGCTAGGCTTCTTGGCATCGACAATGATGACGTCAAATAACTCCCGCCACTGTGTGGTCTGAAGCACGTGCGTCAGGAGCCTGTTCCTACAGCAGTCACAACTCCTGACGTTGAGCTTCTAGAGGAATTTCAACACCACTTACACAAACCAGTACGGACTGTTGGTCACAATGAAAAGCTGCTTGCTAGCATTCTTCAGCCTGTTCAAAAACATGCTCAACTGATGATGTGTCAGCAGATAGCGATCTGAAAGAAGAGATCAATTGAGCTTGATATTGATGATCCCCTGCCAACCTTTCCCTCACCAAGGTTCGAAGCAATCTCCTTGTGAATCTGACCAGAGGTATGCAAGTTATAGACGGTGGTTTGCACATCTTCAAATAGGTTCTCCGGGTGGTAGCTGATGCTGTGGTCCAGCAGAAACTGCATGCCACAGACATGATTCAATCATGCACGCCCCACCCCTCCTAATGGGACTCACTTGGCTGACGTCAGCATAGAGAGTGGCTTCAGGGAGAGAGAACATGTCCAGGAACTGAGTGAGCTTCCATTTGGAGGTGGTGAGGAGGTTGTCCATGACATGCATGGGAACATGCAGTCCACCATACAGTGATAACACCTCAGACTGATCCACTGCCGAATGCCCCCTGAAACTCGAACCTTATCAGCTCCACGCGCTATGACATCACCAGAGCACTGTACCTGTACACAGAACTCTTCTGGATGTGGTTGTAGGTGTCTATCTTCATCAGCAGACCGTTCTTGCTGTCACAGTGCAGCCCCCTGTATTAGGCATCTCAGGCG
>JAAGOD010042945.1_pt1 | contig 22812 bp, 18 predicted proteins | sample 8389681 | NCBI WGS metagenome assembly JAAGOD01 (sample SAMN13964374, study PRJNA552185) | sponge metagenome | biome: deep-sea hydrothermal vent fields; feature: spots directly above weak diffusing fluid; material: seawater and sediment | host: Tedaniidae sp. KZ-2020 ... | reverse complement strand
GCATAATATTCACATTGTAATGGAACCATAAAATAATTAGAGGCTGTAAATGCGTTTAAAGTTAGTAAACCCAAAGATGGCGGGCAATCTATTAAGATATAATCATATTCTTCCGATACACTAGACAGAGATTTTTTTAAAAATAATTCTTTGTTTTTTTGCTGATATAAAAATGGCTCAACACCTACAAGTCCCGAATTAGACGGAACAATAAAGAGTTGCGACAGGTTAGTTTGCCTAGTTACCGATGAAATACTTTTTTCGCCAATTAGTGCGTGATATAAATTTGCATTATCGTAATTTTTAACTCCAAGCCCAGAAGAGGCGTTTCCCTGAGGGTCTAAATCAATAATTAAAACTTTTTTATTAAAACTAGATAGGGCAGCGCCTAAATTTACAGTGGTTGTTGTTTTTCCAACACCACCTTTTTGATTAGACATGCAAATAATTTGAGCCAAAATGCCTCCATAAAATATATTTGATTTTTTGTTCCATGTGGAACAATTAGCAATACTTTAATTGCTAAAAGAAAAAAATCAAGGTCTGTGTGTTGTATAAAACAAAAATTTACTACTAAAGTCTAGGGCTTTAAAAGCTTAGGCCAAAAAAGAATTTATGATAAAAAAATCTTGATTATTGTGGGGGAGCTTGTATTTGCCAACCTCTCTGTGAAAAAAATCTTTTGCTTTTTTTGTTCCATGTGGAACATTTTTGCTATCTGGCAATATAGAGCCCAAAGAAACCTCATTTTGCCAATATAAAGATTTAAAATGATAGGCTTGAAATCCAGGTAGGCATGCTTTTTTATAAAGATCTAAAGATTTTAAAATAGGCGCAAATGCCCTTGAAACAAATACTGTATTTTTTGTTAAGGCCAGATTTTCTACTCTAGAGCAAACCACCTCCACATTATTTAAATTCATTTGAAAGGCGCAGTGCTCTATAAATTCTGCCTTGCGCTTGTCAGATTCTACAAGCTTAACCGACCTTTGCTCATCTAAGCTGGCTAATATTAGTCCAGGAAATCCGTTTCCAGATCCAACATCATAAAATTCTTGGGAGGGGGAGTCTTTTAAAATTAATCTGGATCCCAAAATAGAATCTAAAAAATGAGCACTTTCAATTATTTTAACAGTCGCTGGCGAAATCAGATTTATTTTTTTGTTAAATTTAATAATTTCTTCATTCATTATGATTATGCGAGTGAATTCTGGCAAATCTTTAAGCACTTGATATAACAATGGAAATTGTAAATTAAAACTTTGCATACAATAGTTGGTGAAAATAAATTTTTTTCTGCCTTGGCCTAAGTCTAGTTTGATACTTACTTCTGAGTAACTAAATAAAATATAATAGTCAAACTAGTTGCTCTGACATAGTTTCAACATCATATTAAATTTTTATGAGCCCTTTATTTTTTAAAATTACACTTAGTAGAAATTTGCGAAAATATATTTTGCAAGGTCAGCCGTGGGTTTACAAAGACGCAATTGTTTTGCCAAAAAAAAATCTTGCAGGTTTATGCCAAGTGCATGATAAAAAAGGATTTATTGCTTGGGCGTTTTATGACAAAGATTCTCCACTTGCTTTAAGAATACTTAGTACAGAAAAAAATATTCCAGACGAAGCTTTTTTTAAAAACCAATTTTTAAAAAGTCTAGCCTCTAGAAAAAATATTAATACAAATTTTACAAATGCATTTAGATTAATTAACGGGGAGGGGGATTACTTTCCGGGATTAGTTTGTGATATTTATAATCACACCGCAATAATACAATTTGACGGAAGTGGCCCTGAATTATTTTGGAAAAAAGAAAGGCGATTTAATTTTAATTGGATTTTTGATTTTACTTCTGCTGAAAGCATTGTAATAAAATCCCGTCACATAAAAAATAACACTGGTATGTTTTTTTTAGGAGACGAAAAAAAAGATTTTACAAAAATTATAATTAAAGAAAACAATTTAAATTTTTTAGTAAATGTTTTAGACGGACAAAAAACTGGATTTTTTTTAGACCAAAGAGACAATCGTAATTATGTTGAGGGTCTTAGCAGTGGTAAATCTGTTCTTAATTTATTTAGTTACACTGGTGGGTTTTCTGTTTACGCGGGCAGGGGAGGTTCTAAAAAAGTTTGTAGTGTAGATTTATCAGGTCCTGCTATTAACTATGCACAAAAAAATTGGGAATTAAATAATTTGCCAAATAATGTTCACAACACCTTGTCAGAAGATATTTTAAAATGGTTAGAAAAAAAACCAGATAATCTTTGGGATATTGTTATTGTAGACCCTCCATCTATGGCTAAATCAAAAGATCAAAAACAAATAGCTACAAAAAAATATATTAATTTATTTTCTGCTGCCATAAAATTTTTAAAACCAGGCGGGGATTTAATTTTAAGTTCTTGCTCTAGCCATATTAACTTTTCTGATTTTCAAGAAATTATAAATCAGGCAGTTTCTGTTAATCGAAAAAAAGCGCAGGTTTTTCGCCTTTCAAGTCAGGGGTCAGATCATCCGTATTTGCAATCTATGCCAGAGTCTAGGTATTTAAAATTTGTGCATTTAAAATTAAGCTTGTGATGTTGGTTTAGTTTTGGTTTTTGTTTTGGTTTTGGTTTTTTTGTGGCGCGGGTGTAGTTTTGGTTTAGTTTTTTTGTGGCGCGGGCTTGGCTTTTATCTCTAAAGATTTTTTATATATAATTAAAGCTTGAATTGCTGACGGATTAACTCCACTAATTCTACTTGCTTGTCCCAAAGTAATCGGCTGAATTTTTTTTAATTTTTCAACCTCTTCATTAGACAGCCCCTTAACCAACCCGTAGTCCAAATTAATTTCTAGCTTCATGTCTTCTAATTTTTTTGCTCTTACAATTCTTTCTTCTTGTAATTTAATATAGCCTTCGTATTTAATTTTAACCTCTACTGGATAGTGAATATTTTCTTCATATTTATTTTTTAATCCAAAATCTAGTAAATTTTTATAATGCACAGGCACTCTTTTTAAAAAATCAACCAAAGAAATTTGTTTATGAATTGGCGAAAAATTATTTAGTTTTAATTTTTCTAAAGTTGTTTGGTTTGGCACCATTTTAATTTTTTTAATTTCATTATAAAAAGTTTTACGCCCCTCCAAAATACTAAACAGTTTATCAAAATCTTTTTTAATAATTAACCCTGCCGAAAAAGAAGTTTCTGCAATTCTTTCTATTACATTATCTTCGCGCAAAACTAAACGATGTTCCGCCCTTGAGGTAAGCATTCTATATGGCTCTTTTGTTCCTTTTGTTACTAGGTCGTCAATTAAAACTCCTATATAAGATTTATCTCGACCTAAAATAAATGGATCTTTTTTTTGTAATTTAAAGGCGGCATTAACTCCTGCAATTAATCCTTGGCAAGCTGCCTCTTCGTATCCGCTGGTTCCGTTAATTTGGCCGGCAAAATATAAATTGTTTATAGATTTAGTTTCTAAAGTTGGCCGAACTTGCAAGGGGTCAAAAAAATCATACTCTACTAAGTATCCTGGGTTTAAAATTTTTACATCTTCAAGCCCCAAAATAGTTTGCAAAAATTTTAATTGTATTTCTTTTGGCAAAGAAGTCGACAGCCCCTGCAAATAAATACTGTTTCCATTAAGTGTTTCTGGTTCTAAAAAAGTTAGGTGGCGATCTTTGTCTTTAAAGCGCGTGATTTTATCTTCTATGCTTGGGCAATATCTTGGGCCTGCACCTTCAATTGTTCCAAGAAATGCTGCAGATTTATCTAAATTTTTACGAACAATGTCGTGGGTTTTTTCATTAGTATAAGTGCTGTGACATAAAATTTGTTTTAACGACAATTTGTTTTCTGATTTAAAACTAAACGGAGTAAATTTTTCATCTCCTTTTTGAACTTTAGTTTTTGCCCAATTAATACTATTAATATCTAAACGGGGAGGTGTGCCAGTTTTTAATCTTGTTGATACAAAACCTTGGTTAACTAATTGATCAGATAATCCAACAGTAGCTTTTTCGCCAACCCTACCTCCAGAGATACGATGATCTCCAATATGTAAAACACCTCTCATAAAAGTTCCGGTAGTTAAAATAACTGCACTAGAAAAAATTTCTGCATCATCTTTTAGCACGACACCTTTTGCTTCTGATTTTTTTAAAATTAATTTTTTAACTTCTGCCTCTTGTACAGTTAAGTTTTTTTGTTTTAAAATAAAATCTTGAACAGTTTTAGAATAAATATTTTTATCACACTGTGCTCTTGAGCCTCTAACCGCTGGCCCTTTGCTTTGATTTAATTTTTTAAATTGTATGCAAGACTTATCTGCAGCTTGAGCCATAAACCCACCAAGCAAATCAATTTCTTTTACAATATGTCCTTTGCCAAGCCCTCCAATTGATGGATTGCAACTCATAAAAGAAATTGTGTCGATAGAGCCAGTTAGCAAAAGTGTACTGTGGCCAAGTCGTGCTGCCGCAAGGGCTGCCTCAACTCCTGCATGTCCTCCACCTACAACGATGATGTCAAAATTGTTTTTCATATTTTTATTTATTTATACTATTAGGCTGTGATTGTCACTTTTGAATATATTAATTTTCCACAAACTTTAGGCTGACAAAAGTTTTACTTCCCCAAACAAAATTCTTTAAACACTTTATCTAAAATTTGGTCGTCAAATTCTTTTCCTAAAATATTATAAACTTTTAGCAGGGCTTCTTGTAGCTCAAAGGCAATAAATTCTAAATCTTTTTTTTCTTTAAGCATGTCCACAGCTTTGTTTATGTTTTTTTCAGCTTTTGTTAGTAAATCAAAATGTCTGGCTTGTAAAATTACTGCTGATTCAGCTTGGTGTTGTGATTTAATAAAATCTTTTAAAAAATTTCTTAGTGAATCAAGGCTTTTATTTTGTTTTGCACTAATTAAAAAACATTTATTTTTTGCTGGAGGTTTGTCGACAAAAGAAGAAAAACTTTTTTCAATACTGCTATAAAAATTTTCTAAACTAAAATGCGTGTTTAAATCTATTTTATTAGCAATAAACACACAGCGATTAAAATCTGCAACATTTAAACTATTTAATAAATCATCTACATCTTTTTTTAAAAAATCTTTAGACACATCAAATATACAAAAAATAAAATGTGCATTTTCTATTTTTGTTTTGGCCTTTTTAATTCCTTCTTGTTCAATTAAATCTTTGCTTTCTCTAAGGCCTGCGGTATCAATAAATGTAACAGGCAATCCTTCTAAATTAATTGCTTCTTCTAAAAAATCTCTGGTTGTTCCGGCCTCTGGGGTTACAATTGCTCGGTTTTTTTCTAAAAATGCGTTAAACAAACTAGATTTGCCTACATTTGGTTTGCCGGCTAGTGCAACAAATAACCCCTCTTTAAATAAACATGCTTTGTTATAGCTATCTAATAAAATTTGTATTTCTTTATAAATATTTTTTGTTTGAACTAAAAGCTCCTCGGCAGAACTAACCTCTAGCTCTTCAAAAGAAAAATCAATATTTGCCTCTAGCTGTGCTAGTACTTCTATTAATTGTTTTTCAATATTTTTTAGTAAATAAGATCCGTTGCCTTCTATTTGCCTTAAAGATAAGTTTGCCATTGTTTTATTTTGGCTTTCAATTAAAGATAAAATTCCTTCGGCTTGAACTAAATCAATTCTTCCATTTAAAAAAGCCCTGTAAGTAAACTCTCCTGGATCTGCCATTCTAAGTCCGGCACTAACTAGTAAATTTAAAATTTGATAACTACTTTGAGATCCTCCGTGGCAAGAAATTTCTACAACTTGCTCTGTTGTAAAAGATCTTCCTTTTTCAAAATAGGTAACTAAAACTTCATCAATATTTTTTTTATTTTTATCGTCCTTAAAAAATCCATAATAAACTTGATGTGATTTAACTTGTGTGTCGTTTAAAAAACTGCAAAATTTTGCAACCGTGGCCAAGCTTTTATTGCCACTAATTCTAACAACTGCGATTGCACCTCTACCTGATGAGGTTGAAAGTGCACAAATAGTATCTTTGTCATCACGAAACATAAATGCTTATGTAAAAAAAATTATTTATTATAACTAGCCTCAGACTGAGAATCTACATTGTGCTCAAGGGTATTGTAATTTACCTCTTCGTTATTATTGTCTGAGGTATTGTCTGAAGAATTGCCCAAAGTTTCTTTTTTCTTATAAGGTTTTTTTTCGCGTCTTCGTGGTTCTGATTTTTTAAAATTTCTTGCAGAGCCTTTTATAACTAGTTTAATTTTTTTATAGTCGCTGTTTCCAATAGATATTGCTTCAACTTCTTTGTCATCAGAAAAAAATTGGTGAATTAATCTGCGATTTTTAGCAGATAGTGGGTCAAAATAGGCTGGTTTATTTTTACTTAAAACAGCTTTTTTTAATTTTTCTGCATGCTTCATTAAATTTTCTTCAAAATCTTCTCTAAAAGATCCTACATTTGCGGTTACATAATATCTGTCTTCAAATTGCTTGTGTTGAATAATTCTAATTAAAAACATTTGCAAAGAATCTAAAAGCTGTCCATTTTTTTGAGTTAACAGGCCTTCATCTTCTCCAAAAAAATCAATTGTGATTGTGTTATCTTTTTCGTCCATGTCAAAAGATAATTGAAAATCTGCTTTTTCAATTATTCCCTCTAATGTATCTGCAACTAAATCAACGGGCCCCTTTTTCTTTCCTTTAAAAATACGCTCTAAAAAACTCATGCTATCTCCTTTGTATAATAATTTATTATTTATTTTTATGCTTTTACTTTTACAAAATAATATTGCTGCAATAATCCTAAGCCAGAATTTACAAACATATATAAGGTTAATCCGCTAGGCAAACCGAACATAAAAAAAGTAAACACTATTGGCATCATTAACATAATTTTTGCTTGTGCTGGCTCTAAATTACTTGGCGTCATTTTTTGTTGTAAAAAAATAGTTAGTCCAGACAAAACTGGAAAAAGATAAAACGGATCTTTTAAGCTAAGATCTGTAATCCAAAAAATAAATGGCGACTGATAAAGTTCAACACTTTCTCCTAAAACTTGAAAGAGTGCGAAAAAAATAGGCATTTGCAAAAACATTGGCAAGCAGCCAGATAAAGGATTTACTTTATTGTTTTTCATAAGTGACATCATCTCTTGATTTAATTTAACTTTGTCATCTTTATATTTTTGTCTTAATGCTTTTATTTTAGGTTGAACAACTTGCATGGACTTCATGCTTTTAAAAGATAAAATATTAATTGGAAGCAAAACTAATCTTACTAAAACAGTTAGTAAAATAATAGCTACTCCCCAGTTTTTTACAAAACTAAAAATCCACTCTAATAATTTTAAAATAAAGCTAGCTGTGCCATCAAAAAAACCAAAATCAATGGTGTCAGAAAGTCTTTTATCTACATTAGAAAAAAATGCATTTGATTTTGGTCCAAAATAACTAATATATTTTAACTCTAAGCTTCTTTTGTTATTTGGGATAATATAACTTAGCACAAGTTTTGCTTTATTTTGTTTTTCTAAAACTTGCACATTTAGGTTTGGCAATAAATCAGATTTTTCAATAAATGCTGCTGTAAAATATCTGCTACCTAAAGACACTACATTTATTCCTGAAACAACTTTATTAGAATTTTGTGTTTCCTCTAATAAATCTTCTTTAGAAAAGCCCCACCTGCTTTTTGTTTCTAAATTAGAAATAAATATTTTTTTGCTGTCTCCAAATTGGTCAAAGCTTGATGTCTCTTTGTCTAAAGTAGACTCTGTGTACATGCTAATAGAATTAATTGCCTTGTTTGTGCTTTTAATTTTTATGCTTACATCTATAGAGTAGTTTTGTGAGTTTAGCTTAATAAATTTTTTAATACTTATTCCGTTAAAAAAAGCAGACCCAACCCACTGGTTTTTTTTAATTTTTTTAATATCAAAATATAAATTTTCATTATCATATAAAAAGCTAGAGAAAAATAAAGAATCTTTGTCTCCAATTATAATATCTTTATTTTTTTTATCTTTATATTTATGTAAAGATATTTTTTTTACGGCCATTCCATTAGAAGAAATATAAAAAGACAAATTTTTGCTTTCTACAAAAAATAGTTTTTCTTTTTTTACAAAAGCTTTTTTGTTATTTATTTTTTGATTATTTAAATTTTTATCTTGTAATGGCGTCACATTATTTTTTGCGACTTCTTTTTTTGCCGACTGGCCTGATACTTTGTTTTTATAATTTTCTGGATATTTTTTAACTAGGTGTTGTTGCCAAAAAAACCATATTACAGAAACTAGCGCTATCGCAAACATTGTTTTAAAATCAAAAAAAGTTTCTTTTTTATTCACAATCACATCCTTTCTGTACTGGGTCGTAACCCGACCTGCCAAATGGGCGGCAAGAAATCACTCGTTTAAAAGTAATTTTTAATGCAGCAAAAGTAGTGTGTTTTTTAAATGCTTGTTGCGCATATTCAGAACAACTTGGATAAAACCTACAACCACCTCCCAAGTAAGGAGACAAAAAGCATCTATAAAAATAAATTAAAAAAGAACAGGCCCAAGATAGTTTTTTAGTGCAATTATTTTTGAATGTTTTGTAAGGCCTTTTTAAGCCCAGAAGAAAATGTTTCATAGTTTAAGTTTTTGTAAAAATCTTTTTTTTGTCTTAAAAACACAATATTTATATCATTGTTATTTAGGTCTTTATGCTCTTTTGCAATTGTGCGACACCATCTTTTTAAACGATTTCGAATAACAGCCGTAGCAAGATAAGAGGGTATAGTCCAAGCAAATCGTGAATAAGTATATATGTTTTTTTTATAATTAAATAATGCCCAGCTTACTGGGCGAAAAGTGTTTCCGTTTTTTTTTAAATTACTAAAATCTTCTTTTAAATTTAAAGTAACTAGTTTGTTTTGTTCTGTTTTGTTCTGTTTTGTTTTGTTTATTTTCCACCAGCTTCAACAATTAATTTTTTTCGACCTTTTGCTCTGCGACGATTAATTACATCTCTTCCGCCAGCAGTTTCCATTCTAGATCGAAAGCCGTGCCTTCTTTTTCTTCTTAAATTGCTTGGCTGATATGTTCGTTTCATTTTTTTTCTCCACCTTTTTCAAAGCTCTAAATAAGGCCGTATAAAAACATAGTAATAATATTTGGTCAAGATATTGCTTTATTTTCTTGTCTATGGTAGAAATTTTCCACACCAAGAGAGGCTTAAGCAAACTACATTCTTGTAAGCCCTTGAATGTCTTAATATGTAAGGTATTTTTTTGAAAAAAGAACAATGTGCTGATATTTGGAGCTTAGTAAAGTCCAATATTTTAGAGCAAAATAAAAACAACACGCCACTAATTATGTGGTTTAAAACCACAGACCTTGTAGAGGTGATTGAAGATTCTAGCGGAGGTGTAGAGTTTTCTCTTTCTGTGCCGTCAGAAATACATAAAGACTGGGTTAATAATAACTTAATTGATATTCTTTTATCAGAAATTAATAAAAATTATTCTGATACTTTTAAAATAAGCATTTGTGTAAAAAATAAACATAGCTTAAAAAATACAAATACTTACCAAAATATTCCAGAAGCTATAGAGTCTAATTCTTCTATAAAAATGCCAGACTCTAGCCAAAGTTATGTTGGACTTCAAAAAGACTATGTTTTCTCTAAATTTGTAGTTGGGCGAAATAATGAATTTGCGCATGCGGCCTGCTACGCCATAGCTCAAAAACCAGGCACAACAAACTACAACCCTTTGTTTATTTGTGGGCCAACTGGAATGGGCAAAACTCATTTACTAAACTCTGTTGGTAATTATATTAAAGAACATTATCCAGAAAAAAAAATTCTATACACAACCGCAGAAAAATTTTTAAATGATGCAATTAATTCTGTTAGGCACAGACAAATGGATCGTTTTAGACAAAAATATCGAGAAAGTTGTGATATTTTATTAATGGACGACATACAAATATTAGGAAACAAGCAAATGGTTCAAGAGGAGTTTTTTAATACTTTAAATCATTTTTTTGCAAGTAATCATCAGGTTGTTGTTGCAAGTGATAAAATGCCAAAAGATATTAACGGGCTAGAAGAAAGAATCAGAACTCGACTGGAATGGGGCTTGGTAGCAGATATTCATATGCCCGATTTAGAAACCAGAATTGCTATTTTAAAATATAAGGCCGAGCAGTATAAACTTTCTCTTCATTCTAGTATTATTGAGTACATAGCTAAAATATCTAAAAGATCTATCCGTGAATTAGAAGGTAATTTAAATAAAATTAAAATTTTTTCTGATTTTAAAAAAAGCTCATACAGTGATTCTAGTGTTATTAGTTTAGATTTTGTTAAAAAAACTTTAATCAATCATATTAGTGAAGAAAAGCTGACTATAGATGAAATACAAAAAATTTGTTCATGTTATTTTAAATTAAATATTAAAGATTTAAAATCTAAATCACGAACAAAGCAGATTGTAACAGCGCGTCAGTCTTCTATGTTTTTAATGAGAAAATATCTTAATGTTTCTCTTATGGATATTGGAAAAGCTTTTGGAGGAAAAGACCATACAACTGTAATTAACGCTATACGAAGAGTTGAGGATAGACTAATAAAAGATGCTAGTTTTAATAAAGATCTCAATAGTTTAGAAAGGGAAATACAGAATTTCACAGGTATGTGAATGTGTATTGTGTATAAACCTGTGTATAAACCTGTTAGCTAAAATGTGTTTAAACTTTTCACCATTTAATAGATTGTATAAGTGGCTTTTTCAACAGCTTAATACACAAGAAAAACTAAAGAATTTTAATGACTTAAAGATTAAATCAGAATATACAAAGGCCTACTACTACTACTATAAATAAATATATATATACAGAATAAAAGAAAATGAAAATAAGCATAAAAAAACACAATATATTAAACCTATTAAGCAAAGTACAAAATATTGTAGAAAGAAAAAACCATATGCCTATATTAACCAATGTTTTATTGGAGGCTAAAGAAGGTTTTCTTTTTATTTACGCAACTAATCTAGAGGTAAGCTTAATTGATAAGGTTAGCTGTAAGATAGAAAAAGAAGGCAAGGCTGTTGTTAGCTCTAAAAGTTTATTTGATATTATCAGAGAGCTTCCTGATGAAGACATAGTGCTTTTAAAAAATGAAACAAACAATTGGCTAAAGATAAAGCAAAATAAATCTAATTTTGATATAGTTGGCTTAGATATAAAAAAATATCCAATGTTCCCATCTTACAGCATAGATAATTCTTTAGAATTTTCTAAAGATAATTTTTTAGAAATGTTAGAGAAAACTTTTCACAGTATATCTAATGACGAAACAAGATACCATTTAAATGGAGTTTTCTTTTCAAATACAGAAAACGAAGAATCTAAAGATTATATTATGGTTTCTACAGATGGACATAGATTAAGCTTAGCAGAAAGTTTTAACAATAATAAAAAACAATTAAACTTAGATGGCATTATTGTTCCAAAAAAAGGATTAGCAGAAATTAAAAAAATATTTGATTTAGAAAAAGACATAGAAAATTTTAAAATTTCTGTAGAAAAATCTCAAATAGTTGTTTCTTTAAATTATACTATTTTAATTATTAGATTAATAGACGGAAAATTTCCTGACTATAATAAATTTATACCAAAAAAATTAAAACAAAAAGCTACAATTAATAAAGAAGTATTTTTATCAGCACTAAAAAGAGTTTCTTTGCTTTCTAATCAAAAATCAAAAAACATAACAATAGAATTTAGTAAAAATATTTTAAAAATGAAAGCCAACAACTTAGAACTAGGTAAGGCAGAAGAAGAATTTTCTATAAAGTATTCAGGCGACAGCATTACGGCAGGCTTTAATGCAAAATTTTTAATTGAAGCTTTAAATACTATAAAAGAAGAAGAAGTTCTTTTTTATGTTAAAGATAAAATTTCACCAGGTCTTTTAACACCACTAAAGGACACAAAATTTAAGTATGTTATTATGCCTATGCGAATTTAAACTTTATGTTTATTGAAAATATAGACTTAGTTTATTTTAGAAATTTTATTAAAAAAAGTTATACCTTTAGCAAAGACATTAATATATTTGTCGGGCCAAACGGAAAAGGTAAAACTAATTTATTAGAATCATTATATTTATTAAGCTCAACATCATCTTTTAGAATAACAACACCAGGATGTTTTATTAATAATAATTCAGAAAGTAATTACTCAAGTATTATAGCTAAACTAAATAACAAATCATTAACAGAACTTAGAATTTTATTTGAAGAAAATAAAAAAAAATACTTTGTTCACAATAAACCAAGTAGTTTTAAAAAATTTCAAAGCATTAAAGCAATAGTTTTTAACCCAGAAAGTCTGTATTCTGTAAAAGGAAGTTCAGAATCTAAAAGACAAATAATTGATGAAATTTTATGCTCTATGTCTTTAAATAATAATGAAATTTATATAAATTTTAAAAAAATTTTAAAACAAAGAAATGCTTTATTTTTTGACTGTAAAAAAGAAAAAATTACCTATGAAAAGGCCAAGTTATTAAAACCAAGCTTAGATGAAATTTTTATAAATTGTGCGGCACAATTAACCAACTTAAGGCTTGAAATATTAAAAAATATTCATGGATTTTTTCAAGACACTTTTAGCTCTATTTATCACACAAAAAAAGCAAAAGTAGACTTTAATTATACAATTTCATCTATAAAAGCTAATGACTGGACAGAGGGAGAGATATCACTTTTTTTAAAGCACAAAATAAAAGAAAAAGAGGCAGCAGAATGGGCTTATGGGTCAAGCTTAGTAGGGCCACACAAACATGAAATTAGTTTTTTAATGAACGGAGAAGATGCGCGGTATTATAGCTCTCAAGGACAGCAAAAAACATTAATTTTATCTTTAAAAATATCTCAAATGATGTACTATTATGAGGTTAATAAAAGTTATCCTATTTTACTATTAGATGATGTTCATTCGGAGTTAGATTATACAGTTAGACAATATTTAATGCGTTTTTTAAATAATTTAAAAACACAAATTTTTTTAACTACTACGGATATTCAATTTTTAGAAGGCTTTGGCAAAAAAGGAAAAATTTTTACAATAAAGTAAAAATAGAGGTTTTATGAGTAATAATTACGACGCTTCTGCAATTCAAGTTTTAGAAGGACTAGAAGCAGTTAGAAAACGACCAGGAATGTATATTGGTGATACCACAAACAGAGGCTTTCATCATCTAGTTACAGAAATTGTTGATAATTCTGTTGATGAATCTTTAGCAGGACATTGTAGTAAAATTATAATTTGTTTAAACGCCGACGGATCAATTAGCGTAGAAGATAATGGAAGAGGCATTCCAGTTGATCAACACAAAACAGGAAAATCTAGTTTAGAAGTTGTTATGACAATTCTTCATGCTGGTGGAAAATTTGACAGCGACAGTTATAAAGTTTCTGGGGGACTCCACGGAGTTGGTGCATCTGTTGTTAATGCATTATCTAGTTATTTAAAAGTAGAAGTAAAAAGAAATAATTTTATTTGGGTGCAAGAGTACGAAAAAGGAATTCCTGTATCTAAAGTAGAAAAACTAGGGGCCACAGAAAGCACCGGAACAAAAATTTCTTTTAAACCAGACATGACTATTTTTGATGAAGATTGTACTTTTGATTTAAATATTTTATCAAAAAGATTTAGAGAAATGGCATTTTTAAATGCAGGTCTAGAAATTATTTTAATAGATGAGGTTAGTACAAAAACACAAACCTTTAAATATGAAAAAGGTTTAATTGATTTTATTAATCACTTAAACCAAAGTAAAAAAAACTTACACAACGAAATTCTTTATTTTTCTGGAGAAAAAGATTCTATAGAAGTAGAAGTTGCTATGCAGTGGACAGACTCTTATTCAGAATCAGTTTACACTTATTGTAACAATGTAAATACGCCAGAGGGCGGAACTCATTTGTCTGGTTTTAAAAAAGCTTTAACAAGAACGGTAAACTCTTATGCTATTTTAAAAAAAATAATTAAAGACGCAAAAGTAAAACTAGAAGGCGAAGATATTCGCGAAGGCTTAACTGCAATTATTAGTGTAAAAGTTATAGACCCACAGTTTGAAGGACAAACAAAAACAAAATTAGGAAACCGTGAAGTTGTCGCAGCAGTTGAGGGATTGCTAGGTGAAAAACTTAAAGACTGGTTAGACTCTAACCCAAGCCAAAGTAAAATTATTATTAGCAAATGCGTAGATTCGGCAAACGCAAGAATGGCTGCAAGAAAAGCTAGAGAACTTACCAGAAGAAAGTCAGCCTTAGACTCTAATTCTCTTCCAGGAAAAATGGCAGACTGCCAAGAGAGAGACCCAGCATTATGTGAATTATATTTAGTGGAGGGTGATTCGGCGGGAGGCTCTGCAAAGCAAGCAAGAGACAGAAAGACACAAGCTATTTTGCCACTTAAGGGTAAAATTATTAATGTAGAAAAAGCTAGATTTGATAAAATGATTTCTAATGACGAAGTTAGAATGTTAATTTCTGCACTTGGCGTAGGAATAGGAAAAGAAAATAAAGATTTAACAAAATTACGCTATCATAAAATTATTATTATGACAGATGCAGATGTTGATGGATCGCATATTAAAACTTTGCTGTTAACTTTTATATATAGACAGTATCCAGAGTTAATTGAAAACGGATATATTTATGTAGCACAGCCGCCTTTGTATCGCGTTAAAAAAAATAAATCAGAAACTTATTTAAAAGACGAAATGAAGTTGTCAGAATATTTGTTTAACAACAGTGTTGATAAAATAAGTATTAAAAGTTTAAAAAAAGAAATGAACAAAAATGACTTAAATGAATTTATTTTAAATATTCAAAAATTTAAAAAACTAATTAATATTGTATCTTCTAAATATGAATTAAAATTTTTAAACTTTTTTTTACAAAGTAAAACCAATTTAAAAACAGTTTTAGAAAGCAAAGAAAATATTTTAAAAAGCTTTGATACTCTAAAAGATGAAACTAACAAAAAAACTGATTTTGAAGACAATGATGTTTCTGATTTAAAAGTAGAGATAAAAGAAAATAAAGAATACAACAACTATGATTTTATTATTTCTTACACTCAATTTGGAATTCCAAAAACAAATGTATTTGATCAAAAATTTATTAGCTCTTTAGACTGGATTGAATTAAAAAAAATTACTCAAGACTTACAAGAAGTAACAGACCTGCCGCTTGCAGTAGAATTTTCTTCAAGTGCTGAAGAAAAGTTTGGCTCTTATGTAGAATTTTATGATGCCGTTATGAAAGAAGGAAAAAAGGGAATATATTTACAAAGATATAAAGGCCTTGGAGAAATGAACCCAGATCAATTGTGGGACACAACTTTAAATCCAGAAAACAGAACCTTAGTAAAAATTTCTATTGATGATGCCGTTGGTGCCGACGAAACCTTTAGCATATTAATGGGAGAACAAGTAGAGCCTAGACGAGAGTTTATTAGAGAAAATGCTTTTTTAGTTAAGGGACTAAACATTTAAAATAAAAAAAGTTGTTAAAAGTTTCGGAGAAATTTTATGATAGAAGAAAATATTATTCCTGTAGATATTAATAAAGAAATGAGAGACGCCTACCTGCAATACTCTATGAGCGTTATTGTTGGAAGAGCTTTGCCAGATGTTCGTGATGGATTAAAGCCAGTGCATAGAAGAATTTTATTTTCTATGTATCACTTAAATAACTTTTATAATAAACCATATAAAAAATCTGCCAGAGTTGTGGGTGATGTTATTGGTAAGTATCACCCCCATGGTGATAAAGCAGTTTATGATTCAATTGTAAGAATGGCACAAGATTTTTCATTAAGATATCCGCTTATTGATGGACAGGGTAACTTTGGCTCTATTGACGGTGATTCGCCAGCGGCACATCGTTATACAGAAGTAAGAATGACTGAGCTAAGTTCTGAACTTCTTCAAGATATAGAAAAAGAAACAGTTAACTTTGAATATAACTACGATGACACTTTATTAATACCTACTGTTTTGCCATCTAAATTTCCAAACTTGTTAGTTAACGGAAGTTCTGGAATTGCAGTTGGAATGGCAACAAACATTCCTCCACATAATTTAATAGAAGTTATTAATTCTTGTTTAGCAATTATAGAAGACAAAGATATTAGCGTTGATAAGTTATTAGAAATTTGCCCAGGGCCAGACTTTCCAACAGGGGCTGTTATTTCTGGAAGAGCAGGAATTGTATCAGCTTATAAAACAGGAAAGGGAAGTGTTAAGCTAAGATCTGTTACGCATTTTGAAAAAAAAGCTTCGTCAGAACAAATTATTGTAACAGAGCTTCCGTATCAAGTAAATAAAGCTAGATTAATAGAAAGCATTGCAGAATTAGTTAGAGATAAAAAAATAGAAGATATTTCTGACATTAGAGATGAATCATCTAAAGAGGGGATTCGTGTTGTTATTATTTTAAAAAGAAACGCTTCTGCAGATGTTGTTTTAAATCAACTATACAAATTTACTCAACTTCAAAACAGTTTTCACATTTCTCTTTTGGCATTAGATGCAGAAAGTAATCCTAAAATTTTTACATTTAAACAAATGATTAACTCTTTTATTGAGCACAGAAAAGATGTTATTTATAAAAGATGTATTTTTGATTTAAAAAAAGCAAGAGCAAGAACACATATTTTAGATGGACTTTTAAAAGCCTTAGAAAGTATTGATGCAGTTATTAAAACAATTCGCGCGTCCTCAGAGGCAAGCGTTGCTCGTAAAAAATTAATAGAAGATTTTTCTTTTTCTGAAAAACAAGCAAATGCTATTTTAGAAATGAAGCTACAAAGATTAACAGGCCTTGAAAAACAAAAAATTGAAAATGAAACTAAAGATTTAGATGTAAAAATTAGTTTTTTACAAAAAGTAGTTAGCTCTGTATCAGAAATTTATAAAATTATTGTAGAAGAGCTAACTGCAATAAAAGAAAAATTTAATAGCCCAAGATTAACTAAAATTGAAGAAGGCGAAAGTGCCGAGATGATTGATGAAGATTTAATAACAGAAGAAAACATAGTAGTTGCACTAACTCACAAAGGTTTTGTTAAACGAATGTCTGTAGATGAATATCGATTACAAAAACGCGGAGGAGTAGGTGTTAAAGGCTCCACAAGAGAAGAAGATTTTGTAACACATTTATTTTCTGCAACTACACATACTTTGTTTTTGGCCTTCTCTAATCTTGGAAAAGTTTATTATACAAAGGGTTATAAATTTCCTATGGGAAGTCGAACTGCAAAGGGCTCCTCCATTCGTAATATTATTAAATTAGAAGACAAAGAACAAATTCAAGCAATTGTGCCTATTGAAGATTTTAGTGATGATAAATTTTTATTAACACTAACTAAAAAAGGAGTTATTAAAAAAACAGAATTAAGTGCGTTTGCAAGACAAAGAAAAAGCGGCTTAAAAGCTGTAAACATTGAAGACGGAGACACTTTAAAAGATGTTTGCATATTAACTAAAGATCAAAGTTTATTTATTGCAACTAAAAATGGAATGTCTATTCATTTTAAAGAATCGCAATTAAGAGCTATGGGAAGGGCGGCAAAAGGCGTTAGAGGAATTAAATTAAAATCAGGCGATGAAGTTATTGGATTAGAAATTGTAAACGATGCCAGCTCTTGTGTCATATTGTTAATCGGAAACAACGGTTACGGAAAACGAACTAAATTATCAGAATACAGATTGCAATCACGAGCCGGAACTGGAATTACAACATATAAAGTAACAGAAAAAACAGGCCCACTTGTGGCTATAAAAATTGTCAAAGATGATGATCAAATTTTATTAAGCACTAATCAAGGGCAAACTATTAGAACAGTAGTACAAAATATTTCTATTATAGGAAGGTCTTCTCAAGGAGTTAGACTAATGAATTTAAAAAATGAAGAAAAAATTACAGGGATTACCGTTTTAGATTGTGAAGACTCTGATGAGAAAAAGGGTGATGAAGAGTAGTTTTTTTATTTTTTTATTTTTGAGTTCCTGTATTCTTAAAAAACAGAACTTAACTTTTTATAAAAAAAGATTTGAAAAATTAAAATATACAGAAGAGGCAACTGTTGCAGCTAAAAAAATTCTTTTTTTATTAGAAGAAAAAAATAGCCCACATAATATGTCTACAAAATATTTGCTGTATTTGTCTAAATACAGCAAAAACTATGATGACAAAATTTTTTATCAAGAAAAATTAGCCAAAATTTATTTTAAATCATCAACACAAATTAATAGCGCCATACAAATATGGTTTAATTTAATTTCTGGATCAAAAAGCCACAAAAAAAACCAGTATAAATTTTTAATCGCCAAGGGATATTTTAAAATTAAAAAATATAATCAAGCCTTGTTGGAGCTAAACAGTATAAAAACAATAACAAAAAAAGTGTCATTACCAATTCAGCTATTAAAGATAAAAATTTTTAAAGAATTAAAATTTTGGAAAAAATCCATAGCTCTTTACAAAAAAATAAAAAAAACCTTTTATATTGAGTATAAAAAACAAGAAATGGCGATGGATTTAATTTCTATATATAAGCATTTATCACTACATAATCTGGCATTGCGTGAATTAAAAGATTTAAAAACTTATCACAGCTCTCCTAATTTTATTCAGCGGCGAATTTCTGTTGTAAAAAAAAGAATTAAAAACCAGCCTAAAATTAGAAGGTAAAAATATGAATGCATTTGTTTGGATAGGACTTTCTACAGAATTAGGAGTTTTAGTTTATATAGCAGTTTATTTTGGCGCCTATTTAAAACAAAACTATAATTGGGATAACGCCACCGTAGCCTTGCTTGTGGTATTTTTTATGATTTGGGTTTTGCAGCTGATTTTTTTAGTAAAAAAATGGCAAAAAAAATAAGGCTTCGCGTTATTCTTGTTTGTATGTATCTAAAACTTGAGAGAAGTATGAAAATCAAGTAAATAAGTTCTGTTATGGTACATTTTCACTGGGCTCAATTATTAAATTTTATTAAATATAATCAACTGCATATAGCTAGCTCTGTTTTGATTTTATTTTTTTCTTTTTTCTTTTATTTTTTTGGAAAAAGAGCTCTCGGAACAGGAAGAGACGCCATTGTTCCGTCTGATAAAATTTCTTTAAAAGCTTTTTTTGAGGGAGTTCTGCATTTTATTGCATCTTTGGTAGAAATTGTAATGGGCAAGGGGCACAGGCAGCATGTTCCAGTATTTGCAGCTTTATTTTTTTATATTTTTATTAGTAATATGTTTGGTTTGTTTCCAGGGTTTTTACCCTCCACAGATAATTTAAATACAACAGTTGCAATAGGCTTTTTCTCTTTTTTTATTTATAATCATTGTGGATTTAAAGAGCACGGAGTTGGATATTTAAAACAATTGCTTGGGCCAGTTCTTTGGATGGCTCCATTAATGTTGGTAGTCGAGTTAGTTTCTCATTTTGTGAGACCATTTAGTTTGGGACTAAGATTACAAGGAAATATGTTAGGAGACCATACTGTTTTGTCTATTTTTTTAAACTTAGTTCCCTATGGAGTGCCAGTTATATTTTATGCTCTGGGTGCATTTGTGTGCTTTATGCAAGCCTTTGTATTTACAATGCTAAGCATGATTTATGTTTCTATGGCTATTTCTCACGACCACTAATTTTACTATTTTATACTTGAAAAAAAACTAAAATCAGTTAATAAACTTACTAGTAAATAAAAAAACAAGGAACTTTTTATGAAAAAAATAATGTTATTTTCATCAGTATTATTTGCAGCAACACCAGCATTTGCAGCCGAAGCTGTTACTAATAGCTCTGGCGCTATGTATGCAATTGCAGCAGCAATAGCTATTGGTGTTGCAGCCTTTGGTGGTACTTTTGCCCAAGGAAAAATTGGAGCTTCGGCTATGGAAGGTATTGCAAGAAATCCAGAAGCACAAAAAAGCATGTTTGTACCAATGATTATTTCTTTAGTACTTATTGAGTCGCTAGTAATTTATGCCTTGGTAGTTGCATTCCAATTAGTTGGAAAAATTTAAGTTTATAAAAAAATAAATTATTTAAGTTTATAAAAAGCCAAGTATTAGTACTTGGCTTTTTATATTAATGAAGCTTTAGTTTTCTAAAAGTTTTTTTAACTCTTCCCTAACTGCAACCTTGCTTTGCAATTCAATTTCATCAATCATTTTGTTTAAATCATCGGGGTTTGTTGACTCACACCTTACAACAATTGCAGATTGTGTATGAGAGGCTCTAATTAATCCCCAAGAATTTTTAGTTTCTATTCTTACGCCATCAATAAAATTAGTAATAAATTTATTTGATTTTTTATAGTGGGCAATAATATTTTTCATTAAAATATTTTGATCTTCTGCCGGGACTTCTATTCGTATTTCTGGAGTGGCATAAGTTTTTGGATAATCTTTTAAAAGCTCGGTAATGCTTAAGCCAGTTTCTGTCATAATTTCTATTAATCTAAGGCCCGCATAAAGAGCGTCATCGTAGCCGTAGTTTCTGTCTGCAAAAAAAATATGCCCACTAAATTCTCCCCCAAATGGAGAGCCTTCTTTTTCTATTTTTGTTTTTATTAAACTGTGTCCAGTTTTCCACATAATAGGCTTTCCGCCATAGTCTTTAATGTTTTTGTATAAAATATTAGAGCACTTTACATCCCCTATAATTTTAGCATTAATATTTTTTTTTAAAATAAACTTACTAAATAAAGATAAAATTTTATCAACAGGTATTATGTCTCCATTTTCGTCAAGGACTCCAAGCCTGTCGGCGTCTCCATCAAGGGCGATTCCAATAAAAGATTTAGAGCCTAAAACTTTATTTTTTAAATCTTTTAAATTAGATTCAATGGTTGGGTCTGGATGATGGTTTGGAAAAGTTCCATCGGGATTGTCAAACAACATAATTGGATTAAGACCAACGGCTTCGTACATTTTTTTTGCAATGCAAGATCCAGCACCGTTTCCACAATCTAGTGCTAGCGGTATAGATTTTAAATTTTTAAATTCTTTTGAGTACCTGTTAATATATTTTTTGTAAATGTCATCTTGCTTATCAATACAAACAGATTCACTTTGCAAAGATTTTAAAAATTTATTGCTGTCTACAATTGTTTTTAAAACTTTAATGTCACTTCCAAAAACACTTTTAGATTTTAAAGAAATTTTAAAGCCGTTATAATTTTTAGGATTGTGGCTGGCTGTGATAACAATTGTTCCGTCTACCTCTGGATATATAAAAGAAGAAAAATAACTCATTGGAGAGGTAACTAGGCCAAGTTTATATATTGTAATATTACTTTCTTTAAATGCTTCTAGCATTTTTTTATAAAGAGCCGGGCTAGAAAGCCTAACATCATGGCCCAAACTTATAACCCAAGATTTTTTTGATGGATCAGATTTAATACAAAATGTAGAAAATGCTAATGCTAAATTGTATGCAAAATTATCAGAAAAATCTTTAGAGTAAATGCCTCTTATGTCGTATTCTCTATAAATGTCTGGATTAGTAATCATAAATTATAAAAATATTTTAATCAAAGAATCTTTTTTTTCTTTTTTAATCCAATTTTGCAAAGTAGTTTTAAATTTTTTATTAAATAAAATAGTTTTTATTTTATTTAATGCTATTTTATAGGCAGTACTTTCAACCTTTGAGATGCTTTGAATTTTTACCAAATGATATTCTTTGTTTATTTTTATAAATTGAGGATTTTTAGTTTTATTAAGTTTTTTTATTAAAGAACGCATTTTTTTAGACATTTCTGAATATGTTAATTTTAACCAAGGCGTAAAATTAGTATTTTTAAAATTTTTATTTTTAGTGACTATATGTAACAACGAATATTGTGTGTCCAGTGGCGGAAGCCTTCGTTTAGTTTTATATGAATAATTTTTTATATCTGTTTGACTAATTTTTACTTTTGGCGAAATAAATTGTCTTAAAAATTGATTAATTTCTAATTTATTTTTTATATTTTTTTTATACTCAGAATAATTTATTTTTTTCTCTCTTAGCAGTTTTTTAAATTGCCTGTCAGTTAAATTATAGTTGCTTCTAATTTTTTCTACATAGCTATTAACTTTAGATGGGCTAACAGAAAGATTGTATTTTTTAATTTTATTAAAAAGCAATTGGCGAGTAACTAAATAATCTAACAGCAGCCTATTATTTTTTAATAAATTTTTGCCCTTGTATAAAATATCTCTTAAACTGTCTGGAAGATTGCTGTTTTTTATTTCTTTTTTTGTTTGGTTTAATTGATTTAAATAAATCATTTTATGATTTATTGTAGCAATAGTCTTGTTAAGTAACTTTGCATTTAAAGAAGTTATGCCTGCTGTTAAGATAAAAAAGAATAATATAAAATACTTCATAATTGTTTTAAAATTGATTTGTTAATTAGCACTGTTTTATTTTTTAATTGTTTTTGTATCCAGCCCTGGTAAAGGCTGTCTATTTTTTTTTCAACTAATATAGATTTAATAAATGAATTAGATTTAGACAAGCTTTTTTTATTTTTTTCTAACTTTAAAACTTGATAAATATGCCACCCCCAGTGGCTTTGTGTAACTGGGCTAATTTCGCCAATATTCATTTTAAAGGCAGGGTCAAATATATTAGATGATCCGTATGGCACATGTATTTTTTTTTGTGACAAAATAGGATTAAATTTTGGCAACAAACTATATATATCCGAAAATTTTATTTTATTTTTTGTTAAAAAATTATG
>JAAGOD010041848.1_pt1 | contig 22856 bp, 5 predicted proteins | sample 8389681 | NCBI WGS metagenome assembly JAAGOD01 (sample SAMN13964374, study PRJNA552185) | sponge metagenome | biome: deep-sea hydrothermal vent fields; feature: spots directly above weak diffusing fluid; material: seawater and sediment | host: Tedaniidae sp. KZ-2020 ... | reverse complement strand
TAGAATTGTGATGTAATGAGTTTTCAGGAAATAATGGAATAATAATAATTGCCTCCCTCCCGCATGGTCTTGACAATGAATATGGGACAGGAAACTAGCATTCTATAAAGAGTGGCCTTATATGCAGCTAGTTAACAAGCTAGTGTTTTCAAGTGGTTCCAGTTTAAGCTTTCCTCAGAGCACCTTCGACGGTGCCATCTGAGTGTATTATTGTGGGAGAAAACCGGCATACTTATTATTTCTGCATATCAGGACAAAGCTTAGCTTGAGTGGGTGGTGTTTCATGCTTAAATTATAACTTTTAGGGAAGACAAACCATTTTCTTGTTGATGGTGGGCCCATGTCCAGCCCAGGAAGAGGCAAAGTATTGTACTTTCAAAACCTCATTGATGTCCTTCGTCTTCACACAACTCACAGTCCAAACAGCTTTAAACTTGATGGCATTATAGTAACACACCCACATAGTGATCATTTGGAGGGGGTGGATGCATTATTTGCCAGGTTCCCGCCAAACGTCAGCTCAGCTCAAACGTTTGAGTTCAAAGGTCCGCTTCTACTCACCAGAGTCTTTGGTCAGAAGGACAGCCCTAACTATGATTTCATCCACACTCAGCTACAAAATGCCAGCTTTGCTGGGCATGACATAGGAGATGGTGTGCCCATCGCAGGTTTTGAAACCCTTTTTACATTCAGCTATCCCGTTGTAAAAGCCACTGGAGTTGTGTACAATTACGAAGCCAAGCCACCACATAAAGATCGGTTTCCAGAACCTTTCAAAGGAGATTTTGACTCAAACAGAACGAGCATACTGATGCTGATCAACAATCCCTGTAGCCCAGACAAATCAATCATTTCCTTGAATGGTGATGCCCTTGGTGGAGATGTATTACATTTGGTAAAAGATGAGCCCCTCAAAGTATTCAAAGTGCCTCACCATGGAAGCAGGTATAACAGCATTCCACTCACAATTGAAAACCCAAAGAGTCAGGCTTATACGAAGAAGATGATATCTGCACAAGCACTTATTGAGCTCATCAAAGTACCAAAATCTAATCTGGCTGACAGTCTGGTTGTAACTAAAGCTAAAAGGTTTAATTCTTCGTTTCCCCCCAAAAAGAGTATGAATTTCAATACAAATCTCAACAAAATTTTGTATGAATTGGCTAAAAAGTTTGTTGCAGAATTGGGTTACCTTAAGCTTCCCTGTAATGCAGAAGAGCTTCTGGGCAGATTACAGGAAAGAAAAACACAGATTGAAGAAAATATCACTGATGGTGTTGCACCTAAAGATGTGTACACTAAGGATGTCTCCGACCTTCAATTCACAGCTGTTAAATATGGTGTGGTGAAGAATGCAGTGATAGAACACCAAGCCAAAGAAGATGATGACCTGGAGAAAATTATTCAGAAACGTTCACCCAAAAAACTTTGGCCTTCTGAATTGCCCTATCGCAAATCGCAAATCTTTGGGGAGCTCTTTAAGTACTTGGAGAACGACGAAATCTTTATGAGTCAGCTTTATATCCGTTCTACGACAGAGTTCTACAGCCACATCAATGCTGAAACATATTTCATTTCTGCTGGAAACTTACATGATCATCCCCACTTTGAAGTCATCAGTGGCATCATTGAAGCTGCAAAAAAAAGGCGTGATGGCAACAAAAAATACAAGTGTAGACTCTTGCTGACTTCTGGCCAAAATATCAATGAGTCATTGCTTCCCAGTCCAGTCAGCAGCTGGGTGGACATTGTTTCACTTCAGTTCTTCCTAAGCAGTGCATCATCAGTGACCATTGATCCCAGCATCTCTCCAGACCAGCCTTTGGATGGCACTGAAAAATGGAATAAGCCTAATACGATGGGTAAGTCAATTGTGACAAAGTACAATGGCACAAAAGGGGCTGCAACTTTGAAGAGAAAACTTGCTGAGCTGCCATCATTCCACAAATATGAGATTACTTCAAATGACTCATCTTGGCTCTGTGTTTCGCACGAGGACAATAAAAACATTCTCAAACTTTCCAGTGGCAAGAAAGACACTTACGTCACTGTTATCTCCTACACAAGTCATTCCAAATCATCGGATGATGAAGTCTATGAACTGTCTCTTCAGTCAATTAGTTATGAGGGCAATCAGCCTAGCTATGCAGCTCTTGCCTATGGAATAGTTCGCAATCAAGTGCCTGGCCAGCCTGTTGATGTAATTCTCTTCATTCAGAAAGATGGTCAGAACCAGTACCTGGTTGATGAGAATGGGACTCTTCAATACAGCAAAGACCTTGATAAAGGCACATATTTTTCATTCAGTGCAACTGCTATCCGTGGGGAGACATCAATACCTGCTAAAAGTGATGGATCTCCCATTGCTGAGACAAACCCTCTTCAATGGCCTGTCCAGTCAGCACCTCACAGTTTTGACACTTTCTTGCAAGCAATCAGGGTGAGTCCACCCAAGAATGGCTTCAGTGTCCTTGACGCTGTTATCTTGCTCCTTCAGTCAGAATCAGCTGGATATGTAGTTCTTGTGTCATTTCCTCGGCTATTGATTTCAAAAATTCTAGACTATGGCATCAGCACACAGAATACAACAGTGGCCTTTGCCTACACTCCCACAAATAATGTGATCCTGTCTGGACCTGGAGCCAAACTCGTTCCAATCATCCAAGACCATGAAAACACCTTTGAGATAGGCCTGTCGAAACCTGTCACACTAAAAGAGTTAACTATATATATAAAGCCTCCCTTGGATACTTGCATCATTGCAGAGGTAGCAGTAGGTAGCCAAGATCTTCAAATTTCTGCCACTATGAATACCACTTCTCTCCCATCTATGCAGTTTAAGTTCGGTGGTTCTCTATGTCTTAGTGACATACTCTCTTTCCTTGATCTTGATTCCACAATAAGCAATTTGTATGTTCCAGTTCTTTCAAGTTCACTTAAAGATTTACTCAAGGACACACAAATCACGGAAGCTGGATTTAACATTAGCCAGGCAGTGGATGACTCAGATTTCACCATTTTATCTTCAGTGTTCCTCAGTGTCCAAATTACAAATCTCAGTTCCTATCTTCCAGCCATTTTTGCCAGCTTGGAGCATGTGGTGGCACATACTGCTTTGTATTTTCCGGCAAATGCTTCGGCTAGGAAGGTGGGTTTCAAAGCTACCTTTACCTTCAAAATCCAGTCAGAAAAGAAGACTGCTCCACTCGAGCTGTCTGCAATATTGAATGCTGATCCCATCTTGGGAATAAGCAAGTCAAATGAAGGCTACAACATTGAGGTTTCTATTGGTCTGGATAATGCAACAGATTTGTCCACTACAATGACTGCATTTGGATTGGAGAATGCTCTATCGTGTGTAATGAAACTTCCCTTTGTCGAGAGTCTTCTTCAAAGGATTTCACTGAAGGAGCTCACTCTTGCTCTGGATACGAAGATGCAACAAATTCATGGCTTCACTCTTCACATCCTCATCCCAGACTGGGAACTGGTTCCAAAAGTCTCCCTCACAGTGTTTGATTTGTACATGAACTACAGTAATGGCATCTGGGAAGTTGCTTTTGAGGGCACAGCTACCTTTGCAGAAATGTACCTAGTGAATGCTAAGTTTGAACTTTCTGCCTCTGAAGAGGGTGCTGTGCTCAAGTTCAAGAATACCAACTTGGACTTCTCTATTGCCACATTCCTTGAGGTATTTGGTCTAGGGAGCATATCTGACATACCCATTATCAAGACGAGTGTACTCCTGCAAACAAGTATCACTGATGTGTATTTGTACATTGCCGAGTCAACCAATACCTCTACAGTGTCCATCAGGAGGGGGGGGGTGTCCCTATATGTGGAAGAACTTGATCTCAGTTCGCACCTTTCCATTTATCAAGTCAATCTTCAAGTCAGTATTACAAAAGAGCCAACTAGTCAGAGCTATAGCTTCAATTTCCTGGTCAGTGGCTTTATCACTGACAGTTTACATTTGAACGTGTGCTATGATTCAGCGGACCAGGTCCTTGTTGGAGAAGCCAGTGTTGCAAGCTTTCAGGAGAAAGAGACCAACCTTGCCAGCGTTATCAAGGAACTTCTACCTTCCAGCACCAGTTCTCTGGGGTTAAATGCCCTTTATGGTCTGGTGTCCGTCAAGAGTATATCGGGCAGAATTCGTCTTGCCCTCAAAGTTGGGGGTGGAAGTGCCACACTCCAACATCTTATGGCTGAATTGGAAGGCAAGCTTTCTCTAGCTACATCTCTGCACCTTACTTCCCTCCAGTTTGAATGCCTCCAAACCACTTTCAATCTAACTGCCACACTCTCAAGTGGTGAATTTCAGCTTCAGGTGATATTTAATCTCAATAAAGACACTTCAGGAACAAAAACACTCATGGCAACCCTTCATCCTAGTGGGGGACACACCCACAAACTGAGTTCCTTTTTATCCCTTCTTGGCATAACAGCACCCACCATACCACATGCAGTTGCTGGACAAACTCTTCCAGATTTCCTGGACTTTCAGCTAACCTCAGGTTCGATAATGTTTGCTCTCTCTCCATTGAAAATCGTAGCTTTTGATGTTCAAGTGCAGACCCCTAACACAATTCAACTCTTGGTCTCGCCAAAAATCGAATTGGAAAAACTGGTGCTTGGTGTGAAATATGAGTCGTCCTCCTCCACCACAGCTTACTTAGGAGGTGTGGTGTCTCTAGCAGGGGCAACCATTGAGCTCGAGGCTACCAAGAAGACAGATGGCTTTGTGTTCGGTGTGATCAACAGCACATCAGCCAAGGTGGTTGATTTTCAAACTGCCTTGAACCAGCTCACCCCATTCGGTTCAAAGCCACCTGATCTCCCTACCGCCATCAACTTACCTCCCCACATAGCTGTGGGTGTCCAGGCACTGACTGTAAGCCTCTTGAGCAAGGAAAAGTCATTCCAGCTTTGTGGTGAGTCTCCAAGCCTGAACTGGACCATTCTGCTTGGTCTCCATGCATTCACTGTCAATAAACTAGGAGGCTTGATCAGCTACTCAAAAATGCTCGAAGACAAAGAGGCAACTTCTTACGAAGCCATGCTCACAGGTCAGTTCCAGTACAGCTCTGGTGTAAACATGGCTTCGAGGCTTCACTTTGGGCATGATACTGACAGTATACTCATTGTTACAGTGAAAGACTCTTCTGTTATCCAAATTGGTCCCTTGGTTGATAAAATACTGGGCTTTGATGTTTCTAATGGCACTGCACTGCAAAGTGGCAGGACTGTGTCCCTTGTTAACCTGCTCTCTTCACCTATGATTCAGAGCCTGAAGGATGCTGTTCCCTTCATGGAACCTGTACCTTCATTCACTCAGAGCATGGAATATTATTCTAGGTGTTCTTCACCTCCTAGCAGTAAACCTGTGGCCTTCGAGAACCTGCTTCCTTTGTCAACAGAGAGTCTGAAGTATTCAAGTGCATTCATGAATCTCAACATCACCAAGTCACAGTTTTATCTAGCTGGGGAGCTAGGATCAATTGGCACTGGATTCTTGTTTGCTGGAAAATTCAAAGGTAACCCCAATTACGGATATGCATTGGGGATTTGTCTACCTTCCGGCTTCAAGTTTTCCCACCTTATACAAGATCTGTCCATCATTGATGACATCCTCCTAGTTCGAAAGGCTAATGTGGTGATATTTTCTCTGGATGGAGTAAAGGCCACTGACTTTGTAGCTGCCATGAGAAATGCAGAGAAGAGTTTCATTTACCAAGGTGACAACCCAAATCTTGCTCTTCCATTCAGCAATCTCACACTGGATAGTGCCACGGGAGTGGAGAAGATGGGCAGAGGCATGAGTTTCTATGCTGAAATTGATTTCAATGCTGTTGGGAAAAATTCCATTTTTAGCAGCATCGTTAAAGTTGCAGAGGGGAAGGAGCCCCCAAACATCATTCTCAGTGCTCAGATTGCTTCGGAACCAAAGACAACCCAATTTGAGGCCCACATCAAGTCCTTCACTCTCTTGGGTAAGCTGGAGTTCAAGAATGTGTCTCTGGTATACTCACCACAAAGTGAGAACTCACTGACCTTGGAAGGTGTTATTGACATCGATCTGCCACCTGTTGAGTGCAGCTTTCAAGGTGTGCTAGCATCCACAAACACTAAGTCAGTCTTCACAGTGGCCAACTCAACCACCATCAGTGAAGCTTTTGGTATGACTGGCATCACGCTACATGCTGCCAAACTTTCACTTATCTATGACTTCTCTGAAAAGGAGCCATCAATCAAATACGCCATTTCAGGAAGTGTGGATTTCTTCTCAGGCTCTTCACCACATTCGAAACCACCACCTCCTCCTAATCACCCTACAATAACCTTAGACGGTCATGTGCTCTTCAGTGATCTCAAACCAATGGTGGTATCCGTGTATCTAAATGCCTCAAAGCCACTGACCATATCTGACTTTGTTGCTACAGTCTTTCAGTGGCACTATGACTCTTTACAAATAGGCCTCACTGGTGGGAGCATATACTATGCTAGTCTTCCTGAAGATGTGAAGAGTGTCAAGATTATGGGTGAGACTTACACGAGGGGCTATCATATCTCAGCCAAAGTTGAAATCTTTTCTTATCCTTTCAATATCATTGCTGGCATTGATAAGAATGCAGTGACCATCACTGGACAGACTGACAAAGCAATTGATCTAGACTTTGCCATGCTTGCAGGAGTTAAACCGAATAACGGTCACTCAGTAATCGATCAATCAAGAGGTCCTAAGCTCAGTTTCACCACAACTTCAACAAAGACTTCAATCTCCCTCATTGTTGGTCTTATTCTCTTTGAGTCACCCTTTGCTGTTGTATCTGTGGTCTACAATGCAACAGAAAAGATATTTGGTGGCAGTGTTACTTACAGTGGTGATATTGGCTTCATGCACAACCCATCCTTAGACTTTCAATGGAGCAAAAGTGGCGGTTTTTCCATCACCAAATGGTTCATGTCTGCTCCCTTCCCATTCGACTTCTTTGAGAAGCTGAAGATGCTTCACCACAAATGTGGCAACATGTCAGATCTTAATTTCGATTCAGCAGTAAACACAAAATTCAGTGTGAATGCCAAGCTTGTTCCCTCACAAGATCCTAAGGCCATTGCAGAGATTGCTATTACAGGCTCATACGACATCACACTGGATGGAAAAGCCAGGATTGCTGATATACCCTTACCTGAAATTCCCACTGTAGTTATTCCAAAGGAGAAACATTTGACTCTAGCAACCTTTCCTCAGTTTGTGCTGGACTTGTTCACAGAATATGCTATCAAAATTGTTAATCAACTAATCGAAAATCCAAAGGAGTTGTCTAAAATCTTAGGACTCGTTGCACTGAACAGTATCACCAAAGCTGTCATGGGCTCCCTAAAGTGTCGAGGAGTCGAAGAAGAAGACATAGATCCAGATGCTGAAGGTGACGATCCCAATATTACCAAAAACGGTTCCAATAAAGTTTCAGGGCTGGAAAATGAAGTTGACAAAACAGAGAAAGCAACAGATGATGCTCTAAACGCTGGAGATCTCACTTCAGCAGCCTCAGCTGCAGCTAGCTTTTTGTCAGCAGTGGCTGGGGGGCTGGGCATACTCTCAGGAATTTTGCATGCACTGGTATCAATTTTACATTTCTTCCATATTGATGTGTATTCACATGAGCAATCTCAGGCTCAAGCCAGGTACAATGCGCTCATGGCGAAGAGGAATAAACTAGAAGCGAACATAATGAAAGCCCTTGATATTGGTAGTCCTCCAAGTGGAAAATTTACCCCTCCTGATACACTCCTCATTCAGTGGCACCGCATCACTCAGTACAAAGGTGCAATGTACCATGTGTCTGTGACGGGAATCTTAATTTCATTACAGCATGGTCAACCTCTCCAGGATATCACAAAAATATTTGATGAGGTTGTTGCGGGAAGTGAAGGTAGTGGTCCAGATGTGCTCCAGTGCGAGGTAAAAAGTTGTCTGCTGTATCGTGCAATTGAGCTAACAGTGACTGTGTGCGGTAACATCACTGGAACACATAATAATCAAAGCCATACTTTCAGTGGCCCAAAGTACAGAACCTCAGCCATTCCAAATGTTCATCCCACGTTGCATGCTCCAGCAGTAGTTACTGCAACCTTTGACAGTAGCTCTTTTCTGATCGTAGCCACTGCATCTCCACCAGTGCAGTTGGCAAAAGCCTACTTCTTTCAACTGGGTTATGGAACTGAATCATCTTTTCAAGTAATTTCCCATTGCTCCTTTAACTCATCCAGTGACCCCCCCATCCAGTGCACCTTTCCACATTCTGTTATACCTGATAACTCTACCGGGCCCTTTAGGGTCCGCTGTCAAGCACTGGCGAAGGCCAACAGTGATACTTCATTTTTCAGTAGCATTACTGGTGCCAGTCAAGGTGATGCAAACACTGCAATTAGCTCCAGTGCATGTACATACTCGCATTCTTTGTTGCTTGCTTCCCCCGTGAACAGCCTAACAGTGACACTGCCACATTTTGGCATCCCTGCACTGGATAGCATCAAGATAGCATGGTCCCCTCCCACTGATACCAAGGAGGTTAGTGGTGTTGTGTGCCAGGTTGTTCAGCAAAAGCAGAACTCACAGCCTGAGATGATGTTGCTTTCCAATCATTTGGTTTGGGATGGTGTGAAACCTTTCCCTGTCACTAAGCAGTTCTCTACCACTGATGTTGCAAATGCGCTGGCCAGCAAGGGAGGGCAGCCGTCTGATGCAGTGAACTTATGTCTACAAGTTAGTTCCATTGGGAAGAACAACATGGTGATTGCCAGTGTCTTCAATCACCAGGTCATCACAAGCCTCAAGGCCCCCTCATCAGTGTCAATCTGCTACAAAGCCGAAAAAGAAGCACTAGAAGTATCCTGGCTATACAACCAGCTGACCAACAATTACAGCATCATAATCCTGAATGACGAAAGCAAAATAATCTACAGCAATACAGTTAATTTATCAGGCAGCGATGAAGGAGATGACAAGATGGTTGGATACTCCATAAGTGAAAATATTCTTACCAAGCATGGTGTGAGTGATCCGGGCATGAAGTATCATGTTGAAGTCATTTCTGTGGGTAACGGTAACAAAGAATTGGACTCCCTCATTGCAACCAGCACTCAGCAAAACTTACAGGTACTTTCACCTCCTGTTGGGAAGTCTCTCGAGTTTTCTCCACAGAGCAATGAAATCACTGTGCACTTCACCCCTGTTCCAAATGCTAACACTTATTCTGTTGGAATTGCAACAGTTCAAGAAAATAAAGTTTTGCATGAAGTCAAAGTCATTCCCCCAGTTGGAAAGCTTCCAAGAGAAATACAGGGAGTTGTAAGCATAAACAGTTTCATCCAGTCACTTTCAGGTGGGGACAAGGTTCAAGGGCTAGTGCAGTCAGTCGGCAGTGGGGCATTTCTCAGCAGTGCTGTTTCTTACGTTCCAAATGCAGAGTTGACTGTGTTGTACAAACCAAAAAATCTTACCTACAACTATTCAGAAGAAACAGAACAGATTACTCTGAAGTGTGATGTAGTCCCTGACATTCAGAACTACACTCTTGGTTTCACAGACAGCACCAAAAAAATCAAGAATAAGGCGGAGGCAAGCGGAGAAAGTGTGACCACTGAGATAGAACCACTTAAATTGAGATATTCTGGAGTGGCTGTCTGGACTGCATTTGCGCAAGCAACTGGAGATTCCACCCACCTCTCCAGTCCATTGACATTGCTAAGTCCTAGCATAGTCGTTCTGGCAAAACCTATCATTCAAACATTCAGCTACAGTGGTACGGGCTTGCATTCCAGCTGGGAACCCATCATGCATGTGTCTAGCTACAGTGTCCTCTATCAAGTGTCGACCATGAATGGTAAAAACAAATATCATCAAAGAGTAAACCCTACTTCCACCCCTCCAGTAACAGTCAGATTCAATGGAATCCCCAACTGGCCTTCATGTCAAGGGGAGGTAAAGTCCATCACCATCACTGCTACTGCCTGTGGAAGCGGGTATTTTATCACCAGTCAGCCAAGTGAGCTATCCAGCCTAGAAAGGCTTCCCCCTCCCCAAGGACTCCAGTATCAGTATGATCCTCAGTCTAATTCTATCACACTCAGCTGTAACTTGGTGCCAGGGATTTCTACCTACACTCTGGGATTCAGTGACCCTACAGGTGAAGTGCCTGATTATTTCAAGGAACCCACTCAACATGGTACAAGTGTTTCTGCAACTTTCTCCTGTGAACACCAGCTCCTTACTACTACTGAATGGCAAGTCTTTGCGCAGTCAATTGGGGGAAGCACCAATTTTTCCAGCCAAAAGGCATACCTCAGAGACACAGTGCACATACTCTCCCAGCCAGAAATTGATTCCATTACTTACAAAGTCGATACTACAAACTTATCTATCACATGCACATGTGATCCACACGCTTCAGGCTTACAGTTCGACTTGAAAGCTGTGGAAAATGGCAGCAAGGTTAAGCTGCTGCATGAAACAGTTAGAGGATCTCCCCCCTCCACTTCCCTCACAGTCACTATGAGCAAGACTAGGGAAGACTGGGCTAGCTTCCTTTCACAACTGTCTGCCATTACTGTTGCAGTCACAGCCATTGGCTTTGGCTACTACATCACAGGGCCAGGTAAATCAAAATCAATTGATAGTTCTTTTTCAGTAGCTGCATTGGACCTGGGAAGTGATGGTATGACTACGATCACATGGGACACGGTCAAAACCTCTCCTGCATCCTGCTATGTATACATCACCATCAACGACACCCAAGTTCTCCTACAGGGAGTTTCAACTTCAGCTAAAATATACAAAACCAATATGCAGATTCTTACTTCAAGTATTCATTCCTATGATATTATGTATAGTATCAAGGTCATGGTTATGAGTGCACAACCTGATCATGATCTCCATGACTTACCGAGCCTAACCTTTAAGAACGTATCAAATGTTATCAGAAGTAGCTGCATTGGTACAGGTGGATCACATTTTGACGATGATGTCATGTCTTTCAACCCCCCTATTATGAAAATAAATCAATTGTGGATCCGCTCTGGAAACATGATTGACTCCATAAGGGCTGAATACATGTTGACAGATGGAAGCACTGTGCCTGGATCCAAGCATGGTGGAGATGGAGGAAGTGAGACTAATATTACATTCAATGATGGACATGAAATAACTGGAATTTTCGGATTCTCACAATTTCAAGTCAGTGAGCTGAAAATTGGAACCAGAGTGACCACTGGAAATCAATCATTTAATATTTCTTACGGGCCCTATGGAAGTGCTGGGACAAGAGTTCCTTTTGCTGTACTCGGAAAGGTCATTGGACTGTTCGGACGAAGTGGAGACCAGCTTAACTCAATTGGTTTCTACCATATCTTACCACATACAGTTAGAAGCAAAGAATCATGGGGTCAATCAGACTCTTTGGACAAGCATTTTGGTGCTGACCTCCTTGCTGACCTTAATTTTCCGAATCCTATTATTGCAATTTTTTGTATAAGTAAAATTTGGATTACTTATACCAATTCATCCATCCTCTCAATCCAAGTGGAGTACTTGCCATCATATACCACACCCATAATCACACCTCAAGATCCATCAGCCAAACAAGATTGTATTAAGTTTTCGGAAATAGAGTTCCTTGTAACAGTTAATGCTACTGTTCTTGAAGATAAGCTGACAGGGCTGGAATTGGTCACTTGGACTGAATCTGGAGGTATCGTGAAGCATGGTCCGTATGGTAGTGTGGATCAGAACAATCTAAAGACAATGCAAGAACTGTTTATTGGATTCTTCGGGCAATACTCTGATAAGATAACTTCAATAGGATTTTACTATGTTAATTAGCAATAATGCATAATATTATTTTTGTAGTAACAGTTTGTTATACTTTTTTGGTGATAGTCTCTTGTGTTTTGATCTTGTTAGACCACTATTAGTTGATTGTTACACTGCCCTCATTGATTTCCTCTATATTGCATATGTGCAGAACCTGCAGGGAGCGTAAAACCTGTAGCTAGCTACTGATGTTAGCAAGACCATTATTAGAATTTCACGTGCTAGGGCAACCTCGACCTAAGGGATCTAAGACCCTCAGGGCTCAGGGCCCTTAGTAGTACCCTCGCTATGCTCAGGATGCTACAGGCCAGGGCCTGGGGTCTCTAAATAACTTACATCCCTAGGTCTCATTGTCTGTCATCATTATTCATTACTGCTCTGGCAAGAGAGTTCCAAAAGCTACTGTGGCTGCAGATAGGGAGATATGTCTACTCTATGTGGAGGTGTGTTTTTCTCACTGTCTTTTTCACACACATGATGTTAGGTTGTGCAAGGACTCTAGCTACTTGGTGATGGATTGTGACTTTGTGTGTGGTTGGTGCAGAAGGGAACATCACTGGGATAAGAAGCGGAGAGAGGCATGGGGGGGGGGTGCTGATATCCCTAATGCCCTTGTCTATCACCCCTTTTATCCAGGTGCTATGGCCTTAGTACCTATAACATAGGTTCTGTTTCCATCATAGGGATAACACTTACAATTCAGTGCCTAAAGGCAGGCAGGCATCTCAAAGTGAGATGATAGCTAGCTCCTTGTTAAAAATACTCACTGTGTCACTGTAACAAGCTACCCCATCGTGTAAATACGGGGGAGGCTTGCTGTCATTCGTGTTTGGGGGGCATTGTTTACTGGAGTACCAGTAGTCATTTTTAGTGCAATAAATGAATGGTAAAAGAATAGATCTCATTGTTGACTGAAGCTATGTTAATGTTAACCTATAATATACCTCCATCATTATCTGACTTGTCAGCAACCAATGATGAATCATTCACATCATGATTTTTTGTTGAGACCTTAGCTGGTCCTACAAGCTAGCTAATGTCAAGTGTTAATCATTCACTCCTCCCCTATGATAACAAGGTTCTTATTATAAGGCAAGCTTTTTTAAGTGATGTCAAAGTTTTCACGTAAAATCTTCCCACAGTAATGATGCTGTTCTTTGTTTATATTATGGCAGGCTTTTAAGGTCACCAAGTGTCACTCAATCACTAGATGTAAAATCCTCCTTATTATAATATGGCAGGCTTTTAAGTGAGGTCGAAGTTCTCAAGTAAAATCTTCCGACAGTAATGATACTGTTGTTAATAGCTATATATGGCAGGATTTTACATGTCATGTAAAATCTTCCCATTGAGTTACTCAAGGCACAAGTCACTTAAAATCTTCCCATGTATATACACATGGCACATCTCACTTAAAGTCTTCCCATGTTATACTCTTGGGATTTTCATCAGTTTTACATAAAGATCTATCTGACCCATGGACACCAACTACCACAAACCTGGAGGACTACATTATAGTAGTACAGTAATACCACACAGTTGTACCACTTAATCTGCTGGAGAGCTGCCATCCACACAGGATTGAGATCAGGAAAACTGTTACCACTATCAAGTTCCTCCCTCTTTACTACATTCATACTTTCTACACTCAAGCACGTGCTGACTCAGCAAACAAATTTTACTTGGAACACCTCAAGCTATTATTTCTAGCTATATCATTGGCAGTTGCCATTAGTTTGTATCATTTAATCCTTAAGAACTATTGGTTGGGACACTGACCAATCAAGACACTCAAACAGTTAGCTAGCTATAAAAGGAACAGTTGTCACTTAGTTACAGTTCAGTTAGTTTTGAAACTCATCCTCTCTTGTAATACTCACTCCCTGTCTGGTCAGAAAAGTATTTCTTTACTCCCAACACTTCGGCGCTCTGTTACATTGAAGTAATAAACTTGAAAGGAAGTTATGCTTCAAACTCCAAGAATCTCTCTTCGGAAGAAGCCACTTTTCTAAGAAAAGTCTTCACTGAAATTGAAGCTTTCTGAAAAGGATCAATTGAAGGAAGTATTGCGAGACCTTCAGATCTTCTTATCTTGTAATAACACTTTATTCCATCAGAGAAGTTACCCAGCAATCACGGTTGGGGAAAGTTGTACTCCAACAAGCAATAACAATTGACCTGTTAGCACTTCCATCAAGTGTGATAATCTTTTCTGACAACTCCCACCAAACCAGCTCTTGAGTAAACTTGGATATGCAGCCTCAATAATGATGTTGACTTCTTACAGCAGCATTTTTCCCCTTAATGGATGATCGTATTGATGATATCATGACAAAAGTCCTTGACATGTACCATTCATTATGTAGGACAAGCAGTATTACAACTTGCATTATCTTCAAGCACTCGGAAGTGTCCGAAAGAATTGTTTGATCCCAGTGATGCTTGCATCTCTGGCATCTTCAAGGGAGAGAGCGTATTCCCTGTCACTCCTTACAACAACTCGAAATATATTGATATTTTGAAGTATTGTGGTCTGCATACTTCAGTAGATCCACAGAAAATCCTTGATGTGATTAATTCCATAAGTCAGCTCTTCTCCACAGTTGGTTGACGAGACCAAACTGCATCGATCAAAGGCTTTACTTGAGTATATTGCCAGCAGCAACTTTCAAAAACAGATTTCTGGCAATTAGAAGCTAAATTCAGGGCCTCAACATGGTTTTGCTCCCTTCCAAAGTGCCTTGACACTGTTATCTAAGAGTAGGAGTTGGTTGCCAGTTCTTACTGAGAGACCTAGTAACTATCCCCCCTGTCTTGCGTGGAATGTACTTTGCACTTCATCTCCTTGAGTGGACCAGTTTGTGTGTCTTGTTCAAGCTCTTCTTCTCTCCCCCTTGTATATGGCTCGCAGGCTTACTTCACTCATCTATGTGACCAAGTGGAGGGTAATAAGCCACCACAATACCTTGTTCCGCACTTTCAACATGTTATTGACTTCAAAAAGCAGATTTTGTCCGACCAGATGATGACAATAATTCGTGAAATATATACTCATCCATGCTTGATGTGCTACGTGAGAAGATTGCTGTACATGAACTGGACAAGCTGAAGCATATGGATTGGGTATACATTCAAAAGCATCACAAGTTATTTGTGAGTGTAAGCAGTGTAGCCCTCAACCAGAATCCAAATTTTGGTCACCACATTGAGCCATATTTGTATACCTTACCTGAGAGCTTTTCCACCTACTCTCGACTCTTTGAATCATTTGGCATGGAGCCATCTTTTACCAGGTCACAAATTGTGTCGATACTGAGTGTAATCAAGGAGGAAGTCCATGATGACAGCCCTTCCTCGGTCGATCAGGAGGCTGTTTGGAGCACAGTGATGGCTGTTCTCAACTGGTTAACGGAGAATGGAACACAGAATGTTGGTGCTGAATCACATGTCTACGTGCCAGTGGAGTCTAGTTCAGAGTGGCCTGACCTGAGAGAGCTACACGAGCCCGTGTACACAGACAATGATTTTTTAAAGAACTTCATTTCTGCATCAGAGAGTGGTTCATCCCGTCCTTTTGTTCACAGTCGCATCAATCAAAGCTTGGCAAAATGCCTGGCATCACTCCCCTCAGTGAAGAGCTCGACATCTCTGAGGACGCTTTTGGAGATGCAGGTCAAAATGAGCCTCTGACTGTCCGACTGAAGAACATCCTGCATGACTATTAAAGATGGACTGACCATTGTAAAAGAAATGCCGATGATGCAGGAGCCACGGTAGTAAATATTTGCTTTGATGCCCGTACTCACACAACTGATCAAGACAAGCTCTACTTCCCAGGCATGTCTCAATCACACGGTCCAGCATTGGTCATTCATAATGATGCTACCTTCAGCGATGAAGAATATCGAGAAGCTTGCCGGTGCTACTAAGCAAAAGCAGCACTCCAAGATCACAGTTTGGTGTTGGTTTCTGTTCTGCCTACCACATCACTGATGTGCCCCCCTTTGTCAGTCGTGACAGACTCTACATCTTTGACCCCACCCTCAAGCATCTCAAAGAGGCAGTAAAGAATCAAACTCGGCCTGGAAAGAAGGTGAAGTATTTGACGAAGATTATTGCCTCTTCCAAGCAAATGGAGCCTTATGAAGGTGTCTTTGACTTCAACAGTAGCACTGAGTACAATGGCACTATATTTCGCTTGCCTTTTCGTAAGTCCTCCAGTGAGCTGAGCAGTGAATTATATTCAGAGTCCACTGTGAAAGACCTTTATAAAAGTATTCAGCAGTGTGGCGATAAGTTTTTACTCTTCCTTCAGCACGTCAAATGCATTAGATTGCATCAAATGCTGGATCCTGATAAAGGAAACAGCGAGATTCAGAATTCCAGTGTGCCTCAACCTCCCTCATTGGACAATGCCACACTTAGAGCTGTGAAGACTAAAACAGAAGCTGGAGAACTCACTAACTACTGGTTAATAGCTACACATGAGAAGGTAGAGAAGAATACTGCTGTAGCCAACATAGCTTGCTTGTTAGCTGGCTCTGAAGCAAACTACACTGTTGGCGACAACCTCACCGGTGAAGTATTTTGCTATCTGCCTCTATCTCAAAACTCAAGCTTGCCTGTCCATGTTAACTGCAACTTTGCTGTTGTCACCAACCGCGGAGGAATATGGACATCTGATTCTCCTAACACTGACTCAAACTCTGATAGTGAAGTCCAGTGGAATATCTACTTGATGAATAAAGTCGCATATGTCCAATAATTGGATGTGCCCTCTATTTGGAGTTACAGTCGAACCTGTCTATAATGGCCACCCTTGGGCCCACAAAAAGTGGCTGTTATAGAGAGGTGACCTGCTAACACAGGTTGAAATGTACACTTTGGGACCTAGACCCCTGGCTGTTATACAGTAGGTGACCTGCTAATACAGTGACCATTATAGACAGGTTCCACTGTATTAGAATTAGAACACAACCTCCCTATGAAGGGACTCATGTGTGCCAGTACTTGACCACAATGAGCACATAACCATACTCCGATGTGTCTGTTAATGAAAGATTTCACTGTATGCTTTATCATCATTAGGGTTGCTATAAGCAATAGCTAGCTAGGCATTCTGGAATGTAAACTATGAGCTATATAGCTAGCTACAGTGGAACCACCTCCTAACAACCCACACTGACCCACACTGGCAAGTGGCCATTCCTACCACCAGCCTATCTCTCGTCCAGTTTTTTATAATGGCAATGAGCTTTAAAAATGGAGGTGGCTTAAGTTCTTAAAGGAGGAGACCCAAACTCATTAGCTAAGTTTCCAACCTACACTATAGCGGACAGATTTTGCTCAGCAAGTGGAGGTCTATTGCACAACAATGTTGAAGTCTAAGGAATCTAGGCAATGTTAGAAGATAGCTAGCCAATTATTTAACCAGATGTTTGCTCAATGAAGGCCAAAGGTTGTTTTTTTCAGCTGGTTCATAGTGATTAAAATTCCACCATTAATTAATTAATCATCTGGTTGACTGAAGCTTAATTATGGCTGCTAGGCAATTTGGATGGGCAGAAGAAAGAATTGCAAGGAGTAAGTTTGAGGTTTTAGGGTCACTAGGTTTGGAACCACAGCTATGTTCACAAAAATGACTGATGCAGTCAGTAAGTTTTGAATCTGTTGATTGAAGTTTTGTCCACTCAAACTATGCCATGCATGAATTATCCTAGGGTTTTGCAACCTCCATCCCAGCCTCGAGCTCCTACCATTACCCACCCACCCTCCCCACAGTTTGCAAAATGAGGCTTCTTAAATTACCAAAAGCCAGCTTCAATTTCTTGCCTGCTAGCTAGATATTATTATGTCCACTCCTCTTAACTGTTGGAGACTTTGAAGGATTATCAAAACTATATACAATGACTCACTAGCATGTCCATCTGGCACTGAATTTATTATTCTCTCAAGTCTCCCCCCCCATTCCTTGGGCCAATCAAAGTCTCCTGAGTGGCAGGCTCATTTCATGGATGAATAATATACTAGGTGGCCTCTTTAAGGTCTCGTATTACAGTGCATAGCTTGGCTAGCAATCAATATGGTTGTAGCTATTATGCATGAATGCACCAGTTACTATTCCTTCCTTCTCTTGTTAGTCACTAAGACATTTTTATCCGTGGAACTGCAACCAAGTTGATCAGATAACAGCCAAGCAAAAGCACAGTTACCAATAATTTAGCTACAACCTGGCTAGTAGTAAGCTATGCTTGTGGTTTGAGGAATCATTATTGCTATATAAACCTCCAAAATACCAAAGGTTTTGTAAACATACATCTGGCTACTGAAGCAAGTCAGGAAGTCAAGATAAGGGATAATCCCTTGACCCAATCAAGGATAAGAATCTAGTGGGCTTTGTCACCAACTCATTAAAGTTGAGTCAAATACAGTGGACTCCCTCTAATCCGGCCACCCTTGGGACCAGTCAAAGTGTCCTGATTAGAGGGGTGGCCTCATTTCAGGGGTGAATTTGCATATGTACTTTGGGACATTTTTGAAAGTGGCCACAATACAGAGGTGGCCTCATTTCAGGGTCCAGATTAGAGGGAGTTCACTGTATTATTGTGTGAAATATAATTTTTTGCATTCAAAATGAAAATGATACGACTGATCTTGCTGGGCATACCATAAACCAATCAAGGGGGAGAAAGAAGCCATACCCATGACTTATTATGGATATTGCATCTGTTCTAATGATGTATGATTAGTGCCTGACTAGTGAACAACGAAAATAATTACCTTGAATTAATGAAGCAGTCCATCTGCGTCTATGTACACCATAAAATAGCAGCTCTAGTTTATGACAACTCAATGGGATTTTTTATTCTCACTGCTAATCATTTTTGCTTTTTTTATTTAGATTGAGACAAGCTCTTCGTGGTGACCATTTGATTGAAAAGGTTAGTTACGGACCTCGACAGCTAGCTGAATGAAAAGGAAAAATGATTTCAGTTACACTCAACTTCAGAAATAATGGCCCTTTCCTTTTTCTCACAGAATATGACGTCAATCAAAATCATTCCCGACAGCTTTATGCTAGAATTGAAACCAAAAATACTGCCAGATGAGCACAGCCTATGTGAAACTCTCAATTTAGACCTTGTAATGGTTGGTGACCACGAACTTTATCACCAAGAAAGGCACAGTGGAAATTCCACCACCGCGAGCGTACACATCCATTTCTCTCAAAGCGGCCACAACAGTGCAAACGAATGCAATCATCACAAAACCATCATTGCCACACCTCAACAAGACACACAGCTCCACTCAAGTAATCGCAGCAGCACTGATGGAAGCTACTCTAGTGAGTCTATAAATGGCAGCCACACTAGTGAATCTGAAATTAGTGTTGGTGTGAATGAATCGTCAGAAAATAACGAGGAATTACAAGCACGTTCAACCAGTTCCTGCTCAGCTACAAGCACTGAACCTCAGAGGCTTTCGTCTGAAGCACAAGTTGCAGCTGAATCAGTGAGCACTTTGACCACAGAGGCAAGCCAATTTCAGGAAGATATAAGCAAGCTCCCCAGCACAGCAGTGGACCAGCCTCAGGAAGCTACAGTTCATGTCACTGCTAATGAACCACCACTAATGAAAGGTGGCTATTGTAAAGCAGAAGTTAGCACTGAATTCAACCTAGACCAGCATAGTGAAAGAATACTCGATGAAGACTCAGATTCATACGAGCTGTTTCTTGCCGATGCTCCGTTATCTGAACTTTCTAGTGAGAGTTTGCACTCGACCACTGGTGCCGAAATCAGTGCTCCCAATCCACCAAATGATGTTGATTTCAGCCATTTTACTCCATTGTCAGCCACTGCCAGCCTTGATGGAAATGATTCGTACATCTCCAGTTCACAGCCTAATGCTTGGACATCTGAGTTGAAGACCAGCACCAGCGTTGCACTCGATGCCAGAGCAAGTAATCGCCAATATGTTCCTAGCAGTGACGATCACGACTATATTATGCACCTTCAAGAACCTCTCTCTAAACCAGCCACCCTTGGAATTTGTAATTAGATAAACCACTTCATTATGTGATGCTGAATTAGTGCTCTCAACTAAAAAACTCAAAAGTTTTACAAGTCACATTATGATTTTTATATACCTCCATTATGATTCCACATGGCTAGCTAGCTATTAAACAGTTTTAGCTGAGTCACTCTGCAGCTGAACAAATGTTTTTAGATTCCAAAGAACAGCAACACACAATTTGAATAGCCAGTGCTAGTGACATTAAGGTTTCCCCGGCTAAGATAATTTTTTGTTTTGGTGAGGAGGGGAATCTTTCATTAATTGAGGTTCGTGACTCTTCTGTGCTTCACTGAATAGCTAGCTATGTACATGGGGGCTTCTCTACATTCCATACTGTGAACAATAAATTGCCATAGCTGTATAAAAATTAATTGTAATTGAATGACTTTCTCTGTATCCCTGAAATGTTTCTGATGTCCACATCAAAATTAATAGAGACTGTGCATATGACATCACAGTGATGCATTCTCAGTAGCAGTTTTGTCTCAAGATAGCTGCTGTTATACCTTGGATGTTGTCATGGAGAAAGCTGATTTACCCAGAGCCTGTGGACAAGGGGGCTATATTAAAACTGCCACAGTTTTTGGCAGTGTAGCTTCACTGAGCATGCGCGGCAATGTCTTTCTGGGCATGCTCAGTAGGCTACTGAGTATGGAAACAAAAACCCAGCCGGCTAGTAGGGCTGGCTAGGGCTAGAAGGTATTGCTGCCGGCTCTCTCTGCTGCTAGTAGTGGTGTGGAGGCAAAACTAGGTTGCAATCGCAATCTGGTAAGGTTTATAAACTTTATTTGCTACATTACATTACATAGCTAAGTCACAAATTCTTTAATGAAATTCATGAACTGTTGCACGATAATTCAGATTAGGTTACATAGCTACTATAGCTGGCTATAAAAAAGTAGCTGTTATCTCTCTCTAATAGGTGTACTCTGAATACATAGAATATGAACTACTTCATTTTTGCAATTTTACTGACTTTGCACAGACAGTGCAGTGGAAGTCATACTACAGCAAACTGCTCTCCTGAAGGTATAGTAGCTAGACAGCTAGCTATTTGATTAGCTAGTAGAGACCTCAATTTCTCATCAGGTGCTTTGCTACTAGTTAAAGTTTTATGGAGTGGAAAAAATTCTTATCTGTGGGTCATTTCTGTTGTTGTTCTCGTTATAGACTCAAGTCTCACATTCGGAGATAGTGGTTTAGACTCTCCCACCTTCACTCCTAGTTGTATACCAGATAATGGAAGGACCCTTCTAGGAACTTACAGCTCTAGCATACGTGGTGAAACTACATATGCCAACGTCACTTACTCATGCTACGATGATGCAGGAAACGAAGTAAATGAACTCATGACTGTGCTATTACTGCCTCCAAGTGTGACTTCCATTTGGGTGTAATATTTTATATATTATAGGTGACATCAGGAGATTTTAATGATAGACTTAGTGAAGATAATAATCCACGATATTTTTGTGATCCGAGATTTAACTACAATCACGGGTTGAGATGTAACTTTAGGGGCTGCTACGAACTAAGTGGAAGCAAATATTTTCTACTGAATAGCTCAAGCTGCTACATAGGTATAACTTAAATAATAATAATGCTGTATAACTCTGAACTGAAACGACTAGTCCTAAGAGTGGCTATGCACATTATTTTACATTTTCACTAAGGCCTTGAAATTTTAGGAGGATAGCCATGAGTTTCCTACACAATGCCAAGTGCTAGATATGTATGTACATTATTATGCCTAAGTTTCATCTACCTGCTCTATGCATATTGCTACATTTTGCTCAAGATTTTGATGAGTGCCTGAGTGACACTACGAATGACTGTGATGGAAATGCAGCCTGTATAAATGATGATGAGGGAACATACAGTTGTACATGTAATAATGGATATGTTGGAAATGGCAGGGACTGCAAAAAAGGTAAGGGCATTAGTTAAAGCACTCTTCTTTGTACAATAAGACTCGGTATCATTTTTGAAGTCCCCATGAGAGCTATTAAATCTGTGCTTAGTTCCCACTTGAAAAGATCAATCCAATCTCTGTCACCGTGAAGCTAAGCTTAGAGTGAACCCAACACTGTCATTTCATGATACAGTGGACTCCCTCTAATCCGGCCACCCTTGGGACCTGTCAGAGTGTCCTGATTAGAGGGGTGGCCTCATTGCAGGGGTAGATTTGAACTAGGAAGCATACTTTGGGACATTTTGAAGTGGCCTGAATACAGGGGTGGCCTCATTTCAGGGGTGGTCCAGATTAGAGGGAGTTCACTGTAGTACACATACCATACTCGTGCGTGTTATAGGAGCAGTGCTTAACGGTTGCGATTTATGTACTTATCCCCGTCATTAGGCACGAGCAGCGCTTAACAGTGAGATTGATCGGTTTATTTGCCTGACGATAATTACCAAGCATGTGTTGGTAATTATCTGGGGCAAGAAACAAACCAGTAGTACCTAGCAAGGGATCAGTGTTTATAGTTGAGAGGTGCCTAATAGCGCCTGAATACTGTAAATCAATAATAGTACCAGAGGTGGAAGAAATTTCTGCTGATCTGGGTGTCCTGAATGGTTCTCCCGTCACTCTCCGCTGCATGGGTTCCTCAGAGGAGGGCAATGTCAGCATCTCCTGGAACACCTCCGTCCCTGGGATAATCCTACCACAGCAGCCAACTGAGATAGCACATGCTGAGACAAGTATCACCAGCTCTATCACACTAGACTCGGTCAATACCAGCTACAGTGGGGATTACATCTGCACTGTTTCCACCGAGTTTGCTGGTGTCTCTGGGAATGTTTCCCTTTCAGTAATTAGTAAGTTTCTAGACTGGAATGACGGCCAGTTCAGTAGCTATTGGACCATTGTACTTTCTAATAATATCCTAGCTGACAATATCAT
>JAAGOD010052051.1_pt1 | contig 23378 bp, 39 predicted proteins | sample 8389681 | NCBI WGS metagenome assembly JAAGOD01 (sample SAMN13964374, study PRJNA552185) | sponge metagenome | biome: deep-sea hydrothermal vent fields; feature: spots directly above weak diffusing fluid; material: seawater and sediment | host: Tedaniidae sp. KZ-2020 ... | reverse complement strand
CTGACTCACTCACCCTTTCGGACTCAGCAGGTCTTTAACCTTCTCACAGTATATTTCCATATAGGACACCTCCACTTCGTGGGACAACCGAGGCTTCTTGTTCTGTAGCATTAATATACAACACCATCAGCTGGCTGGCAGGGGGACTACAGTGACATTCAGTACTATCACATGCACCTGACACCCAGCCAACTCTCATCCAACCAGCCTACCTAATCCTCCCTGGCCAGCCCAGTCTAACCTCAGCAATCATGGCAAAGAGCATGTCACAAAGGCGTGGGATGATGCCCTTGGTTTCCTCGTCCATGAGAGAGCCCATCATGGTGTAGGACTTGCCAGAACCTGCAGAGCAGACAGTGGCAAGTGCCACACCATACCATACTGCCAGTCCAGTGGAGTAGTAAACTTACCCGTCTGCCCATACGCAAATATGCACGCATTATAGCCTTCAAATGAGTTGTGCAGAATATCCATGCCCAGGGCCTGGAATACTTCCTCCTGGTCTGTGAGGGAGAGCAAGGAAGGAGTGATTGATGAGGGTTCACTGGGGGAGAGAAGGAACTACAACTCACCGGCATATTTCGGGTTTTTGGGGTCCATGGTCCAGAAACAGTGATCAAAGGCAAATGTCTGGAGTGAGGAGTCAATCATCCCACAGTACAGCCACAGTACACAAACTACAACTTACTCTGGTGGGTTTCCTTTTGCTGCAAGAAATCACAGTTATGACTAAACATTCTAATCAATGCACACCATCCCTTACTCTGTGCTGTTGAGAATTGTCTGGTTGTTCTCCATATCCACCACACACCTGGTATTCATGTCAATCTCTGCACACATACATAATGGAGTCTACAGTGAGACCCTCCACACAATGTACAGCCCTCACCTCTCTTATTCATAGGGCGAACCCTCACTGCCACCTTGACCTTGGCCGACATGATGTACAGCACTCTCTCCTAACACCCCACTCACAGCCACGCAAGGTCAGTGGGTCTGACCCTTCACTTCACCAGCTCCTCAGGCTCAGCTAGCAAGAGGACCAAGCTAGCTACATACATTGAGCACTGTAACTCAGCAGCCAGCTAGCCAGCTAGCCATTACCCATGCCTTACTTACATTACATTAACTGCTTAAGGTAGATTCGTGTGATGAGGAGCTCTCAGCTACTACTGTGTGCCCTAGGCCTTCATCTTTGCCTTGGGGGCAACAGGACATGTCTTTTTTTCTGATGACCTAGCACCTGACATCCGCATGACCTTTGTTTGGGCGGTTGTGGCGGGAAAATTGAAAATGGAGTGGAGAATCTTCCTCCCTTTCTCAGAGAGTGTGCCTGACGTATGGACGTTACTGGACCTAGGAAAGCTCTCCAAGAAGTTTCTTCACTCAGAAGAGAGGAGAGATATTTACATTAGCTGCACGGAAGGAGTGGGTTTAAAGATCAGAGGGAGCAGAAGGCTGATGGAGATTAAAGTGAGAGGTGACAAGCATCCTTCAGGGGCAGAGCAGTGGAGTAAGGTATACAAGCTAGCTAGACATTACTTTATGGACCATGTGATACATTCTACTGGATAGGTGTTACAGCAACACACTGAGGCTGAGGGCAAAGAAGCAATCAAGCAGGCATTTTTGATAGAAATTCAAGCCCTTTTGAAGATTTCCCTGGGTATGTTATGTGGTCGTCGTACATTATACTGGATGATTTGCATTACTGCACCACAGACCAGTCCCTGAAAGAAGCTGTGTCAAACCCATGGGCTGACAGATACGTGACCGTAGCAAAGAAAATCACCAAAGGAAGCTTTCATGGAGTCAGTGTAGAACAATGTGACGTCACAGTTTCCGGGAGCCTCCACACCTCTCCCAAGTGGAGGTCAATATGCTTCGAAAGTTACTCTATAGCTAAGCTAGAGGAAGTGTTGAGCTTTCCTGTAAAGGATTCCGGAGAGTGTTTGAAGTTAGTCCCTGGGAGCAGCGTTCAGGGCTATCCAGCCTTCATCATGGCAGCATCACATGTGGACCACTCTGCCACAAACATGGTAGTGTCCACGAGCTGAAGTCACAATGGTCAGGCTAGTGGCCATTGCACTAATGGAGTGGCACAATGCTGTCATGTGCACACAAATACTCCTATAAAACAATTGGAGTAGCACCATTGTCTTGTAGTATAGGTTTTAAAGGTATGTTGTCTAAACTCATCGTGTTTCTGGCTGGTCTGGCTGTTTCTCAAGCCACACTTGAGCTTGTTCTAGAGGATGACTTCAATACATTCAACCTGAGCCTGTGGAAGCACCAGCTCACTCTAGGCGGAGGAGGCAACTGGGAGTTTGAATACTACACCAACAATCGTTCCAACAGCTACGTTCAGGATGGTGTGCTCTACCTGCAGCCCACCCTGCTGGCAGACGACATTGGGGAGGACAACCTTAAGAAGGCAGGCTACACCTTGGATATTTGGGGAGGCTCACCGGCCGACTACTGCACTGGACCCAATTTCTACGGCTGCATGCGGCAGTCTGGAGGGGGAGGCAATTGGCTCAATCCTGTCAAGTCTGCTTCACTGAGAACCGCAGAGAGCTTTTACTTCAAGTACGGTAAAGTTGAAGTGCGGGCCAAGCTCCCCAAAGGAGATTGGCTGTGGCCAGCAATCTGGATGCTGCCTCGCTGGAACAACTACGGCAACTGGCCAGCCAGTGGGGAGATTGACATCATGGAATCCCGGGGGAACGCTCCAGGGTACCCAGCAGGGGGCCGGGACACCTTTGGTTCCACCCTTCACTGGGGGCCAGGCTGGACAGAAGACCCTTGGAATAAGGCACACCAAGAATACAAGGCAACAGGGGGTGATCTAGCGGACAAATTCCACGTGTATGGGCTGAAATGGAATGAGACCTACATTGGCACCTACCTTGACACCGAAGACAATGTTGTCCTCAATCTCCCCATCAACCAATCCTTCTGGGCTCTGGGAGGCTGGGGGGCAGCTTACAACAACCCATGGCAGGGACGTGGCAACAACGCACCCTTCGACAGTGAAATGTACCTCATCATCAACCTGGCTGTGGGTGGGACCAATTCTTACTTCCCTGATGGCGCTGGCAAGCCTTGGAGCAACAGTGGAGCCCACGCTGTCAATGATTTCTGGAACGCTAAAGCTCAGTGGTACCCAACCTGGACACAACCCATGGCTATAGACTACGTCAAAGTCTGGAGTGAAAAAGGCAACTTCTACAGGGGCTAAAACACTGTTACTTTGGAGAGGGAAGTTCCAGTTCCTTCTTTAGCTGAATGTACTGTAAAATAACAATAATGTGTGTAAAATAATAATAGGGATTCCCCCCCCCCCCTTTTTTTATTACCTTTTGTCTGCTTGCGATTGCTTGTTTTAGCCATAGTAACTCCATCCCTAGTTTGCTCCTCAATTCCAAAAGTGAATCTCGATCTTTATGGAGACTTTTGAAGACATCACTGTCCATCTCTCCAGCTTCATCAGCTTTGAGATCAGTGCTATCCCTCTGTACATCTTTGATTGCATCCTCATGATCAGCGCTACCTTTCTGTTTATCTTTGGTCGCATCCTCATCAGGTACACTAAGATCACCACCTTTCAGTTCATCTTTGACCATTCCTTCAACAGATGTGAGACCAGAGTTGCCACTACCTCCACCAATATTATGTTCACCTCTGATTCTAGAAGGTGTGACGTCTTTGAGTATGGCTTCATTGGAAGGTGCGAGTTCATCAACACATAGTCCTGATTCGCTTTCAATGGGACCTTCCATCCAGTCATGGTCACCCTGAAATGTGCTTGGTGTGAATCGTGGATAACAGAGAGCACCTTTCGATGGCCAGTTGACAGATTCCTCTGCCAATGGTTGGAGTTGTGAGACAATCTCTTCATACTGCCGCCTGACTTCATGCACCACCTTCTGACGAAAGCTATAGCCCTTCAGACACCCCTGCATAATAGGAAACACATAAAGTCTAACAGACAGCATCATGCTTTGCTGTACTTTGAATCTCTCTTCTGCTGTCATTGTCTCTCAGTCTATTGTACAGTGGGCTTTTATTAGAGAGAGGAGAAGAATTGAAATGGCCTCACCTGAGAGTAGTGCTGGCTCCTGTGACCTGCCAGAAGTGAGCAGAGCTGCACAGAAGAAGGAAGACCCCACTAGGAAATATGAATGTTGGTTGTCCAGGTCATGCTGGTTGTGTTTTACCCCTCCCCATTTTGAACAGATTTAGATCATCCAGCAGATATCCAGTGAGTCACACCTAAGACAGCCATTGCACTGTATAATGGAATGGTTTGTATGCTTTCAGAGTTCACTCCTGTATCTTGAGCCTTCTGGCTAGACACACTCAGAGATAATCAGATCTGTAGAGTCAATGATGTGTAGATCCTCCTTTTTCTTGTTAGGAGGGTATAGTTCTAGTAGCCTTATTGAGCTATGGAGAGAAGTGAGAATGTGCAGACTGTGGATTTAAGCGTGGATTTAAGGCCTGCATGTGTATGCCGTCAGTTTGTGGTACCCCACACTCATTATTACGTAATCTTATTTGGTGCAAGTTACTCCTTAACATTTGAATCGTGTTTAGGGGGGGACACTTTAGCTGAAGCCTATGAGCAGGTGAGTGGTTTAGTGCTGTAGCTTGTCGTGGCGATGTATGTGATTGCATTGTGGCATATAGGCTGCTGTTGGAATGTTTGGCTACATGACCGATTTGGACTCCGTTGAAGGGAAGCATTTACTCCAGATAGAAGCCCAAGGTATGCTGAACATAAAGAGCACAAGGAATGCTTGAGTGGTTTAGTGAATACTTCTGTAGGTCATGATTTAGAATCACTGCTCTTCAGTTTTCTTGATGAATTTCTTTTCAACTTCTCTGCCGAACCATTCTTTGTACCCAAGGTTAGTCTTGGCTGTGTGTACTGGTGTATGATGTCTTTCAGCTAAATGTAGAAAGTGAAAATTAAGGATTTTGATAAGAAACAGTTTACAATCAAAGCTGAAGGGTAACTTTCATTGAAGTGATGCAGCATGCACTATTTGTGGTTGTTGTTTTTTGTCCAGAGTTGGTGAAACATTTGACTTGCAAAAGCATCCGCAAGTAAGATTATTTTGTTTTAGAAAGGCTGATTGGCATGCTGATGTTTTTAGGGGACCGAAGTGAAAGCCATCACCTATTCCAACATGCAAGTGCATGACACTCAACATAAACATGAAGTGTATGTGATCTTAGATATTTAATGTTGTTCTTGGAACTTTGAATTTGGCGCGTTTATTGCGCCACGACTGCGCATGCGCAGATTGTGGTTTCCTCGAGTGAAAACACGTTGCCAGAGGAAGCTCTCGCCCTTCCATCTCTGAAGCCCAAAATTTAGAAGTAGTTCTGTGTGTGTAGCTTGTAGCTGGCCTTTTACAGGCGTTCGTGTCGTCAAAAAAAAGAAGAAAAACAAGATAAAAAGTTTAAAAGAACCTATAGACCATAAAAAGTAGTAAAATTTCTAACAACCAAAAAAATACTTCACACTACTTTTGATCCAACTTGAAGAAGACAGAGATGAACAACAATACCGGTACTAGCTATCCAATTGCTTCTCTTTATGTGGGGGACCTTCATCCTGAGGTGACTGAGGCAATGCTCTTCGAGAGGTTCAGCACAGCAGGTGAGATATAACTAGCTAGTGGAATCGAAGGTGACGTGTTTTAATTTCTAGGTCCTGTGCTGTCCATCAGAGTTTGTCGTGATGTGGTGACCAGACGCTCTCTGGGCTATGCCTACGTCAACTTCCAACAGCCTGCAGATGGTGAGTCTGCTATGTTGGTTAATGGGATGTGGTTTTACCAGCATGCGTATGACATGCAGCTGAGCGTGCTTTGGATACCATGAACTTTGATGTGTTGCGTACCCGTCCCATGCGCATCATGTGGTCCCAGCGTGACCCATCCTTGCGCCGCTCTGGAGTGGGAAACATCTTTATCAAGAACCTGGACAAGGGGATTGACAACAAGGCTCTGTACGACACATTCAGTGCCTTTGGCAACATCCTCTCCTGTAAGGTGGTGCTGGATGACCATGGCAACTCCAAAGGCTATGGGTTTGTCCACTTTGAGACTCAGGAGTCTGCTGACATGGCTATCACCAAAGTGAACGGCATGTTGCTGAATGATAAGAAAGTGTGAGTGTATTTTAGTCCACTGAATGTAGCCCCCAAAAGGATGTGACATGGCCATGATGTCATGTGGTCTATGCATGAGTGTTAATTGACCCCTGTATGGGGGTGAGATCACTGTGTGTGGATGTTGTTTTAGGTTTGTGGGCACCTTTATTTCCCGTAAGGAGCGGCTCAAGGACATGGGCCACAACACTCGCTTCACTAATCTCTATGTCAAGAATTTTGGTGAGGACGTGATGGATGATGACCTGCGCGACATGTTCATCGAGCATGGCAACATCATGAGTGCGGTGGTGATGAAGGACAGGAACACCAACAAGAGCTTGTGCTATGGTTTTGTCAGCTTTGATGACCATGGATCTGCTGCTGAGGTGAGTGTGGGTGGACTGGGGTCAGAAGTCACTGCTGTATGCATGCATGTGTGGTTCCACAGGCTTTGGAGCAAATGCATGCTAAAGCTATCAATGGCCACACCCTTTATGTTTCGCGGGCACAGAAGAAGAAGGAGCGTCAGCAAGAGCTGATGCGTAGGCATGAAGCTGAGAAGATGGAGCGTTATAACAGGTATGGAGTGACAACCGTGTGGTGTTCCCTGTGCCTGACTGGACGTGTGTCTCAGGTACCAGGGTGTCAACCTGTATGTGAAGAACCTTGAGGACACTGTGGATGACGAGAGGCTGAGGAAGGAGTTTGCAAAGTTTGGCAACATCACCAGTGCCAAGGTGATGGTGGACGAGAGCTCTCACTCCAAGGGCTTTGGGTTTGTGTGTTTCTCCTCCCCTGAGGAAGCCACCAAAGCAGTCACTGACATGAATGGCCGCATCATTGTGTCCAAGCCTCTCTACGTTGCCTTGGCCCAACGCAAGGAGGAGCGTCAGGCTCACCTGGCTGCTCTGCGCATGCAGAGGATGTCCAACAGGATGCCACAGGTCAGCTGCCCCTGCTCTCACACTCACACTCTTCATCTCTGCTCTTCTCCTTGTAACAGGCTCAAAACCAGATGCAAGTGTATCCTCCTTACTTCATGTCCAGTGTGCCTCAGGGGCAGAGGGCCTACTTCCCCACCGTGACCAGCTTCAGGCCCTGGCAGGGCGGCCCCATGCACGGAAGGGCTTATGGCTTCATGCCAAACCAGCGCAGGCCCATGGGACCCAGGAACCAGATGGGACCGCGCCCCTCTGGCCAGCAGAGGCTAGGTGGAGGTCGCGGAGGTATGGACAGGATGCAGCAGCAACCAGGAGGAATGGCCAGCCAGCAGGTACACATGTACAGCTAATTCTCCACACAGTGGGGCTACTGTACTTATGTTGCCCTACAGATGAAATTCAACCAGAGTGCTCGCAACCAGCCTGCCCCACCCACCACTGCCCAGGTGCCCTCTGTGGCAGGAGGCGTGGCTGCCACACCCACTACAGGCTCCGTGCCGGCAGCTCCCAGCAGCAGCGACAACTTTGTGCAGCTTCTGACCCAGGCTGAGCCACAGCAGCAGAAACAGATCATCGGAGAGCAGCTCTACAGGCAAATCTACACCCTGCACCCAGAACTCACTGGCAAGATCACTGGTGAGTAACCTCACTGAACTACAGGGTGATACTCTAAATAATGCCTATTTTTCCAGGCATGTTGCTGGAGATGGACAACTCTGAGCTTCTGCACATGTTGGAGGTTCCTGAGAGTCTGAAGGCCAAGGTGGAAGAGGCAGTGGCTGTTTTGAATGACCATCAGCTGAGCAACACTGCTGTGCCCACCCCTGCCATGCCAGCCTCCATTGCTGCCGAGAACTGATGTCTACATTACAGAGAAGATACTTAAGCGTTGAACTAGTTATTTACAATGTATTTATCCTTATGATTGGGCTTCAGTTGATTATTAAAACAAAAGCAACCATTACAAAACCGCGTTATCACATGTCCTAGTCTGTCTTTATCCTGTCCCTCCGTCCACCAATGATCTTGCTGCGCTGGCGTATCATGTGGCCATAGAGCTGAGGGAAGAGTGGAATGTAGAGAATCATGCTCACTATCAGGAAGCCGTAGAAACTGAAGCCCATGTTGAGGGAATTTGGAAGCACCAAGTTCCACTGCCGTCTGGCCTTCACTACCGGCAGCGAGCAAAGGAACAACAACATCTCCCCAAGCACTCCAAGAGGATACAGAAAGTAAAAGAAAGTGTACCTGCAAAAAATTTCAACTAGTTGGCTCAACCTTACAGAGAAGTGGGCTTACCGGCACCATACCAGTGCATACGGCACTGATTGAAGAAGAGAAAAGAAGTAGTAGGCATAGCGTACCACCTCTGTGACTGCCCAGGCATAGGAGACGATCAGCACGCCCACATTGTCCCTGACTCCAGCCACACCCTCCATTAATGCCCACACAACAAACACTCGAGAGTAGACTTGCAAGAGTGTGGCCATGACTGCAGCCGGCACCAGGCCCAGCACACAGTGGACAACCTGACACAACAATAACCAACTCTCAGCAAGAATTCTAGTTAAAGCACACCCACCTCCAAGATGGCAGCAGTTTGGAAGACAAGCAGTGACCATCTGATCTGCTGGTAAAACTCAGGAACATAGCCAAATTCATTTTGCCATTGCTTGGGTTGAAGCACTGTGTACAGGACAGCTCTGGCCAGAATCACAGCCCACCTGTGCAATTGCAAATGTCATATACCAAGCTAGTCATGCAACTAGCCAGCTAGCTTGCTTACCCAACAGTCAGAACACCATTGTAAGCCAACAGGTAAACCTTTGCTAGCTGCTTTGCCATCTTGCTAGGTAGAGGGGGCGTAGCTGCTCATCCACCTCATTTAAAAAAATTTCCCTAAAAAATTTTTTTTTCGAATATAATCTCATTGTGATGGAGTTCAGATTGGGAAGAATGCATGCAGACTGTCATTACACTCCTCTGTTGAGAAGGTCCTTGACTTTGTAAATGCGCACAATCCAGTGTTCAGTAGTGTATGCTTCTTCCAGCACATCGAGCTCAAAGTCCTAGACACAGTCAAAATTATGCAGCCACTCCCTCCAATCCCCACACCATTACCTTATTGCCTATTTCAGCATTCCTCACTCTATCATAGCCACTGGGCTTGCCTGGAGAGACACATGCATCAGCAAGGCACTACAGAACCACTGACTGCACACCTTGCTCTGTGTAAACCTGGCCAAATCTGTAGTAGCACATCTTGTACATGAGGCAGTTGAGAAGGATGGGGGAGCCCTCCTGGTCCACCCGAAACTCTCCCTGGGGGGTAAAGTAATCCGCCTCTTTGATGTGTCGACCTTTGTCAGTGCTCCCCCCAATACGAACCATCCACAGGAACTTGTTGATGTCTGCAATGGTCACAATCAGTCTGCTGCCACTGGTACACAGTCGCACATACCATCAGACGCATAGCCAGTGAGACCACCAAATATCACCAGCACATAGTTGACGTCCAGTTCCCTCATGATCTCATAGGCCTTGTCCTCAGGGGATGACATGGCCTGCAAAGGAAACCACACTATCATCGTCCCCCACTTCATAGCGGCCACTCCATTCTGACCCACCTGACCCACGCGGGATATGTGAGTGTTGTTCCAAGTGTTATTGTCTACCAGTATAGTCCGATTTGCCATGGCCGTGATCTGGTAGCCATAATCCCACCAAGACATCACCTTGGCATCTTCTGGCGTATTCTGACGCAACCAGTAGTATGCCTCACGAAAGTCATCAAAGATAATCCTGGAGCCATCATGCTGACTGGCAGCAAGCACAATAGAGGGGGAGGAGTACGCTTCAGAAGTCACCTGAGAGGCACATGATCATGTATTACTATGGAACTAGGGGCTAGCAGCTCACCCATGTGCAGTGGAAAGTGTAGGAAATCAGGAGGAGTGTGATTGCTATGATGATTGAACCAGCCACTTCATTCTTGAGAGGGTAAGAGGGATCTCCTTTCTTCTTCTTACGGCTAACAATGTCAAGGTTCTTCATGAAGCTACTGAGCAAGCCAGACACAGCAATACCAGACAGAATACACATGACCGGGGCAAGCACCAGCATGAGACGCACCATAACACCCTATACACAACAGATGTTAGTGACAAAACTCAAGCTGCAGAGAAACTCACAGCAAAATACACAGAGGTCAAGCCATAAAGGATGATGAAGATATTCTGGTCTGTGAGCTTGGAGAAGCAGAAGAAGAGTCCCACTACAAACAAAGAATACGCTGTTGATGGTAGATGCAATACAAACATGTGGTTTCTACATACACAGTGAGCAACCTACGTAACTGGCATGGGATCATGGTAACCTGTATCATAGCAGCTATGGGCAATCTCACCTGGAAACATGAAGACCAGGAGTTGGAGGTCAAAGTAGAAGGAAGACCATGTTGTGGGCTGATGCTCACTGACGGAAGCAATGATTGGGATATTGTTCTTGGCATAGGAGGGGTCCAGCAGGGAGTAGAATCGGCCAGTCCAAGGAGAAATTTCTGAGAGGAGGGGAGCTCACTCAACACCACAGGATAAGAAGGCGAACTTACTGCCCAAGAAGGTGAGGGTGCCTCCCACCACAACTGCAGTTGATGTGACCAGGATGACAAAAGACCAAAACAGAGTGTCAAACTGGGCCCGAGACAGCTTGGAGCGGATGTAATCCAGGAACGCATGAATCTGGCAGAGCCCAAACACGCCAAATGCCTGCAGAATGTCAACAAGGATTGCCTTCACATGGGAATGCAATCTAGGGCATGTAGCAAGGTCCCAGGACCCCTCAACATGGAGGACAGTATGAGGGGCCATTTAAACCCTGCCAGCCATTACTGTATGCACACTTTGCACACCTAAGCCCTACGAAGCAAGGACTCAAGCCGGCTTAACAGTGTGCACAAAATAATCCCTCGCTGCTAGAGACACTTACAGCCATGTGCTCACTGGACTGTACAGGCTGGAACCCCACAAAGGAGATCTGCATGGACAGGATGGTCCCTAATGTGTAGACCTGAAGAACAAACAGTTGACAGTCTGAAGTCAACGAGATTAGCACAGCATCATATCTCTGAGTGTACTAGTAGGCCCCTCATAATCGGATTGCATTGATCCTCACACTGCTAGCTTAGCCACCAATCAGACCACTACTTTGTATATAATCATTGAGGCTTGGGCTCATGGCAGGCATGACTCTACGTGCTGAGTAACTCACTGTAGAGTAGGCAACATAGATACGATGAGAGAAGCGGCCAGTGACCATGAGAACCAGGACGTGCATGGGAATGAGGTTGATTAGAAACACGTAACCACCCCATGAGGACACCTACAAACAGAGCAGTTGAGACCACACCCCTCTGAACAATACACTCACTCACCATGTAGAAATATGCTATAGCACAGAGTGTGGACCAAAATATGGAACCTGTCTTCACTGACTTGATCCACAAGAAGTACGTGAACAGCATACAGAATATAGCAATGCCTTCATTATCGTAAGATCCAGCCACAGAGCGAGATATGTAGCCAGGCACTATGGCAATCATGGCAGCAGCAACCAGCCCGGCCCCCGTGTCCTTGAGCTCACGAGTGAGGTGGTAGGTGACCAAAGTGGTGAGGGAGGAGAATAGAGGGGCCAGGAACACACACACATTGCGAATGTCGATGGTGATGTTGAGGAAGTGCATCACGTGATAGAGGAACGCTGATGTCACCATAAGTCCTGCACAAGGGTAGAGGAAGGAAAGGAAGTAACCATCTACTAAGGAGGCCACCCCTCAATCTTAGTCCTCCTCACCAGGATAAATGGTGCCCCCAATGATTCTGCCCAGTGGATACCACGCTCGGTCATCAAACCAGTTATGGAAGCTGTAAAAACCTTCCTTTGCCAGAAATTTAGTGGTTCGGAAATTGAAGTACCTGAACAAAACAAATGAAGTTTTAATAAACAAAGCAACACCCATTGTGTCTCACGGATCAAATTCATGAATGACACTCTCAAAGCGCAGCACAGCAAACAACCTGGTAGAAAAGGCTACAGTATGGAAACACGGTTCAATAAATCTATTGTGGGCCTCTCTATTAAAACTCTTACAAAGAATTCCGCATATGGATAACACCATTAACTTTATAAGTGTCTCTTGCTTTTCACTGGAGATCCTGTAGAGGCCCAGCTGAGAGAGGAAAGGGATTTGAGACGATGCCATCTTCATCCACCCAACAGATAAGGGCCACTCGATCCACTGACCCACACGTGCACCTGTGGTTAGCACTACTCTTAGTGCCCATTTTATGCCTGCTCTCTAATAAATGCACACCAGAAACAATTATCTGAGCGGCAGGAAAGGGTCGATAACGCAAGATGCCTTCCCCACTTTTACAAGAATTTGAGAAAGAGACGACAGGCTTTGAAGGACACTAGAAGCTAGAGTCTGTGGTCAATTTAGAGGTCATTAAAAATAGGAACTTCCCAGGGGGTGGGTTTTAGACTTTCCTGAGCAGTTACAATGGGAGGCCAGAAATGGCTTTTCCCGGTTCGTTACAGTCCCAAGAACACCTGGGAGGGGAAGTCTCGGTCGAACTCCTTGTACATAGTGGACCCCCGACAAATTTCCTTAGGCCGGCCCGCCATGAGTCCAAATGACACCACGAGCCATGAAATAGCATCTACAGGATCTGTTTTTTACTCCCAAATGCAATTTTGGACAGTGGCGTGCCCGCTTCAGAATTTCCTTCCTGTGGGGGTCTAAAAAAGTCTTGAAATCGGGCCATTTTTGAAACATCAGAGCCAATTAATGGATCCATCTCCCGTTGCCTTGGGGCAAGACTGTACACAGGCGTTTGCTACCACCTAGCCTACGATCCTGACCGAGAATCTCGGCTCAGCTGGCCTGCCGGGCTTAATTTGGCTCCGAAGTTTTCAAAAATGGTGGGTCTTGACTTACCATAGTAGCAAAATTTGGTGATTTTTAAACTTGACCATAAGAGGCCAGAAATGGCTTTTCCTTGTCCATTACGGTTGGGAGGGGAAGTCTCGGTAGAACTCCCGGACCCCTCCCACCTAGCGGACATATTTCCTTTTAAGCGAGGCCGGCCCACCGTGGATTCAAATAACACCACGAGCCATGAAATGGCATATACAGGGTCTGTTTTGTACCTTTTCGTCGAAAAGCAACCCAAAAGTTGCCCAACTCGTCGAAAAGAACCCTACTTTTCGTTGAATAGTATTTATTACAACACATCTGTTGGGGTGAAACAGTGGATTTTATCAGGGGTGGGTGTAGACAAGTAACTATAACCTTAGTTGTCGCTACTCCAAGTAGAGCACATTAAGGAAAATGTGCCGCTACTCCAAGTAGAGCACATTAAGGAAAATGTCTACTCTAACCGCTATACTTACTCCAAGTAGAGCACATTAAGGAAAATGTGCTTTTAATGCTATTTTAAACCCCCTTACCAATTTGGTCAGCCTTAGTAAAAAATGTGGAAGGAGAGATTACATCAAGTTCTAGTTGCTGGGAGAGTGGCTTTTAAGTGGAGCTGGATCCCCATCATTATTTATCTTGGTAAGTGCAGAACAGCTACTAAACAGCAGTAAAACAGCTAGCTTAGTCTATCCAATCCACGTGGCTTTACTCTAGCTCTTTTATTTGATGTGTAGGGATCTTGAGAGGGAGCAGTGATCCAGCTATGCCTGAGCCAAACCTCTGGAAGTAAGCAAAAATGTGCAATATGTAATTCGGCTAGCAATCATACCATACACTCCTTTAGTGCTTTGTGGGTCATGTGATGATGTGATGCAAGAAGATCAATAATATGATGCTAAGCAACATGACACTCTTGATTCTATTCCAATCAACAGTCCTATTCCAATCAACAGTCATTGTAAAATTCATTGTGAAATGCAGGTTGTACAAAATGACCGTTATAAATAAGTTAATCATGATGATTAGATAATCACACTCTAGTGCTGCTAACACACAAAACGATAATAGTCATGAGAGAGGGTAAAAATCATGTTGGGCCATCCCTGCCCAAGCACAAATAATAAAAACAACATACTCTGTGTCCAAAAAGTGGGAGGGGTGCCATGAGGAAATTTCTTCACAGGAAACTATGGCTGCACTGTACTGTGCTCTGCTATGCTAGGGGGAATGGCACTACTGGAAGGAGGTGGAGTCTGAGTCTGGTGGTCGGATGCAGATTCTGTTACATAGTTTTTAGGGAAAATCCCTTTCCTGTCGCTGCGATTGACTACGTACCCTCTCTACATTAAACAGAACACAAGGTCACTTGTGCTAAAGGCCCGGAGCTGTTCTCACCACTTACCCACCAATCCTTGCTCAGTTTCTTGGTCACTACAATCTTCTCTCCTTCTTTGAATCCCAGCTCATCCCGTTGATCAGGGTCACAGTCATAGAGAGCCGTCACCACCAGCTGGGCCTGGAAAGTTGCGAGATCAAGCCAGCATTACTCAAACACTGTGACTGCACTCACTGCTGATGATTCCATCTGCTCAGGAAACATAGACATGACACGTTTCTTCCTGGCTGGAGGCACGGGCAGGCCAACTGAGGACACACTGCTGTACCAATACACAATGACCATGCCACTCCTGCACACAATCACACACAAACATACTTGTGCACTGGGTCAGCATGCTTGGAGAGGGTACGAGGTGGAGGGGGTGGGGCTGGGTCTGAAGAGACATGGAAGTTGTGGTCTTCCTTGGAGGATCGGAGAGGGGCAGGCGGTTTGGGGGAAGACAGCATTGGGAGGGGCACGTGGAAGTGAGTGGAAGGAGGGAGTGGAGAGGCTCTAGGGGAATGGGACTCCAACAGGTACGTGGAGACAGGTCGTCTTCTTCCTGCTGCTCCATTGAGCATGGGACTACGTGGTGGGACAGTGGGCTCTATATAGGGAAAGGTGGGTGGGCATTATATCACATACTATACACACCTACACCAAAGCTCGCCTTTCTTGTCAGAGAGGTTGCCACCGGTGTCACTCCTCTTAATTGCAGGATGAGGTATCTGTTGCTCTGCATTGGTGGGGGTGAGTGGGATCTGATAGATTTCATCTTCACCCTCCCCCACTACCCCCCAGTCCAGGTCAATGTGTTCACACTTGCTGAACTTGTTCTTTGTAGCATCTTGCAGCTGTGATGGTGAAGACACAAAGAATGGGAGCCGTGAGGAGACGGAATGGATGCCGTACACTCACCAGTTCTATGCACTCATCATACTTCCTCTCCACAGCAATGTCCAGAGCGGTCAGGCCCTCTGCATTCTCTGCACAAGGAGGAGGTGTGTAAGGGTGGCACACTGCTGCAGTGGTGGGCTTACTGGTGGAGACGTTGGCCCTGTGATTCAGCAAGAGCTTCACACACTGTGGGTTGTCGTTTATCACAGCCAGATGCAAAGGACTGCTACCCTCAGCATCCAGGACATTCTCAGTGTTCCTGGTTACAGTCAGCAGAGGTAAACAGGACAAGGAGATGGCCAGGCAGCGACAAAGACTCACCCATTGCCCAGGATGAAGTCAACCACATGCAGAGAGGTGAGATCCTCCAGCTCAATGGCCAGATGGAGTGCCGTCAGGCCCCCAGCGTAACTGGGGAGGGAAGCACACATGTCCACACCTTCTGCATACACCTGCAACAGCTGCTTGATGTCTCGACTGTCCACAGCATCGGCCAGCTCCTGCAGCAGACCCTCCTTACCAATACTGTGCTCAATGTACTTGCGCTGCAGGTACTTCTTGGCGATATACTCACCACGGAAGTCACTGCATCACAAAACAATGGAGTCATCAGCACAATACACTTTGGGGTAAGGGGGTGCACACACACTCTAGGGAGCACATACACGCACGCACACACTCACTTTGAGGACTCTGGTATGGGTTTGACGTCAGTGAGGTTAGCTTCCATGATTTCATTAAGAATATCATTCCCCATGAAGAGTGCAATCTAAAATGGTGGATAGAGATGGGTGTGGCCTAGGATGTAGCTAGGGGATGGAGTCAGACACTAACCAAGAGTTCATGCGTCTTGAGTTGGTCCAGTTTGAGGGATCGTATTCTGGAGTACTGCACACTCATCTCCCTGTGTCTCCCTGAGCATTGGATGCAAATCAGTATGCCAAGATTCACACTCAGCCACTCTGGGTCCGCTGCACCGCAATCCGCACAGCGGCTGTTGCCAGGCAATGCACGGATCTTCACTATGATGAGCTACACACACACACAGACACACAGACAGCAGGGGATCAGCTTGTGAGAGCTGAAAGGAAGACTTCACCTTGACCAGCTGCCGGGTGTCACTGTTAGGCTTGAGTTGGTTGCCATAGATACTCCTGTTCCTAACGAGGGTGCACTCCTGCAGAGGGCATGCAACCACAACAACAGGAGGGCAGAATCAACACAGGGAAATGGAGGAAGTGAGACAGAGCATGGCAATAGAAGAACATAGAGTGGCTGTGTACAGGACGGGCAGCCATAGTAGTGTAGTGTGTCTACAGCACTAATAGCAAACAAACTCACAGTTTCTCCCTGGAACAACTTGAGCTGACAATTCTGCATGGCCTGCTTCCACCTACACACACAGACACACACACACTAAACATGGTGGCCATTGTCCACAGGGTACTCCACTCACTCCAGCAGTTCCTTCTCTGACTCGGAATCAAACGTATAGGTCCTTGTTTCTAGAGGGAGAGATGGCAGAGGTTTTCCACATGCTGTCAAGGCTGCAGTGCACTGACTTACGGGCTATAAGCTTGAAGCAAAATTTCCTCCCATCAATGGCCTCTGGACAGTCCTTACATTGGAAGTGGATGACTGGGATCTTGACTTGAGGATTGTGGTTCTATGAGCGTACAAGTAAGGGTAAGGAACATTCTAGTCTACTACCAAACAGACTACTCACATGACTGTTGGCCAGAGTGAATCCTTGCATGCTGACAGTGCAGTATCTCTTGGGCCACTGTCTGCGCGGCAAGCGTAAGGTGTTTTCTGGCTTCTTGCAGAGGTAGCCCACTTTCTCAGTCATTCCAGTGCAGAGGCTGGGGTCAACTTGAGTAGGGCCTTGCAGCTTGCCACCAAACATTCCCATAGCCTCACGAATCTTGTCTTTTGAGACCACCAGATTCTTACGCTCTTCATCCTGTTTCACCTTCAGCTGCAGGTGAGGACACAACTGCATCACTCTACCCTCTCCACACACAGCTCTACCAACCCTCCCCACACACAGCTCTACCAACCCTCCCCACACACAGCTCTACCAACCCTCCACACACAGCTCTACCAACCCTCTCCACACACAGCCTGGGGATGAGGCTATCCACTCACAGACCTCCCATGCCTACCTCTGTAATCTGGCCCTGGAACTTGGACTCCCACTGCCGTAGAGCATTCAGGATTTGAATGTTGTCCTTGAAGTAGGTGTCTTGGGCCTGATGGTAGGCCAGCAAGTGTTCAGCAAGATCCACACCTCGTTTCGTCTTCACATCATTGTACTTCAGCAAATACTGCATGTGGATGGACGGACATGCATAGTCAGCAATACAACCACATGGTCCGATGACAACACACACCTCTGTAACACCCAGCTGAAACTTTCTTCGATCCGTGACCAGCTTACTGGCAAACTGAAAGAGGGAAAGCATCAATTAGAATGTTGACCTCTGACCCCACCTAAATACCTCTTCTGCTGTGAAGATTCTGTCGGTGACATTGATGCCAGCTGCAATCAAGGCCTTCTTCTCCTCACGCTCAACAGCCGTTCTAAGTACACAGAGTATGCATATTCAGCTGCTCTTCACTGTTTATAGAGCTCTGCCCCCTTTAACTGGCCTCTATAATAGAGTGCATCTGTACCACTAAAAGGCTTCACTGACCAAAATCCCTTATTAAGGAGAAACTCACTTAGCTGAATTGTACTGTCCAAACAGAGCCTTGATGTCAGCCTTATACTTGCTCTGCAATAGAAGAAGAGTGCACACCATATTTGGTAAAGAAGGTTTGTTTGTATACACTGCACACACTGACTTACTCCTCTCAATTCATTCTCAAACAGCAAATTCAGAGAGAAGAGAAGGATGTTTCTAGAGGAGGAGACCTGTGGAAAGCAACCTGTAAAAACCTTTTCCATCTTAGCCACACACCCTCACTACAAGGATTGCCATGGCCACAGAGAAGTGAAACTGTTTCACTCTACCGGCAGCATATGGCTTTAAAGGCAGCATATCAACAGGAACAAGCTCCATAACCCACCAGATTCCACAACCTACCAGATTCGTCAGCAAAGAGGACATTTGCTATGGGCAAATGAAAATGGATGGTGAATGCAATACAGCAATAATAGCAATGTTAGCATTCTTACTGTCAGCAATGTTCCAAACTTCACAAAATTGTTGCCTACAGATAGAAAAACATGACATTGACATTGGCCAACTAGACAGATTGTCTATATTAGGGAAGCACACATACATCTCCCTACATGCACACACTCTCTTCTTCAGCTTCCCTGCACAGCCAGCTAGGCTGCACAATGGAAGGGAGGGAGGATGCACCTTATGACAACAGGGGAGGGCGGGTATAGTATGCTGCATGTACCTGTCCATACTGCACCTACTCTCATGGGAGACACATCCCCAGAGGTTCTAACACAACATACCAATGTTGGTGGTGCATGTCAAGGTTATGTGGATATGCCTGGCAGCACAATGCAATAGGAGTCAACACCTCTCTCTCTCTCTCTCTCAGAGTCTACATTACTCACCTAGAATGGTTTCCGTGGTAGATATATTTGTGCCAAACTTTATCAGATCCTCCGCACAGGCCCGCATGCTGTTTCCATGGGCTGTAAGTGATAGGAATTGATGCTGCAGGCCTGGCGTATAAATGCTCCCTTACCTTCCCCACACCTGAACAACTCCTTCATTGAGCCAGTCAACTTGTGTACCAGACTCTTGTCCAGAGATAAGTTCTACTCACAAATATCACACCGACACAGAGACACATAGGAAAAGCAAGCAGTCACCCAATTTACAGCTGTTTCCTATAGCACTCACCTCCTCCATGGTTTGCAAACCAGCTCGACATTTTGGCATGTAATCTTGAAACTTGGACACACCAGGGCTCTGGAAATCCTCCTCCAGCTGCACTATGAATCCCTTGATGAAGGTGGAGAGGTTCTGGTCAGGGAAGACAGGGATGGCCATGGCTGGCTGGGGCTAGGGCTAGGCCGAGCTCAGCTCTCTGGTGGTGGGCTGGAGCTGGATCTAGAGTGCTGGTTGCTGCACACTGGAGGACTGCACCTAGATCTTGCCACAATCTCCACTGAAAAGACTTGTAGTCACCTCCTTTAGACAATCAGGCACAATACTCCTCTCTCAAAACACAAACTTTTTGCTATGTCTAATTATTTTATTTAAAGGAAGGTAAAATTTTTGGATACTTACGGTCTAATGTTTAGGTAAGGAGTCGCCTCAGTTGAAAGCCATTTCTATCAAAATGGCTGGTGCCAACATCCTTGGGAAGTTGAAGCAATTTGACGCCTATCCCAAAACCCTAGAGGACTTCAGAGTGAAGACTTTTGGAGGAGCAGCTAGTACATAATACTTTTCTCTGTATCCTACCTGTTTTATTGTCTTACTCTAACTTCTGTAGTTACCTTGTTGAGTGCAGCCATCATAGCCATCTTGCTCCTCTCTGAGCTAACTTACTTCCTCTCCACTGATGTAAGTGCCTAGCGCATTGCCAGTACATGAGAGAGTCTATGCATTGCACCAGGTTAGGGAGGAACTCTTTGTCGATACTGCCAGAGGTGACAAACTCAAGATAAACTTCGACATTGATTTTCCACGTATGCCATGCCTATGTAAGTCAATTTTTAGGATTTGTGGTATTTTGACCTTTGACCTTTCCCCTGTCCAGACCTGAGCATTGATGCAATGGATGTGTCTGGAGAGCACCAGCTGGACGTGCTGCACAGTGTGTACAAGGTGCGGCTGACTGAGGATGGACAGCCAATTCAGGAAGAAGTACATCAGTATGACCTGGGCTCAAAGGAAGAAGAGGAAGGAGGAAAGCAAGAGGGAAATGAGGCAAAGGAGGTGGTGAAGAAGAAAGAGGATAAGTGTGGAAGGTACCATGCAGAATCAATGTTCCACTTGACCTTGTTTAATTCTCCGTGTGTCTCAGTTGTTATGGTGCTGAAACGGAGCAGCTGTCTTGCTGCAACACGTGTGACGATGTTCGGGAGGCCTACAGACTCAAGGGCTGGGCCTTCAACAACCCCAAAGGCATCCAGCAGTGTGTGGACGAAGGCTTCACGGACAAGCTAGCTGAGCAGACCAAGGAGGGATGCAAGGCCAAAGGCTACATTGAGGTGAATAAGGTTGGAGGGAACATTCACTTTGCTCCTGGCAAGAGCTTCCAGCAGCATAATGTCCACGGTAGGTGTGTCTGGATCTGTGCTCCTTCAATCACAACTTCTTTTCACAGTGCATGACCTGCAACCTTTCGGCATCAAGAAAGTGAGTAAAGAATGTGTCACCATGCTACGAGGTTTCGTTAGAAGGAAGTCTAGGGCCCTGCTCCCAGTTCTCTATCATTCTGGTTTCCTCATCTATATTTCAGTTCAATTTCACTCACATCATCCACCGCTTATCATTTGGGGAAGATTATCCTGGGCAGGTCAATCCCCTAGACAACTTTGGCATGGTTGCTAAGGAGGACACACCCACAGGTATAAGATGGTGCTGAACCAGTGTTGACAGTGTTGCTGATAGAGCTGGCTGACGAAATGTGATGTTGCAAACATTTCCGTGTTTAGGTGGTATCATGTATCAATACTTTGTGAAGGTCGTGCCCACTGTTTACAATAAACTCACAGGCCAGGTATGTTGATAGTGCCATATTGATGTGGAATGGCTCAGGGATCTCCCTTGAACTATTGTCTAGGTCGTCAAGACCAACCAATTCTCGGTTACTAAGCATCAAAAGATTGCCAGCGCAGTAGCTGGCTCTACAGGGCTTCCAGGTAGCTCACTTGCAAGAATGGAATTAGCATGACTTTAAGGCATGTGCTTATGTAATGTTATGGTGCAGGTATTTTCTTTATGTACGACCTGAGTCCCATGATGGTCCAACTCACTGAGCACAGACGCTCCCTGACACACTTTCTGACTGGAGTGTGTGCTATTGTTGGTGGCGTGTTCACTGTGGCTGGCATGCTGGATGGCATGCTCTACCACTCCACAAGGGCTCTCAAGAAGAAAATTGACTTGGGCAAGGCTTCATGACGTGACACTGGTCTAGGCAGCATACATGAGCCAGCAAAGTCATTCCCTGTCCTTGTTTTTAGGTTTCAATCATTATGTGTCAGTGGAGTCTATGGAGTCTAGTGGGATGGTGATTGGCGAGTTAGTGTGCATACTTTCTGAGATAGTTTCTGTGGTCTCCGGGGCAACTAATTGCACTCAGATCACTGTCTGCACTTTGACATGACAGCCCCCCTTCCCAAGCAATGAATTAGCTCACTAGTGCAAGCTAGCATGCCCTGTTTAGGCCACTGTAAATTCACACTGGATGATGTCAGCTCATAAATCCTCTTAGCAGTCAACTCAGCACATGCCTCTTGCTAATTAACATGACAGGGAATGGACTGCCTTCACTATTAGGGCTGCCTTGCAGAGTGGAAAGTGAGTGGAGTGGTTGGGAAATGGACCCTGGACAGACAGCTGGCAGCAAGGCCATCTCATTTCATGTGCAAAATCATAATCATTGGTCAAGGAACCAACTGGTCACCTAATGACAGCAACAAAAAAAACAACAACCTAACTTTGAGACACCAGAAAAGGCCAGTCAACAGGATAAAAACAGAAATGGAGGGATAATGGTGAAAAGAAGTAACAGTAGCAGTTAATGCCAAACTAGAAGAGTGAGAGAGCCAGATCAGAGAGAGACGGAGTCGAGACTTTCAGAAGACATCACCACAAGCCAAAGAGACACTCAGTCTACAACTACTGCACGCACAGAGACATGAAACAGTCAGTACTGCACACACACGACACAAAAGTAGGAGGAAAACAGTCAGCTGGGAACTGTTTGGTCTTTGTAGTGCAGAAAAGAAGAACTGGGATTGAGAACAGCAGTAAAACTTGCATCTGCAGCATACTGGAACCAGGGGTGTTCGAGAAGGGCCCACGCTGGTACTCTGTGACTAGGGTCGTACGCCAAGAGTGAGGCAATCAGAGAGTGACCTAGTGCAGACACGTGCTCAGGAATCTGGTAGTAGCCACTTCGTACTTTAGAGAAGAGATTCTGGGTGGAACTGTCAAAGAAAGGGTAATGTCCCACCAAGAGAGTGTAGAGGATGACTCCAAGACTCCACAGGTCAGCAGCCTGTCCTGAATAGCTCCCCCCGCCCATAGCATATACGCACATATTATACACCTTCCTTAGCCAGTTCATATATCCAACATCAGATTAGCTTAAGCACTCCTTTGTGCATACCCCTCCATGTGTGTCACTGTAGGTGGTGAAGACTTTGCTGCTGTGATGGAGACGGTGGCATTTGGCATTGGTAGCGTCAATGGCCAAATGGAGTGTGTTAATCTTGAGATTCTCGAAGACATCATTGTTGAATTGTTAGAGGAGTTCACTGTACATTTTCAAATAGAGTCTGGAGCATCCAGTGCAGTTAGTCATTTCCCCTATGCTGATGTACACATCTTGGACAATGAGCGTACGTTTCATCACATTTAGAAGATTAGTCAATGAGGGGGCAGATGTAGCTGACTGCAGAAAGGGTGTAGGCAACTTCAGCTAGTTCACCCCTCGGGCTGCCTTTCGGGTGTACATCACCTGTTCATGGTTGTATGTAGAGACATGAAAGTGGTGTAATTAATAATTGCCTACCTGCCAATGACAATGTTTCTCTGTTTTTCTGGTTTTCAAACCAGTTGTTGGTAACGTTTACTGCTAGTGTTGTTGATGTTGCTGCTATTGTTGTTTTTGCTGCTGCTGTTGTCAATACTTTTGTTGTTGTTGATGATGATGATGATGATGTTGCTTTGCAGAACCAATATTCAGCTTCACCCAAGGTGCTTACTCAGTAGCCGAGTCATATTCAGATGTTGTGGTCACAGTGGAATTAATAGCACTACCTGGTTTTGCAATCTTACTCTCTGATGATGTTAAAATCTCCAT